>Ga0207671_10000142_pt1 | contig 110234 bp, 102 predicted proteins | sample KBSC24metaG_FD_184352 | JGI IMG/M metagenome (GOLD analysis project Ga0207671, IMG submission 184352) | Corn rhizosphere microbial communities from Kellogg Biological Station, Michigan, USA - KBS C2-4 metaG (SPAdes) (version 2) | ecosystem: Host-associated > Plants > Roots > Rhizosphere >...
GAGTCCGGCGGTCGGTGCGAGTCCAGCGGTCGGCGCGACTTCGGCGGTCGGCGCGAGTCCGGCAGTCGGTGCGACTTCGGCGGTCGGCGCGAGTCCGGCAGTCGGTGCGAGTCTGGCGGTCGATGCGACTTCGGCAGTCGGCGCGAGTCCAGCGGTCGGAGCGACTCCGGCAGTCAGTGCGAGCCCCATGGCCGAGACAAGCCTGGCCGCTGGCGCAGAAGCCGGTGCGAGCGCCGGCACCGCTTCGGTCATGGCTGCCGATGCGAGCGCGGGTGCCGGAGCATCTTCGGGCACCATCCCCACCACCATCGCCGGCGAACTCCGCTCCCACGCGCGGGCCAACATCCTCCCCGGCGTCCTGTCCTCTCGCATCGGTCTGAAGCAGGCGCTGAGTCGGGCCGAGCGGCTGGTCGAGCGTTATGCGGAGCCGGTCGCGGCGCTTTATGGGGTTCGGGCGGCGTGTCAGCCGTTCCTGGATCTCGCGTGGCGGCGGCTGGTCGACTCCTCGTGCCACGACAGCGTGACCGGGTGCGGCGTGGACGCGACCGCCGATCAGGTCGCCGCCCGCATCGCCGAGGCCGATGATCTGGGGCGCGGTGTGGTCGATCTCGTGCTGGGGGCGGTCGCGGAGTCCGTGCCCGACGGCGGGCATCTGCTGTTCAATCCGTCGCCGTGGCGGCGCGATGAGGTGGTGTCGCTCGACATCCCGGCCGGCCATGTGCTGAAGACCGCCGCCGGGGACAGGGTGCCGCAGCAGGTTCTCGACACGGTCGAGGAGACCTTCGCCGACGAAGTCGTCCCGCCCGCCGGGTTCGACCGCTTCCTGCGCAAGATCCATGGTCGCGAGTTGTACGGCCGGCAGATCGCCGCGTGGCGCGTCGATCCCGGCACCGCGACCGTCTCCTTCGAGCTGGCGACGTCCTCCGAGCTGGTCTTCGACGTCGCCGATGTCCGGGCCGCGGTGGCGGTGGCCGGGCCGGCGGTGGAGGCCTGGTGTGTCAAAGTCCGGATACAGCCGCGCGTGACCGTCGCCGCTCTGGTCACCGTCGGCCCGCTCGCGCTGACGGCCGTCACCGCCGCGGTCACCGACACCGCGCCCGCCCCGGCCCTCAAGAACATCGCGGCCGGACGCCGCGCGCTCTCCGACCTCGACAACGGCCTGGTCCACGTCGCGCTGCGCCCCGACGGCCTCTTCGACGTCCTCGCCGGCGACGGGACGCACGCCGCGGGCCTCGGCCTCGTCGTCGACGGCGGCGACCTCGGCGACGAGTACAACTACGCGCCGCCCGGACGCGACCGGCTCGTGCGCTCGCCGGACGAGATCTGGAACCGGGTTCGCTGGAGCGGTCCGCTGACCGGGGCGCTGGAATCCGTGCGCTGGTTCAACTGGCCGACGCATGCGCTACCCGCAGAGCGAGCGGAAACCGCCGAAACCACCACGTCCACCACACCCACCACGTTCACCACTCCCACCACACCCACCGCGTCCACCTCCGAGCAGGCACCCAGCACCCGCTCCGAAACCAGCCACACCACCGAACTCACCACCCGCATCGAGCTCCGCCACGGCGAACCCTTCGTCCGCCTCACCATCGCCTTCGACAACCAAAGCGACGACCACCGCGTCCGCCTGCACCTCCCCCTCCCCCGCCGCGCCACGCACTCCCACGCCGAGGGCCAGTTCGCCGTCGTGAACCGCCCCCTGCACGCCGAGGGCGGCTTCGGCGAACGCCCCGTGCCGACCTTCCCCGCCCACGGCTGGGTCGCGGCCGGCGGCCTGGCCGTCCTCCTGGACCACGTCACCGAATACGAACTCGTCGACGACGGCCACACCCTCGCGCTCACCCTCCTGCGCTCCGTCGGCCTGCTCTCCCGCAACGACAACGCCTGGCGCGAGGAGCCCGCCGGACCGCAGCTCACCACGCCCGGCGCGCAATGCCGCGGCCCGCGCACCGTGGAGCTGGGCCTCTACCTCTACGCCGGCCAGTGGCACGAATCAGGGCTCCTCGACGCCGCCGAGCGCTACCGCCATCCGTTCACCACCGTGGCGGGACGCCATCAGGACCCGAAGAAGGTCCCGGAGATCCCCCACGGCGGCACAGAGATCAGTGGCAACGGAGTCGTCCTGAGCAGCTGCCGCGACACCGGCGCCGCGTCCCCCGAACTCCGCCTCGTCGCCCTCACCCCCACCGCGACCACGGCGACCATCCGCACCACGCACCACAGCCACACCATGCCGATGCGCCCCTGGCAGGTCGCCACGACCACCGCCAGCGGCGCATCAGAAAGCTAGATCTCGAAGACCTTCACCGACTGCCGGCCCAATGCCCGTTGGCCTGCCGGTACTCAGGTTGCTTCCGGTACTTGCGGAACAGCTGTTCCTTCGAGTGGCGGATCGCGTGGGAGACACGGGTGTGGAAGTACAGAAGCTTCCCCTGCCCGCGGGCACCGAGTCCGTGTCGTCCCGTGGCCGTGCTGCTCTTCGCCATGCGTTTTCAACTCCTTGCCTGCCGGAGCCGCGGGAAGACGGCCTCCGTGCCCTCACGCTAAGCCGGGGCACGACGACGGGCCACCGGAGCGCGCACGCGCGCTCCGGTGGCCCGGCAGGCCTTGCCGTGACGCTGCGGCAGTCGGCGCGCAGCCCGCCGCCGCCCATCTCCTCAGCAATCAGCCCGCAGCAGCATCGCCTCGTCCGGATAGCACCAGGCCCAGACCTCGCCGGGCTCCAGCGACCGGATCAGCGGGTGCCCCGTGGCTCGATGATGCGCGGTGGCGTGCCGGCCCTGGGAGTTGTCACAACAACCCACATGGCCGCAGGTGAGGCATTCGCGCAGGTGCAGCCAGCGACCGCCGGCCGCGCGGCACTCCCGGCACTCGTCCGCGGAGTCCGGTTCGGCCTCGCGAAGCTGGTCCAGGTGGTCGCAGCGCCCGCCGTTCGCGGGGACATACACGGGGATGGGCATGAGGTGGCTCCTCGCGTGTCTGGTTCATCACGCCGTGCCCCTTGTGACCGGGTGCACAGACGCGTAGCGCGGAGCGTAACCGCTGGAGATGACCTGTCATGGGACGGGCGGGAAACAGTGGATCCGGATAGGCTGGCGTACCCCGCCCGAGCGACCCTTACGGCGGGACCGGCCACAGAACACCGACAAAGCCCTACCATGGAGTGATGCGGAATGTGGACCCAGGGTATGACGCGCACGCGGCACGCACCCTGGCAGACTTGCCTGTCATGGGGGTGAACTCGTGACGACGACACAGCCGCTGGAAAGCACCGACACGGCTACAGCGCACGACGGCAACGGCGAACCCGCCGGTACCGGCGACCTGACCGCCTGGGGCGGCCGCCGCCGGAGCTGGTTCCCCGGTCCGATCCTGCCGCAGAGGCTCCGCCCGACGAACCGGCCGAAGCTCTGGCTGGAGATCGCGCTCATCGCGCTGGGCTACTACCTGTACACGCTGACCCGGCTGGCCGCACCCGCCCACGAGACGGCCGCCCAGCAGCGCGGCCACGACATCCTGGACGTCGAGCACTACCTCGGCCTGAACTTCGAGAACACCGTCAACCACTGGGTGTACAGCATGCGCTGGCTGGCGTTCTCGATGAACGTCTACTACGCGACCTTGCACTTCATCGTGCCGATCGCGGTGCTGGTCTGGGTGTACTTCAAGTTCCCGGACCGCTATCGCGCGGTCCGGACGGTGATGATCGCGATGACGCTGATCGCGCTGTTCGGCTTCTACTTCTACTCGCTGGCCCCGCCGCGGCTGCTGCAGGGCGGCGACTTCGTCGACACGTTCAAGCTGCTGAACCCCTGGGGCCAGACGTCGGCGACGTCCGACGGCGTGGCGGGCCTGGGCTCGTCGACGAACGAGTACGCGGCCATGCCCTCGCTGCACATCGGCTGGTCCACATGGTGCGCGCTGGTCATCGCGCACCTGGCGCAGCGGCGGTGGGTCAAGGTGCTCGGCATCGCCTACCCCTTCTGCACCTTCGCCGTCATCATCGGCACCGCCAACCACTACGTCCTGGACGCGGTGTTCGGTCTGGTGACGCTGGCGCTGGGCTTCATGGTCCAGCGGCTGATCCACGGACGGCAGGTGTTCGCCCCGGCGCCGAAGCCGGCCGGGGGCGCGGACGCCCAGCTGCCGCGCCAGACGGATGGCCTGAAGGGCACTGGCGAGGCGGACTCCGCCCCCGCCGAAGACGCTCTGTCGAACGAGCTGGTGCGGCCGTCGATCCACCTGCGGACCTGAGCCTGCTCAGCGAGCTGTGTGACCACCGGAACGGGCCTCTTCTCGAGGCCCGTTCCGCGTATCCGGCAGCTCTGCGCGGCGGCTATCCGCCCTGGGCCGCCAACCGAGCCTCGAACCCGTCCAGCATCGCCGTGAGCCCGAACGCGAAACTCTCCTCGGGCGTCCCCGCATAGGACGCGGCCGGGCTGTCGACGCGCTCGCGCAGCTTGGGGAAGGTGCGGGCGATCGCGACCGAGCGTTCTTTCGCCTCCGCGAACGACCGGGCCGCGTCCTCGCCGCCCAGCGCCAGCCGCCGGTTCAGCGCGACCATAGCGGCCGGGGCCAGAGCGTTGCCGAGCACGTAGGTGAAGACCGCCGCGGCGGCCCGGTCGGCGTCGGCAGGCGCGAATCCGGCGGCCTCGTAGACGGCGAGCAGGTGGTCGTCGTGGCGCGATTTGCCGGGGCCGTAGAGCAGGTAGCCGCCGAAGGCCTGGCCCATCCAGGGGTGGCGCGTGAACATCGCGTGCGAACCGGTCGCCGTCCGCACCGCCGCCTCGCGCCAGCCGACCAGCGCCGGATCGGGCAGCTCGACCTCGGCCCAGGCCGCGTCGGTGGCCAGCCGGACCAGCTCGTCCTTGGTCTTGATGTGCCAGTAGACGGCGGTCGCGGCGACCTCCAGGCGTTTGCCGAGCGCCCGCATGTTGAGGCCGTCGAGCCCCTCCTCGTCGAGCTGCGCGATGGCCGCCTGCACGATCTGGTCCGCGGTGAGCGTGTTCCTGGGCATGGCCCCAGTGTACTTGCACTAAGTTCAAGTCGGGGCTACGGTTCTACTTGAACTAAGTGCAAGTAACTCGTCAGGGGAGATCGAGATGGCTGTGCAGGAGACCGCCGCGGAACTGGCCGCGTTCGTCGCCGAGGCGGCGAAGGCGTACGACGTCCCCGGCGTCAGCGTCGGTGTGCTGGTCGACGGGCAGGAGTTCTTCACCTCGGTCGAGGTGGACGAGCGGACGCTGTTCCACATCGCCTCCGCGACCAAGTCCTTCACCGCCACCGCGCTGATGCGGCTCGCGGCCGAGGGCAGGGTCGATCTGGAGGCGACAGTGCGGACCTACGTGCCGGAGCTGAAGCTGGCCGACGAGGGGCACGCGGCGCGGATCACCGTCCGGCACCTGCTGGACCACACCGGCGGCCTGGAGTGGAACCTGATCGACCCCGATGACGGAGACGGCTCGCTGGCCGCCTTCGTCGCCAAGCTGGCCGCGCTGCCGCTGATCGCCGAGCCGGGCGTGCGGGCCTCGTACAGCCAGGCCGGGTTCAACCTGCTGGGGCGCGTGATCGAGAAGGTCACCGGCCGGCCGTACGAGCAGGCGGTCGCCGACCTGGTGCTGACCCCGCTGGGCCTGGCCGACACCGTCTTCGACCTCGACGACGTCATGACCCGCAAGCACACCGTCGGCCACAACCGCGACGCGGACGGAGTGCTGCACACCGCCACTCCGTGGAAGTCGTACCCGGCCGGCACCCACGGCAACAACCCGGGCGGGGGCGGCGTGTCGTGCGCCGCGGACCTGCTGCGCTGGGCTCGCTTCCACCTCGGGGAGCGGGTCGGCGCCTCCGACGAGGTGCTGTCGGTCGAGGGCCGCCGCGCGATGCAGGAGCCGAAGTCCGAACTGCGCGGCTCGACACTCGGCGACGCCTTCGGATTCGGCTGGTTCCTCAAGGAGATCGGCGGCGCCCGCACCGTCGGCCACGGCGGCAGCGGCAACGGCCAGTTCGCCGAAGTGCACCTGGTCCCCGAGCACGGCTTCGCGGTGGTCGCGCTGAGCAACTGCGCGCCTGAGGGCTACCAGCTGAACCAGAGCATCGTGAAGTGGGCTCTGGAGCACTTCCTCGGCCTGGTCGAGGAGGACCCGGAGCCGGTCGCCTACGACGCGCGCCGCAACCAGGCCGTCGTCGGCCGGTACGAGATCGACGCGATGAACCTGGACGTCGCCGACGACGGCGAGCGCCTGACCCTGGCCGTCGGCATCAAGCCGGAGATCCGCGCCGCCTCCGACACCGAGATGCCGCAGGACTACCCGCCCGCCGCGATGGGCTTCCTCGCCGAGGAGGGCGACGACTACATCATCACCGAGGGCGGGCTGAAGGGGCAGCGCGGGGTGTTCACGCGAAACGACAGCGGCGCGGTGATCGGGATCGACATCGCGGGGCGGTTGTTCGGGCGGGTCGGTTAATCAGTACTCGAAGCCGCACTGAACGTCGGTGGCGTGGGAAGAATCGGCTTATGGGGCACCGCATGCATCCCATCGAGTTGGTCCAGGCCCAAGGCGCCACCGACTTCGAGTTCCTGGTGAGCGATGAGGGCTTCACGGGACCCGAGCCGACCGAGCGCGGCATCAGCTACCGGCGTGCCGACCTGGGAGTCGAGGTCGAGTTCTTCGACTACTGCGGCCGCGATCTGTATGTGGCGACAAGTTTGGTGGTGTACGACGCCGAGACCGGGCGGTCACGCAGGTGGAACAAGTTGCAGAAAGCCTACGTCGCGCACGGGCTCGGGCCGCCGCAGGACGTCCCGGGCTCCGCGCAGACACTTCACGCCACGAAGAAGAGCCTCGGCTTGCAGGCCAAGGCTCTCCAGCGACTGATCGCGTTCCTCAAACAGCGGGACTCCCGCGAGGCTGAAGCTCAGGCCTCCGCTCCGGCCCGCCCCGCCTCGTGGTTCCAGTCGTAGAAGACGCGTTCGACGACCGCGCGGGCCCGCCGAGCGCTGCGCCGGTACTCCTCGACGAACTCCTCGCTGTTCTCAGAGCCCAGATACATGGCGATGCCGGCGCGCTCCTTGATGTCGTTCGGGATCGAGTCGCTCGCGCGGCCGCGGACCAGCATGATGCCGTTGCGGACGCGGGTGGCCTCGATCCAGGCCTCGTCGAGGATCTCGGCGTCGTCGTGCTCCAGCAGGCCGGCGTCGACGGCGGCGGACAGGGCCAGGCGGGTGCGCGTCGTCTGGAGGGCCGGGACCTCGTGGGCGTAGCAGAGCTGGAGCAGCTGCACGGTCCACTCGACGTCCGCCAGGCCGCCGGGGCCGAGCTTGGTGTGCAGCGCCTTGTCGGCGCCGCGCGGCAGCCGCTCGGCCTCCACGCGTGCCTTGATGCGGCGGATCTCGCGGACCGCGGTCTCGTCGAGCCCTGATGCCGGGCGCCGGAGCGGATCGATCAGATCCATGAACTCCCGGCCCAGGTCGGGGTCGCCGGCGACCGGTTCGGCGCGCAGCAGCGCCTGCGACTCCCAGACCTCCGACCAGCGCCGGTAGTACTCGGCGTAGGAACTCAGGGTCCGCACCAGCGGGCCCTGACGGCCCTCCGGGCGCAGGTCGGCGTCGATGATCAGCGGCGGGTCCGGCGTCGGGATCTGCAACAGCCGGCGCAGTTCGTTGGCGACGGCGTGCGCGGCGTCGGTCGCGGCGCGTTCGCGCTGAGCCGACACGCCGCGAGCGGCGTTCGTGGGGCCGGCGCCGTTGGAGGACGGTTTGTCCAGCTCCGTCTCCGGGCCCTCGTCCGGCAGCGGATCGTGCACGAACAACACGTCCGCGTCGCTGCCGTAGCCGAGTTCGCGCCCGCCGAAGCGGCCGGCGGCGATGATCGCGAAGCGCGTCGGCAGCGGCGTACCGAGACGGTTCTCGATCGCCGTGGTGGCGGCCTGCAACGCACCGCTCAGCGTCGCCGCGGTGACCGCGCTGAGGCCGTCCCCGATCTGCTCGACGGTCAGCAGACCCAGCAGGTCGGCCGCCGAAATGCGGAAGAGCTCCCGCCGGCGCACCGCACGCGCCGCGGCGACCGCCGCCTCGGGGGACGAAGCGCGCCCGACCGCGGCCAGGATCTCCGCCTCCAGCACCGGCCGGGCCCGAGGCACCAGGTTGGCCGGATCGCCGAGGATCGCCACCGCTTCGGGCGCCCGCAGCAGCAGGTCCGGCGCATAGCGGCCGGAGGCCAGCACGCGCGCCAGATGCTCGGCGGCGGCGCCTTCATCGCGCAGCAGCCGCAGGTACCAGTGGGTGTCGCCCAGCGCCTCGGACGCTTTGCGGAACGCCAGCAGCCCGCCGTCCGGGTCCGCCGCGTCGGCGAACCAGTCCAACATCACCGGGAGCAGCGTCCGCTGGATCGCCGCCCGCCGGCTCACCCCCGAAGTGAGCGCCGTCAGGTGACGCAGCGCTCCTGCGGGATCCGTATAACCGAGTGCTTCCAACCGTGACTGCGCAGCCTCCGGCGACAAGTGAACAGCACCACCCAATGCGGCTTGGCCCGGCGTCAAGCGGGCTACCGCGTCTAACAACGGTCGGTAAAAAAGCTTTTCGTGCAGCCTCCTCACTTCCCGCTTGTGCCGTTTCCATTCACCGTTGAGCTGATCGACCGGATCCTTCCGGAAGCCCATGGACCGCCCGAGCCTGCGCCGCTCCGCCTTTTCCTCGGGCAGCGTGTGCGTGCGCCGGAGGCGGTGGATCTGCAGGCGGTGTTCCAGAGTGCGCAGGAAGCGATAGGCGTCGGCCAGGGCGCCGGCGTCGATGCGGCCCACATATCCACCTGCGGAAAGAGCCGCCAGGGACTCCAGCGTTCCGCGGTGCCGCAGGGCCGGATCGGTGGGTCCGTGCACCAGCTGCAACAGCTGGACCGCGAACTCGATATCGCGCAGACCGCCGGAGCCGAGCTTCAGCTCGCGCTCGGCTTCCTTGGCCGGGATGTGGTCGATGACACGCCGGCGCATCGCCTGCACGTCCGCGACGAACCCTTCGCGCCGCGAGGCCGCCCACACCATCGGCGTGACGGCTTCGACGTACCGGGCGCCGAGGTCCGGGTCCCCGGCGGCCGCGCGCGCCTTGAGCAGCGCCTGGAACTCCCAGGTCTTGGCCCAGCGCTCGTAGTAGGCGATGTGGCTGGGCAGCGAGCGCACCAGCGGGCCGTTCTTGCCCTCCGGGCGCAGGTTCGCGTCGACCTGCCAGATGGAGCCCTCGGAGGTGGTGTCGGAGCAGACGCGCATCATGGTCGCGGCCATCTGGGTCGCGGTGCGCAGCGCCAGGTGCTCCTCGTCCGGGTCGGTCCCGTCGGGGGCGGCGCCGACGAACACCACGTCCACGTCGCTGACGTAGTTGAGCTCGCGGGCCCCGCACTTGCCCATGGCGATGACCGCCAGGCGCGCCGGCGGGTAGTCCTCGGGAAGTTCCGCGCGGGCCACCGCGAGCGCCGCGTCCAGGGTGGCGGTCGCCAGGTCGGACAAGTCGGCGGCCGTTTGGTCGTATGTACCGGTGGCATCGTCCTTCAGCGCGGCACCGATGTCCCGCGCCGCTATCCCCAGCAGGGCGTCCCGGTACGCGACCCGCAGCGCGTCCCGCGCGGGGATCCCGGCCAGGGCCGCGACCGGTTCGGGCGCGACGGGATCCGCCCCGACCGCTTCCAGCATCAGGCGCCGGAAGGCGGGAGCGAGGTCCTCGACGTCGAACTCCACGAGCCCGTGCCAGGCCTCCGGATGCCGCTCCAGGTGCTCGCCGAGCGCCACGCTCACCCCGAGTACGCCGAGCAGCCGGTCCTGGAAGGGCTTGGCGCCGGCGAGGGTGGCGGCCAGCGTGTCGGCGTCCGCGGCGGCCGCCAGCAGCCGTCCGGTGGCGGCCAGCGCCAGGTCCGGGTCGGCGGTCCGGCCGAGCGCCTCCAGGAACAGCGGATCGCCGCCCAGCTCGCCGAGAGGAGCCTCGGCCAGGGTCTGGAGGGCGGATTCGGGATCGGTGAACCCGAGCCTGACCAGTCGCGAGCGTGCCGACTCCGGTTCCCGGCCAAGTGCCGCCGTCTGTGCCACCCGGCCCAATCTAGCCGACGACGATCGCGCCCGGCGTCCTGTGTCCGGGAGGCGGTCGCGTCGGATCAGGCTCCGTGCCCGGCTGTGTGCCCGCCTCGGTCCCGCCTCTGTCCCGCTTGCGTGCCTGCCGCCGGCCCGTGTTCAGGGCACGATCACACGGGCAGGCCGCGCAGCAGCCGGTAGAGGTACAGGCTGTCGGGGCAGAAGTCGTCCTGGTCGATCTTCTCGGCGAGCTCGGCCTCGGTGAGGAAGGCGAACCACTCGACCTCCTCCGGCTGCGGGACGACGGGGCCGTTGACGAGCGCGGTGTAGACCGAGGCCCATTGCGGCACCTTCTCGTCGTCGTACCGCCACTTGCCGAGCGGCCGCAGCAAGATGTTGCGCTGCCCGACCTCCTCGGCCGCCTCCCGGCGCGCGGTCTGGTCATAGGACTCGCCGGCCGGGACCATGCCCGCGACGAACATGTCGTAGTACTGCGGGAAGACCCTCTTCACCGCGGCCCGCCGGTGCACCAGGATCCGGCCCGCCGTGTCGCGGAACAGGATGGCCACGCTGCGGTGCCGCAGGTTGTTGTCGGTGAGTTCGCCGCGCCGCACGATCCGCAGGATCCGGTCGTTCTCGTCGACTTCGTAGACGAGTTCCTCGTCGGGGTTCACACGATCATCAAAGCACGCGGGCCGCGGATGAATCCTCCCCGGGTGTGCGTGCCTCTTATCGCCGGAGCCGGTCGTGCGGCCGGATCGTCGAGTGCCGAGGACGGAGAGGACACCGGGGATGATGTGGGCAGTGATCGGAGTCGTGGCGGCGGTGCTGGTGTGCGCGTGCACCGTGTCGGTGATGCGGAAGCGGGGTCGGGCACGTGGGTGAGGCGACGACGACGGCGGCGACGACGGCCTGGCCGGGCGAGCAGCTGGTGCGGGCGGCGCAGGACGGGGACGCCGAGGCGGTCCGGGCGCTGGTGTCGGGGTCGTATCCGCACGTCCTGAGGTTCGCCAGGACGCTGTGCGCGACACCGCAGGACGCCGAGGACGCGGCGCAGGAGGCGCTGATCATCCTCTACCGCCGCATCGGGATGCTGCGCGCGACGGCGGCGCTGGGGTCGTGGATGTTCCGGATCGTGCGGAACGAGTGCCTGCGCCGGGCGCGGATCGCGATGCGGCGCGCGGACACGGCACGCCGCGTCGAAGCCGTCTGCGATCCGGTCGAGGAGGACGTGCTGGCCCGGTTGGAGGCCGAGGCCGTGGTCGCGGCGATCGTGGCGCTGCCGGCCGAGCTGCGCAGGGTGCTGATCCTGCGGGACGTGCAGGGCTGGTCGGGGCGCGCGGTCGCCGAGGAGCTCGGGCTGAGCCTGGCGGCGATGAAGTCGCGGCTGCACCGGGCTCGGGCGACGGTGCGGTCGGCGCTCGCGGCGCAGGAGGCGGGCCGTGGCTGACTTCGATCAGTTCGCGAGCGCCTCGCTGGGCCGGCATCTCGCACGCGGGGCGATCGGCTTCGGCGGCGTCATCGGCGGGCTCGCGCTGATCCCGGTGCTCGGGATGGCCGCTCTCGTCCTGGTGCCGATCGGGCTGGTGGCGCTGCGGGGCTGCCCGATGTGCTGGACCATGGGCCTGATCCAGACCCTGTCGGCCGGCCGGCTGCGCCGCGAGTGCGTCGACGGACAGTGTGAGCTGCGCGCGCCGGACCGCGCGTCGCGGGCGTCTCAGGGGTGAGCGAAGAGCCGAGCGAACGTCAGCCCGAGCCACGGCTTGCGGCCGCCGGAGATCATGCGGCCGGCCGCGATCTGCCGGAGCTGCGAGCTGCGCCCGCTCGCGGTGAGGAGGAAGGCCACCGGGTCGAGCCAGATGTGGCAGTCGGTGTGGCCGGGCCCGGGATCGCGCCGGGTCTCCACCCGGGGGCCGTCGATGTCGACGCCGATGGTGACGCCGCCGCGGACGTGGAGGCGCACGGCGGCGTGCACGTTCGCGGCCCGGGCCACGTCGACGCTGCGCGGGATGGTGTCGGGGTAGGCCAGGGAGATGACCAGCCGCGCGATCGACGGCGGGACCGCCCACTTCTGGCCGGTCGCGCGGGCCAGGTCCAGGCCGTGTAACGCGGTCTCGCTGAGGAAGAGGCCGACGACCGCCGCCAGCGTCAGCGGCTTGTCCGCCCCGAACCACGGGATGAGGCACGGCTCCTCGGGATCGCGGCTCGCCACCGCCTCGGCCAGGACGGCGGCGCTTTCGCGGACCTGGCCGGGGACCGCGAGGTAGGCGTCGGGCTCGGCCTTGGACAGCGTGGTCGCGTTCAGCACCGCGACGCGCTGCGAGAGGTCGGGGTGCTCGGGCACGATCGAGCCGAAGTAGGCGACGTCGAGCTCGCCGACCACCGCCGCGGCGTAGGAGGTGCAGGCCAGGCCGAGGTGCACGGCGATGTCGCCCACGTTCCAGCCCGGCAGCGGCGACGGCGTCCTCGGCTCGCTGATGCCGCCGATCAGCCGCGCCGCCCGCTCGGCGAAAGCCGGCAGGACGGCGCGTGCGGCGGCCAGGTCCTCGGCGAGGGTGGTGGTACGGGTCCGCGGCATGGCTGCTCCCGGCGGCGAATCAGACTCCTTGGACTGGACTTTTGCCAGGACAGCAGCCCCCGGCGGCCCGGTCAAGATGCCAGATTGCCCTCTGGGCCGTCCCCGGCCACCACAAGGAGGGTTTTCCCCACAGTGCGCCGCTCTGCGATGGCAGCATGCGCGGCGTCGGCACGGTCCAACGGGTACCGCTGGCCGATGATCGGGCGCAGCGTGCCGTCGGCGGCGGCCCGGAGAGCGGACTGCGTCAGGCGCCGCATGTCTTCGGGGCCTGCTGTCGGCCGGATGATCGTCACGCCGCGGGCGGCGGCCTCGTCCTCGGTGACGCTCGTCCACTCGCCGCTGGCCAGGCCGTAGGTGAGGATGCGGCCGCCGGGGCTCCGCAGCTGCTCGAAGGCGGTGCGGCCGGTGGCCCCGCCGACGCCGTCGAAGACGACGTCCACCGGCCCGCCGAGCCGCCCGGGCCAGGCCGGGTCGCGGTAGTCGATCGCCTGGTCGGCGCCGAGGCTGCGGGCCAGCCCGGTCTTGCGGGAGCCGCCGGCCAGGGCGATCACCCTCGCGCCGGCCGCCTTCGCGAGCTGGACGAGCAGGGTGCCGACGCCGCCGGCGGCGGCCTCGACCAGGACGCGCTCGCCGGGGCGGATCGCCGCGGCCTCGACGAGGAGCGAGGCGGTGCGGCCGTCGGCGAGGACCGCGACGGCCGCGTCGAGCGCGAGGGCGTCGGGAACCGGGTAGAGGACGTCGAGCGGGACCAGCGCGACCTCGGCGTAGCCGCCCGAGCCGCCGGTCGAGCCGACCACGCGGGTGCCGATGAGCGCCGGGTCGACGCCGTCGCCGACCGCGCGCACCACTCCCCCGACGCCGTTGCCGGGGATGGTGGGCAGCGCCGGGCGGAAGGGGCCGGTGCCGGTGCGGACCTGGGTCTCGACGAAGGTGATGTTGGCGTAGGCGACGTCGACCAGGGCCGTGCCGGGGGCGGGGACGGGCTCCGGGGTGTCCTCGGCACGCAGTTCGGTCGGGGCGCCGAAGGCTCGCAGCCAGACTGCGCGCATGGTGTTCCTCCAGGTCTCGGACGGGATCGCCACCCGATCCTCACCGGAAGCCGCCCGGCGCACCTCCGGCCGCGGGCGGCATCGGGCTGAGACTTTCGTCCTAAGACCGGTGACAGCCCCTGCTAGCGGCGCTAGCATGCTGGTATGGGCAGTCAGCAGTTGAACGCGCGCGTCCCCGACGCCATCGCCGAAGCGGCCCGGGCGGCCGCCGCCGACGCCGGGGTGAACCTCGGCGAATACCTGACCAGGCTGATCGACGCCGACACCCGCGGGCGCCGCGCGGTGTTCGATTCAGTCTTCGACCGTTTCGTCCAGGACGCCAAGACGTCCGGAGCCTTCGACGACGACCTGCAGCCGGCCGCGTGAGCACACAGACCGCATGAGCCCTGAGGCCGCACCCGGTCACCCGATCGACATAGCCTGGCTGCTCGACGCCGTCCAAAGACTCCCGGGCGACCCCGCCGTCCTGGACTACGGGGCGCTGTTCGCCGCACTGGCCCGCACCCAGGCCGTGATGCTCGGCCGCCGCGTGTACGAACGGCCGCACCACCAGGCCGCGGCACTGCTGCACCAACTGGCCCGCGTCCCCGCGCTGGAGAACGCCAACCGCCTGTTCGCCGCCGCGACCGCGGTGTCCTACCTGGCCGCGTGCGGGCTCCAGGTGGTGCCCGACATGGACGACGCGGCGCGGCTGGCGAAGGACGCGGCGGAGGGGAAGGTCGACGTGCGAGCCATTTCCTGGGTGCTGCGGAACTGGACCAAGGGGTAGCGGGTAGCCGCCGGCCCTAAAGCACCGGCAGGTACCGGTTCAGCTCGAACGGCGTCACCTGGTGCCGGTAGTCCAGCCACTCGGCGCGCTTGTTCCGCAGGAAGAAGTCGAAGACGTGCTCGCCGAGCGTCTCGGCGACCAGTTCGCTCTCCTCCATCCGCGAGATGGCCTCGGACAGGGACGAGGGCAGGGTCTCGATGCCCAGCGCGCGCCGCTCGCCGTCGGTGAGGGTCCAGATGTTGTCCTCGGCGCCGGCCGGGAGTTCGTAGCCCTCCTCGACGCCCTTCAGGCCCGCCGCGAGCATCACGGCGAAGGCGAGGTAGGGGTTGCAGGCCGAGTCCAGGGAGCGGACCTCGACGCGGCTGGACTGGGACTTGGAGGGCTTGTACATCGGGACGCGGACCAGGGCCGAGCGGTTGTTGTGGCCCCAGCTGATGTAGCTGGGCGCCTCGCCGCCGCTGAACAGGCGCTTGTAGCTGTTCACGAACTGGTTCGTGACGGCGGTGAACTCGCTGGCGTGGTGGAGCAGGCCGGCGATGAAGCTGCGGCCGGTCTTGGACAGGCTGTACTCCGCGCCGGGCTCGTGGAAGGCGTTGCGGTCGCCCTCGAACAGCGACAGGTGGGTGTGCATGCCGCTGCCGGGGTGCTCGGCCAGGGGCTTGGGCATGAAGGAGGCGTAGACGTTCTGCTCCAGCGCCACCTCCTTCATGACGTGGCGGAACGTCATGATGTTGTCCGCGGTGGACAGCGCGTCGGCGTAGCGCAGGTCGATCTCCTGCTGGCCGGGGCCGCCCTCGTGGTGGCTGAACTCCACCGAGATGCCCATCGACTCCAGGTGGGTGATGGCCTGGCGGCGGAAGTCGTGGCCGACCCCGTGCGGGGTGAGGTCGAAGTAGCCGGAGTGGTCCACCGGCTCGGGCGCCTTGCCGGGCTTCGGCTGGCCCTCGAAGAGGTAGAACTCGATCTCGGGGTGCGTGTAGAACGTGAACCCGCGCTCGGCGGCCTTGGCCAGGGTGCGCTTGAGCACCCAGCGGGGGTCGGCGTAGCTGGGGGCGCCGTCGGGCATCAGGATGTCGCAGAACATGCGGGCCGTGCCCGGGGACTCCGCACGCCAGGGCAGGATCTGGAACGTCGCCGGATCGGGTTTGGCCAGCATGTCCGACTCGGCCACCCGGGCGAAACCCTCGATGGACGAGCCGTCGAACCCGATGCCCTCGCTGAACGCCTGTTCCAGCTCCGCCGGGGCGATGGCCACCGATTTCAGGAAGCCGAGGACGTCGGTGAACCAGAGGCGCACGAAGCGGATGTCCCGCTCTTCGAGAGTGCGGAGTACGAACTCCTGCTGACGTTCCATGAGCACAGTATGAACGAGGTGCGTTTCCGTGTGATTACGGCGCTAAAAAGTCGCGCGCGCGGACGCGCCTGGTGGCCAGGCGATAGCGGAACGAACGCCTTGGCCAGTTGTTGGTGATCCGGCCGTCCGGAGTCTTGTACCAGGACGTGCAGCCGCCCACCCACGCGGTGCGGCTCAGCAGCCGCCGCATGGTCGCCTCGTACGCCGCCAGCGCCTCTTCGGCCACCTCGACGCGGCCGTCGCGGGCCGCGCGCAGCCACCGCATGATGTACCGCACCTGCGACTCGATCATGTAGACCACCGAGTTGTGGCCCAGGTTCGTGCTCGGCCCGTAGAGCAGGAACATGTTGGGGAACTCCGGTACCGCGATACCGAGGTACGCCGTGGCGCCTTCCCGCCACCGATCGTGCAGCCGTACCCCGTCCCGACCAATGATGTCGATCGGAGCGAGGAACTCCGTGGCACGGAATCCGGTCCCGTAGACGATGACCGAGACGTCGCGCTCGCGGCCGTCCGCCGTACGCACTCCGGTCGGGGTCACCTCCGTGACGGCGTCGGTGACGACCTCCACGTTGTCCCGCGCGAGCGCCGGGTACCAGTCGTCCGAGATCAGGATGCGTTTGCAGCCGATCGGGAAGTCCGGCGTGAGCTTGGTGCGCAGTTCCGCGTCGTCGGGGATCTGCTGGCGCATGTGGTGCGTGGAGAACTTCTGCACTCCGCGCCCCAATCGGCTCCCCGCTATAGCGGAGTACAGCAGCGTCTCCCCCACAAGCGTGTAGATGAAGCCGCGCAGCGCCAGCCGCAGACCGGGGAGCCGGCGGAAGGCCCAGCGAGACACCGGCCCGAAGCCGAAGTCGTACTTGGGGATCACCCAGTTCGCGGAGCGCTGGAACACATAGAGGTTCCGCGCATGGGGCGCTATCTCGGGGACGAACTGCACGGCCGACGCACCGGTCCCGATGACCGCCACGTCCTTGCCCGCGAACGCCTCCGGCGGCCACGCCTCGTCCCACCGCGCGGAGTGGAACGCCGCTCCCTGGAACGTCTCGCGTCCCGCCACGGCGGGGTACCGCGGCCTGTTGAGCTGTCCCACGCCGCACACGAGCACCCGCGCGGTGTACTCGGACCCCGCCGCGTCCCGGAGCCGCCACAGGCCCTCCTGCGCCTCCCACTCGGCGGCGACGATCTCGGTGTCGAACTGGAGATGTGGTCCGAGTTTCCAGCGCCTCACACAGCGGTGCAGATACTCGAGGATCTCCTGCTGCTTCGGATACGCGCGGGACCACTCCGCGTAGCGCGCGAAGGAGTACGAGTACAGGTGCGACGGCACATCGCATCCGCAGCCCGGATAGACGTTGTCGCGCCAAACGCCGCCCACGTCCGAGCCCTTGTCGAAGACGACGAAATCCCGGACACCTTCGCGCTTCAGCTGGATCGCCATACACAGGCCGGAAAAGCCGGCTCCGATGATTGCGACGTGATGTGCAACCTGATGGCTACGTCCAGTCGTCATGTAAGGAGTAGACCGCCATACCGACGCCGCGTCGACATGGCGGCTGGTGCCGTACTCCGACAATCGGCGACCAAAGCCGCCCAACTGCGGACAGAAGCGGACAAGATCCGGTCACACCGGGTATCCGCGAGGAAACTCTGAAGATCTTTGCCGAAAAACTCTCCGGAACCCCTCGCCAAGCGTTGTTGAACGGAGAATAATCCTGCAACGAGACCTCATCGTCCCCCCGTGCGATGGGGTCTCCCATCCCGAGGCCTCACCGTCCCCCCGTGCGGTGAGGCCTCGGACCTTTTCTGGGTAGGGGACACCCGAGGAGGCCCCCATGATCCTGGTGACCGGAGCGAGCGGCACGCTCGGCCGTCTGCTCGTCCCGACCCTGACCCGGCGCGGGTCCGACGTGCGCGCCCTGAGCCGGCGAGCGCGGGCCGGCGGCGGTCCCGGCGGCAGCGGCTCCTTCGAGTGGGCGGTCGGGGACTTGGGCACCGGCGCCGGGCTCGACGAGGCGGTGGACGGGATCGACGTCATCGTCCACGCCGCCTCCAACACGCGCGGGCAGGGCAAGGGCGACGCCGACGCGGTGTGGCGGCTCATGGAGGCCGCCAAGCGGGGCGGGCGGCGGCCGCACCTGGTCTACATCTCGATCGTCGGCGTGGACCGGCACCCGTTCGGCTACTACCGGGCCAAGTTCGAGGCCGAGCAGGCGATCGAGGCCGGCGGCCTGCCGCACACCGTCCAGCGGACCACGCAGTGGTTCCAGCTCATCGACCGCTTCCTGACGCTCGCGGCCAAGTCGCCGGTGGTGCCCGTGCCCTCGGCGCCCTTCCAGCCGCTGGACGCCCGCGAGAGCGCCGAGCGCCTGGCCGACCTGGCCGGCGGCGAGCCGCTGGGGCACGCCGAGGACATGGGCGGCCCGGAGCTGCTGGACGCGAGCGAGCTCGCGCAGGCGTATCTCCGGGCGACCGGGAAGCGGCGGCTGCTGATGCCGCTCCGGGTGCCCGGCAAGGCCGGGCGGGCGTTTCGGGCCGGAGTGCACACGTGCCCGGAGTACCGGCAGGGGAAGACCACGTGGGCCGAGTACCTGGCGGCCGAGTACGGGAGCTGATCCGCGGTCCGGTGAGCCGCCTCAGCGCGCCGCCCCAGAGCGGCCTCAGCGCGCGGCGATCCCCTCCAGCAGCGTGTCCACCAGCGCCTGGACGAACCCCGCCGACACCGGCTCGCCCGGATGCTCGGCCTTCATCGTGTGCACGATCGGCCCGGCGAACATCCGCACGGCGAGCTCGACGTCCAGGTCGGCGCGCAGCTCCCCGGCGGCGATGCCGTGCCGCAGGATCATGCGCAGCTGCTCGCGGCGCGGCTCGATCGCCACCTGCTGATACCGCTGAACCAGCTCCGGATGCATCCTCGCGGCGGCCATCACCGAGGCGAACACCAGCCCGGCCATGTCCTCGTGCATGATGTCGACCATCGTGTTCAGGTACTCGACGATCCGATCGCGGGTGGAGCGGTCGTCGCCCAGGTCCGGCGGCGGGCACTCCTGCCACAGCGTGGCCATGGAGTCGACGACCAGGCTCTCCTTGTTCGGCCAGCGCCGGTAGACGGTCGCCTTGCCCACACCGGCGCGGGTCGCGACCTGCTCCATCGACAGCGAGCCGTAGGGCACGCCCTCGCCGAGCAGGCCCAGGACCGCGTCGAGGATGGCCCGCTCGGCGGCCTCGCTGCGCGGCCGGCCCGGGCGGCGGCGCGGGTCGCGGGTCTCCGCGGCCCCGCAGCCCGGGTCGCCGCAGGCACCCTCCACGTGCCCGGAATGGCGGTCGTCGGGGCGTCGGCCCTCACGGATCATCGTCATAACGCTCCATCATCTCGTCGATGCCGGGCCTCGGGGGACGACACGGGGGAAACCGTCGCGCGGATCCCCCCGTTCGCAGGCGTCCCGCCTAGGCCACCCCGGCGGCTTCGGCCGCGGTCGAGGTGTCAGCCGGCTTCCCGCGCTGCGGCCCGGCGGCCGCCCCGGCCTGCTTGCGCGGCAGCCAGGTCAGCGACACGAGCGCGGCGAGGAAGGCCACGATCGCCGAGATCGTCACGGTCATGTGCATCGCGTGGATGAACGCCGCGTCGGCCTGCGGGTAGAAGCGGGCCAGGGCCGGGATGTGCTCGCCGGCGCCCTTGGTGGCCTGGATCGACCCGTCGATGGTGTGCAGGGCCGAGGAGTTCGGGACCACCGTCTTCAGCGGGCCCTCCATCCGGCCGCGGTAGGCCGTGGTGAGCAGCGTGCCCAGCACCGCGACGCCCAGCGCGCCGCCGACCTGCCGGACGGTGTTGCTCACCGAGGAGCCGACCCCGGCCTTCTCGCGCGGCAGCGAGGTCATGATCGTCGTGGTCGCCGGCGGCATCACGTTGGCCATGCCCATGCCCTGCAGGAAGAAGATGAGCAGGAGCAGCCAGGCCGGCGAGGTCTGGTTCACGGCCTGGTACATCAGGAACGTGACGCCGATGACCACCATGCCGAACGTGGACACCGCGCGGGCGCCGAAGCGCTGCACCAGCCGCGCCGACATCGGCGAGAAGATCAGCTGCGCCAGCGCGAACGGCGTCAGGTACAGACCGGCCTTCAGCGGGCTGTAGCCCAGCACCGACTGCAGGTAGAAGGACAGGAAGAACAGCACGCCCATCATCGCGAAGAAGGACATCGCGACCAGGATGATCGAGGCGGAGAACGAGCGCGAGCTGCGGAACAGCCGCACGTCGAGCGCCGGGTGGTCGGTGCGCAGCTCCCAGAAGACGAACAGCGCGCTGAGGATCAGGCCGCCGGCCAGGGTCCCCCAGATCTGCGGGTTGCTCCAGCCCAGGTCGCCGCCCCGGATGATGCCGTAGACGAACACCACGATGCCGGCCATGGACAGCACGACGCCGAGCGGGTCGAGCTTGCCCGGCTTGGGGTTCTTGGAGTCCGGCACCAGGAAGGACATGGCGATCAGCGCGATCGCGATGATCGGGACGTTGATCAGGAAGACCGAGCCCCACCAGAAGTGGTCCAGCAGCAGACCGCCGAGCACCGGGCCGATGGCCACGCCCAGGCCCACGCCGCCGGCCCAGATGCCGATCGCCTTCGGCTGCTCCTTGGGCTCGAAGACGTTGGCGATGATGGCCAGGGTGGCCGGCATGATCGCGGCGCCGAAGAAGCCCATCAGGGCCCGCGTGGCGATCAGCGCGCCGGGACTGCCCGCGTAGGCGCACAGCACCGAGGCGATCCCGAAGCCGATCATGCCGGCCATCAGGATCTTCTTGCGCCCGAACCGGTCGCCGACGATCCCGAAGGTGAACAGCAGGCCGGCGAAGACCAGCGTGTAGGAGTTGATGGCCCATTCCAGATCGGACTGCGACGCCCCCAGGCCCGGCTGGCGCGGGTCGTTCTCGGGCTGCGAGATGATCTTGAGGGCCACGTTCAGGATCGTGTTGTCCAACACGACCACGAGCAAGCTGAAGATGAGCACGCCGAGGATCGCATACCGGCGCCTGTGCAAAGTCTCCCGATCCACTGTCCCTTTTCCCCTCGATCGGTGCGAATGGATACGGAACGGGTCCGTATCGAATTCTCACCGCGACTGTACGCCGGTGATTATCGAGACGCAACCGTTTCGTATTCGCCCGAAGAGGCGGGTGGAGTGGCTGCCGGGTGGCCGGACGGGCGGCCTACCGATAGGTGTCCGCGGACCCGCCGGCGACCTGGTCGATCAACGCCGTCAGCCGGTCCCGGAAGCCGGGCTTCGGACCGTTCCCCCGGCTCCCGCCCCGGCGGGCGTCGCCCTCCCCCGCCGTCGAGGCGAGCAGGTGCTGCGCGGCGTCGAAGCCGGGGACGATCCCGTTCTCCGGCAGCAGAAGCGCGTCGTGCGACAGCGTCAGGAGTTCGCCGGAGGTTTCTTCGTTCTCTGCGAGCGTCAGAATCGCCGCCCCGCGCCGCCTTGCGTCGTCCACGCGCTCCAGCAGCGGGACCCCGGGGTCGTCCGGCGCCACGATGAACACCGCCTCGCCCTTGCGCGCCTCCTCCAGGCGGGCCAGCGGAACGGCCAGATGCGGGGGCGCGCCGTCGGGGACCCGGTGCCGGATCAGGGTCGGGGCCAGCTGCGGGAGGTTCGCCAGTCCGGCCTCGGTGTCCAGGTGCGCGGCGAGGTGCCAGGGTTCTTCTTCGGGGGTGCCGACCAGCAACAGGCCGCCGGGGCTGCGGGGAGCGCGCCTCAGATTGCGCGCGAAGCCGCGGCATTCGCCGAACCACGTGGTCCCGCTGACTAGTTCGCGGAGGAAGGTGGTCTGCGCGGCATCCATGGCATTCATACTGCCGGTCCGGGCGCCGCCAGGACACCCGGACCGGTGTTTTTCCGTGAGGATCGGGCCTCAGTGGTACGAGTGCGACTCGTCCGGGTACGCGCCGTGCACGACGTCGGCGGCGAAGGCCCGCGCCGCGTCGCCGAGCAGTGTGCGCATGTCCGCGTACTGCTTCACGAACTTCGGCACGCCGCCGGGCGTCAGCCCCGCCATGTCGGTCCAGACCAGGACCTGCGCGTCGGTGCCGGCCCCGGCGCCGATGCCGACGGTCGGGACGTCGATCTCGGCGGAGACGCGCGCGGCCAGTTCGGCCGGGACGAGCTCCAGGACGATCGCGAACGCGCCGGCGTGCTGCAGCGCCTTGGCGTCCGAGATCAGCTTCTCGGCCTCCTCGTCCCCGCGGCCCGCTATCCGGTAGCCGCCCAGGACGTTCACCGACTGCGGCGTGAGCCCGATGTGCGCCATCACCGGCACGCCGGCCTGCACCAGCGCCTCGACCTGCGGCAGCACCCGGCGGCCGCCTTCGAGCTTGACCGCGCCGACGCCGGCCTCCTTCATGAACCGCGCGGCGGTCTCCAGCGCCTGCGCCGGCGAGGACTGGTAGGAGCCGAACGGCAGGTCGCCGATCACCATGGCGCGCTTGGTCCCGCGCACCACGGCGGCCGACAGCATGACCAGCTGGTCGACGGTCACCGGCACGGTGTTCTCGTACCCGAGGTGGTTGTTGCCCGCCGAGTCCCCGACGAGCAGGACCGGGATGCCGGCCTCGTCGAAGACGCCGGCCGTGAGGGCGTCGTAAGCGGTGAGCATCGCCCACTTCTCGCCCTCGCGCTTGGCCTTGGCCAGGTCCCGCACGGTGACCCGGCGGCCGGTGCCGGTCCCGCCGTAGAGCGAGAGCTTGGGCTGCGCGGCGGGCGCCTGCGAGCCGGATGACTGGGGTGCTGCGGATTCCTGCGTGGCGCTGCTGTCAGCGGACATGCTGGTTTCTCCTTGATGAGACGACTCGAGGCGCCGAAACGGCGTACCCGGACGAGGCTGATCGTCTCACGGCGGCGATCCCTTGTTAAGGGGTCGCGACCACCCACGCGAATCACTGGTGACTCTGCTCACACGCGTCCGAAAGTCGTTTGCCGGACGTGGGCGCCGCCCCGAACAATGCGGCGCGTGACTGCACAACCTGCGGCGTCCGGCGACGCGTCGCAGCAGGGCCCCGCGCCCCGTCGCCGATGGCGGGATCTGAGCGTCGACGTGACGCCGCTGAGGGTTTCGCGCGACTACCGGTTCCTCACCGCCTCCTCGGTGATCTCCGGCTTCGGCTCGTTCCTGACCTATGTCGCGGTCCCCTTCCAGATCAAGGAGCTCACCGGATCCGCTTTGGCGGTCGGCCTGCTCGGCGCCACCGAGCTGGTGCCGCTGGTGGTGTGCGGGTTGTGGGGCGGCGCGCTGGCCGACGCCATGGACCGGCGCAAGCTCGTGGTGGCGACCGAGGCGGCCTCGGCGCTGCTGTCGGTGCTGCTCCTGCTGAACGCGCTGATGCCGCATCCGGCGCTGTGGCCGATCTACGCGCTGACGGCCGCCTTCGCCGCGGTGAACGGCCTGCAGCGGCCGTCGCGGGAGGCGATCGTGCCCCGCATCGTGCCGCCGGACCTGGTCGTGCCGGCCGGAGCGCTGCAATGGCTCTTGGGTTCCTTCACGCAGATCGCCGGCCCGGCCGTGGGCGGTGTGCTGGTCGCCACCACGGGGCCGACCGTCTCCTATGTGGCGGACGCGGCGACGTTCGTCATCTCCTGCGGCTTCCTGCTCCGGCTCCAACCGTCGCCGCAGGGTGAGGACGCCGAGGAAGCCAGCCTGCGCGGCATAGCCGAGGGCTGGCGGTACGCGCGCAGCCGGCAGGAGCTGATCGGCACCTACGTCGTGGACATCGCGGCGATGACCTTCGCGATGCCGACCGCGCTGTTCCCGTTCCTCGCCGACCATCTGCACGCCTCGTGGTCCCTGGGGCTCCTCTACGCCGCCCCCGCCGTCGGCTCGGCGCTGGTCTCCCTCACCAGCGGCTGGACCAAGCACGTCCACCGGCACGGCCTGGCGGTGATCTGGGCCGCCGGGGCCTGGGGCGCGGCGATCGCGCTGGTCGCGGCGACGCGCCAGGTGTGGGTCGTCCTGGCGTGCCTGGCCGCCGCGGGTGCGGCGGACGCGGTCAGCGGAGTGTTCCGGATGTCCATCTGGAACCAGACGATCCCCGATGTGCTGCGGGGACGGCTGGCCGGGATCGAGCTGCTCTCTTTTTCCAGCGGACCGATCCTGGGACAGATCCGCGCCGGGTCGATGGCGGCGCTGCGCGGACCGGTGTTCTCGGTCGGATTCGGCGGCGTGGCCTGCGTCGGGGCGGTGATCGGGCTGGCCGCGTGGCTGCCGGGGTTCCGGCGGTACGACGCGCGGACCGATGTCCACGCGGTCGCCGTGCGGGCCGAAAGGCTGGCGGCGCACGCCGAGCCGTCCCTATGATCGAAGGCCGTTGACTGTCCTAACGAGGGGTTTGACATGGACAACGGGGACCGGAACGGGCCGCCTTGGGGCGCGCCGCCGGATGCGACGGGGAATCAGGGCGGGCCTCCGCAGCAGGGTTTCCCCTGGCAGGGGAACGGTTTCGGGGCGGCGAACGGGGCGGGGGCGCCCGGGGCGCAGCAGGGCGGGCCGCAGGGAGGGTCTCAGGGTTCGCAGTTCGGTTCGGCGGCCGGGCCGCAGGCCGGTCCGCAGTTTGGTTCGGCGGCCGGTGCGCAGTTTGGTTCGCCCGCCGGTTCGCAGGCCGGTTCGCAGTCCGGCCCGCAATCCGGCTCGCAGAACAATCCGCTCGGGCAGTCGCAGGGTTCGATGACGTCGTTCCCGCTCGCGGCCACCGGCGCGTACGCGGCCGTCCGTCCGCCGGAGCCGCCGCCGGTCCAGGCCCCGCCGCAGGGACCGCCGCCGATGACGTCGTTCCCGCTCGCCGCGACCGGCGCGTATCGAGCGGTCGGGCAGCACGACAACCCGGACCTGTCGGCCAGCGGCTTCCGGGCGGCGCCGGGAATCGAGCAGCCTCCGCATTTCAACGGCCCGATGGGCCCTCCCGGCCCGATGGGTCCGCCCGGACCTCCCGGACCGCCGCCCGGCGCGGCCGACAAGCGTCGCAGAGCTCTGCTGATCGGCGCTTCGGCCCTCGCGGTGGCCGGTGTCGCCGCCGGGGCGATCGCCCTCGGCACCGGCGGCGGGGGCAAGAAGCAACCGGCCCCCAGCCAGACCCCGACCGCGCCGGGTTCGGCGCAGGCCGCCTCCACCAACGCCGCCACGAGCCCGGCCGGCCAGGACATCAGCGGCCAGACTTCGCAGCCCTCGCGCAGCGGCGGGAACGTGCCGGGCGGCCCGGCGTCCTCGTCGAAGCCGGTCGTGGCGCCGGTCGCGGACGTGCTGCACTGGACCCTGAACAGCAAGCCCGGCAGCACCAGCACCGCCGACGCCTCCGGGAAGAACCACCCCGGGGCGCTGTCCGGCGCGGTCGGATTCTCCACGGCGCACGGCGGATCGGCGGAGTTCAGCGGCGCGGCGAACCAGATCAAGGGCGGCCAGATCCAGACCACGGGCCCGGCGATCGACACCACGAAGAGCTTCACCGTCTCGATGTGGGTGGACCAGACCGGGATCACCACCCCCACGAAGTTCGCCGCCGCCTTCAGCCAGGACGGCCCGCAGTGCTTCGCCTTCTCGTTCAGCTACTCGGTGGAGAGCAAGACCTGGTCGTTCGTACGGTCGAACGCCGACGGCGCGGCCCCGAAGACGGTCGGCGCCGGCGCGACCGCCCCGACGCCGCTGAACACCTGGGTCGAGCTGACCGGGGTCTACGACGCGCAGGCCGGGACCCTGGCGTTCTTCGTCAACGGCGTGCCGCAGGGCAAGCCGGTGAAGGCCGGGTCGGCGCCGTACGCGGCGAACGGGCCGTTCGCGATCGGGCGCAGTTGGTACGGCAAGTACCCGAGCAACCCGTTCAAGGGTTACATCTCGGACGTGCAGGTGTTCGGGCGGGCGCTGACTCCTGACGAGGTCAAGGCGCTCTGAGGCCGGGCAGTGCGGGCGGGGTGGCGGCTGTGGCTCGGGCCACGGCCGTCGGGCCACGGCCGCCCGCACTCGCACTGCTGACGTGAACGCGGCGGGCGCGGTCCTAGCTGTCGGCGTCCGCCGCCTCGTCGGCCTTACGCCAGGCCTCGTTGCGCTCCTGGACGCGTTGCAAGGCGTGCTCGGCCTCCTCCTGGGTCTCGTACGGCCCGAGGCGGTCCTTGGCGGCGCAGGTGCCGGCCGGCTCGACCGTGCCGTGCTTCACGCAGTAGTACCAGCCGTCGTCCGCCGGCGGCTCGCCCTTCTTGGTCCAGCGCATCGCAGTCTCCCTGCTTTCACCGGGTGCCTAGACTGTCTGACTATGGCGACACTCGTACCCGGCACCGTCTCTCCCACTCTGCCCGTCCCGGCGAAGATCAAGCGACCGGAGTACGTGGGGCGCAAGGGGCCGAGGCCGTACACCGGCGGCGAGGTGCAGGACGCCGAGACGATCGCGAAGATGCGGATCGCCTCCCGCATCGCCGCCGAGGCGCTGGTGGAGACCGGCAAGGCGGCCAAGCCCGGCATCACCACCGACGAGCTGGACCGGATCGGGCACGAGTACCTGCTGGACCACGGCGCCTACCCCTCCACGCTGGGCTACAAGGGCTACCCGAAGTCGATGTGCACCTCGGTGAACGAGGTCATCTGCCACGGCATCCCGGACACGACGGTGCTGCAGGACGGCGACATCGTGAACGTGGACATCACGGCCTTCATCGGCGGCGTGCACGGCGACACGAACGCCACCTTCGAGGTCGGCACCGTCGACGAGGAATCCCACCTGCTGGTGGAGCGCACCCGCGAGGCACTGGACCGCGCGATCAAGGCGGTACGGCCCGGCCGGCAGATCAACGTCATCGGCCGCGTGATCGAGAGCTACGCCAAGCGCTTCGGCTACGGAGTGGTCCGCGACTTCACCGGCCACGGCATCTCCACGGCCTTCCACACCGGCCTGATCATCCCGCACTACGACGACCCGCACGCGACCCTGGTGATGCAGCCGGGCATGACGTTCACCATCGAGCCGATGCTGACCCTCGGCACCGCCGACTACGAGATGTGGGCCGACAAGTGGACGGCCGTGACCCGGGACCGGAAGCGGACCGCGCAGTTCGAGCACACGATGGTGGTGACCAATGATGGGGTGGAGGTGCTGACGGTGGTTGGTTGACCACCAGTCAACCGACACCAATGGTTTGTGGTTTTGCGCGCACTTTGTTGCGGGGTTTTGCAGGCATTTTCTTAAGCTTCGCGCACGGTTGGATGGTGTCGCGGGTGGCGCAGTTCGGGTGAGCGGGGCGAGTTGCGCTGGCGGCTGGCGGTGTGGGTGGGCAAGAGCGCGCGCAGGTTCAGTCGCTAGCTGTTGCGTTGGCGGCTGGCGGTGTTGCTGGGCAAGAGCGCGCGCAGGTTCAGTCGCTAGCTGTTGCGTTGGCGGCTGGCGGTGTTGCTGGGCAAGAGCGCGCGTAGGTTCGAGTCACTGCGCACACGTTTGGGAGGCGGCTGGCGGCCGCGTTTGGTGGGTGCCTGAATTCAAAGGCCGGCCTCCGGCGGGCACCACAGCGTGGGGGGAGGCTGCGGTCTGATTGTGGGGCTGCGGTTCGCGGCGGTTCGGCTTTGTTTACCTCGTGTCGTATGGGGCTGGGTTGTGGTGGGGGCGGCGGTTGGTCTTGTGGTCGCCGAGTGTTCTGTGCCCCACGCCACGTATGCGCCTAACGGAAGCAGACCGGTCCGGTGGCATCAAGCCGGATCACACGCTGCTGTGGTCCAGCCGCGTCCGGCCTGACACCACCGGCCCGGCCTGCTTGGGCAAGCCCCGCATACGCGGCGTGGGACCCAGAACACAACACCCTTATGGTGAGAAGGATCCACCGAACTGCGTGGTCGGCTCAGGTTGCATCGCGCCGCTGCGTCCATGCTCAGGCAACCAGTGCACCCAAGCACCGCGACCGGCAATTCCGTCGCGGTGCCTCCGCGGTCACGCCGCCGAGAACTCCGCCAGCACGTCGGCCAGTACCTCCAGCACCACCACCGCGTCCGGTAGGGGGGTGCCGTCGGTCGGCCAGTAGACCCAGCGGGCTGGGCGGCCGGCCATGTTCACCGATGGGGGGACGAAGACGTAGCTGCCGCGGTCGTGCCAGCGGAGGCCCGGGTGCTCCTGGAGGGTTTCCGGGCGGCAGTCCAGGGAGCTGGACCACCACTCGTCCTCGTCGATGTCGTCGGTGTCGGGGTTCGTGCGGGGGGCGGTGAAGAAGAGGTAGCGGCCGTCCGCCTCGGCTACCGGGCCGGGGGTGGTGCCGGAGACCAGGAGGCGGTGCAGGGCGTCGGCTCCGGCCTGTTCGGGGACGTCGAGGACGGAGTGGGTCTTACCGGTCGGGGTGGCGTAGTTGGCGTCCGGGTGGGTGGCTCGCCAGCGGGCCAGGCGCTCGGGGTCGGCGCTGGCCTCCACCTGCCAGGCGCGGGACAGGGGGTGCGCGGCGGGCGTGGGGCAGCCCAGGCGGTCGCAGCTGCAGGAGCCTTCGCGCGGAGCGGCTGCCGGGACCACCGCGAAGCCGGCGGCGACCAGCCTGTCGAGGGGATCGAGGAGCCCTTCCGCGCGCAGGCCTTCGGTGGAAGCGGCGTGCTCGCGCTTCCGGTTCTTGGCAGGTCGCCAGCTCCTCGGCACCCAAGCCCCCTGACGTGGTCGAAGGCCTAACGCGGTAAGGGTCAGGATACCTTGTGGCAACCCGGTCTTCGTCAGGGGGTGCCAGTGGGGCGAAGCGTGGCGCGGGTAGCGTGTGCGCGTGACCACATCTCCGGAGGCCGGGCCGCCGGCGGACGTACCGCGCGCCGACCGCCGCATCCCGCTGCCCGGCACCTTCAACCTCCGCGACGTCGGCGGCTATCCGGCGGCCGGCGGGACCGTGCGCGGCGGCCTGCTGTTGCGCGGCGACGCCCTGCACCGGCTCGATGATGTCGCCCGCGCCACGCTGGCGGGGCTGCCGGTGCGCACCGTGGTGGACCTGCGTGAGGACTTCGAGGTCCGGCTGTCCCCCGACGCGCTGGACGGCACCGGTATCGCGGTCCTGCGCCTGCCGGTCTTCCGCTTCGCCGGCGACTCCTTCGGCCCGGCCCCCGAGGACCTGAAGACGGTCTACGACCACATGGTCGACGACTGCGGTGCGGTCCTGGCCGTCGCGGTCGGGCACGTGGCCGCCCAGACGCAGCAGCCGGTCCTCGTGCACTGCTCGGCCGGCAAGGACCGCACCGGCGTGGTGGTCGCGCTCGTGCTGTCGCTGCTCGGCGTCGCGGACGAGGTGATAGCCGAGGACTACTGCCTCACCAGCGCCTACCTCGCCGAGGAGTTCACGCATGCGGTTCAGCAGCTGCAGGCTTCGACCGGCCTCGGGCAGCGGCTCAACGGGCAGGCGCTGGCGTGCCCGCCGGAGCTGATCCTGGCGACGCTGGAGCGGATGCGGGCCTCGCACGGGTCGGTCGAGGACTATCTGGTGGCGCACGGGCTGACGGCGGAGCAGATCGCCGAGCTTCGCAATACGCTGATAGAACCCTTCGCCGTCTGAGGAGCCGCGCCGCATGACCGTCAGAGACCTCGCCTGGGAAGGCTGTGCCAACGTCCGGGACCTCGGCGGCCTCGGCTTCATCGCGCCGGGCTCCGTGGTCCGTATGGAAGCCCCGACCCGCCTGACCGCGGCGGGCTGGGCCTCGGCGTGGGACTACGGCGTGCGCACCGTGCTCGATCTGCGCGCCGAGGACGAAGCCGAGCCGGACGAAGCACCGCGGCCGGCGGGGATCGCCACGGTTCGCGTCCCGCTCGATCCGGAGCCCGGCACGCCGTTCCACGACCGCTGGATCCCGATCGACAACATGGCGACGCCGCTGTACCTCCCGGCGCTGCTGGCCGAGTACCCGGACCGCGTGGTCGCCGCCGTCAGAGCCATCGCGACCGCGGAACCCGGCTGCGTGGTCGTCCACTGCTCCGGCGGCAAGGACCGCACCGGCCTGATCGTGCTGGTTCTGCTCGCCCTGGCCGGCGCGGGGACGGACGAGATCATCGCCGACTACCTGCTCACCTTCGAGCGGATGAAGGAGCGGTACGCCGCCCTGGGCATCCGCGACCAGCTCATCGCGGTCGGGGAGCGCGTCGCGCGCCACGGCACCACCATCGAGGCGTCGCTGAGCTCGACGATCGCCGCTCTGATGCTGCCCGACTACCTGCTGGCGAACGGCCTGTCCGAAACAGACCTCGCCGCCCTGCAAGCCCGGCTCACCGCGTGACCGAAATCACACCGCCCGGCGGAGACCGGGCGGTGTGTGGGGCGTGTGCGTCAGAAACCTGACGGCTGCTACCGCTCCGGCTGCCGCGCCGCCGACTGGATCGTCCCGACCACCTCGCCGAACCCGATCCGCGCCCCGTTCGGGCCCGGCGCGACGCCGCCGATCGCGACCGTGTCGCCGTCGACGAGGAACGTGCGCGTCGAGCCGTCGGCGAGCGCCAGGGGCTCCGTGCCGTTCCAGGTCAGCTCGATGAACGAGCCGCGCTGCTCGGGCAGCGGCCCCGAGACCGTGCCGGAGGCGTAGAAGTCGCCGGTGCGCAGGCTCGCGCCGTTCACCGTCATGTGCGCCAGCTGCTGCGCCGGCGTCCAGTACAGGCCGGCGAACGGCGGCGTGGAGACCGTGTTGCCGTTGAGCTTGACCTCCAGGTGGATGTTGTAGCCCCACGTCTCGCCCTGCAGGTACGGCAGCGGGACCGGGTCCTGGTACGGCGGGGCGACGCGCGCGTCCTGCAGCGCGGCCAGCGGGACCACCCACGGGGAGATCGAGGTCGCGAACGACTTGCCGAGGAACGGCCCCAGCGGCACGTACTCCCAGGCCTGGATGTCGCGCGCCGACCAGTCGTTGACCAGCACCACGCCGAAGACGTGGTCCTGGAACTCCTCCACGCGCACCCCGCCGCCGAGCGGCGAGGGCGTGCCGACCACGAACCCGACCTCGGCCTCGATGTCCAGGCGGACGCTCGGCCCGAAGCGCGGCTCCTCGTCGGTCGGGGACTTGCGCTGGCCCGAGGGCCGGACGATCGGGGTGCCGGAGGGCACGACCGTGCCGGCGCGGCCGTGGTAGCCGATCGGCAGGTGCTTCCAGTTCGGCAGCAGGGCCTCGGCGTCCGGCCGGAAGATGCGGCCGAGGTTGGTGGCGTGGTCCTCCGAGGAGTAGAAGTCCACGTAGTCCGCCACCTGGAACGGCAGGTAGAGGACGACATCGGTGAGCGGCACCAGGAACGGCTCGACGGCCTTGCGGTGCTCGGGCGCGGTGAACAGCTCGGTGAGCCGGGCCCGCACCGCCGCCCACGCCGGAGCGCCGAGGGCCATGAACGGGTTCAGCGTGCCGATCGCGAAGTACTTCGCCGGCTCCTCGACGGTGCCGTCCAGCAGCCCGCCCATCGCCAGCGCGCCGAGGCTGACCACGTAGTCCCCGATCCGGGTGACCACGTGCGCCGGCCGCTCGCCGTGGGTCGCGACGCCGTAGGGCAGGTTCTCGACCGGGAAGTCGGTCTGGGACGGGAGCTGGACCCAGGTGGGCTGTGTCATGGCGGTCCTTGCAGTCCTTCTACTCGGGTGGCAGCAGACCGAGCTTTGACAGGTCCTCGATCGGCTCTTGGAAACTACAGGAACCGAAGCCGTGGAACAGATCGCGGGTCCGGGCCGCGTCCTCGACCGTCAGAGCTTTGACACGTTCGGCCAGCTCAGCGCCGTCCGTGACGGCCAGGATCCGCGCCACGTCCTCGATCTCGGCGCCGTCGCCGGCGCGCTCGGCGGCCAGCAGCACGTTGAGGAAGCCGTGGTGGGTGAACCCGGTCTCGGTGTCGGTGTGCCGGACCGCGTTGTGCAGGCCGGCCGTGCACTTCACGCCGACCTCCAGGTCCGCGCAGCCGACCAGGAACTCGGCGACGGCCAGCGGGGTCGGGAAGGCCTCGGCGGCCAGCCCGCCGGTGCGCAGCTTCGCGTGCAGCAGCTCGCGGCCGGTGAGGGTCGGGAGCAGGGAGCGCATGTCGGCCGGGGTGATCTCGATGTAGGCCTCGACGCCGTACGGGAGCTTCTGCTCCAGCTCCTCCAGGCGCTCGCCCGGATGGCGGATCTCGACGGCCTCCAGAATCATCCGGTCGTCGTCCTCCAGAGCGGCGAACGCGGCCAGCAGGCCGTCCACACCGGTGTCGGCGATCAGGCCCAGCCGCAGGCCCTCGTCGTCCTCCAGGAGCAGTTTCAGGCCGTCGACCCGGGAGACCGGGCACAGGAAGCGGCCGAGCAGGCCGCTGTGGACGCCCGCGTCGTGGTCCAGGTGCGCGGGCACCGCCTCGGTGAGGGGTGCGTCGCCGGGCGGGAAGACCGCCGCGTCGTCGATCAGCTCTGCGAACAGGACGCCGAGGGCGCCGGGGTCGGCGGTTGACATGACCGCCACGGTAGCCCATCGTCGAAGAGAGCGGACAGCGACGTCCGATTATCGAACAGCTTCGGCGAACACGGTTCCACCGAAGACACAGCGAAGGGGACGGCGGCGATGGCCTACTACCGCGCAGTGGGCGAGATCCCGCACAAGCGCCACACCCAGTTCCGGCGGCCGGACGGCGCTCTGTACTCCGAGGAGCTGATGGGCGTCGAGGGCTTCTCCTCCGACTCCGCGCTGCTGTACCACGTCGGGCTGCCGACGGCGATCGTGGACTCGGTGGAGTGGGAGCCGCCGGGGCCGCTGTCCGGGGCCGTCGCGAACCGGCCGCTGAAGCCGCGGCACTTCCTGACGCACAAGCTCGACGGCTCGGGCCTGGACGCCGTCACCGGCCGGCATCTGTTGCTGGGCAACCCAGACGTGCGCCTGTCCTACGTCGCGGCCACCGAAGCCTCTCCCCTGTACCGCAACGCCATAGGCGACGAGTGTGTGTACGTCGAGTCCGGCTCGGGCGTCGTCGAGACCTCGTTCGGCGCGCTGGAGGTCGGGCAGGGCGACTACGTGATCCTGCCGACCTCGACGATCCACCGGTGGGTGCCGGCCGCCGAGGCCGGCGAGCCGCTGCGGCTGTTCGTGATCGAGGCGACCGGGCACATCGGGCCGCCGAAGCGCTACCTGTCCGCGAAGGGCCAGTTCCTGGAGTCCTCGCCGTACTGCGAGCGGGACCTGCGCGGTCCGGCCGAGCCGCTGAGGGTCGAGGGCTCCGACGTGGAGGTACTGGTCCGGCACCGCGCCGGCGGGACCAAGCTGACGTACGCGCACCACCCCTTCGACGTGGTCGGCTGGGACGGCTGCCTGTACCCCTACGCGTTCAACATCGCCGACTTCGAGCCGATCACCGGCCGCGTGCACCAGCCGCCGCCGGTGCACCAGACCTTCGAGGGCCCGAACTTCGTGATCTGCTCGTTCGTGCCGCGCAAGGTGGACTACCACCCGCTGTCGATCCCGGTGCCGTACAACCACCACAACGTCGACTCCGACGAGGTGCTGTTCTACACCGGCGGGAACTACGAGGCCCGGCGCGGCTCGGGGATCGGGCAGGGCTCGATCTCGCTGCACCCCTCGGGCCTGACGCACGGCCCGCAACCGGGCGCGGCGGAGCGCTCGATCGGGGCGGAGTTCTTCGACGAGCTCGCGGTCATGGTGGACACCTTCCGGCCGCTGGAGATCGGCGAGGGCGGGGTGGCCTCGGAGGACACGGGCTACGCGTGGACGTGGTCGGGGCGGCACAACGGGAGCTGAGGCGGCTGCGGCGCCGGCCGACGCGGGCTGAGGGGCTCCGGCGAAAGCCCGGGCCGGCTGGCACCGCCGAGCCGGCACCGCCGAACAGACAGCGGGGTCGCCGTTGAGGCGGCCCCGCTTCGGGTAGCGTCACCATGTGCTGAGAAGGACTCTGGCCGCCCTCGGGTGCGCGACACTGCTGGCCGGTTTCGCCGGGGCGCCCGCGCGGGCCCACGCCGCCGCTTCGTGCCCTGATTCGCAAGGCCCGATGCTGGCGTACAACGGCACCCGCGCCTGGAGCGTCGCGGGCACCAAGGGCGGCGGCGTCACCATCGGCGTGGTCGGCGCCCCGGACCGCGTGGCCGAGGCGGCGTGCGCGATCAGGGCCCTGGCCCCCGACGCGACCGTCGCGTCCGGGTCGGCCGACGGCGCGATCGTGGTCGTCGCGGACACCTCGGTCGATCCGGCGTCGATCGGCGGCAGCCCGCTGGTGATCGCGGCGGCCGGGGACACCGGGGAGGCGATGTCGCCGCGTCCGCAGGGCGTCGTGAACGTGGCGTCCGCCGACGAGTCGGGCGCGCCCCAGCAGTCGTCCTCGCACGGTCCGGCGGTCACGGTCGCCGCCTACGGCAACGACACCTCCACGGCCGCCGGCTACGCCGCCGCGCTGGCCGCGATCCTGCGCGCCGGCCACGGCAACTGGCCCGCGCGCCAAGTCGTGGCGCAGATGGCGGGCTCGATCAACCCGATGTCGGGGAACCCGCACACCGACCAGCTCGGGTTCGGGGTCATCGCGCCGGTGCAGGCGGTGAGCCTCGCGCCGATCGATCCCGAGACGCTGCCCGGATTCGACGCGATGTTCCCGGTCAACCAGCCGCCGCGCTCTGTGCCGAGTTCGCGGTCGGCGCCGACGAGCGGGGAGTCCGGGGCTTCGGGGGCTCCCTCGTCCGCTCCCCCGACGGCCGGCTCGGCTTCCGGCACGCAGACCGCGCAGCCGACGGCTCCGGGAACCACCGACACCGCCAACCTGTGGCCGACCAATCCGGTCCTCTCCACGGGTCCCTCGAACGGGTCACACGCGGCGGCCGGCGGCAGCGGCGGATCGGGCGGTTTCACCCCGATCCTGGTCATCGGGTTCCTCGTGATCGTGGCTGGTGGCGGGTGGGTCCTGTGGCAGCGGCGGCGGCAGCCGCAGCCCGCGGACGTGAAGCCGGAGTCGGAATGGGAGGCTCCGAGCGGCCCCCGGCATTCGGGATACAGCCCACCGGAGGAATGATCGTCGGCTACGGTTTCGGGCATGCCGCAGAACCACGGGGTCCCGCCGGAACCCAGAGGTTTCCCCCCTAACGTGTCTCCCATGTATGGCGACGAGGGCGAGTACGGCAGAACGTCATCGCACGAGGCCCCGACGGAGTACATCCCGCGCATCACCGACGCGCCCTCCCCCGCGGACGCGCAGACGGAGATGATCCCGAAGATCGTCTACACGCCGCCCCCGCCGTCGCAGGCCCCTGAAACGGCCGGATACCGGCCCGGGTTCCCGCCGGACCAGCCCGCGCCCGGCCCCCGGTCGACGCGGAGCGCCAGGCGCGCCGCGACGGCAGCCCAGCGCCGGCTGATGGTGCTCTCCGGGATCGGCGAGGTGCTGATCTCACTCGGCGCGGTCATGGCGCTGTACGTCGTCTACACGCTGTGGTGGACGAACGTGGAGGCGCACCAGGCCGCGAGCCAGGAAGCCACCCAGATCCAGCAGCAGCTGGCGCCGAACGCCCCGGCCGGCGCGCCGCCGAAGTCCACGTTCGCGCCGAGCGAGGGCTTCGCGCTGATGACCATCCCGGCGATCGGCAAGACCGACATCCCGGTGATGCAGGGTGTGGACAAGGAGAAGGTGCTCGACAAGGGCGCCGTGGGGCACTACACGACGCCGGCCACGGCGATGCCGTGGGACCCGACCGGGAACTTCGCCGTCGCGGCGCACCGGCGGACGTACGGCGAGCCGTTCCGCTACATCAACCAGCTGAAGGCCGGGGACCACGTGGTCGTGGAGACCACCCACGGCTGGTACATCTACGCGCTCGACAAGGAGCTGCCGCAGACCGACCCGAGCAACATCGGGACGATCGCGCCGATCCCCAAGGGCGGGCCGTTCACGAAGCCGGGGCAGTACATCACGCTGACGACGTGCACCCCGGAGTGGGCCTCGACCTACCGGCTCATCTGGTGGGGCCACCTGGTGCGCGTGGACCCCCTCAACGGCCCCCCGCCGGCGGAGCTGAAGGACCCCAACCGGCACACCTGACCTGCACGATTCTTGGATTCACGCCGGTGCCCGCTACCATGGATCGAATCCAAGCGAACGCTGCGCGGGACAGGTCACTCTGAAGCCGGTCGGAAACCGGCTTCCTTCATGTGACGCAGAACGCAGTGGGAGTCCGGGGCCTGCCATTTCCCGCCTCTCCACTTCAGGCGCGGCTATCGCCTACCTGGTCGTCCAACAATGGGACCAGGCCGCCTTAGTGACCGTTCTGTACACCGCTGCGGCGCAATCCATGCGCTCGTGCGCCCCTGAGGACGTGTCCGCCTTCAGAAGGGCTTAATCAGCCATGTCCGCAATCACCCCTGAGAACGACGTCGTGCGCGCCGAGGCCGCCGACGAGTTCACCGACATCACCGAGGTCGTCGAGATCGACGGCCTCGACGACGGGACCGAGCTCGATGTCGACCTCGACCTCGACGACGCCGATGACGACACCGACCTTGCCGCGTCCGCCGAGGCCGACGAGGCCGACACCGCCGACGCGGTGCACTTCAGCGAGCTGGGCCTGCCCGAGGAGCTGGTGAAGAAGCTCGCCGAGAACGGCGTGCAGACCACCTTCCCGATCCAGGCCGCGACCATCCCGGACGCCCTGGCCGGCCGGCACGTGCTGGGCAAGGCCCGCACCGGCTCCGGCAAGACCCTGGCCTTCGGCCTGGCCGCGCTGGCCAACCTCAAGGGCAAGCGGGCCCGCAAGGGCAAGCCGCTGGCCCTGGTCCTGGTGCCGACCCGCGAGCTGGCCATGCAGGTCAGCGACGCGCTGCAGCCGTACGGCTTCGCCGTGGGCGCGGACATCGCCGCGGTCTACGGCGGCGCGCCGATGTACAAGCAGGTCTTCGCGCTGCGCCGCGGTGTCGAGGTCCTGGTGGCCACGCCGGGCCGGCTGACCGACCTGATCGAGCAGGAGGAGTGCGACCTGTCCGAGGTCGCGATCGCCGTCCTGGACGAGGCCGACCAGATGGCCGACATGGGCTTCATGCCGATCGTCTCGGAGCTGCTGTCGCAGACCGACCCGGCCGGCCAGCGCCTGCTGTTCAGCGCCACCCTCGACGGCGCCGTCGACGAGCTGGTCAAGAAGTACATGACCGACCCGGTCCTGCACTCGGTGACGGCCGACGACGAGGACTCCTCGCAGATGGACCACCACCTGCTGATCGTCGAGCCTGCGGACAAGGCCCTGGTCACCGCCGAGATCGCGGCCCGGCACACGCCGGGCGGCGACGACGGCCGCCGCACCATCCTGTTCGCCCGCACCAAGCTCGGCGCGGACCGCATCGCGGAGAAGATCCGTGAGACCGGCGTCTCGGCCCTGGCCCTGCACGGCGGCATGACCCAGCGCGCCCGCACGAAGACCCTCGCGGACTTCAAGGAGGGGCGCGTCCCGGTCCTGGTCGCCACCGACGTCGCCGCCCGCGGCATCCACGTCGACGGCATCGACCTGGTCCTGCACGTCGACCCGGCGGGCGACCCGAAGGACTACCTGCACCGCGCCGGCCGCACGGCCCGCGCCGGCGAGAGCGGCACCGTGGTGACGCTGGTCCTGCCCAAGCAGCGCAAGGCGACGCTGCGCCTGCTGGAGTCGGCCGGCATCGAGGCCGAGCTGACGAAGGTGACGCCGAGCTCGGAGACCCTGCGCGATCTGACCGGCGGCCGTCCGGTGGCGGAGTACGTCGCCGAGGCGGACGCGTACCACGCCGCGCGGCGCGCGGCCCGCGAGGCCCGCATGGCCGACGGCCAGCGCGACGGGCGCGACTCGTACCGTGGCGGCCGCGACGGCGGCTTCCGGGGCGGGGAGCGTCGGTCGTTCGGCGACCGCGACCGCTTCGACCGCGGCCACCGCGGCGGGCGCTTCGAGGAGCGCGACGGCGGCAGCCGCGGCGGCTTCGGCGGCGAGCGGTCGGGGTCCGGTTTCGACCGGAACCGCGGCGGGTTCGAGCGCGGCGGTTCGGGCCGGGGCTTCGACCGGTCCGGCGACCGCACCGAGGGTCGCGGCGGCTTCGGCGGCGGCGAGCGTTCGGGCTCGGGCTTCAGCGGCGAGCGTTCGGGCTCGGGGTCGGGCTTCGGCGGCGGCGAGCGCCGGTCGTTCGGGGACCGTGACGGTGCCCGGGGCGGCTTCGGCGGCGAGCGTCGCTCGTTCGGCGACCGGGACGGCGCCCGCGGCGGCTTCGGCGGCCGGGACACGCGCGGCTCCGAGGGCCGCTCGTTCGAGCGCGGCGCCTCGGGTCGCGGCTTCGACCGCACCGAGAGCCGTGGCGGTGGCGAGCGTCGTTCCTTCGGGGACCGCGACAACGCCCGCGGCGGCTTCGGCGGCCGGGACTCGCGCGGCTCCGAGGGTCGTGGCTTCGACCGCGACAACCGGGGCGGCGAGCGTCGTTCGTTCGGCGACCGCGACACCTCGCGCGGCTTCGACCGCGACAACCGGGGTGGCGAGCGCCGTTCCTTCGGCGACCGCGACAACTCCCGCAGCTTCGACCGCGACAACCGCGGTGGCGACCGCCGCTCCTTCGGCGACCGCGACCGGGGCGGCTTCGACCGCAACCGCGGTGGTTTCGACCGCGACAACCGCTCCGACAACCGCTCCGAGGGCCGCACCGGCGAGCGCCGCTCGTTCGGCGACCGCGACTCGCGCGGTGGCGAGCGCCGCTCCTACGGCGACCGCAACACCTCGCAGGGCCGCGGCTTCGACCGCGACAACCGCGACAACCGGGGCGGCCAGCGCGGCGGCTACGACGGCCAGCGCCGCCACACCGACCGCGACAACCGCACCGGCGGGGACGGCGAGCGCCGCACCTTCGGCGAGCGCACCGCCTTCGGCCGCCCCCGCGGCGGCTACAGCAACGAGCAGCGGGACAACCGCCCGCCGCGCGACCGCCGCTGGTAATCGCTGAGTACTGAGAAGGGGACCGCGCCTCGTGCGCGGTCCCCTTTCGCTTCCCCGGTTCAGCCCTGAACCGACTCACCACAGTTCGGCGCGGCATCACCGCCGCACGCACCACCACGGCGCAGCACCATCGCCCGGCTCAACGCCCGACTCATCGCCACTGTCCAGCGCAGCACCACAGCAAGGCGCAGCAATCGGCCGACTTGCCCGCCGACACGCTCCAGCTCTGCGCGGCGATCGGCCGACTCCCTGTGCCCACCCAGCTCCCCGTGGCTTCACTCAGCTCGACGGTCCGGCGCGGCATCCGGCAGTTCCCGGCTCCCGGCCCCGGCTCGGCCGTCCAGCCCGCCGCAGTGCCCCGTCCGCTCCCCCGAGAAGCCACAAGGGCCCCGCCCGAAGGCGAGACCCCTGCGACGTGCGACAGCGAACTGCTAGTGGTGGCCGTGCCCGGCCTCGAGCTCCTTGTACTCCTCGACCGTCGTCTCGACGTTGTCCGAGAACATCGCCTGCGAGGCCCTGGCGCGCAGCTTCAGCGCGCGGTTGCCCGGGCGCTCGACGCCGTTCTCGTCCGTGGCGGGGCCGAGTTCCAGCGGCTTCTGCACCTCGTGCGCGGTGAGGCGGTAGCGCTCGCCGGCCGAGAGGGGCTCGTGGACCTCGGTGAACTCCCCTCCCAGCGAGACCTTGATGATGCCGGTCTCGCGGCCGTGGAGGACCTTGTCCTTGTCGCGCCGCTGCAGGCCCAGGGCGATGCGCTTGGTGCACCAGAAGGCGATGACCGGCCCCAGGAACACCAGGACGCGGAACGTCCAGGTCAGCGCCTCCACCGAGAGGTGGAAGTGGGTCGCGATGATGTCGTTGCCGCCGCCGAGCCAGAGCACGCCGTAGAACGTTATGCCGGCCACGCCGATGCCGGTGCGGGTCGGGCGGTTGCGCGGGCGGTCCAGGAGGTGGTGCTCGCGCTTGTCACCGGTGACCCACTGCTCGAAGAACGGCCACAGGGCCAGTCCGGTGAACAGGATGCCCGGGACGACCAGCGAGGGGATCAGCACGTTGAAGGACAGCGTGTGGCCCCAGATGTTCCACTCCCAGTTCGGCATCATGCGAAGGGAGCCTTCGAGGAAGCCGATATACCAGTCCGGTTGGGAACCCGCGCTGATCTGGTCGGGAGTGTACGGCCCGTAGGCCCAGATCGGGTTGATCTGCACCAGGCCCGCCAGCAGGAAGACCACGCCGAAGATCACGAACATGAACCCGCCGGCCTTGGCGGTGTACACCGGCAGCAGCGGCAGGCCGACCACGTTCTCGTTGGTCTTGCCCGGCCCGGCCCACTGCGTGTGCTTCTGCACGAACACCAGGATCAGGTGCGCCGTCACCAGGCCGACGATCAGCGCCGGGATCAGGAGCACGTGGATGGTGAACAGGCGCGGGATGAAGTCGTGCCCGGGGAAGTCGCCGCCGAACAGGAAGTAGGAGACGTACGTCCCCACGATCGGGATCGACAGGATGACGCCCGAGGCGATGCGCAGACCCGTACCGGAGAGCAGGTCGTCCGGCAGCGAGTAGCCCGCGAAGCCCTCCAGCAGGCCCAGCACCATCAGCGTGAAGCCGATGAGCCAGTTGATCTCGCGCGGCTTGCGGAACGCACCGGTGAAGAAGATGCGCAGCATGTGCACCATGATCGCCATGATGAAGATCAGGGCGGCCCAGTGGTGCACCTGGCGCATCAGCAGGCCGGCGCGCACGTCGAAGCTGATGTGCAGCGTCGAGGCGTACGCCTCCGACATCGACACGCCCTGCAGCGGCAGGTACGAGCCGTGGTACTCGACCTCGCCCATGCTCGGGTTGAACCACAGCGTCAGGAAGACGCCCGAGAGCAGGATCAGGATGAACGAGAACAGCGCGATCTCGCCGAGCAGGAAGCTCCAGTGGTCCGGGAAGACCTTCCGGATCAGGTTCTTCGTGCCCTTGTAGATCCCGAGACGCTCGTCGGCCCAGGTGGACACCGGGTCCGTCTTCACGGGTCCGTTGTCGGCCGAGGCCCCGCCGACCGGGGCATGCGTGGCGCTCATCCGCGCTCCCAGAAGCTCGGGCCGACCGGCTCCCGGAAGTCGCTCACGGCGACCAGGTTCCCGTCGGCGTCGACGGTGATCGGCAGCTGCGGCAGCGAGCGCGCGGCCGGGCCGAAGATGACCTTCCCGTCATCGGAGAGGTCGAAGGTCGACTGGTGGCACGGGCACAGCATGTGGTGCGTCTGCTGCTCGTACAGCGCCACCGGGCAACCGACGTGGGTGCAGATCTTGGAGAACGCCATGACGCCGTCCACCGACCAGTCCCACTGCTTCTTCTTCTGCTCCTCGGAGCCCTTCAGGGCCTCCTGGGGCAGCCGGACGACCAGCACCGCGGCCTTGGCCAGGTTGTCGATCCGGTTCTCCGGGTCGTCGGCCAGGGCCGCCGGGTTGGCCAGCGCCAGGGTGCCGGTCGGGACGTCCGAGGCCTTCAGCGGCTGCCCGGTGTTCGGGTTGACCAGCTTCTCCCCCGGCGCCCACAGGGTGTGCCGCAGGTTGTCATCCGGCAGCGGGCCCAGGTCGCGCAGCAGCCACACCGCCGGCAGCGGCAGCAGCAGCATCGCGGTCAGCAGCGACCGGCGGATCAGCGGGTACTTGGTGAAGCCCGAGTCCGCGACGCCCTGCTTGAACTCCGAGACCGCGAACGCGGTGGACTCGGCGTCCGACTTCATCGGGTGCCGCTCCTGGACCAGGTCCACGTCGGTCATCAGGGTGCGGGCCCAGTGGATGGCGCCGCCGCCCATGGCCAGGAACGCGAAGCCCAGGCACAGGCCCAGCGCCAGGTTGTTCATGTTCACCGTGCCGAGGCCGGTGAACGTGTGCACCCGGTCGTTGGGCACGAACGTGTAGCAGACCATCGACCCGATGATCCCCACGATGGAGACCAGGAACAGCAGGGCGACCTGGCGCTCGGCGCGCTTGGCGGCCTTGGGGTCGAGGTCGGTGACCCGGGGCCGGTACGCCGGCAGGCCGGGGTCCTGGAAGGGGTTCTCCGCCGCGGCGTCCTTGGTCAGGGTGCCGTGGCCCGCCCCACCGGTGTTCTCAGGCAGGTGGTCCGTTTCCATGTCCCGATCAGTCATTGTCGGTCGCGTCCTTCCCGGTGGTCGCCTCGAAGTGCGCGACGCGGGCACGGGACGCCTTGGTGGTGTGCGCGCCGATCCAGCAGGCGAACACGATCAGCAGGCCGAGCACGATCGTCCAGACGAACAGCCCCTCGGAGACCGGGCCGATCGAGCCCAGGTCCAGACCGCCGGGGTTGGGCCCGGTGCGGGTCTGCAGCAGGTAGGCGATGATGTCCTTCTTGTCCTGCGGGGACATCACGTTGTCGTTGAAGATCGGCATGTTCTGCGGGCCGGTGAGCATGGCCTCGTAGATGTGCTTCGGCGAGGTCTGCTTCAGCGACGGCGCGAACTTGCCGTCGGTCAGGGCACCGCCGGCGCCGGCCACGTTGTGGCACTGCGAGCAGTTGCTGCGGAACAGCACACCGCCGTTGGAGACGCTCGCGGCGTTGTTCGGGTCGGCGGCGTACAGCGCCGGGTCGGGCACGGCCGGGCCGGCGCCGAGCGAGCTGATGTACGCGGCCATGTCGTCGATCTCGTCCTGCGTGAAGACCGGCGGCTTGCTGGGGGCCTGCGGTCCGATCTGCTGCGCGGGCATGCGGCCGGTGCCGACCTGGAAGTCGACGGCGGCGGCGCCGACTCCGATCAGCGAGGGGCCCGAGCCCTGCACGCCCTGGCCGTTCATGTTGTGGCAGGAGGAGCACGAGGACTGGAAGAGCTTCTGGCCGTTGGCGATCTGGTCCGCGGTGTAGGTCGACGAACCGGCCGCCGAGGCCGTGGAGGAGCCCAGGGTGGCGTATGCCGCGCCGATCATTGCCAGCGCGAAGAAGAGGACGACGAACGCGGCCAGCGGATGGCGCCGTCGTGCCGAAAGCGTGTTCACGACAGAGGATTCCTTACCGATTCCACTGGTCCGGACTACTTCATGATGTAGATGACGAAGAACAGGCCGATCCACACCACGTCGACGAAGTGCCAGTAATAGGACACGACGATCGCGGAGGTGGCCTGGTCATGGGTGAATCGTTTGGCGAGGTAGGTCCGGCCCAGCACCAACAGGAAGGCGAGCAGCCCGCCCGTGACGTGCATGCCGTGGAACCCGGTGGTCAGGTAGAACACCGACGTCCACGCGTTGTGGCCGATCGTGAAGTTCTCCTTCACCAGCGCCGAGTACTCCCAGACCTGGCCGCCGACGAAGATCGCACCCATGATGAAGGTGAGGATGAACCAGCTCCTCAGCTTCCGCACGTCCCCGCGCTCGGCCGCGAACACGCCCATCTGGCAGGTCACCGAGGAGAGCACCAGGATGAGGGTGTTCGGCACCGCCAGGTACATGTTCAGGTGGTGGGCCTGGGTCTTGAAGAACGCGTCGCCGTGCACCGAGCGGATCGTGAAGTACATCGCGAACAGCGCCGCGAAGAACATCAGTTCCGAGCTCAGCCAGACGATCGTTCCGACACTGACCAGGTTCGGCCGGTTGGGCAGGCGGTGGGCCTGCCCCGCTTGAGTAGTTGCAGTTGCTGTCGCCACGGCCGCCATTATGTCGTCACCCCATGGCGGCTCCGCGCCGGGGGTGGGTGTTAAGGAACCAGTGTCCTGTGGGTATGGGGCCGAACGAGTTAACGAAGGCTCGGATCAAGTGGTTCCCGCCGACGCCCCAGACACCTTCGGTGCCCTGGTCACGCACGCTGTGCGACGGACCCGGGGCCGGGGAGACGGACATGTCCGACCTGCGTACCACGGGACACACGGCGCGCCCTACTCTGAACGAGTGAGTCCGCTATCTGACGATCTGTTCTGTATGTCGCCGCGGGGCTCACCCGCCGGAGTGACCGGTGACCGCGTTTCGGGGCCGGAAGGCTTGCGGCGGGATCGAAGGCCAGACCGTCTGGAAGCAGGGCGAGCGCGCCGAGTAAGCTCCGTCACATGAGCAACCAGCACGAGTCCGCTGGTACGTCCAGCGGGCAGCAGCCGATCCAGGTCCTCATCTACAGCGACGACTCCACCACCCGGGAGAAGGTCGTGCTGGCGCTGGGGCGCCGGGTCGCCGCCGACCTGCCGCCGATCAAGACGCACGAGTTCGCCACGCCGCCGGCCGTGGTCAACGCCGTCGACGGCGGCGGCTTCGACATCCTGATCCTGGACGGCGAGGCCACCCCGGCCGGCGGCATGGGCGTGTGTCGGCAGCTGAAGGACGAGATCTACCAGTGCCCGCCGGTCCTGGTGCTCACCGGGCGCCCGCAGGACGGCTGGCTGGCCACCTGGTCCCGGGCCGAGGCGTGGACGCCGCACCCGATCGACCCGGTCGCCCTGGCAGACTCGGTCGCGGAATTGGTCCGCGCCCGGCTCGCCAAGCGCGTCGCCGCGTAGGGTTTCGCTGGAGAGAGGCCCCGGGCGGCCCCGGCCCTCAGCCCCGATGCCCTTGGAGAAAGGCCCCCGGGCGGCTTCCTCTCTTCGAGATTCACCCCTTAGAGCGTCCCGCAGCGTTCCGTAGACGGAGGCGAACCGCCGATGACCGTGCCGCTTGAGCAGCGCACCTGGCCCGACCTCCTGTCGGCGGTCCTGCGCCGCGACGACCTGTCGGTCGAGGACGCCGCCTGGGCCATGGACCGCATCATGACCGGCGAGGCCACGCCCAGCCAGGTCGCGGGCCTGGCCGTGGCGCTGCGCGCCAAGGGCGAGGCGGTCGACGAGATCGAGGGCTTCGTCCGCTCGATGTACTCGCACGCCCTGCTCATCGACGTCCCCGGAGCGACCGTCGACATCGTCGGCACCGGCGGCGACCGCGCGCACACCGTGAACATCTCCACGATGTCGGCGATCGTCGTGGCGGGCGCGGGGGCGACGGTGGTGAAGCACGGCAACCGCGCGGCTTCCTCGTCGTCCGGGGCCGCGGACGTGCTGGAGCGCCTGGGCGTCCGGCTGGACCTGGCGCCGGAGGCGGTGGCGCAGGTCGCGAAGGAAGTGGGCATCACCTTCTGCTTCGCGCCGGTGTTCCACGCCTCGCTGCGCCACGCGGGCGTGCCCCGCAAGGAACTGGCGATCCCCACCTTCTTCAACTTCCTCGGGCCGCTGACGAACCCGGCTCGGCCCCGCGCCTCCGCGGTCGGCGTCTTCGACGAGCGGATGGCGCCGATCGTGGCCGGGGTGTTCGCCCGGCGCGGGGTCGACGCACTGGTCTTCCGCGGCGACGACGGCCTGGACGAGATCTCGGTGGCGACGACCACCACGGTCTGGACGGCGGCCGGCGGCTCGGTGCGGCGCGAGGTCTTCGACCCGCGCGACCTCGGGATCGAGTACTCCCCGATCAGCGCGCTGCGCGGCGCTGATCCGGCGTTCAACGCGGAGGTGGCCCGCCGCATGCTGGCCGGCGAGCAGGGCGCGGTGCGCGACGCGGTGCTGCTGTCCTCGGCCGCGGCGCTGGCGGCGCTGGAGCCTTCCGACGAGCCGGTGACGGCACGGCTCGGGGCCGGGCTGGCGAAGGCTGCCCAGGCGATCGATTCGGGGGCGGCCGAGCGGGTGCTGGGGAAGTGGGTCGAGGTTTCGGAGCGGTTGATCCGGGAGCGGTGAGGCGCGCTGGGCACGACGGCGGGCCCGCCGGTCGCCTTGGCGGGCCGGGCTCGGCTAGAACGCCAGGTCGTCCCAGCCGATGGCGACGGGGAACGGCACGTCGGTCAGCACCGCGTCGCGGCTGAGACCGGCCTCCCAGACCGCGACGAGCGTGTACTTGCTACGGCACTCCGCCAGGCGCCACTCCTCGATCGAGGCGACGGCGGAGTCATCGGGCTGAAGGCGAACGATCCAGTAGTGCTTGATGCCGGATCGCGCGTACTGGGTCATCTTCGACTCGAAGCCGGTGTCCGGGTTGTCCCGGCCGGTGTCGGTCGCGCGGCTGGTCTTGGACACGATTTCGACGGCAAGCAGTACGTGCTTGGCCCAGAGGTCTTCTTCGAGATCGAGGCATCGGTAGACCAGGACGTCGGGTCGGCGGACGGTCGCGCGGGGCACTTCCCACAGCCGGGTGTCGAGGTCCTGAACCACCTTCAGGCAGGGAAACGCCCCGTCCTCGACGGCCTTCTTGGCCGCGGCCTTCAGGACGATCGCCAACTGGAGCGACGCGTGCTGATGCCCCCGGCTACCGGACTCCCGGCGGATCAGGCGGCCGTTGTCCAGCTCGTGATCCCGGCAGAAGTCCTCGGGGATGTGCTTCCACATCTCCAAGGTGACGTCTTCGAGCAGGCCCGCCCACTCCACCAGCTCGAAGGCGGCCCAGAGCTCCGGGGACGTCTCCAGCTTCTCGGCCGGCGGCGGTGGGGGCGGTTCGTGGTTCATGGCTACTGTCATACCCCAAAAGGTTAGCCACGCCCTCTGACAGGACGTGGCCAACCGATGACTATGTGCCATGACTACCCGCGATCGAGCCCTACTGCCCCTGCACCCCCGCGGCCGATCCCTTCAGCCACTGGCTCCAGCTCAGGTTCCAGTCGTCGAAGCCGGGCGCCGAGTTGGTCGTGACGTTGGGCTTCGTGTTCGCCGACTGCTGCACGTCCACGACGTCCCCGACCTTCACCGTGTCGAAGAACCACGCGGCGTCGCTCAGGCTCATGCCGATGCAGCCGTGGCTGCCGTTGACGCGGCCGAACTTGCCGTCGTTCCAGGGAGCGGCGTGCAGGAAGGTGCCGGAGCCGGTGATCTTCACGGCGTCCTGGACCTTGAGGTCGTAGAAGTCCGCGGCGTCGGTGAAGTTCACCGAGGCGGAGGTCATCTGCAGGCTGGCGTCCTTCTCCAGCACGACCATCTTGCCGCTCCACGTCGGGTGCTTCGGCACCTCGCCGGCGCTGACCGGGATGGTCCGCAGGACCTTGCCGTTCTTGGTGACGGTCATCTGGTCCTTCATCAGGTCCACCGTGCTGATCACCGAGTCGCCGATGGTGAAGGAGAAGTCCTTGGTGAACGAGCCGTAGGTGATCTCGCCGGCCTTCACGCCGTTGAGCCCCAGGTGCACCTGCACCTTGGTCCCCGGCTGCCAGTAGCCCTGCGGCCGCCAGTCCGCCTCGGTCGCCCCGCGCCAGTTCCAGGCCCCGTCGACGTGCGGCGTGGTGGTGACGGTCATCGCCTTCTCGACGGCCGCCCGGTCCTTCTCGTTCGGCGCGTTGGTGAAGAACACCGCCACCGGCTGCCCGACGCCGACCGTGGTCCCGTTGTCGGGGACGTAGTGGTCCAGGCCGAGACGCTTGCCCGGGGTGAGGGTGGTGAACTTCGACGTGGTCGTCTTGACGGCGCCGGAGGCGTCCTGCGCCTTCGCCACGACGGTGTAGGTGCTGGAGATCGCCAGGGTGCCCGTGGAGGCCCAGGAGGCGCCGTCGGCGGCCAGGGCGCCCGCCACGGCCTTGCCGGAGGCGTCGGTGGCCGTGACGCTCTGCAGGGTGCCGTTGACGGCGTTGACCTGGATGCCCTTCGCCGGGTCGACGCCCGTGGCGCCGTCCTGCGGGGCCGCGGAGAGCGCCATCGGCTGCGCGGGCGGGGAGGAGGTGGGCGAGGAGGGGGCGCTGCCGTTGCCGTCTGACCCGCCGGCCGCGCCGGCGGAGGTGGTCTGCCCGTTCCCAGCGGCCGCCGTGGCGGACTTGCCGCCGGATGAGCCGCATGCCCCCGCCAGCAAAGCGACCGCTGCCGCGGCCGCCGTCCACTGCGCGGCGCGACGCCAGGGGCGGCGCGGGGGTGCGGTGGTGATGGCGCTGGCGCGTGCGGTGGCGCTGTCGCCCGCGGTGACACCGTGCCCGACGTGGTGTGCCACGAGTCCCTCCCGTTTGTCGATGAGCTGGTGAAGCTGTGAGGCTATAAGCCTTTGGGGCTTTGAGTCCTTACTGTCTACACCGGGATAGACGCCCGAGGACGGGGTCGCGTTGCACCCGATCTCAAACGGGGGTCATCTCATGACACTCCTGAGACATAAGAGGGACCCCGGGTGCGATGGCCGGTCCAGTTCCGGCGCGCGATCGGCCTGTGGTCTGCAGGCTTTCTCACGGCTTCGCACACCATAAAGCCGGGCCTCGGATCGCTCCGAAGCCCGGCTTCCCACATCTCGAAAGGGCGTCAGCCCCTCACCTCAGTGCCCGGCGCCGGCCTCGCCGTACCGGTTGTTCTCCCGCCGGTAGTACTCGAACACGAGCCCGATCACCGAGTACGCGCCGAAGGGGATCGACACCAGCAGGAGCCACCAGCCGAAGATGATGCCCATGAAGGCGATCGCGGCGGAGCCGGCGGTGTACAGCGGCCACCAGGAGTGCGGGGAGAAGAAGCCGAGTTCGCCGGCCATCTCCGAGATCTCCGCGTCGTCGCGGTCCTCCGGGCGCGGTCCGATGCGGATCGCGGTGAAGTACAGGTAGAACCACACCAGCGCGCACAGGCCGAAGGCCATCGACAGGGCGGTGGTGCCGACGGTGTCCTTGGACAGGAACCAGTACACCGGGACGTCGATCAGCAGGAAGATGGCGACGAACCCGAAGAGCTTGGCCTCGACCTTCACTTGGCACCGTCCTCCGTGTCAGTCCCGGCCGCGTCCTGCGTGCCGGTCCCGGTCGCGTCCTGCGTGTCCGGCTTCGAGGGCGCCGGCTTGGCGGCGGCCATCGCGGGCTTCTTGCCGTGCCCGTGGCCCAGGTCCAGGGCCGCGACCTCGGGGTGGTGCAGGTCGAAGGCCGGGGATTCGGAGCGGATGCGCGGCAGCGAGGTGAAGTTGTGCCGCGGCGGCGGGCAGGACGTGGCCCACTCCAGGGAGCGGCCGTAGCCCCACGGGTCGTCGACCGTGACCTTCTTGCCGCGCTTGGCGGTGATGTACACGTTGTACAGGAAGGGCAGGGTCGAGGCTCCGAGGACGAACGAGCCGATCGAGGAGATCGTGTTCAGCGTCGTGAACCCGTCGCTGGACAGGTAGTCCGCGTAGCGGCGGGGCATGCCCTCCGCTCCGAGCCAGTGCTGGACCAGGAAGGTGGTGTGGAAGCCGACGAACAGGATCCAGAAGTGGATCTTGCCCAGACGCTCGTCCAGCATCTTGCCGGTGAACTTCGGCCACCAGAAGTAGAAGCCGGCGTTCATCGCGAACACCACGGTGCCGAAGAGCACGTAGTGGAAGTGCGCGACCACGAAGTACGAGTCCTGCACGTGGAAGTCGATCGGCGGGGAGGCCAGCAGGACGCCGGTCAGACCGCCGAACAGGAAGGTCACCAGGAAGCCGACCGACCACAGCATCGGGGTGTCGAAGCTCAGGGAGCCGCGCCACATGGTGCCGATCCAGTCGAAGAACTTGATGCCGGTCGGGACCGCGATCAGGTACGACATGAAGGCGAAGAACGGCAGCATCACCGCGCCGGTGGTGAACATGTGGTGCGCCCACACGGTCACCGACAGGCCGGCGATCGACATGGTCGCCATCACCAGCGTGTTGTAGCCGAAGATCGGCTTGCGGCTGAAGACCGGGATGATCTCGGAGATGATGCCGAAGAACGGCAGCGCGACGATGTACACCTCGGGGTGTCCGAAGAACCAGAAGAGGTGCTGCCACAGCAGCGCCCCTCCGTTGTCGGACTCGAAGATCTGCGCGCCGAGGCGGCGGTCGGCCTCCAGCGCGAACAGCGCGGCGGCCAGGACCGGGAACGCCATCAGGACCAGCACCGCGGTCAGCAGGATGTTCCAGGTGAAGATCGGCATGCGGAACATCGTCATGCCCGGGGCGCGCATGCAGATGATGGTGGTGATGAAGTTGACGCCACCGAGGATGGTGCCGAAGCCGGACAGCGTCAGACCCATGATCCACATGTCCGCGCCGATGCCCGGGGAGTGGATCGCGTCGGTCAGCGGCGAGTAGGCGAACCAGCCGAAGTCCGCGGCGCCCTGCGGGGTGAGGAAGCCGCCGACGGCGATCAGCGAGCCGAACAGGAACAGCCAGTAGGCGAACATGTTCAGCCGCGGGAAGGCCACGTCCGGGGCGCCGATCTGCAGCGGCACGATGACGTTCGCGAACCCGATGAACAGCGGGGTGGCGAACATCAGCAGCATGATCGTGCCGTGCATGGTGAACGCCTGGTTGAACTGCTCGGTGGTCAGGAACTGCAGACCGGGCCGGGCGAGTTCGGCACGCATCAGCAGGGCCAGCAGGCCGCCGATGCCGAAGAAGCAGAACGACGTGATGAGGTACATGTACCCGATCACCTTGTGGTCGGTGGACGTCATCCACTTGACCACGATGTTGCCGGGGACACGGCGCTCGTACGACGCGCTCACCGCGCGCGGCTCACTGATGGCCGTCACTTTTCTTTCCCTGTGGAGTCGTTGCCGACGCCGGTCAGCGGACCGACGCGGTCGCCGCCGGGACCGCCGGGGGTCGTGTTCGGGATCAGGCCGGTGGGCAGCTGGCCGGTCTGGCCCCTGCCGGTCACCGGGTCGATCTTGTTGGCCAGGGCCTGCAGGTGCGCCTGGTAGTCAGCGGCCGAGACGACCTTGACCTTGAACAGCATCCGGGAGTGGTCGACGCCGCACAGCTCGGCGCAGCGGCCGATGAACTCGCCCTCCTTGGACGGGGTGAGCTCGAACTCGTTGACCCGGCCGGGCACCACGTCCAGCTTGAACAGGAAGTTCGGCACCCAGAAGGAGTGGATGACGTCGGTGGAGGTCAGGGTGAAGCGCGCCCGCTCGTTCACCGGCAGCCACAACACCGGCAGGTCCGCCGGCGTGCCGGCGTCGTAGACCGAGATGCCGGTCTGCGGCGTCTCCTGTTTGGTGACCGCGTCATAGTTGTAGTTCCACGACCAGGACCACTGCCGGCCCACGACGTTCACGTTCACGGCGGGGTTCTTGTGCAGCGCCAGCAGCTTGGACTCGTCCTTGGCCGTGAAGAAGAACAGCACCGCGATCATGATGAACGGCACGACCGTGAACAGCACTTCGATCGGCACGTTGTACCGGGTCTGCGCGGGGATCTCGATGCCGGTGCGCTTGCGGCGGTAGAAGATCACGCACCACAGGATCAGGCCCCACACCAGGGCCCCCACGGCGAGCGCGGCGATCCACGAGCCCTGCCACAGGTGCAGGATGATCGGCGCTTCCTTGGTAGCCGGCGCGGGGACGCCCAGCCGTTTGAACTGGCCGCTGTCGCAGCCGGTGGCGGTCGTGGCGACCAGCCCGGCCACGGCAAGAACGCCGAGCTTCGCGCGCCGCGATCGCCGCGCCGGGGTGGTGCGCTGCGGCGACGGGTCGGAGCCGTGTGGACTCAAGGTTGCCTTCCCGAGGTTCAAGCCTTGGCGGCAGGCACGCCGCGGGCCGCCGGGATCGCACCCGGTGTGCCCGCACGTCACGACCCTGCCAGGGCGGTGTCTTCTTTCTCGCGGCCAAACCCTACTCCAGCCCCGATCGCCACTCGCGCGGAGGTCCCGGTTAACGCGTGTGGCGGGATGCGACGGTCACACATCCGGCCGAACTGACGGACGTTGATCGGATGAACCGATGGGTGCGACACGACTCTCACGCAGGGCGGGGGGTGGTGAGCCGAGGCACGTCCGGGCCCGAGGTCCGTATCGTCAAGAGCGTGACTCATTTCGACGCCGCCTCCGCCGAGCCCCCGCACCCGGCCGCCCGCGCCGCGCTGCTGGCGGCGTTCGACGAGGGCTGGGCCGACCCGGCCCGGCTCTACCGGGCCGGACGCCGGGCGCGGATGCTGCTGGACCAGTCCCGCGCGGCGGTCGCCGAGGTCCTCGGCTGCCGGGCCCGGGAGGTGTTCTTCACTCCTTCGGGGACGGCCGCGATCCACGCCGGGGTCGCCGGGGTGCTGGCCGGACGGCGCCGCGTCGGGGACCGGCTCGTCGTCTCAGCGGTCGAGCACTCCGCGGTGTTGCACGCGGCCGAGCTCCACTCCGCCGAGGGGCGCGACACCGTGACGACTGTCGGCGTGGACCGCCTCGGCCGAGTCGACGTCGAGGCCTTCGCGAGCGAGCTGAGGGTCCCGGGAACGGCCCTGGCCTGCCTGCAGGCGGCCAATCACGAGGTCGGCACGGTGCAGCCGCTGGCGCCGGTGTTCGCCGCCGCCGTCGAGGCCGGGGTGCCGTTGCTGGTGGACGCCGCACAGGTGGTCGGGCGGATGCCGGTGCCGCGGGAGTGGTCCGTGCTGTGTGCTTCGTCTCACAAATGGGGAGGGCCCACCGGGGTCGGGATCCTCGCGCTCCGCAAGGGGACCCGGTTCGCGCCGACGTGGGCCGTCGACGAGCACGAAGACGGCCGGGTGCCCGGCGCGGTGAATCTGCCCGGCGTCGTCGCGGCCGCCGCGGCGCTCGTGGCGCGAGAGCAGGAGCGGGAGGCGGAGGCGGTGCGGCTGCGGGCCCTGACCGAGCGGCTGCGCGCGGCCCTGCCGGCCGTCGCCGACGACATCGAGGTCTTCGGCGACCCGGACGACCGGCTGCCGAACCTGGTCGCCTTCTCCTGTCCGGCGGTGAACGCCGAGGCCCTGGTCCTGGACCTGGACGAGGCCGGATTCGAGGTGTCGTCGGGGTCGGCGTGCACGTCGGACACCGTCACCCCGAGCCACGTGCTGGTCGCGATGGGCGCCGCGGACCGGGGGAACGTGCGGGTGTCGCTGCCGTTCGGCACGGCGGAGGAAGACGTGGAGCGCTTCCTCGCCGTGCTGCCCGCCGTCTTGGAGAAGCTGCGCTGACCCGGTGCGGTGACCTGGTGCGGTGACCCGGTGTGGTGACCTGGTGTGGTGACCTGGTGTGGTGACCCGGTGCGCTGACCTGGTGGTGCGATACGGCCGGCTCAGGCCGCGAGATGCTTCGCGACCTCGCCGGCGGCGTCGCCGCCGTAGGCGATCCCGAACCGCTCCAGGAAGCGGCCCCGGCCCAGGTCGTACTCCTGGGTGCCGATCGTCTCGATGACCAGCGTCGCCAGCATGCAGCCGACCTGCGCCGCCAGCTCCTCGCCGGCGCCCCAGGACAGGCCGGCGATGAAGCCGGCGCGGAAGGCGTCGCCGACGCCGGTCGGGTCGGCCTTCGCCTCCTCCTTCGGGGTGGCGACCTCCAGCACCTGGACCTCGCCGCCCTCGGCGCGCCGGGTGATCCGGACTCCGTTCGCCCCCAGGGTGACGACCCGGGCGCCGACGCGCTTCAGGATCTCCTCGGCGTCCCAGCCGGTCTTCTGCTCGATGAGCGCGGCCTCGTACTCGTTGGTGAACAGGTACTCCGCGCCGTCGATGAGCTGCTTGATGTCCTCGGCCGCCATCCGGGCCAGCTGCTGGGAGGGGTCGGCGGCGAAGGGGATGCCGCGCTCGCGGCACTCCTGGGTGTGCCGCAGCATCGCCTCGGGGTCGTCGGCGCCGATCAGCAGCAGGTCCAGGCCGCCGAGGCGGTCGGCGATCGGGCCGATCTCGATCAGCCGCGCCTCGGCCATCGCGCCGGTGTAGAAGGAGGCGATCTGGTTGTGGTCGGCGTCGGTGGTGCAGACGAAGCGCGCGGTGTGCAGCAGCTCGCTGATCCGGACCGACCCGCAGTCCACGTTGTTCCGCTCCAGCCAGGAGCGGTACTCGCCGAAGTCCTCGCCGGCGCTGCCGACCAGGACCGGCCGCATGCCCAGCGTGCCCATGCCGAAGCAGATGTTCGGCGCGACCCCGCCGCGCCGGATCTCCAGGGAGTCGACCAGGAACGACAGCGAGACGGTGTGCAGCTGGTCGGCCACCAGCTGCTCGGAGAAGCGGCCGGGGAAGCTCATCAGGTGGTCGGTCGCGATGGATCCGGCGACGGCAACACGCACGAGGGACTCGATTCTGTTCGGCTGAGGGGTCGGCTCCGGCACCGGATCGGTTCGTCAGGTGCGGTCGCGGGCACGGCAAATGGGTGGACCCGCGAACGGGCCCACCCACCGTATTAACCTCCGCCGCGGCCTTCACACCACCTTCGGTGAAGATGGGGCGGACCGTGACGGGTTCTGGTCGTTTAGCTGAAGCTGTCGCCGCAGGCACACGACGAACCCGCGTTCGGGTTGTCGATCGTGAAGCCCTGCTTCTCGATGGTGTCGACGAAGTCCACCTTCGCACCGGCCAGGTACGGGGCCGACATGCGGTCGGTGACGACGTTCACACCGTCGAACGTGGCGACGATGTCACCGTCGAGGGTGCGGTCGTCGAAGTAGAGCTGGTAGCGCAGACCCGAGCAGCCACCGGGCTGCACGGCGACGCGCAGCGACAGGTCGTCGCGGCCCTCCTGCTCCAGCAGCGACTTCACCTTGGACGCCGCCTCGGCGCTCAAGATGATGCCCTGCGCGACAGTCGCCTCCTGCGAGGTCTCCGTCTGCACGGTCATATGCGTACTCCTTCTCCTGGACACACCGGCGCCCCGTGGAGCGCGCCTGCACAACCAAGGGGAACCACGCGCCGCCGGAAGCTATTCCGTCCCCATCGTCGCACAGGTCTCGGACCGGCGTGCGGGGCTGTGCGGGGGCTCATACCCGGGTGGGGCGAGTTCTAGTGTGCTCGCTAGTGCCGGCAGGCGGCTTGGTACACGGCGAAGGCGGGCTTCGGCGTGTAGTCGGTATGGAGTAGGCCGAAGGCGTAGTAGAGGGAGTCGGACAGGCCCTCCTCCGCTCCGGAATCGGCGTCGCGAAGGCAGAAGTGGCTGTAACCGGTGATGTTCAGGCGGTCCTTGATGCTCAGGATGGTGGACAGGACGGTGGCGAGGACCTCGGCCTGGCGCTGTTCGGTGCGGCCGGCGCCCGTGGACCAGCCGTTCTCGGCGATCCGGATCGGTATGGCCGGACCGATGCCCGCGGTCGGGAGGACGCGTTCGCGGAAGTCGGTGAGGACGAGCTCGACAGCGCGGGCCAGGTCGGGCGGCGGGATCGGACGGAAGACGTCGGGGAAGAAGTCGAAGCCGGCGTAGCCGAGGGCTTCGTGGAAGCCGGGGGCTTCCGCCGCGGCGGTGTTCGCGAGGCCGTGCCAGAAAGCCAGGTCCGGGCCGAGCGCCGGAGTCGCGTTGAAGCCGACGGCGAGGTCGAGCCCCTTCGCCCGGGCATGGTCCCGGGCGGCGACGACGCCTCGGACGAGGGCGGCGAGGACGTCGGGGGTGCCGCCGTCGAGGAAGGGCTGGTCGACGGTGGGTTCCTCGCAGATCTGGAGGAGGGCTATGCGGTCGGCGTAGGTGTCGATGGCCTCGCGGATGAAGGCGAGCCAGCTTTCGACGTCGCCGGCGGGATCGCGGAAGCCCAGGACGAGTTCCAGACGGCGCCGGCCGTCGGGGCCGAGGAGGCGCTCGGGCTCGGCGGGAACGAGCCGCTCGCCGGAGCCGGCCGGCGGACGGAAGGGCAGGTAGGCGCGGACGAGGAAGCCGGCGCGCGGGCCGGGGTCCGGGCCCTGCAACTCGTCGAGCGCGCGGCTGATCAGGACGGGGTCGTCGGCGATGACGGGCTCGACCAGGCCCCGGTCGCCGCCGACCGCGCCACCGGGATAGATGCCGTAGGTGAAGGACATGGGCGGCACCCTACTTCAAATCTTGGTGTCACTTAAAGTTTTAAGTCACACCAACCTTGGAGCCGCACTACGATTCCCCCGTGGGACTCCGCGAACAGAAGAAGCGCCAGACCCGCACCGCTCTCGCCGACGCCGCCCTGGCCCTGTTCACCGCGCACGGTTTCGAGCAGGTGACGGTCGCCGAGGTGGCGGCGGCGGCAGGCGTGTCGGTGAACACGGCCTTCAACTACTTCCCGACGAAGGAGGACCTGTTCTTCGACCGCCAGTCCGAGGTCGAGGGGCGCCTGGCCGCGTGGGTGCGTACTCGTCCGCGCGGCACGTCACCGGTGGCGGCGATCCGTGACGGGCTCCTGAGCGCGCTGGCCGACGGCGACCCGACCTTGGGTCTGAGCGCGCAAGCCGATGGCTTCTGGCAGATCGTCGATGAAAGCCCGTCGCTCCGGGCGCGCGCCCGCGAGATCGCGGAACGCTCGGAAGCCGCCCTGGGCGCCGCGCTCGGGGAAGAAGCCGCGCCCGGCGACCCGCTCCCCCATCTGCTGGCCGGAGCACTCGCGGGCACGTTCCGCGCGGTGGTCGCCGAGATCCGGCGCAAGCTCGCGGCCGGCGAGGAGATCGCGGCGGTGCGGGCGGAGGTGGCCGTGGCTGCCGGCGTCATGTTCGGGGCGCTCGACAGCGCGAGACCCGCAGACCGACACAAGGCCTAAGAAAACCGAGAGGCCGAGCTCACCCTCGAAAGCCCGGCCCCACGCTTGAAAAAGCCAACCCCTACGGCAGCGCCAGCATCTGCTCCAGTGCCACCCGCGCGAAGTGCGCCGTGTCCTGGTCGACCTCGATCACGTTCGGCACGCGGCCGTCCGCCAGTGCCTCCAGCGTCCACACCAGGTGCGGGAGGTCGATGCGGTTCATCGTCGAGCAGTAGCAGACGCTCTTGTCCAGGAACACGATCTGCTTGTCCGGGTGCTCCGCCGCGAGGCGCTTCACCAGGTTCAGCTCCGTGCCGATCGCCCACGCGCTGCCGGGCTCGGCCTCGTTCAGCAGGGCGATGATGCGCTCCGTCGAGCCGACGTAGTCCGCCTTCTCGACGACCTCGTGGCGGCACTCGGGGTGCACCAGCACGTTCACGCCCGGGACCCGCTCGCGCACCTCGTCGACGCACTCCGGCGTGAAGCGGCCGTGGACCGAGCAGTGGCCGCGCCACAGGATCATCTTGGCGTCGCGCAGCTGCTCGTCGGTGAGGCCGCCGTCGGGGCGGTGCGGGTTGTAGACCACGCAGTCGTCGAGCGAGAAGCCCATGTCGCGGACCGCGGTGTTGCGGCCGAGGTGCTGGTCCGGCAGGAACAACACCTGCTCGCCCTTGGCGAAGGCCCACTCCAGAGCGCGCTGGGCGTTCGACGAGGTGCAGATCGTGCCGCCGTGCCGGCCGGTGAAAGCCTTGATGTCGGCCGAGGAGTTCATGTACGAGACCGGCACCACGCGCTCGGCGATGCCGAGGTCCTCCAGCCGCTCCCAGCAGCGCTCGACCTGCTCGGCGGTGGCCATGTCGGCCATCGAGCAGCCGGCGGCCAGGTCCGGCAGGATCACCTGCTGCGCGTCCGAGGTGAGGATGTCCGCCGACTCGGCCATGAAGTGCACGCCGCAGAAGACGATGTACTCCGCCTCGGGCCGGGCCGCCGCCTGCTGCGCCAGCTTGAAGCTGTCGCCAGTCACGTCCGCGAACTGGATGACCTCGTCACGCTGGTAGTGGTGGCCCAGGACAAAGAGCCGCTCGCCGAGTTTGGCCTTCGCGGCCTCGGCGCGGGCCACCAGATCGGGGTCGGAAGCCGGGGGCAGGTCGCCCGGACACTCCACGCCGCGCTCGCTGCGCGGGTCGGCAGAGCGGCCGAGCAGAAGCAGGCTGACCGGTGTGGGAGCCGGCTCCTGGAAGGTGGTGGTGGTCATCCCTAACCCCTTTTCGTCTATCTGACGTTAAGAGATCATACCCTGGCGTCAGGGTGACGAGAAGCGGTGCCGGTCCGCCGTGGTGGACGTCACAGCTCCGGCCCGGGGAAAGCGATTACCATCCGGAGCGTGCACATCGTCATCGCCATGGACAAGTTCGCCGGCACGCTCACCGCGCCGGAAGCCGTGCAGGCCGTCACCGAGGGCTGGCTCCGGACCTCCCCGGAGGACACCGTGACCGGCGTCCCGATGTCGGACGGCGGACCGGGCTTCCTGGACTCGCTGGCCGACGCCTTCGAGGGCCGGCGGCGCTTCGGCGAGCGGCTGGCCACGGTCACCGGCCCGCTGGGCACCGAGGTCACCGGGCGCTACCTGATCGAGCTGCGCGGCGGCCCGGCGGGCGACGTGGACGTCGCGGGCCATCCGACCGCCTACATCGAGGTCGCGGAGGCCTGCGGGCTGCACCTGGTCCCGGCCGAGCAGCGCGACGCGAAGGCCGCGACCACCTACGGCGTCGGCGAGCTCATCGCGGCGGCCCTGGACGACGGCGCCAAGCGCCTGGTCATCGGGCTCGGCGGCACGTGCACCACCGACGGCGGCGCCGGGCTCCTGGCCGCCCTCGGGGCCGAACCCGCCGAGATCCTGCGCGCCGGAGGCGGGGCCCTGAAGAGCCTGCACTCCCTGGATCTGACCGTGCCGCGCCGCCGCCTGGAAGGCGTCGAGATCGTCATCGCCAGCGACGTCGACAACCCCCTGCTCGGCCTGCGCGGCGCTGCGGCCGTCTTCGGCCCGCAGAAGGGCGCCACCGACGACGACGTCCAGCGCCTCGACGCGGCTCTGACGCACTACGCCGAGCTCGCCGGCGCGATCGGCCAGGAGGCCGGAGCCCTGCGCCGCACCCTCGACGCCCCGGGCGCCGGAGCCGGCGGCGGCCTCGGCTACGGCCTGATGCTGCTCGGCGGCCGCCGCGTGCCCGGTATCGGCACGGTCATCACCGAGACCGGCCTGGCCGACATCATCGCGCACGCCGACCTGGTCATCACCGGCGAGGGCCGCTTCGACCACAGCTCGCTCGGCGGCAAGGTGCCCACCGGCGTGGCCGAGGCGGCGCTGAAGTCCGGCCGCCCGTGCCTGGTGCTGGCCGGCCTGGTCGAGGTCGGCAAGCGCGAACTGGCCGCCGCCGGATTCGCCGCCGCGTACGAGGTGGCCGAGCAGGCCGGGTCCGCGCAGGAGGCGATGGCTCGCGCGCGGTTCCACCTCACGGCGTTGGCCGAGCGCGTGGCGAAGAGCTGGTCGCACAGCTAGGAGCAGCTGCGCAGGCGCAGGTGGGGAGCGCTGGGAAACGGCAGGAACCATCCGGCGCCGCCTAACGTCGAAGAGCCATGAGACTCGCGGTTCTGGCGGCGCTCGGCGCCGCGACGATTGCGGCGACCGCCGGCGCCGGCCTCGGCTGGCGCCACGCTCCCGACTCCTCCGATGCCGCCTCCTCCACGCGCCTGGTCCTGGCCACGGTTCCGACCGGTCCCCCGGCCTACGTCCAACCGCAGTGTGCGACCACCGCGCAACCGGCGTTCCGTCCCCTCGGCGCCACACCGGCCGACTCCGGAACGCCGCCGATGCAGGCAGCCGAGTCGCAGACCGCAGGCCGCATACCGCCGGGCTTCATCCCCGTGCGCGCGGTCAGGTGCGACAGGGGATACGAGCCGACGGGTTCATCGTGATCCAGTCCGTGACCGTGACCGAACCCGACGTCGAAACGGTGCTGGCGTCCCTCCGAGCCCCGCGCATCCTGGAACCCGTCGGCCCGAAACTGATGTGTCCGGCCATCGGTGTCGTCCCGCTGGCCATCGCGCTCGTCGACGCGCAGGGCGGCGCCGTCCGCGTCGACCTCCCGCGCGACCAGTGCGGTCTCTATGTCGAATCCGCCCTGCAGACCCTCAAGACCGCCGACTGGACCGTCACCGGAACGACGAAGGCCCCGCTGCCGTCGTAGCAGCGGGGCCTGTCGTGGCCGTGAAGGGCGTCAGCTCACTTGACCGTGATCCACCCGGCGTAGAACACGCCCAGCCCCAGTCCGACGAACAGTCCGCAGATGATCCAGAACCGCACCACCACCGTCACCTCGGCCCAGCCGACGAGCTCGAAGTGGTGGTGCAACGGGGCCATCTTGAACACGCGTTTGCCGCCGCTGATCTTGAAGTAGCCGACCTGGATCACCACCGACAGCGTGATGATCACGAACAGCCCGCCGAGCAGCGCCAGCAGCAGCTCGGTCTGCGAGCAGATCGCCAGGCCGGCCAGCGCGCCGCCGAGGGCCAGCGAGCCGGTGTCGCCCATGTAGATCTTCGCCGGGGACGTGTTCCACCACAGGAAGCCGAAACAGGCTCCCATCACGGCCGCCGCCACGATCGCCAGATCCAGGGGATCGCGCACCGGGTAGCAGCCCTGCACGCCGGTCCCGAGCGTCGCGCACGACTCGCCGTGCTGCCACACGCCGATCAGCACGTACGAGGCGAACACCATCACGCACGAGCCGGTGGCCAGGCCGTCCAGGCCGTCGGTCAGGTTCACGCCGTTGGAGGTGCCGGCGATGAGCAGGCCGGCCCAGATCACGAACAGCACCGCGCCGAGGTCGATCGCCGAGATGTTCCGCACGAACGACAGGTGCGTGTCACCGGGCGTGAAGCCGAGGGAGTTCGGGAAGTGCAGAGCCATCACCGCGAACGCGATCGCCACGATCCACTGGCCGATCATCTTCGCCTTGGCCCGCAGGCCCAGCGAGCGCTGCCGGAACACCTTCAGGAAGTCGTCGGTGAAGCCCACGAGCCCCATCCCGACCATCAGGAAGAGCACCAGCATCCCGGACGCCGTCGGCATCTTCATGGTCGCCAGCTTGGTGAAGCCGTAGCCCAGGACCGTGGCCAGCACGATCACCACGCCGCCCATCGTCGGCGTGCCGCGCTTGGACTGGTGCGTGGTCGGCCCGTCCTCGCGGATCGGCTGGCCGAAGCCGTAGCGCGCCAGGGTCTTGATCGCCATCGGGGTGCCGATCAGCGAGAAGAACAGCGCGATCCCCGCCGCGTACAGCACTCCGCGCATCTGCAGGCCGCCCTCGGAACCGGCGTGCGGCACCACCGCGCCCACCCCGACCCGGACCGCCGAGATCATGCTCACCGGACGCCACCTCCCGCACCGCGCGCCTGCGGCGCGTCGCCGTCCCCGGCACCATGTCTGAAGTCCCCGTCGGAATCCCCGCTCCCCGAACCTTCCCCGTCCCCCGAACCGGCCCCGCCCGACGTCGCCCGCTCCAGGAGCGCGGCGGCCACAGCCTCCAGCCCGATCGCCCGCGAGGCCTTCACCAGGACCACGTCGCCGGGCCGCGCGCCGGCGCGCACGAAGGCCAGCGCGGCCTCGGCGTCCGGCACCGCCACGGACTCCCCGTCGTAGGACCCCTCCATCGACGCGCCGCTGTGGATCGCGGCCGCGCCGGCCCCGACCGCCACGGTCTGCGCGATGTTCAGCCGCACCGCCAGGCGCCCGACGGCGTCGTGCTCGACCGCGGAGTCCTCGCCGAGTTCGGCCATCGTGCCCAGCACCGCCCACGAGCGCGCACCCGGACGCGCGCGGGCCATGGTGGCCAGCGTCTTCAGCGCCGCGCGCATCGATTCGGGGTTGGCGTTGTAGGCGTCGTTGACGATGGTCACGCCGTCGGCGGACTCCCCGATCGCCATGCGCCACTTGCTGTCCGGTTCGGCGGCGGAGAGCACCTCGGCCACCTTCTCGCCGGCCAGGCCCAGCTCCAGGCCGGTCGCCGCGGCGGCCAGCGCGTTGCAGACCTGGTGTTCGCCGACCAGTCGCAGCGTGACGGGATACCGGTGCGGCCCCTCGCCGTCGCGATACAGCAGGGTGAAGCTCGCGCGGCCGTCCGGGCCGACCGCGACGTTCTCGGCCCGCACGTCGGCGTCCGGCGCCTCGCCGAACAGCACCACGCGGCCCTTCGTGCGCTCCGCCATGGCCCGCACCCGCGGGTCGTCGGCGTTGAGGATCGCCACGCCGTCCCGGTCGGGGTTGCAGTTCCCGGCCTCGGGCACGGCCGCGGCCAGCTCGCCCTTGGCCTCGGCGATGGCCTCGACGCTGCCGAACTCGCCGAGGTGCGCGCTGCCGACGTTCAGCACGACGCCGATCCGGGGCGGCGCGATCGTCGTCAGGTGCTTGATGTGCCCGATGCCGCGCGCGCCCATCTCGGCGACCAGGTACCGGGTGTCCTCGTCGGTCCGCAGGACGGTGATCGGGAATCCGAGCTCGTTGTTGAAGCTGCCCTTGGGCGCCACCGTCGGGCCGAGCTCGCGGGCCAGGCGGCCGATCAGGTCCTTGGTGGTGGTCTTGCCGGCCGAGCCGGTCAGGCCGACGACCGTGGTCCGGGGCAGCCCCGCCAGGTGCGCGGTGGCCAGCGCGGACAGCGCGCGCAGCAGGTCGCCGTCCTCGACCGTGACGGTCGGGACGCTCCCCCGGCCGGCCCACGGCTTGCGGTAGGCGGCGTCCGGCGCGGCCAGGACCGCCACGGCGCCCTTGTCCACGGCGGCCTTGACGAAGTCGTGGCCGTCGGCGGACTCGCCGGGGAAGGCCACGAACAGCGCTCCGGGCGCGGCGTCCCGCGAATCGAACACCACGGGCCCGGTGACGTCGAGCTCTGCGAGCTCCTCCGGCACGCTGCCGGGGGGACCGCTCACGGTCCCGCCCACGGTCCGCGCGATCCAGCCGAGATTATGGGGGCTCACTGCTCGCCGCGGTCCTTTCCGGCCGCTTCTGCCGCTTCCAAAGCGGCGCGCAGCACCACTCGGTCGTCGAACGGCTTCTTCACTCCTGCGATCTCCTGCCCCTGCTCATGTCCCTTGCCGGCGACGATCAGCACGTCGCCGGGGCCGCTGGCGGCGACCGCGTACGCGATCGCCTCGGCCCGGTCGGCGACCACGCGGTAATTCTGGTCGGCACCGGCCAGTTCGGCGTCGGCGCCGGCGGTGACGGCCGCGAGAATGTCGGCTGAACTCTCCGTACGCGGATTGTCATCGGTGAACACGGCCTCGTCGGCGAGCCGCACCGCGGCGGCGCCCATCAGCGGCCGTTTGGTCTTGTCGCGGTCCCCGCCGCAGCCCACCACCACGCGCAGCCGGCCGTGGCCGCGCTCGGCCACCGGCCGCAGCGCGCTCAGCGCGGTCTGGACCGCGTCGGGGGTGTGGGCGTAGTCGACGACCGCGAGGAACTGCTGGCCGGGGACCTGCACGCGCTCCATCCGGCCCGGGACCCCGTGCACGTCGGCGACCCCGGCGATGGCCGTCTCCAGGTCGATCCCGGTGACCGCCAGCAGGACGATCGCGGCCAGCGCGTTGGCGACGTTGAAGGCGCCGGGCAGTCCGGCGGAGGCCTTGTGCCGGCGGCCGTCGGGGCCGACGACGGTGAACGTCGAGGCGTCGGCGTCCAGCACGATGTCCTCGGCGCTCCAGTCGGCGGCGCCCTTGATGGAGAAGGTGTGCACCTCCACGCCGGCGGCCCGGCAGCGCTCGACGATCCTGCGGCCGTGCTCGTCGTCGACGTCGACGACCGCGCGCTCGGTGTATGCCGGCGTGAACAGCTTGGCCTTGGCCTCGAAGTAGTCCTCGAAGTCGGCGTGGAAGTCCAGATGGTCCTGGGTCAGGTTGAGGAACGCGGCCGCCTTGAACCGGATCCCGGCGGTGCGGCCGTAGGCCAGCGCATGGCTGGAGACCTCCATCGCGACCGCGTCGACGTCCTTCTCCACGGCCGTCGCCAGGATCGCCTGCAGATCCGGGGCCTCCGGCGTAGTGCGCACCGAGGGCACGACCTCGTCGCCGATGAGGATCTGCACGGTGCCGATCACCCCGGTCTTCAGGCCGGCGCGGCGCAGGCCGCCGTCGACCAGATAGCTGGTGGTGGTCTTGCCGTTGGTGCCGGTGACGCCGTACATCGCCAGGCGCGCGGCGGGTTCGCCGTACACGAACGCCGACAACCGCCCGGCTAGGCCGCGCACGTCCTCGGCCACGAGGACCGGGACGGCCAAGCCGTCGAGCAGCGCGGCGCCCGCGGCGTCGGTCACGACCGCGACCGCGCCGAGCTCCACGGCTGCCGGGGCGAACTCGGCCCCGTGCCGCGACGCGCCCGGCCACGCGATGTACAGGTCGCCGGGACGGATGCCCTGCGCGTCGTGCGAGAGCCCGGTGACCGCCGTGTCCAGGGCCTCTGTGTTCACGCCCGGCGCCGCCGCGGTGGCGGCGACGGACGCGCCGACGTACTCCGCACAGGCGCGGACGCTGTGCTGCGGAAGGTGATGCGGGCGCGGTGTGGAGGTCATGGGATCCCGATACGTCGTCGGATCGGCGGGGACGGTCAGATGGGGCACGTGCGGAAGGCTACCGGTTCGCAGAGCGCGGTCGTGCGTTCAGCTCCTCGCTGATATTCGCGTCCGCCGCGCTCCCGGACCAAACCGGCTGGTCAGTTACCCGAGCCGTACGCCGTCGGCAGATCGGCGGGCGGGGTATCGGTCGGCGCGACCCCGCGGCTCTGCAACGCGAACGACATGACCTGCGTGAACACCGGCGCGGCGATCTCGGCGCCGAAGTGCGCGCCGACCGGCGCCTGCAGCGACACCGCGACGACGATCTGCGGCTTGTCCGTAGGGGCGAAGCCGATGAACGACGCGGTGTAGCCGTTATAGCCGCCGGTCTTGGCGTCATAGCGGTTCGCGGTGCCGGTCTTGCCCGAGACCCGGTAGCCCGGGATCTTGGCCGTGGTGCCGGTCCCGCGCTGGGAGGTGGTGACCGCCTCCAGCATGTTCGCGACCTTCGTCGCGGTCGCGGCGCTGACCACCTGCGTCTGCTGCGGCGCCGGAGCGGGCGTGTACTTGCCGGAGGAGTCGGTGTAGCCCTGGATCAGGGACGGCGCGATGCGGACGCCGCCGTTGGCGATGGTCTGGTAGACCGAGGCGTCCTGGACGGCCGTGGCGGCCACGCCCTGGCCGTAGAGCACGGTGTTGCGCTCGGAGTCGCTCCACTTGTTCGGCGGGTCCAGGATGCCGGCGCTCTCGCCGGGGAAGCCGATGCCGGTCTTCTGGCCGAAGCCGAACAGCCGCTGGTACTTGCCGATGGTCTGGTCGCGGTCCACGCCGTGCGGCTGGAACAGGTCGGCGACCTCCATGGTGCCGACGTTGGAAGAGGCGGCCAGAACCCCGGTCATGGTCAGGCTCCACGGGCTGTGGTCCACGTCGTCGTGGTAGTAGATGCCGTTGACGAACTTGGGCGAGGAGAACGGCGGCAGCTGGGTGTCCGGCTGGCCGACGCCGGTCTCGATGGCCGCGGACATGGTGATGACCTTGGCCACCGACCCGGGTTCGAAGGGGTCGGTGAACGCGCGGTTGCCCAGGTTGGGGACGTCCGCGGAGGTGATGTGGCGCGGGTCGAAGGTCGGGTAGTTCGACAGCGCGAGCAGCTGGCCGGTCTTCACGTCCTCGACCACCACGGTCCCGGAGACCGAGCCGGTCTTCTGCACCTCCTGGGCCAGCGCCTGGTCGGCGGCGTACTGGATGTCGGGGTCGATGGTGGTCTTCACGCTCTGGCCGTCCACCGCCGGCTTCAGGTTCACGCCGGTGGTGGGGATCTCGACGCCGGAGGCCGCCTGGTACGACTCCTGGCCGTCCTTGCCGGCCAGGCGCGCGTTCAGCATCTGCTCGATCCCGGCCTTGCCGGCGCCGTCGGAGTCGGTGAAGCCGATGACGTTCGCGGCCAGCGTGCCGCCGGGATAGGTGCGGCGGTCGTCGCGGGAGGTGGCGTAGACCCCGACGATGCTGCCGGGGTTGCTGGTGTTGGACACCGCGAGCTGCCGGATCTTGGCACAGGTGGCCGGAGAGGCCTTGCGCGCCAGCACGACGTAGCGGGTGTTCGCCTTGGTGAGCGCGGCCTGCAGGTCCGAGACGCTGGGCGCGCCGCCCTGCGCGTACTCCGGCGCGGCCGAGAAGAGCCCGGCCAGCTTGGCGGCGAGCTCGTCGACGTCCTCGTGGTAGCGCGCGACCAGGGTCGGGTCGGCGGTGACGTCGTAGGCCTCGACGGAGACGGCGAGCGGCGAGCCGTCGGCGGCCAGTATCGCGCCGCGGCTGGCGTGCAGGACGGCGGTGGCCTCGCGGCCGGTCGCGGCGGCCTTGGCGTAGCCGCCGGCATCGACGGCCTGCAGCTGGAAAAGGCGGCCGGCGAACAGGGAGAAGGCGAAGAGCAGGCCGAACATGGTGACGCGCAGACGGCGGCGCGGAGAGCCCATGCGCAGAGTCGGGGTGCGCGGGCCCGGCGGACGCGGGCGCGCCGGCGCGGGTCCGGCGCCGGCGATGGGACGGCGCGGGGGGAGTTGGCGGACGGCCGTTTTGCGGGGGCGGGGGTGGGTCGGCCGGGCGGGCTGGTTCGGCTGGTCGGCGCTGCCGGAACCGCTTGACGGGCCCGGCTGGTGAGCACTGCCGGGGCGGCGGGGCTTGAGACCGTCGCGGCCATCGGCAGGACGGCGCGGGCGGCCGGAGCGGGGGTCTTCGGGACGGTCGCGGTCACTCATAGCTGCTCCCCGTTTTGGCTGGCGGGAGGTTCATCGGCCGCCCCCGGTCGGAGTCGGGGTCGGGGTGGGAGGTGGCGTGGGAGTCGGTGTCGCTCTGGGAGTCGGTGTCGGCGCTGAGGTGTGCGGGGCCTGTGCACCGGGCTTGGCGGGAGCGCCGGCGGGAGTCGGTGTGGTCGCAGCGGGCGTGGTCGGCAGAACCGCGGCACCGGGCTCGGCACCGTTGGGCTTCGGCCCAGACGGCGAGGGTGTCGGCGCGGGTGTCGGCGAACCCAGGACCGAGCCGTTCGGCGCGAGGAAGGCCGGATTCGGGTTCGGCACCATGCCCATCTGCGAAGCCGCCGAGGCCAACGCGCCCGGTCCATCAAGGCTGTTGAGCGACTCCTGGATCTGCTCGGACTGCTGCTCGAGCTTGGTCGCGGTGGCCTTCTGCTGCTTTATCGTGAACGCGCCCTTGTTGAGCTCGGTGTTGAGGAACAGCAGCGCGAGCATCCCCACAACTGCCAGCACCAGCAGCACCGCCACGAAGGGCAACAGCGACGGCGTGCCCTTACGCCCGGCCAAGACCACAAGGCGCGGCGAGACAGTCCGGCCCGAACCGCCGGAGCCACCTGCGGCCCTGCTCTCACCGCCGGCATTACCGCCGCTCAGCCCGCTGAATCGGCCCGCCGCACCACCGCTCCCCCGCGCGCCGGAGCCGGATTCGCTCTCGTTCCCCGTCTCCGGACCGTCGCCCGAACTCACCGCTACCCCTCCCTCACGCGCTCGGCGGCCCGCAGCTTCGCCGATGCGGCACGCGGGTTCTCCGCGATCTCCGCGTCGGTCGGCGGCTCGGCGCCGCGGGTCAGCAGCCGGAACTTCGGCTGGTACTGCTCGGGCACCACCGGCAGGCCGGGCGGGGCCGCGGATTCCGAGGCCTTCGCGAAGACCCGCTTCACCAGACGGTCCTCCAGCGAGTGGTACGACAGCACCGCGATCCGTCCCCCGAGTCCGGTGGCCGCCACCGCCGCCGGCAGGGCGCGCTCCAGCACCGGCAGTTCGTCGTTCACCGCGATGCGCAGGGCCTGGAACGTGCGCTTGGCCGGGTGCCCTCCCGTACGCCGGGTGGCCGCCGGGATGGAATCCCGCACCAGTTCGGACAGACGCGCCGTCGTCGTGAACGGTTCCTTCTCGCGCTCCGCCACGATGTTCTCCGCGATGCGGCGGGCGAAGCGCTCCTCGCCGTAGTCCCGCAGGATGCGCGCGATGTCAGCGGCCGGATACGTGTTCACGATCTCCGCCGCCGTGATCCCGCGCGAGGAGTCCATGCGCATGTCCAGCGGCGCGTCGTAGCTGTACGCGAACCCGCGCTCGCGCATGTCCAGCTGCAGCGAGGAGACTCCGAGGTCGAACAGCGTTCCCGACAGCTCCGCCACACCGAGCCGTTCCAGCACGTCCGGGATCTCGTCGTAGACCGCGTGCACCAACGCCGCACGCTCGCCGAACGGCGCCAGCCGGCGGCCGGAGGCCTCCAGTGCCTGCGGGTCGCGGTCGAGTCCGATCAGCCGGGCTTCGGGGAAGCGTCGCAGGAACGCCTCGCTGTGGCCGCCGAGCCCGAGGGTGGCGTCGAGCACGACCGCACCGGGCCGCCCAAGGGCCGGGCCGAGGATCTCGACGCAGCGTTCGAGCATGACCGGGATGTGCGTCGCGCTTGTCATCGGTGGTGGTTCCGCCTTCGAAGTCTCATCTGGTCCGGGCCCCACGGTATCGAGCCGGCCGCAGAAGTGGCGCACGCCGCGCGCCGTCTGGTCCCCGCCCGTTCAACGCCGACCGCCGGAGGCTGGCACCGGGGAAGGTGCGCCAGCCGGGCGGACCGGTCGAGCGGGAGGAGGCCACAGGGCACGCGGCGTGCGCCGGTGTTCGTCAGCGTTCGTCGGGTTCGGCAGTGGTCGGCAGTGGTCGGCAGTGGTCGTCGGGGTGTTCGTGAGGGTGTTCATGGGGTGCGGAGCTCGTCCGGTCCCGCGGCAGCGCTATCGGCCGGCGTCCTCCGATCCGGACGCGGAGAACGCGGACTCGGCCCCGGCCAGGTAGTCGGCCCAGGCCGCGGCGTCCCACACCTCCAGCCGGGTGTCGGCGCCGATCACCACGCACTCGCGGGTCAGGCCGGCGTACGCGCGCAGCGGCGGCGGGATCACGATCCGGCCCTGCGCGTCGGGCTGGCAGTCGTAGGCGCTGGCGAAGAACACCCGGTGGTAGTCGCGCGAGGACCGGCCTATCACCCCGTCCGGGGCGCCGGGCCGCGAGGCGTTGCGCATCTGCTCGGTCAGCTCGGCGAAGCCCTCGGCGGTCCACACCGCCAGGCAGCGTTCCTGCCCCTTGGTGACCACCAGGCCGGCGGCCAGTTCGTCCCGGAAGCGCGCGGGGAGGATCAGCCGGCCCTTGTCGTCCAGAGACGGCGTGTATGTCCCGAGGAACACTCGCGCCTCCTCCCGGCCGGTCGGCGTCCAGGTCGCTGCCCGTTGAGAGCAGCGGGATCCGTAAAAAATCTGCGCATTGCGCGGTAGTCCGAATGCGAACCCGGTCCCGCTCCACTTCCCCCCACTGTACTCCACCAAACCTCCCGGGCAACCCCGGAACGCGGAGTCCGGGCAGGTCACGGGCGTCCCGGACACCGGGTCGGTGATTGCCCCGAACGGGGGGTGCAACGCCGGTGGTCCTCCGCACGTCTTGTCATCAACGGGCGCGTGAAACGGTGGTCCAGACCAGTGCGTCAAAGATTTGGCCGGATCTCTTGCCCTAGGCGCCCCGCAGTGAGCGAAGATCTGAGGAGTACATGTTTTCTGCTGGCGCGGTGTGCGATCAGCGGGAAGAGTGGACGTCCCGCGCGTGAAGGCGCGCGTGGCGCGGGCCTGGCGAGACGCGGGGCCGGACCGAGAGGTCCGGTGAATCGCGAGGCGCGAGGCGGGGCGGCCGTGCGAACACCGCACGGCCGATCGGACAGCGGTGGGAGGATCCTGTGACGGTCGGCAACAGCGAGCTGGGATACACCGGGGGCGGCGGCGGCCTGGACGCCGTCACGGCCCCCGCGGTGCGCCCGCAGAGCCCGGTCGGCGGGGCCGACCTGGAGCGCGTGGCCACCGTCGCGACCCGGATCCGGACCGCGGTGGAGACGGTCATCGAGGGCAAGCCCGAAGTGGTCAAACTGGCCGTCACCGTGCTGCTGGCCGAGGGCCACCTGCTGCTGGAGGACGTGCCCGGGGTCGGCAAGACCATGCTGGCCAAGGCGCTGGCCAAGTCCATCGACTGCACCGTGCGGCGCATCCAGTTCACCCCGGACCTGCTGCCCTCGGACATCACCGGGGTGTCGATCTTCGACCAGCAGCGCAAGGAGTTCGAGTTCAAGCCCGGCGCGATCTTCGCCAACTTCGTGGTCGGCGACGAGATCAACCGCGCCTCCCCCAAGACCCAGTCGGCGCTGCTGGAGTCCATGGAGGAGCGGCAGGTGACGGTGGACGGCACCACGTTCCACCTGGAGGCGCCGTTCATGGTGGTGGCCACCCAGAACCCCATCGAGATGGAGGGCACCTACCCGCTGCCGGAGGCCCAGCGCGACCGCTTCATGGCGCGCATCTCCGTGGGCTACCCGGCGCCGGCCGCCGAGCTGCGGATGCTGGACACGCACGGCCAGATCTCGCCGCTGGAGGAGCTGCGCCCGGTCACCGACGCGCACGAGGTCGCCGGGCTGATCGAGGCCGCGCGGCACATCCACGTCTCCGACGAGGTCCGGCGCTACGCCATCGACCTGGTCAACGCCTCCCGCACCTCCCCCGAGCTGCGCCTGGGCGCCTCGCCCCGGGCCACGCTGCAGCTGGTCCGGGCCGCGCGCGCGGCGGCGGCCATGGAGGGCCGGGACTTCGTGCTCCCCGACGACATCCAGCACCTGGCGGTCTCGGTCCTGGCCCACCGCCTGCTGCCCACCGCCGAGACCCAGATCAGCCGCCGCACCACCGAGCAGGTGGTGGCCGGCCTGGTGGCGGCGGTCCCCGTGCCCTCGCTCGGCGGCGGCGCGCACCACTCGCGCCGCTAGCAGGGGAAAGGACGAGCATGTCCGCCCAACAGAATCAGAACACGGAGAACACCGACGGCCGCGGCGGGCGGCTGGCCGGCCTGACCACCCGGGGACGGTCCTTCCTGGCCGCCGGGCTGGCCGCGATGGCCTGCGGGATGCTCTTCGACTACAAGGTGCTGCTGCGGGTCGGCGCGATGCTGGCGATGCTGCCGCTGATCGCGATCATGGTGCTGGCGCGCACCCGCTACCGGGTGTCGTGCCGCCGCGCGCTGGAGCCGGCCCGGGTCGGGGTCGGGCAGGAGGCGCGCGTGCACCTGCGGCTGGAGAACGTCTCCCGGCTGCCCTCCGGAACCCTGCTGGTGGAGGACCGGGTGCCGTACGTGCTCGGCTCGCGGCCGCGGTTCGTGCTGAACAAGGTCGAGCCCAACGGCCGGCGCCGGGTGGTCTACCGCGTGCGCTCCGACGTGCGCGGCCGCTACCTGCTGGGCCCGCTGGCGCTGCGGCTGGCCGATCCGTTCGGGCTGGTGGAGCTGTCCCGCTCGTTCTCGGCGCAGCACGCGCTGACGGTGACCCCGCAGGTGTACGCGCTGCCGAACGCCCCGGTCGGGCAGGCCTGGAGCGGGCGCGGCGAGGGCCACGCGACGTCCGTGGCCGCGGCCGGCGAGGACGACATCGGCACGCGCGAGTACCGCCACGGCGACGACCTGCGCCGCGTGCACTGGCGCTCCACGGCCCGGACCGGCGAGCTGATGGTCCGCCGCGAGGAGCAGGTGTGGCAGAGCCGCGCGACGATCCTGCTGGACACTCGCGCGATCGCGCACCGCGGCGACGGCCCGGCCTCGTCCTTCGAGTGGGCCGTGTCCTCGGCGGCCTCGATCGCGCTGCACATGGCGCGGCACGGCTACGCGGTCCGGTTGCTGACCGAGACCGGCCAGGCGGTGACCGCCGCCGCGCACGACTCCTCGGCGGTCGGCCTGGACTTCGAGGGCATGCTGCTGGACGCGCTGGCCGTGGTGGACATGAGCAGCGCCGCGACGCTGTCCGGCGCGAACGCGATGCTGCGCCAGGGCGGCGGGGACAGTCTGGTGATCGCCGTGCTCGGCGACCTGTCCGGGGACGATGCCTCGGAGCTGGCCCGGGTCCGGCACTCCACGACCTCCGGGGTGGCGTTCGCGATGGACACCGCGTCCTGGCTCGGCGGCAAGCCGATGCCCCAGGCGCAGGCCCGCTTCGCCGGCTCGGCGCAGGTCCTGCGGGTCGGCGGCTGGCGCGTGGTGGAGGTGGAGCCGGGCGACCGGCTGCCGGAGCTGTGGGAGCTGGCGGCGCGGCGCGGCGCCGGGTCCTCCGGCCTGGCCGGGGCGGAAACGGGGGCGGCGCGATGAACGGCGACGGGGACCACGGGGGGACACGGCGATGACCGGCAGACTGCGCATAGGCATAGCCGCGGCCGTCGCGCTGCTGCTGACCTCCTCCGGGCTGCTGCGGCTGCTGGCGCCGGGCTCGTGGGTGTGGCCGATCGTGCTGGCGGTGATCGTGACCGCCGCCTCCGGCGAGCTGTTCCGCCGGCTCATCCGGCCCCGGCCGCTGGTGGTGCTGGCCCAGGCCGCCGTCGTGTTCTGGTACGCCATGGTGCTGCTCGCGCACGACGTGGCCTTCGGCGGCGTCCTGCCGACCTGGGCGGTCTTCAGCAAGCTCGGCGACCTGTACTCCACCGGCGCGCACGACATCCGCGACACCTTCGTCGGCGGCCAGGCCACCCCGGGCATCGCCGCGATCCTGGTGCTCTCGCTGAGCGCGCTGGCGGTGCTGGTGGACGCGCTGGCCGCGACCTACGCCGCGGCGCCGCTGGCCGGCCTGCCGCTGCTGGCGCTGTACCTGGTGCCCGCGACGCGCAGCGGCGGCGGCTACGACTGGCTGGCGTTCGCGCTGGCCGCGGCGGGCTACACCGCGCTGCTCTCGGCCGAGGGGCGGGACCGGCTGGGCCGCTGGGGCCGGCCGCTGGTGCACGCCGGCCGGCAGCGGACCGGCCCGGACGGCAAGCCGGCCGCGGCGCCCAAGGCCCGCGTGGACACCGGGCCGATCGCCGCCACCGGGCACCAGATCACGATGTACGCGCTGGTCCTGGCGGTGCTGGCGCCGGTGCTGCTGCCGACGGTCTCCGGCGGCCTGTTCGGCATCGGGCCGGACAGCGGCACCGGCAACGGCAAGAGCAAGCACCCGGGCTCGTTCAGCCAGGTGCTGGACCTCAGGGCGAACCTGCAGAAACCGTCCGACGACCCGGTGCTCCAGTACACGGCCACCAACGGGCCGGAGTACCTGCGCCTGCAGACGCTGGACGTGTTCGACGCCAAGAGCACCACGCCCTGGGTGCCGGACACCTCGGTGCCGCCGCGGCGGCTCCCCGACAGCGGGCTGGTGGCGCTGACCGTCCCCGGGCTCGCGCCGACCGCCAGCCAGCCGAAGACGAACGACCTGCACATCACCTACGTGACCGACACGACCACGAAGGTGAGCGACGGCAGCAACCTGTACACGCTGCCGCTGCCCTACCCGGCCAAGCAGGTCACCCAGCTCTCGGCGGGATACTCGGTCGACCCCGACTCGCTGGCGGTCCTCGGGACCTCGCTGCTGTACAAGGGCATGCAGTACGACGCCACGGTCTACGACACGACCCAGCTCACGCCGGCCCAGCTGGCCGCGGCCGGCCCGCCGCAGGGCGACGACAAGACGATCTTCGACCTGGCCAAGGACATGAACGCCGGCGGCGTCCCGGAGTACGTCCACCAGCTGGCCGAGCAGATCACCGCGGGCCTGACCAACCCGGTCGACAAGGCCACGGCGATCCAGAACTACTTCCAGGCCAAGGGCAACGGCTTCAAGTACTCCCTGGACGTCCCGTCGGGCCTGACCGGCCTCACCGCGATGCAGCACCTGCTCCAGGCGAAGTCGGGCTACTGCCAGCTCTACGCCGACACCATGGCCGCCATGGCCCGCTCGATCGGCATCCCGGCGCGCGTCGCGGTGGGCTTCACCCCCGGGGCGCCGGGGCCCAACGGCGGTGCCTACCAGGTCAAGATCCACGACTACCACGCCTGGCCGGAGCTGTTCTTCCACGGCGTCGGCTGGCTGCGCTTCGAGCCCACGGTCGGCATCGACGACCCGAGGATCGGGCACGGCCGGGTCCCGAACTACGTCACCAACGCTCCGGGCAGCACCACCACGACGCCGTCGCCGAGCGCGACCACGACCAGCGCCCCGGGCGCCGGGGCCTCCTCGTCCGCGTACTGCCCGATCAACGTCCGCAAGGCCGGCGGCTGCGCCGACAACTCCAACGCGGACGGCGCGTCGGCGGCGCCGAAGTCGAAGTTCAGCTGGCTGGGCTGGTTCGGCGCGGTTCCGCGCTTCCTGCAGTACTGGCTGTTCGGAGGCTCCGGATACGCGATCGCGGTGCGGTTCATCCTGTTGGCCCTGCTGCTGATCGCCTGTGTCCCGATGGCTCTGCGCATCGCGCGCCGCCGGGCCCGCTGGAAGCTGGCCGCCGGCCGGCGGGCGGGACGGCGGGCCAAGGCCGGAGGCGAGGACGACGACGAACTGGAATGGGAGTCCGCGGACGCGCCCGCCGACCGCCGGCCCGAGGAGGACCCGGAGCGGCTGCGGATCCTCGCGGCCTGGGACGAGGTCAGGGACAGCGCCACCGACCTGGGCTACACCTGGCCGATGTCCGAGACGCCCCGCCGCAGCGCCGAGCGCATCATCAAGCAGGCGCACCTGTCGCGCCCGGCGCAGGACGCGATGGGCCGGGTCACGGTGCTGGCCGAACGGGCCAACTACGCCCGCACCCTGCGCCGGCCGACGGCCTCGGGAGCGGCGCCCACGCCGAACCTGCTGGCGGACGTGAAGGAGATCCGGGCCGGCCTGGCCGAGCCGGTCTCGCGCCGCACCCGGATCCGGGCCACGGTGCTGCCGCCGTCGGCGCTGGCCGCACTGCGCGAGCGCCGGGAGGACTTCACCGGGCGGGTGTACGAGCGGGTACAGGGCGCCGGGGAGCGGCTGCGCGCGCGGACGCCTGGCAGCAGAGGCGGCGCCGGTGCCGTCCGGCCCGAGGGGCGGAGCGACTCGGGCGGGCAGGAGCGGCCGCGGTAGGCGACAGCTTCGGGACTTGAGGTCTTTAAGGGTTCAGGACTCAGGGCTGCGAGGCTTCGAAGGTGACGGAGGCCCGGTCTCGGCGGACTGCCGGGGCCGGGCCTTTGTGTGGTCGGTGCGGCTGGTCTGTGGTTTGACAGGCGATTTTACGGCTTCGCACTGGATTAAGAAGGATTCGCTGGGTGGCGCAGTTCGGTGGCGGGCCAGGGACTGCGCTGGCGGCCGGCGGTTGTGTGGGGCGTTTGAAAGTCAAGATCATGGTGAAGAGCCGGTGCCTCCGGCGGGCCTCTGCAACGGGGGGTGGGGCTGGGTCGCGTTGTCTGCTGGCGGCCGCTGCTTGTGGTCGCCTTTGTCCCGGATCCCTCGTCGCTGTCGTCGCCCGGAGGGAACCATCCCGGCCTGGCGGTATCCAGCCGGATCGCACGCTGCTGTGGTCGGTCTCCGTTCGGCTGGACACCACCGGCCCGGCCCAGGCCGGGCTGGTTGGCAGAGCCCGCCGACAGCGACGAGGGATCCGGGACCACCCCACCTGTGGGAAGGATCCCCGAGCCTCGTGCACGACGACTCACCGCCGCGTGTGCGTCGCGAAGTGGACCCTGTTCACACCACAGGGGTGGTGTCCCGGATCCCTCGTCGCTGTCGGCGGGCGAAGCCAAGCTGGCCGGGCCGGTGGTGTCCAGCCGAGCGTTTCCGCAGGCCAGCAGGTGTGATCCGGCTGGACACCACCGGACCGGCCTGCTTCCCTCAGGCGACGACAGCGACGAGGGATCCGGGACGAAGGCGACCACAAGCAGCAGCCGCCGCCCAACAACGCGACCCAGCACCACCCCCCGTTGCAGAGGCCCGCCGGAGGCACCGGCTCTTCACCATGGGTTTGACTTTTCAAGCGCCCACGCGACCGCCGGCCGCCAGCGCAGCCCACTGCACACCACCGAACTGCGCCACCCAGCGAATCCTTCTTAAGCCAGTGCGAAGCCGTAAAATCGCCTGTCAAACCACAGACCAAACGCACCAGCACACCAGCCGCAACCACCCGCCCGCGCCCACGCGACCGCCATGACCGCCACGGCCCACGGCCCACGACCCACCCACACCCCCCAGGCACCCAAAAAACCGGGCCCCATCCGGGACCCGGCTCTCCAACCCGCCTGACGTCTAAAGGTTCCCCTCGTCGCGCCGGCGCTGCCAGCGCTCCTCGAAGCGCCGCATCGTCGGCTGCTTCGGCCCCGGGTTCCGCCCGGACCGTCCGCCCCGCCCGGTCGCGGCCCGCGCCTTGCGGCGCGCCACGGGGACGATCTCGCCGGGGGCGGGGATGCGGCGCCAGCTCGCGTAGGCCAGCCAGGCGCAGCCCAGCATGACGACGAAGCCGCCCACGCTCAGCGCGATCTGGGAGATCACCACGCCGGCGACCAGCATGCCGATACCGAGCACGAACCCGATCACGGCCAGGAGGGCACGGCGCCGGAACAGTGCGCGCAGATCCGCCCCCTGCAGCGCGGAGGCGAACTTGGGGTCCTCCGCGTGCAGCGCGCGCTCCATCTGCTCCAGCAGGCGCTGCTCATGATCAGACAGCGGCACTTGGCCTATCCTCCCAGCATCCACAGCCACCCATCGGCGGTGACTGTCTTAAGAATAAGCAGACCCCGGGGTCTACGAAAGCTTCCGCCGGAACTGATCCCGCGACCCCTTCATCCGAACGATGCCCTGGTATGCGCTGGGCTACGCATGAGCCCGTCCCGATGAAGAGGGCCTGTTCGGGTCCGCCCCTTACAGGTTCACTTACATGAACGTTCCGGGGGCCGAAAAGGTTCGCTGCGGAGGGCTGGGAGTTCCCTCGTAAGCGGGTATCGGGACATCCCCCGCGACTGGTGTCAGGACGCGCTCTTGCGGGCCAGCAGGTGCAGCCGCCCGGCCACCGCGCGGAACTCGGGCCGGTCCGCGACCGCCGCCTCCAGCTCCGCCAGGTCGGAGGCGCGCTGCGGGTCGGCGTCCACCAGGGCGCCGGGGACCAGGTCGGTGAACACGCGCACGCCGTGCACCGACTGCACCGTGAGCCCCGCCTCGTTCAGCAGCCGGGTCAGCTGCTCCTCGTCGAAGCGCGCGGCCAGCGGGTCCTGCGCGCCGAAACGGCCGGCGGGGTCGGCCAGCGCGCGCCGGGCCTCGGCGAAGTGGCCGCCGAGCGCCCGGGCCACGACCGCCGCGCTGCGGTTGGCGGCCAGCAGGCTCACCACGCCGCCGGGCCGCAGGACGTCGGCGACCACGGCCAGGCCGGCCGCCGGGTCGTCGGCCATCTCCAGGACCCCGTGGCACAGGACCAGGTCCGCGCTGGCCGGCTCGACGTGCTCCAGCAGCCCGCCGAGGTCGCCCTGGACGGCGCGCAGGGCATCCTTGGGCACGCCGGCCTCGGCGGCGCGGCGCTCCAGCGCGGCCAGGGCGTCGGGGCTGGGGTCCACCACGGTCACCCGGTGGCCGAGTTCGGCGATCGGGACGGCGAAGCCGCCGGTGCCGCCGCCGACGTCGAGCACGTCGCGGGGGCCGGAGGCGTCCAGGACGGTGCGCAGGGCCTGCCACAGGACGGCGGTGCGGGCCCGGTCGCGGCGGGCCGCGGCGGGGCCGGATCCGCTGTGCCCTCCGCCCTGGGCGGAAGGGGTGGCGGTCGCGCTGGCGGCGCTGTCGGCCATGAGGGGTGCACTCCTGCGGGTCGGCTCGGGCTCGGCTCGGCCGCCGGGCGGCCGAGAGGCTTCAGGGCCAGCGTAGTGGACCGGATGGCCGGTGGTCCGGGGCGTCTCGCGCGGCGTCCTGGCCGGTCGGGGAGCCGGGTCGCCGGAGGGTCGCCCGAGTGGCGGTACGGCTGCCCGGTCCGTTCCCGCTCCCACCTGCCGCCTCCCGTCCCTTCTGTCACTGCCGGCAGATGTCAGTAGTCCGGTGCACGATGGGAGGGTGCGCAGGCTGCCCTCGATCTTCCACGTCGACCTCGACGCGTTCTACGCGTCGGTGGAGCAGCTGCACAAGCCGAGCCTGCGCGGCAAACCGGTGGTGGTCGGCGGGATCGGGAACCGGGGCGTGGTGTCGACCGCGTCGTACGAGGCGCGGGCCTTCGGCGTGCACTCGGCGCTGGCGACCGGCATCGCCCGCCGCCGGGCGCCGAACGCGGCGTACCTGATCCCCCGCTTCGGCGCGTACCAGGCCTACAGCGAGCGGGTCATGGCCCTGATGCACGACCTGTCGCCGCTGGTGGAGCCGCTCAGCCTCGACGAGGCGTTCATCGACATATCGCACTTGTTCGAGCCGCTGGACGGCGAAAGCACGCACAATGCGACACTCAAGGCCCGCCGCATCGCCGGCGAGCTGAGAGAACGCATCAAGAACGAGACCGGCCTGACCGCCTCGGTCGGCGCCGGCACCAGCAAACTCATCGCCAAGATCGCCTCGGACGCCGAGAAGCCCGACGGTCTGGTCGTCATCGAACCCGGTGCCGAACAGGGCTGGCTGGACCCCCTCCCCGTGCGCGCGCTGTGGGGCGTCGGTCCGGCCACCGCCGAGCGCCTGCGCAAGATCGGCGCCCACACGGTCGCCGATCTGCGGACCCTGAGCCTGACCGAGCTGACCGCCGTCGTCGGCGCCTCGTACGGCACCACCCTGTACGCCATAGCCCGCGGCCAGGACGACCGCGACGTGAGCACCGACCGCGAGATGAAGTCGGTCAGCGTCGAGGACACCTACGCCGAGGACCTCCTGGACCCCGCCACCATCACGGCCCACATGGACGACCTGGTGACGCGCCTGAGCTCCCGCATCCGCAAGGCGGGCCGCTCCGGGCGCACCATCAGCATCAAGGTCCGGGGCCACGACTTCACGACCGTCTCCCGCAGCGAGACCACGCCCAACCCGACCGACGACCCCGCGACCATCCGCGCGGCCACGCACCGCATGCTCCCCGGCGCCGTGGCCGCCGCGACCCAGACCGTGCCCGGCATCCGGCTGCTCGGCGTGGGCCTGTCCGGCCTGGCCGAGTGGGCCCAGCTCGACCTGTTCGCCGCCGACGACGAACTCGACACCGCGCTGGACCTGTGGGACCAGGCGGCCGAGGCGCCGGCCTCGGCCGCCGACGACGATTTCGACATGCCGAGAGGAGTGCTGCGGGACACCGCGGACGCCGCACCGGCCCGGCCCGACTCCGAGCCCGGCCCCGATCCCGTTTCCAACCCCGCCGCCGACCCCGACCCGGCCGACATCACGACGCCCGTCGACACCGTGGAGGGCGAACGCTCGCCGCGCCAGTTCGGCCCGCTGCCGCCCGGGACGCGCCGCGCCGTGGAGACGGCGGCCGCCGAGCGCCGCTTCTGGCCGGGCCAGGACGTCGCCCACGACGAGTTCGGCAGCGGCTGGGTCCAGGGCAGCGGCCTGGGGCGGGTGACCGTGCGCTTCGAGAGCCCGTGGACCGGCCCGGGGCGGGTCAAGACCGTGCGGGTCGACGATCCCCGGCTCCACCTCGTGGACGCGGCCACCGTCGCCCGCGAGGCCCTCGCGCTGCTCGTCGAGCACACGCCCGACCCCGGCGTTAGCATCGGCGTCATGACTGATGAGCCCACACTGGTCGACGGGGCGGTACAACCCGAGGTCGTCGACAACGAGCTCGAAGACCGTTTCGAACTCTGGCGCGGCGACCGGCTCGCGGGCTTCGCCGCCTACCGGCGCCGCGACGGCGGGACGGTCTTCGTGCACACCGTCATCGAGCCGGAGTTCGAGGGCAAGGGGCTGGGGTCGGTTCTGGCGCGGCATTCGCTGGACGCGACCGTGGCGCGCGGGGAGAAGATCATCCCGGTGTGCCCCTTCATCTCGGCCTACCTGCGCAAGCACCCTGAGTACGACGAACACGTGCAGTGGCCCGCGGCCCCGGCGGGCGAGCACTGAGGCCCGCGCCGTGAGCAACCTCGACGCGAACCCCGCCGAGCAGGACTGCCCGGCCAAGGACGACCCGGGCCCGGTCGTGGAGTTCCACGAAGCCCGCGACGTGCCGCTCGGCGGCGTGCGGGGCGTCCACGTGATGCGGACCCTGCCGCAGCGCGTACTGCCCACGGTCGGCGCCTGGTGCTTCCTGGACCACTTCGGGCCGCACACCACGCCGATGAACGTCAACCCGCACCCGCACATCGGCCTGCAGACCGTGACCTGGCCGTTCCAGGGCGAGATCCGGCACCGCGACAGCGTCGGCTCCGACGTCGTGGTCCGGCCGCGCCAGTTGAACATCATGACCGCCGGGCGCGGGATCGCGCATTCGGAGATCTCACAGGCCGCAGACGCCGCCACGGTGAGCCACGGCCTCCAGCTGTGGACCGCGCTGCCCGGCGAGCACCGCGACACCGCTCCGCACTTCGAACAGCACCGGTACCTGCCGTTCTACGAGCTCCCGGGCCTGCGCGCGCTGGTCTTCCTCGGGACGCTGGACACCGTCACGTCCCCGGCGACCACCTACTCCCCGATCCTCGGCGCCGACATCACCCTCAACCCGGGCGCGGCGGCGACGGTCCCGCTGACCCACTACCACGAGCACGCCGTGATGGTGATCGAGGGCGACCTGTCCGTCGTCGACGACACCGGCGCCGACGAGGGCACCGACGTCCCGGCGGGCCCGCTCCTCTACCTCGGCACCGGACGCAGCGGACTGACACTCACCAGCCGCACCGGCGCGCACCTGATCCTCCTTGGCGGCGAGCCGTTCCGCGAGGACATCGTCATGTGGTGGAACTTCGTGGGCCGCAGCCACGAGGACATCGAAGAGGCCCGCAGCGACTGGGAGAAGCGCAACCTGGAGCGCTTCCCGGACGTGGCAGGACACGCGGTCGAGGAGCGCATCCCCGCGCCGCCGCTGCCCGGCATCCGCCTCAAGCCGCGCGGACGCGGACCTCGCTAGGAAAACGCTAAGGGCGCCCGCATGAGCGGGCGCCCTTAGCGTTTACGCGTTCCTAGCTCACACCCAACCCGGCATCGGGTACTGCGCCATCAGCTCGCGCACCTGTCCGGCGATCGCGGCGTACTGGTCGGTGTCGCCCTTGGCCGCGGCCTGCACCGTGTCGTCCATCCACTGCGCGATCTGCGGCATCTGCTCCGGCTTCAGCCCGCGCGTGGTGATCGCGGCCGCGCCGAGCCGGATGCCCGAGGGGTCGAACGGCTTGCGCGGGTCGAAGGGCACCGAGTTGTAGTTCAGCTCGATCCCGGCCGCGTCCAGCGCCTTGGCGGCCACCTTGCCGGTGACGCCCTTGGGCGTCAGGTCGGCCAGGATCAGGTGGTTGTCCGTGCCGCCGGACACCAGGTCCCAGCCGCGCTCGGTGAGCCCGGCGGCCAGCGCCTTGGCGTTGGCCACGACGGTCGCCGCGTACTCCCGGAACTCCGGCTGCGCGGCCTCCTTCAGCGCCACCGCGATGCCGGCGGTGGTGTGGTTGTGCGGGCCGCCCTGCAGACCGGGGAAGACGGCCTTGTCGATCGGCGTCGCGTACTCCTCGGTCGTCAGGATCATCGCGCCACGCGGCCCGCGCAGGGTCTTGTGCGTGGTGGTGGTGATGACGTCCGCGTAGCCGACCGGCGACGGGTGCGCGCCGCCGGCGACCAGACCGGCGATGTGCGCGATGTCGGAGACCAGGATGGCGCCGATCTCCTTGGCGATCTCGGCGAAGGCCGGGAAGTCGATCGTGCGCGGGATCGCGGTGCCGCCGCAGAAGATGACCTTCGGGCGCTCCTTCAGAGCCAGGTCGCGGACCTCGTTCATGTCCACGATGCCGGTCTCGCGGGAGACGCCGTAGGCCACGGCGTTGAACCACTTGCCGGTCACCGACACCGGCGAGCCGTGGGTCAGGTGGCCGCCGGCGGCCAGGCCCGCGCCCATGAAGGTCTCGCCGGGCTTCAAGAAGGCCAGGTACACCGCGAGGTTGGCCGGGGAGCCGGAGTACGGCTGCACATTAGCGTGGTCCACGCCGAACAGCGCCTTGGCCCGGTCGATCGCGATCGTCTCGATCGGGTCGATGTTCTGCTGGCCCTCGTAGTACCGGCGGCCGGCGTACCCCTCGGAGTACTTGTTGGTCAGAACCGTGCCGGAGGCCTCCAGGACCGCCGCGGAGACGTAGTTCTCCGAGGCGATCATGCGGATCTTCTCGTACTGGCGGCGGGCCTCGTCCTCGATCAGACCGGCGATCTGCGGGTCTTCCTGGGCGAGTTCGGGAATGGCGGGCGAGTGCATGTGATGCCTCCTCGGGCGTCATCGTCCGGAAGGACACCCAGGCGCGCGGTGCCCGCTACGTCGATCGCTTCCCGGTGGTCGGTTCCACCTCCGCGTGAAATCACGCGGTCTGCGCCAGTCGCGATGGACAAATGCTATCGCTGCGCGGGTTGCAGCAATGCCACGCACTCCACATGCCGGGTCATCGGGAACAGATCGAAGGCCCGCAGGTCGCTCAGCTCGTAGCCGGCCTCCGCGAAGTAAGCGACGTCCCGCGCCAGTGCCGCCGGGTCGCACGCGACGTACGCCACGGCCCGCGGCCCGAGGCCGGCGATGCGCTCGCACACGTCCCGCCCGGCACCCGCGCGCGGCGGGTCCAGGACGACGATGTCCGCGCGGTCCGGCGCATAGCCCTCGTCGGCGAGGACCTCGTCCACGGAGCCCTCGACGAGGTCCAGCCACGGGAACTCGGCGCTCTCCTCCTCGTCGTCGACGAACCCGAGGTTGTGCGCGGCGTCCCGGACGGCCTGCCGGTCCAGCTCCACGGCCAGCACCGAACCGTCCTCGCCGACCGCCTCGGCCAACGGAGCGGCGAACAGGCCGACCCCGCTATAGAGGTCGACCGCCGCTTCCCCGGCCTGCGGCTCCAGGAAGTCCAGCACCGCTTCCGTCAGCACATCCGGGGCTGCCGGATGGACCTGCCAGAAACCGCTGCCGCTGACCCGCCAGGTGCGTCCCTCGGCGACCTCACGTACGTAAGGACGCCCATGGATGCGCTGCACGCCGGAGATATGCGTGTTCCTAGAGACACCCCGCAGGACGGACACCTTTACGTCGGCGTCCACATACGGCATCTGCTCGCCGCGCTTGGGCGTGACCACCAAAGCCCGGTCCATGGAGCCGGTGGCGGCGATCACCTCGACGGTCTCCATCCCCGGCCAGTCGCGCTGCAGAGCACCGACCTCGTCCACCCCGGTGGCCGCGATCAAGCATTCCTCAACGGGGACCACTTCATGGGAGCGGTGCTTGCGGAACCCCAGACTTCCCTCGGAGTCCACCGCGAACTGCACGCGCGTCCGCCAGCCGAACGGCGAGGCGACCTCCTCGACGACCACCTCACGGTCGACCTTCGCCAGCCGCCGCAACTGCTCGGCGACGACCTCGCCCTTGATGCGGAGTTGAGCCTCGTAGCTCGCGTGCTGCCAGTCGCAGCCGCCGCACAGGCCGGGCCCCGCGTACACGCACGGCGCCTCAACGCGATCCTCAGAGGCCTCCAGCACCTGCACCGCGTCCGCGCGCCAGAACGAGTCCTTGGCCCGGCCCTCGGTCACTTCGGCGATGACCCGCTCCCCCGGCAACGCGTGCCGCACGAACACCGCACGCCCCTCGTGCCGCGCGACGCAGAACCCGCCGTGTCCGGGCGGGCCGACCTCGACCTCGATCCGGGTGCCGACCACGTCTCCGGCGCGGCGTTCGGGGGCGGCGTGCTCGTCGGTGTGCTCGTCGGTACGGTCGGCGGCGTGCTCGTCGGCGTGCTCGGCGGTGCGGCGGTCAGCGGGTCGTTTCACAGCGCAAGCCTATGGGTACTCGACAACGCCCACCGCCGGGCCCGGAAACAGGGGCTCACGCCCCGTAGTACCGTCGAGTTACGAACATCCATTGTCCGTCGTCCGAAGTCTCCCGAGAGGGTCGAACGTGCACGTCGTCATCATGGGGTGTGGCCGGGTGGGGTCCACCCTGGCGCACAGCCTGGAGGATCTCGGCCACACGGTCGCGGTCATCGATCAGGACCCCGGGGCCTTCCGCAGGCTCAGCCCGCACTTCGCCGGCCGCCGGGTGACCGGGGCCGGGTTCGACCGCGACACCCTCGCCGAGGCGGGGATCGGGGACGCCGGCGCCTTCGCCGCGGTGTCCAGCGGCGACAACTCGAACATCATCGCCGCGCGCGTGGCCCGCGAGAACTTCGGCGTGGAGAACGTCTGCGCCCGCATTTACGACCCGCGCCGCGCGGAGATATACCAGCGCCTGGGTATTCCGACCGTGGCCACGGTGCGCTGGACCGCGGACCAGATGCTGCGCCGGCTGTTGCCGGCCGGCTCCACCGAGCTGTGGCGCGATCCCAGCGGCCAGGTGGCCCTGGTCGAGGTGCACACCGCCCCGGCGTGGATGGGGCACCGGGTGGTCAAGCTGGAGGAGGCCACCGGCCACCGCGTGGCGTACCTGACCCGGCTCGGCGAGGCCGTGCTGCCCGCCGCCGACACCGTCCTGCAGGACGGCGACCTGGTGCAGGTCATGGTGAACCCGGCGGACGTCGCCAAGGTCGAGGAAGCTTTCGCGAAGGGACCGGGCGCCTGATGCGTGTCGCAATCGCCGGGGCGGGCAACGTCGGCAACTCCATCGCCAAGGAGCTCCTGGAGAACGGCCACGAGGTCCTGCTGATCGACCGCGACCCGTCGCGGATCGCCGTCGAGGGCCTGCCGACGGCCGAGTGGCTGCTGGCCGACGCCTGCGAGATCTCCTCGCTGGACGAGGCCGCGCTGCAGCGCTGCAACGTGGTGGTCGCGGCCACCGGCGACGACAAGGCCAACCTGGTCGTGTCGCTGCTGGCCAAGACCGAGTACGGGGTGCCGCGTGTGGTGGCCCGTATCAACCACCCCAAGAACGAGTGGATGTTCGACGAGAAGTGGGGCGTGGACGTCGCCGTCTCCACCCCGCGCCTGCTCTCGGCCCTGGTCGAGGAGGCCGTCTCGGTCGGCGACCTGGTCCGCCTGCTGCGCTTCAGCCAGGGCGACGCCAACCTGGTCGAGCTGACCCTGCCGAAGGACACCGCGCTGGTCGGCACCACCGTCGGCGAGGTCGACTGGCCGGAGGACACCGCGCTGGTGACGATCATCCGGGCGGGGCGCGTGCTGATCCCCACGCCGGAGGAGCCACTCGCGGCCCTGGACGAGCTGCTGTTCGTCGCGCACGTGGACCGCGAGGAGGAGCTGGAGGACCTGCTCTCCCCGGCTCCGGTTCCGGCCGAGGACTGACCGGGAACGCGGCACCGGGCGGCAACGCTCCACGGATGTACATGGAAAGGCCCGCAGGAGTTTCCTGCGGGCCTTCCGTTTGCGCGTACGGTGGCAAATGAGATGGAAACTCAGCAATCGGGCGCCTCCCAGCGGCGGGTCCTGCTGGCCGCGGCCCGGGTCCTGGCCGACGACCCGGCGGCGAGCATGCAGCAGGTCGCCGATGAAGCGCACGTGGCCCGCCCGACCGTCTACCGCTGCTATCCCTCCACGACGGCCCTGGTCGAGGCGATCGGCCACGAGGCGGCCGACGACTTCGCCGCGGCCCTCAGCCACGCGCGGGCCGCCGGCGGCGGGGCGGCCGCGGTCCTCGCACGCCTGATCCGCGAGCTGGCCAGGATCGGTGCCGACTACCCGATCGTGTTGCAGAGCCCGCACACCCGGGACATCGACGGCCTCGTGGCCCGCGTCGACGAGCTGATCGAGAACGGCCAGGCCGCCGGGGAACTGCGCGGCGACGTGGCGGCGGAGGTCCTGCGGCACGCGGTGTTCGGCGCGCTGTCGGCCGCGTTGCGCGTGATGCGAGACCAGGCTCAGCCGCAGACGGACTCGGACACGATCGGCACGCAGATCGCCGCGATCATCGTGGAGGGGATGCGCGCTTAGGCGGTCTCCGCCGCTTCCTCGTCCTCGTCGGTCACCGGCATCACCGGCGGCGGCGCGTTCTTGATCCACTGCCACGCGACGTACAGGCACGCGAGGTAGGGCGGGTAGCCGAGCGCCAGCCGGGCGACGCCGAGTGCGGTGGTGTGGTGCGTCAGGTACAGCGGCACCTGCACCGCCAGCTTCACCGCGAACAGCCCGGCCAGCAGCCAGGTGGCCTTGGTGAACGCGCTCAGCCGGCCGGGCACCTGGCGCCAGGTGGTCATCTCGCCGGTGATCGGGCCGATCATCAGCCCGGCGATCGGCCAGCGGGCCAGCGCGGTGCCGGCGAACAGCACGAAGGAGCCGAGGTTGATCAGGATGCCCGGCAGGTAGTAGTTCTGCGCGTGGCCGGAGAACTTCGCGAACGCCGCGCAGACCAGGACGCCGAACAGGCCGGACAGCGCGTGCTGGAGCGTCTCCTTGCGCAGCAGCCGGATGACGAACATGACCACCGCGACCGCCACCGAGCCGATCACGGCCGGGTTCAGGTTGTTGGTCGCGGTGTAGACGATCAGGAAGCAGATCGCCGGCAGGCCCGCGTCGGCCATCCCCATCTTGCCGCCGAACGCCTTCTTGACGGCGTCCTCGTAGGCCTTGGTCTCGGCCTGCTTGGCCTGCGCGTCACGCTCGGCCTGGTCAACACCGGCCTCGGCGCCCGGCGCCGTGTGCCGGCCCAGGATCATCGGTTCGGCGCGCTGGCCGCTCTCCAAGGACATACTGGGAACTTTAGCGGGCCGAGCAGTCACAAACAGGACTGCTCGGCCCGCTAATCACTCCTGGGCGCGGATTCTTCGGCGGCTCTAAGCCGCCGGGCGCGCCTGTGCGTGAGCGAAGCGCCGCCCGGTCGGCCCGGCGCCGCTCGCCGAGCTCAGCGCCGCTCGGTGATCTCGGGCCCGCGCTCGAACGGGTTCAGGTCACCGTGCGCGTACTGGCTCCCGTCGGCGTCGGCCTGCTGCTGGTGCATGGCCTGCTGGGCCTCGGCCGGCATCCGCAGCGGGATCGGGTCGCGCGGGGCCATCGGGGAGTTGCCGCGGCTGACCACGGTGTCGCGGAAGACGTGCTCTATGTCCAGGGCCTCCTTGGGCTGTACCGCGCCCTGCCCGGAGACCACGCCGCGCAGGAACCAGCGCGGGCCGTCCACGCCGATGAAGCGGACCAGCTGGACGCCGCGGCTGCCGTCGGGCGCCTGGACCGGCACCTGGGCCCGCAGCTCGACGCCGAAGGGTCCCTCGCGCTCGTCGACCGTGCCGCCCTGCTTGGAGATCTCCAGGGCGATCTCGGCGCGGACCTCGGCCCAGATGCCCTCGCTGCGGGGCGCGGCGAAGGCCTGCAGCTGCACCGCCGACTGGCGGGCCACCACGGTGGCCGCGATGACCTGCTCGGCGTCGGCCATCTCCAGCCGCAGTTCCATGCCCTCCACGGCCGGCACCAGGAGCGCGCCGAGGTCGACGCGCCCGGCCTTGGGGTCCTCGACCTCGTTGAAGTCCCAGGGACCCGCGGCCCGCGAGACGTCGGCGAGGCTGATCTTGCGCTCCTCGTCCTTCACCTCGCTCAGGTCGCCGTAGGCGTCGGCCTCGCTCACCCGGTCGCGCCGGTCCGAGTCGCCCTTCTGTCCGCGTCGGAAAACCACGGCTTCCCACTCTCTCTATCTCTGCGTCCTTGCACGGACGCAGCGCTCTAGTCCACGGGGCGCCAGCCGCCCCGGCCGCCAGGGCCGGAAGGCCACGCCGACGGACACGGTCCTGCGCCGGCCCGCGGGCGGGCCGGTTGGTGCACGGTCGTCACGCGAGACCTCGGTGAGAGTACCGTCACTCGGCCCCTCTCAGGGAAACGCGCGGGATCTAGACCGGTGTTCCCGCAGCCGTCCCCGTCGAACCGAAACCGCCGTCACCGCGATGTGAGCCCGGGAGCTCGGCGACCTCGTGGAAGACCGCCCTCTCGACCCTTTGTACTACAAGCTGCGCCACCCGGTCGCCCCGCTTCAGGGTCACCGGATGGACCGGGTCGAGGTTGACCAGGATGATCTTGATCTCGCCGCGATACCCGGCGTCGACCGTGCCCGGAGCGTTGACCAGCGCGACCCCGCAGCGGGCGGCCAGGCCCGAGCGCGGGTGCACGAAGGCGGCGTAGCCGTCCGGCAGCGCGATGGCCACGCCGGTGGGCAGCACGGCCCGCTCGCCGGGGGCCAGGGTGGCGTCCACGGTGGTCAGCAGATCGGCCCCGGCATCCCCCGGATGGGCGTACGAGGGCAGCGGCAGCGTCTCGTCGAGCCGCCGGATGAGGACGTCGACCCCGGGCACTACGGGTTGACCTCGAAGGCGCGCGCGGCGCGGAGCTGCTCGGGGTCGTGCATCGCTTCCTGCACGTCCTCCAGGCGCCCGTTCTCCAGGAAGTGGTCGACACCCACCTGGATGAAGATCGCGGTCGCCCGGACCGCGGCCTCGCCCTCGGGACCGTCGAGGCGGCCGACGGCCGAGGTGTAGATCTTGCGGCCGGAGATGCCGTCGCACTGCGCGGTGATGTGCAGTGTGGTCCCGACCGGGACCGGCAGCAGGTAGTCGGTCTCCAGCCGGCCGGTGACGGCGATCGCGCCGATCAGCCAGTTCACGGCGCCCAGCGCCTCGTCGAAGGCGAGGGCGAGCAGGCCTCCGTGGGCCAGGCCGGGCGCGCCCTGGTGGTTGTCGGTGACGGTGAACTCGGTGGTGACGCTCAGGCCCTCGCCGACGGTGGAGGACACCCGCAGACCGCCCAGCGCGTCGTCGCCGCAGCCGAAGCAGCGCGAGTAGTGCGAGCCGAGTTTGGTGCCCGGCTCGGGGGCGTTCGGGTGCTTGTCCGGCATCACAGCGTCGGCGGGCGGAGTCGTGGAGGCAGGTCTCACGATGAGGAATCTACCGGCAGTACCCGCCCCGCCTTTAAAGGGCGTGGCCACGCTCACACCAGTCCCCGCCCACCGGTCACCCGGCCCGGCTGCCGCGCGGCCTCCGCGCAGCGGTGCGCGGGGCCGAGACCGATGGCCACCCTCCGTATCCGCTCCGTATCACCGTGACTGATATCGAAGTCGCACCCGCGTCCTACCTTCCTCGGTATGAAGTCCATGAAGAGCCCTGAAACGGACGGTCTTCCCGAGGTCGGCGCCCTCGTCCGCGACGCCAGCGGCCGGATCGGCCGGCTGATGGCCTACACCCGGGCCCGGGCCTGGCTCCGCCCGCCCGGCGGCGGGCGGGAGTGGGACGTGGAGCCCGACACCATCACCGAGGTTCCCGGATGGGACACGACCGGCGCCGGAAGGGAGGGGGCGGTCCAGGACCGGTGAGCGGTCCGGGCCAGGGGACCCCGAGGACCCCTGAAGAACATGTGGGAGATTGTCGGCATGGCAGGCAAGGACAGCACCTTCGACGAACGCCTCACCGCGCCGGCCGGCTGGTGGGCCGTCACCGGGATGGCCGGCGTGATGGGCGGGCTCATCTTTCTGCGCGTGAGCCCTCTGGCGGCCCTGGCGGCGGCGATCGTCACGGCGGCACTGTGCGGGGCCCTGGTGGTCGCGTACGGACGCGTCGGCGTCCACGTCCAGGACGGGTTCCTGGAGGCCGGCCCGGCCCGTCTCCCCCTCACGGCGCTCGGGGCAGCCACCGCCCTGGACGCCGAGGAGGCCCGGCGGCTGCGCACCACTGAGGCCGACGCGCGCGCGTTCATGTTGTTGCGGGGCTATGTGCGCACCGCGGTGCGGGTCGACGTCACCGACCCCGAGGACCCGACGCCGTACCTGTACCTGTCGACGCGGCGCCCGGAGAAGCTTGTGAAGGTGCTCTCAGCACGCTGAGGCGCACCGAGGCACGGTGGGGCGCACCGAGGCACGCGGAGGCGCACGCCCCGCGCGTTACTCGCCCGTTCGCAGCAACTTCCGTCGGCATTCCTTGACCCCGGCCGCGCCGAGCGCGAATCCTGGGGAACGCCGGAAAAGGCAAAGGCCCCGCGAACGCGGGGCCCAAGGGGCGCAGAGACTACCTACCGACGACGCGGTCAGGCGCAGTCCTTGCAGATCATCTCGTTGCCCTTCTCACGCGCCAGCTGGCTGCGGTGGTGCACCAGGAAACAACTGGTGCACGTGAACTCGTCCGCCTGGCGCGGCAGCACACGCACCGACAGTTCCTCGTTGGACAGGTCGGCACCGGGGAGTTCGAGCGACTCGTTGTCGCCCTCGTCCAGGTCCGCCAGGCCCGCAGCCTTGTCGGTGCGGCGGGCCTTCAGCTCCTCCAGGCTGTCCTCGTTGAGGTCGTCGTCGGTCTTGCGCGGTGTGTCGTAGTCGGTAGCCATTCTTGATCCCTCTCCCCTGACGGCTTTTTCTCGTCGTCGTGTTGGTGCTGTTCAGTGCGGCGACGGCGGTGGCGCCCCGACGCGGCCGGCACAAGCGGTGCGCTACCGTCTGCGCTCGGGCGCCGTCGGCGTTTCGCCGTCAGCGCAGTAACGCGGAAAGGAGCGCAATTGTGCCCGCTGAAGCGCAGATTGTGCCGTACTTCAAGACCCGTTACGCAATCGACACCCCGGAACAGACCCGAACAGGTGATCCGAGCTCCTGAACCGCGGTCCCTCAAGTACCGTCCTGCCCCGTTTCGTTCCGGACATCACGTGTGCCACACCCAGGAAGGATGACCAACCATGGCCGTCTACGCAATCGGCGACGCAGTGCCGGAAATCCACCCCGACGCCTACATCCACCCGGACGCCACGGTGATCGGGCAGGTCAGCGTGGGTGCCGGGAGCACAGTGTGGCCCGGTGCGGTCCTGCGCGGCGACTATGGACGCATCTCGGTGGGCGAACGGACCTCGATCCAGGACGGCACAGTGGTGCACGCCACTGAGACCTTGCCCACAGTCATCGGCTCAGACTGTGTCGTTGGTCACATCGCGCATCTGGAGGGGTGCGTGGTGGAGGACGGGTGCCTGATCGGCTCGGGCTCCGTGGTGCTCCACCGGGCGGTGGTGCGCACGGGAGCCCTGGTGGGCGCGAACGCTGTCGTGAGCAACGGCGTCGAGGTCCCCTCCCGCGCGATGGCGCTCGGCGTCCCGGCCAAGATCCGGGAGAACGCCGTGACCGAGGGCAGCTTCGACGACGCCGTCGAGCGGTACGTGGCCAACGGGAAGCGGTACCGCGAGGAGTTGCGGCGGATCGACTGACGCCGGGCCGCGAGTCCGGCGGGGCCCGGAGTCCGGCGAGGGCGGAGAGCAGCATCACGAGATGTGCATCCGCCCCGCCATGCGGCGTAATCGCTCCCGCTGGCTGCGCCGCTCGTGGCTCAGCAGCGACCGCACGGCGGCCTTCGCGACCGGGTTGTTGCGCACCAGCAGCGGCGCGATCCGCTCGGCCCGCTCGATCTCGTTCAGCGCCTGGTCGTAGCCGCCGTAGTAGATCCAGCCGCGGGCCGCGTCCAGGTGGAAGCGTCCGCGGCGGGAGGCCGGGAAGTTCGCCGGGATCCGGGTCTGGGACGCCAGCGCGACGGCGCGCGCCCCGTCGCGGATCTCGACGGCCACAGCCAGCTTGTGCAGGTCGACGTTCGCCGGGCAGAAGGCGAGCTTGTACGGGTCGTAGTCCTCCCCCAGGCGGTGCGCGGTCTCGTCGGCCAGGCGGATCCGCTGCCATGCCTCGTCCTCCTTGGACGACAGCGCCGCGGTGATCGCCGCGCGCAGTTGGAGCGAGCCCCAGACCGAGGCCTGCTGCCGCTCGCGCGGCTCGCCCACGAAGCCGATCGCGCCGTCGATGAGGTCCAGCGCGTCGGGCCACAGATCCGCGGCCCACAGGTCCCGGACGCGCAGGTAGTCGAAGACCACTGACAGGCAGGGGTCCCCGGCGCGCTGGGCGGCGGCCCGGAAACGCTCTGTGGTGAGCGTGGAGAGGTCGTCGTAGCCGAGTTCGTGGGCGACTGTGTCCGCCTCCTTATACGCCCGCGCAAGGAGCCCGTGGAGCCGTTCCGACTCCTCTCCCGGTCTCGCCTGGTAGGCCGCCGCGTGGATCTCCCGGATCAGGTTCGGCGCGGCCTCGCCGAGATCGGCGTAGCGCGCCGCCATCCGCAGGACCGCCAAGCGCTCCACGGCGGCCTCCAGCTCCCGGCGCGAGCGCGGCTCGACCGGCCAGTCCGGCGGCAGGTCGTGCCGGGAGACCACGCGCCGGATGGCCGGGATCGCGCGGTGCCCGCGGTCCTCGGCCGGGGTGCCGGGATCGTAGGGACGCCCCGTGATTTCGTTGGGATAGACCTTCAGAACGCTCGCGGCGCGTACGATCAGGGTCACCGAGTCGAGCTCCAGGTCACCGTTCTCGATGCCAGACACCCAGCCCTGGGACCGGCCCATGAGCTGTCCGAACTCCGCCTGCGTCAGGCCGGCACGCCGGCGCAGACGGCGGATGCGCCCGCCGTCGGGTTCCTGCTCGTAGGTCACCATGCCAGACCTCACCATCGGTCAATGAGGAACATCCCGAATCCGAGTCCCATCGTCCGCCCCGGCGCAGTGGCGTTCGGGCCCGGACGGCAGAATGTCCCCGACCAGCCGGGAGGTTCCCTGTGCCAGTCCTGTACCTGATCGCCTGCGGCGCCCCGCCCGCGGCCGAACTCCTGTCCCACCCCGAGGCCGTGCCGGGCCTGCAGGCCGACGGCTGGACGGTGTGCGTCCTGTGCTCGCCGAACGGCGAGCGCTTCCTGGACAGCGCGGCGGTCTCGATCGCGACCGGCTACCCGGTCCGCGTGGAGCAGCGGCAGCCCGGCGAGCCGGACGTGCTGCCCTCCCCCGACGCGATCATGGTCGCGCCGGCGACGTTCAACACCCTCAACAAGTGGGCCCTGGGCATCTCCGACACCCTGGTCCTGGGCATCCTCAACGAGAATCTGGGCGCGGGCCTGCCGATCGCGGCGACCGTGTGGGCCAAGGACGAGCTCCAGAAGCACCCGGCGTTCGACGGGCACGCGCAGCTGCTCTTCGAGAGCGGCGTCCGTTTCATCCAGCCGGACGGGGACAGCGCGCAGTTCCCTTGGCGGCAGCTTCGATCGGCGATGGCCGAGTTGCTCAAGGGGTGAACCGCCCCGGGCCTTGAGGGCGAGCGCGGGATGAGCGCGGGGCGAGCGGTTCTACGGCTCGGCTGTCTCGGCGAGCTTCGCCTCGACCGCCGCGACCTTGGCCGTGAGCCCGTCCGTCACCCCGGCCCGGATGTCGGCCTTCAACGTCACGCTGACCCGCGGCGCCTTCGCGGCCACCGCGTCCACGGCCGCCTTCACCACCGCCATCACCTCGTCCCACTCCCCCTCGATGCTCGTGAACATCGCGTCGGTGGAGTTGGGCAGGCCGCTCTCACGCACCACGCGGACCGCGTCGGCGACGTACTCGCTGACACCTTCGCCGACGCCGATCGGGGTCACAGAGAAAGCGACAATCATGGCTCGATCATAAATCGCGCCGTCACGTCCCCACCGGAAGCCACACCCGCACGATCAGCCCGCCGCCGGGCCGCGGCTCGGCGGCGACCCGGCCGCCGTGCGCGCGCACCACGGAGCGCACGATCGACAGGCCCAGCCCGACGCCCTTGTCCTTCGGGTCCCGGGCCGCGGAGGCCCCTGAGGGCTGCGAGCCGCGCTTGAACGGCTCGAAGAGCGTCTCCACCGCGTACGGCGGAACCTCCGGACCGGTGTTGGCGACCACCAGCAGACCGTGCCCGGGCGAGTCGTGCGAGCGGTCGTAGCTGAGCACGTCGACCCAGCCGCCGGGGCCGATGTTGTGCCGCAGCGCGTTCTGGATCAGGTTCATCGCGATGCGCTCGATGAGGATGCCGTCGCCGGAAACGTTGACCGGCTGCAAGGAGGTGCGGATCGCGACGTGCCGCTCGGCCGCCTCCATCTCGCACTGCGTCACCGAACGGACGGCCACCTCCGCCAGGTCGATGTCCTCGCGGTGGGTCGGCTCGTTGTCCGCCTTCGCCAGCAGCAGCAGGCCCTCGATCATGCGCTCGCTGCGCTCGTTGGTCGCCAGCAGGGTCCGGCACAGCTGCCGGGTCTGCTCGGAGGCCTCCGGGTCCATCAGCGTCACTTCGAGCAGCGTGCGGTTGATCGCCAGCGGAGTGCGCAGCTCGTGCGAGGCGTTGCCGACGAACCTGCGCTGGCCCTCGAAGGCGTGGTCCAGCCGGTCCAGCATGCCGTCGAAGGTCTGCGCCAGGGTGACCAGCTCGTCGTCCTGCGGGCCCTCCATGCCGATGCGCGCGTGCAGGGCGCGGTCCGGGCGGCTGGCGACCCGGCCGGCGGTCCGCGTGATCTGGTTGATCGGCCGCAGGAACCGGCCGGCCAGGAAGTAGCCGATCAGCACCGCCACCACCGCGGAGATCAACAGGACGAAGACCAGCGGCTTGTCGATCTGGTTGAGGATCTGCTCCTTCTTCGCGGAGTTGCAGTAGGCCGCCTGCAACGGCGCTTCTTTGGGCTTGAGCACCGGGCAGCCCGGCGGATCGGCCAGGTCCTGGTTCATGTGCGACAGGCGCCACCGGAACAGGAAGTAGGCCGTGATGATCAGCACCGCTCCGGTGAGGAACACCGCCGCGCCGTACGCGATGGTCATCCGCAGCCGAATCGTGAGCCCGCGACGCCCGACGCGCACGGGCACCGGCACCGCGCCGACCTCGCCGCCGTAGGTGCTGTCGACCGCTCCCGGATCGCCCGCCATCAGGCCTTGTATACCTTGAACGTCCTGCATCAGGGAATCCTGTAGCCGGCGCCGGGGACGGTCAGCACGACCGGCGGCTCACCGAGCTTGCGGCGCAGCGTCATCACCGTGACGCGCACCACGTTGGTGAAGGGGTCGGCGTTCTCGTCCCAGGCCTTCTCCAGCAACTGCTCGGAGCTCACAGCCGCACCGTTGGCGCGCATCAGCACCTCCAGCACCGCGAACTCCTTGGGCGACAGCGGCACCATGCGTCCCTCGCGCAACACCTCGCGCCGGCTCGGGTCCACGCGGATCCCCGCGCGCTCCAGGACCGGCGGCAGCGCCGGAACCGCACGGCGGCCCAGAGCACGGATGCGCGCTATCAGCTCGGGAAACGCGAACGGCTTGGCCAGATAGTCGTCGGCGCCGAGGGTCAGGCCCTCCACGCGGTCCGCGACGTCGCCGGCGGCCGTCAGCATCAGGACCCTCGTGGACAGGCCGCTGCTGACGATGTGGCGGCAGACGTCGTCGCCGTGCACCAGGGGCAGGTCGCGGTCCAGCACGACCACGTCGTAGTCGTTGACGCCGATGCGCTCCAGGGCGGCGTCGCCGTCGTAGACGACGTCCACGGCCATGGAATCGCGGCGCAGTCCGGTGGCCACCGCGTCGGCCAACACCTGCTCGTCCTCAACGACCAGCACCCGCACAGCGCGCTCTCCCTAACAACGGCAGGCAATCATCGGTTCATCGCTCATCATGCCTGGTCATCGCATAAACACGGAGTAAGTGACAAACGTCTCATGATCACAGGGTTTTCTCAGGTGATCCAGAGTTTCCCCGGCGCGGATGCCGGGCAGAAGGCACGAAGCCCCCTAGCGTCACCCCCGCAGGAGAGAGACCATGCTCGAATTCGTCACCGGCCTGACCCAGCGTATCCGCGAGACGAAGTCCCGCCTGCAAGGTGCGATGATCGCCGAGGACGTCTACGCGGTCCAGGTGGAACAGGCGGAGCTGGACAACCTGCTCCGGATCGCCGCGAACCACCACGTGGAGGTCCGCGACGACCTCCCCCGCGCCGCCTGACCGGCAACCCCGGCAGGAAGGCGGGGACTCACACCCTCAGGAGTCCCGCGCCGCGTTGCGTCCCTCAAGAAACCCGCACAAGGCCTCAAACAAACCCTCAGCGGCCGCCACCGTCATCTCGTCGGAGGCGGCCGCTCCATGTAGTCCGCCGACCTTGGCGCCGGCCTCGGTGGCGATCAGCGCGCCGGCCGAGATGTCCCACGGCTTCGTGCCGCGCTCGTAGTAGCCGTCCACGCGGCCGCACGCCACCGAGCACAGGTCCAGCGCCGCCGAGCCGCCCCGCCGGATGTCCCGCACCCGCGGCAGGAGCGCGGCCACGATCTCGCCCTGCACCTCGCGCCGCTGGGCCGCGTACCCGAATCCCGTGGCGATCAGCGCGCGCTCCAGCGGCACGGGCTCGCCTCCAGACTGCGCGCTGTAGGCCCGGATCGGCTCCCCGTTGCGGTAAGCGCCATGCCCGCGCAGGGCGGTGAACGTCTCGCGCAGTATCGGGATCTCCACGACGCCGGCCACGGTCTCGCCGTCGATCTCCACCCCTATGGAGACGCCCCAAAGCGGGAGCTCGTAGAGGTAGTTCACCGTGCCGTCGAGGGGATCGATCACCCAGCGCACACCCGAGGTGCCCTCGTGGTCCGAGCCCTCCTCGCCGAGGATGGCGTCGTCGGGCCGCTCGGCGAGGATGCCCTCGACGATGAGCTTCTCCGAACGCTGATCCATCACGGTCACGATGTCGGTGGGGCTGGACTTGGTGTCGGCCACCCCGAGGTCCCTGGGACGCTCCTGGACCAGGACCCGTCCCGCCTCGGCGGCCAAGCGCACAGCCAGGTCCAACAGGTCCTTCGGATCAGTGCTGTTTTGAGAAGCGGTGTCGTTTCGAGGAGCGGCGTTCTCAGTCATAAAAGTCTTCCTACTAATCCTCCCCCGCCACCGCAGGCAACGGAGCGCGAGGATTGGGACAACAGTTGAGGGGACACACGTCGGGGAACGCGCGCAGCCGGCCGACGACGTTCGACAGCGATTCCCCCTCGCTGTCCCCGCGCGCCACCGCGGCGCGCTCCAAGACCAGACGCCGCAGCGCGGCCACGAAGCGCGGATCGGTCCCGACCGTCGCGGCCCGCGCCATCGGCAGGTCGATCTCCTGCGCGGTCTCGGCGGCCTGCGTGTCGAGGTCGTAGATGACCTCCATGTGGTCCGACACGAACCCGATCGGGGAGAGCACCACGCCGGTCGCGCCCTGCGCCTTGATGTCGCGCAGGTGGTCGTTGACGTCCGGCTCCAGCCACGGCGTCTGCGGCGGGCCGCTGCGCGAGCAGAAGACGAGTTCGTGCGGGAGCACCAGGCCGGTGCGGCGGCTCACGCCCTCGGCCACCAGCCGCGCCACTTCCAGGTGCTGCGAGACGTACGCGCCGCCGATGGGGCCCGACGTCTCGGCGTACGTGCGCGGCAGGGAGTGCGTGACGAAGACCAGGCGCGGCGCCAGGCGCGCGCTCTCGGGGAGCCCTGCGACCGCCGCCGCGACGGCGTCCGCCATCGGCTCGACGAACCCGGGATCGTTGAAGTAGGGACGGATCTTGTCGAACTGGATCGAGGTGCCCGACTGCTCCAGTGCCCGCGCCAAGTCTTCCCGGTACTGCCGGCACCCGGAGTAGGAGGAGTAAGCACTCGTGAAGACCGCGAGCGCCCGCTGGACGCCGTCGGCCTCCATCTCGGCGAGCGTGTCGGCCAGGAAGGGGTTCCAGTTCCGGTTGCCCCAGTAGATCGGCAGCTTCACACCGGTTTCGGCGAAGTCCTGGCGCAGCGCGGCGATGAGGTCGCGGCACTGCGCGTTGATCGGGCTGACGCCGCCGAACTCGAAATAGTGCGCGCCGACCTCCTTCAGCCGCTCCGGCGGGATGCCGCGGCCGCGGGTCACGTTCTCCAGGAACGGCACCACGTCGTCAGGGCCCTCGGGTCCGCCGAAGGACACCAGGAGCAGGGCGTCGTACGGTGCGGTGTTCGACATGTCAGCGGGACTCCGTCACGTCGAAGGCCAGTACTGCCGGGCCGGTCATCTCCAGGTGGCCGTCGGCGCGCTCGACGAAGCGCAGCCGGCCGCCCAGGACGTCCACGGTGTACTCCGTCCCGGCCTCCGCGGCGTCGCGGCGCGCGGCGGCGATCATCACCGCGCACGCTCCGGTCCCGCAGGAGCGGGTCTCGCCGACGCCGCGTTCGTAGACGCGCATGGCGAGGTGGTACGGGGCGACGTCCGCGGCGAACTCCACGTTGACGCCCTCCGCGTAGACGCCGTCCGGCGACACCGTGGGCATTTCATAAAGAGGTCCGGCATCGATGGTCGAGTCCACGAAGACGACAGCGTGCGGATTCCCCATGTCGACGTCCACGGCGGGCTGAGGCGTCCCCAATACGTCGACCGTGACGTCGCCGCGCTCCGTGGGGAACACCGGGACGCCCATGTCGACGGTCACGTCCGCGGTGTTCTCGCCGGTGGCCGTCAGCACCACCCGCTTGATCCCGCCGCGCGTCCCCACAGCGAACTCCACAGGTTCGCCTGCTTCTAGAGCAAGCCCCTGCGCGCCGCCCTTAACGAAACCGCGTGCAGTGAGGAACAGCGCGAAGACGCGTACTCCGTTCCCGCACATCTCGGCCACGCTGCCGTCGGCGTTGCGATAGTCCATGAAGAACTCCGCCTCCGCCGCCTGCTCTTCGTAGCCGGGCATGGCAGCGGTGCGGACGACGCGCAGCACACCGTCCGCGCCGATCCCGGCGCGCCGGTCGCACAGCGCCGCGACCTGCGCGGGCGAGATGTCCAGCGTTCCGTCCGGGTCCGGGACGATGACGAAGTCGTTCTCGGTGCCGTGCCCCTTGGTCAGCGTGGTGCGCGGCGGCAGGCCGTCGAGGATCATGTCCTGATCCTATCGAGCGCGAACTCCAGCAGGTCGGACCGGTCGTACCGCAACCAGTGCACGCGCGGGTCCCGGCGGAACCACGAGTCCTGCCTCCGCGCGAACCGCTTGGTGGCGCGGACGGTCTCCTCCTTGGCCTGCTCCTCGGTCCACTCCCCGGCCAGGAAGCGCAGGACCTGCGCATAGCCGAGCGCGCGGCTGGCGGTGAGGCCGTCACGCAGTCCTCGCGGCTCCAGGTCCCGGACCTCCTGGACGAAGCCGGCGTCCCACATGCGGTCCACCCGCAGGGCGATGCGCTCGTCCAGCGCGGGGCGGTCGATGTCCAGCCCGAGGTGCACGGTGTGCGGGTAGTGGTCGGTGTGCTCCGGGAGCGTCGCGGTGAACCGGCCGCCGGTGATCTCGATGACCTCCAGCGCGCGCACGATGCGGCGCCCGTTCGACGGCAGGATCGTCTCCGCGGCCTGCGGATCGTGCAGGGCCAGCCGCTGGTGCAGCGCGAACGGCCCGGCCTCGGCGAGCTCGGCCTCCAGCCGCTCGCGGATCAGGCCGTCGGTGCCGGGGAACTCGAACTCGTCCAGCGCCCCGCGCAGGTACAGGCCGGAGCCGCCGACGAAGACCGGCGGCCGGTCCCGGGCCAGCAGCCGGTCCGCCTCGACCCGGGCCAGGGTCTGGTACTCGGCGACGTTCGCGGTGCGGGTCACCGGCCAGACGTCGAGCAGATGGTGCGGCACGCCGCCGCGCTCGGCGACGGTCAGCTTCGCGGTGCCCACGTCCATGCCCTGGTACAGCTGCATCGAGTCGGCGTTGACGACCTCGCCGCGCAGCGCGGCGGCCAGCGCGACGCCGAGGTCGGACTTGCCGGAGGCGGTCGGGCCGACGACGGCGATCACCGGTACGGGATTCATGCGGCGCTCACGGCCATGATTCTTCCATCCCGGCACCGTCACATTGCGTGACGACCTCGGCTCGACATGTCACGGCCTGCGTGATCCACTGGGTGGGAGGTCCCCCCTCACGGAAAGGATTCGCAGGCGACATGGGCATCTTCGACGTTTTCAAGACCAAGGTGAACGAGGCCACGGATAAGACCGGCGACGTGGCGGGCCAGACCAAGGACAAGGTCTCGGACATGATGGACACGAAGAAGGGCGGCGCGGCGGACAACCCCTCCGCCGGATCGCCGGCCGGAACCGTGCCCGGCGCCGAAGCCACCACCGAGGACCGGGCGTCGAACATGATGTACGAGGGCGGCCCGGTGGCCTCCACCGGTGAGGCGGCACCCGGCGCCGGCGACGGGGCTCCGACTGGGGAGACGTCCGGCGGCGGGATGACGCAGAGCATCAAGGACAACGTCGCAAAGGGCGTCGACAAGGCCGGCGAGATGACCGGGGAACGTACCGGGAACCGCTACGACGACAAGATCGACACCGGGGTCCAGCAGGCGAAGGACAAGCTGGGCTGACACGCCTGCGGCGCCGTTCAGCGGCGGTGCCGTCGGACGGGGGACGCAAGAACGGCCGCGGCCACCAGGGATGGTGGCCGCGGCCGTTGCCTGGTGCCTACTCGCGGGCGAGCCAGGTGGCGACGAAGTAGCCGACGCCGTAGGGCGCCTCGTCGTAGAGGAGATCGGCGTCGTATTCGACGCCTGACGCGGCCGCCGCGTCGGCCAGGAGCCTCCAGGCCGGGAGTCCGGCGACGTGCAGTTCGCGGGACAGCACGGGATCGAGGGCGGCGAGCGCCTGGGCGTCCGCGGTGGCGAGGGCTTGCGCGACCGCCGCGTCGTAGGGCTCGGCGCGTTCGTCGAAGTAGCCGGGGGCCTGCGGGGTGCGGGACGCGCTGCCGTCGCCGAGGACGAGCATCGCCTGGCGTGCCTTGTTCCCGATGGACGGCACGGTCCCACCGCGCTCGGCCACCATCACCGGCCGCCGCACCGGGTCCGTCGGCCAGTCGCGCAGGAGCCACGCGGCGATGAGGAACGGCAGCGTCATCGGCACGGCGTTCGGCGCGGCGAACTCCCAGCCCCCGTCCACGGCCACGTCCACTCCATAGGCGCCGAAGCCCCCTTGCGCGACGACGTCCGCCCCTTGCTGAGCTCCTGCGCCTACAATCAGCACTTCGTCGGCTCCGGCCGCGTAAAGGCGGCCGACAGCCGTGTCACAGGAGACGCGTAGCGTGTCGAGGTCCGGGGCGAAACCCTGCGCGACCTCGGGGACGAGGACCGGAGGATGCGGCACGACGGCGGCGGCGATCAACACCCGTCCAGCGTAGGGCACGTGGTCGCGGCTTCCGGCCGGTGCTGACACACTGGTCTGCGTAAAGTCGGAATCTGAGGGGGCCAGCGGTGGCTGGGGAAAACGATAACGAGCAGGACAGCCACGGGGCGGAGGGGATCCTGGTCGCCGGGCGTTACCGGCTCGTGGAGCGGCTCGGCGCGGGCGGCATGGGGCGGGTCTGGAAGGCCCACGACGAGTCGCTGGACTGCGAGGTGGCGGTCAAGGAGGTCTGGCTGCCGCCGATGCTGTCGGACACCGAGCGTGCCGACCGGCTCGCGCGGGCGCAGCGCGAGGCCCGCAACGCGGCGCGGATGCGCAACCACCCGCACATCGTCTCCGTGCACGACATGGTGTCCGACAAGGGGATGCCGTGGATCATCATGGACCTGATCCCCTCGCAGAACCTGATGCAGGCCGTCGAGCAGTACGGCCCGCTGCCGCAGGAGCAGGTCGCCAAGATCGGCCTCGGCGTGCTCGACGCGCTGACCGCCAGCCACGCGGCCGGGATCCTGCACCGCGACGTGAAGCCGGCGAACGTGCTGCTCACCACCGACGGCCGGGTCCTGCTCACCGACTTCGGCATCGCGGTCCAGGAGTCCGATCTGACGATGACGGCCTCCGGCGTGCTGGTCGGCTCGCCGGAGTTCGTGGCGCCCGAGCGGGCCCGCGGCGAGGTCAGCGACGGCGCGTCGGACCTGTTCTCGCTGGGCGCGACACTGTACTTCGCCGCCGAGGGCCGCTCGCCCTTCACCCGCGACACGGCTGTCGGGGTGCTGACGGCGATCCTGTTCGAGGAGACGGCGCCGGTGACCCGGGCGCCCGCGCTGGCGCCGGTGATCAGCGGGCTGCTGACGAAGGACCCCGCGGCGCGGTGGGGCGCGGCCCGGGCCCGGCCGGAGCTGGAGCGGCTGAGCGGGGCGACGCCGGGCGGCGGCATACGCGTGGACGGGATACCCGGGGTCGGCGGGGGTTCCGGGAACGGGTCCGGCTCCGGATCCACGCCGAATCCCTTCGTGCCGGCGACGATGGTGGCGGGGACGAACGGGAGCAGCAGTACTCCGGGGGCCGCGATGGCGGCGCCGGGGCTTGGCTCCTCGGGCAACGCCGGTACACCCGGCGCGGGAACGCCTTACCCGGGCATGGTTTCCACGGCGCCTCCGACGATGGCCGCCAACGCGGTCGGGCCGATGGGCGGCTCCGGGTTCCACGGGGGCTCGCAGACTCCTTATCCGCCGCAGCCGGTGCCTTTCGGGCCCGGTCCTCAGGGGCCTGGTGGTCTCGGTCCCGGGGGTCTCGGTCCCGGCGGTCCCGGCGGTCTCGGCAGCCACGGCGGTCCGGGCGGCCCCGGCCCCGGCGGCGTCTTCCCGACCACGCCGATGCCCATGCCGAAGAACAACACCGGCCGCAACGTCGGTCTCGGCATCGGTGCCCTGGTGGTGGTCGGCGGCATCGTCGCCGCGATCGCGCTGTCCGGCGGAGGGGGCAGCAGCGACAACCAGAACGCGCTCGTGCCCGGGGGCGGCACATCGCACTCGGCGTCCGCTTCGGCGCCGAAGTCGTCACCGGCCTCGGGACCGTCGTCGGCCTCGAACGGGCCGATCTCCTCGGACTCCTCGTCGTCGCCGTCCGACTCGGCCACGTCGAGCACGGGGACGTCCGTCGATCCGGCGACGTGGGACGCGGCCTCGACGGACCAGACGCAGTTCACGTCGGACGCGCTGCTGCCGGTGTCGTTCACGGACTCCAAGGGCGTCGTGTACACGGCGACGAACCGCTGGACCGACAAATGCGTCAACTCTTACGAGAGCTCGCGGTTGAAGGCCATGCTGACCCAGTACAAGTGCACCGACCAGGCGATCGGCACGTACACCGACAGCGACGGCCGGATCATGGTCGACATCGCGGTGCTGCCGCTGCCGGACGCCCAGACGGCGCAGACGGCGTTCAAGGACATGCAGGGCAAAAAGGCGTTCACGGTCGAGGACTGGGGTATCTGGTGCCCCAAGTCCGGCGCCGGGGCCGACATCTGCACGTCCGACAAGAGCACCGGCGACGCCCAGCAGTACGGATACATCCAGCCGGACCACCGCTACCTGATCCACGCGGTGTCCCTCTATACGAACCTGACCACGGACAACGCCGCCCAGGAGTGGCTGAACCCGGCCGCCACCAGCGCGGCGAAGCAAGGCGGTCCGCAGGTCGCGGTGCAGTGACGGCAAGACGACAGCAGTAGCCAGGAACAGAGCCAGTAGCAGGGACCTGATGACGATGGAGGGCGGGGCCTTGTCCGTGCAGCGTGGGGATCTGGTCGCCGGGAGGTACCGGGCCGGCGAGCCGCTGGGGCCGGCGGCGTGGCGGGCACACGACGAGACCGGCGGGGGTGAGGTGGTGCTGGTCGCGGTCGCGTCGGCCGCGGCCGACGCCGGAGCCGACTCCGACGCCGATGCGCAGGACGGCACCGGCGACGTCCTCGACGCCGGCCGCTGGCGCGACCGCCGCGGCGTCCTCCCCGTCACCGGCGTCGCGACCGGCGACGCGGGCGCCTGGCTGGTGGCGGAGCCGATAGCGGCCCGCACCCTGTCCGACGCCGTTTCGCAGTGGGGCGCCCTGCCCGCCGAACAGGTCCTCCTGATCGCGGCCGGAGCCACCACGACGCTGGCGGCGGACGGCCCCCGCATCTCGGCCACGGCGGACCACATCCTCCTCACCGACGACGGCCAGGTCCTCCTCCTCCCGGTCGAGACCGAGCAGGCCGACCTCCCCGCGCTCGGCGCCGCCATCCAGCTGGCGGCCGAAGGCCACACCCCGGCCGAGGCGGGCCCGGACACACCCCGCCAGCCCACCCTGACCACGCTGATCAGCACCCTGCTCCAGCAGGACGCGGACCCGGCCACGACGCTGGACCGCACCTTCGCGGAGCTGTCCCGCCTCGGCGCCCCGCTGGACACCCCGCATGGCGCCGACACGCTGAGCGAGGCCCAGGCGGCGAGCGCCGCGGCTGCCGCGGACGAGGGCGAGGGGGATGCGGACGCCGAGGCAGCCGAGCCGGCTGCCGCGGAGGTCGCCGGCGAGGACGATCCCGACGCGACGCACGTTTCCGGGGCCGCGGTGGACACCAACGATGTCACGCAGCCCATGTCGGCGGCCGAACTGCTGGCCGAGACCGGCGAGAACGAGGTTGGCGAGGACGAGGCCGGCGAGCACGAGGCTGGCGAGACCGATACCGAGACCGATACCGGGGCCGACCCCGACACGACACAAGCGCTCGAATCCACCGATGTGCCCACACAGCCCATGTCGGCAACCGAGCTCCTCGCCGAAACCGGCGACAACGAGGCCGCGGACGACGACCCCGAGTCGAGCCGCACGGTTTCCACCGGCTCACGCAAGGCCGACACCGCCCCGGCCGCCGAAGACTCGGACAGTGCGGACTCCGACCCCGACAACGCAGCGACTCGGCAGGTCGCAGCCCTGAACGCCGAGGGCGCCCCCGACAGCGAAGCGACTCGCCAAGTCCCCGCCGTCACCGCCGACGAGACCCCTGACAGCCAGGCCACTCGCCAAGTGCCCGCCGTCGTCGCCCACGAGACCCCTGACAGCCAGGCCACTCGCCAAGTGCCCGCCGTCTCGTCCGACAACGCGGTCACCCAGCAGGTCCCGGCACCGTCGTCCTCCGACTCAGCCTCGGACCCCACCCGCCTTGTCCCGATCGTCGCCGCAGCCGCTGCCGCCGACGAGATCGACACCGGCACCCAGGAGATCCCCTCCCCCGACGACTCGGCCACCCGCGCGCTGCCCATCCCGGCGGCGGCGATGGCCCCCGTCGAGCCGCAGCCGGCGCAGCAGTCCAACCCCTTCGTCGCCCCGACGCAGGCCGCCGCACCCGTGCCGCCGACCCAGGCCGCCGACGCGGTCCCGCCGCAGCCCGCCGCGCAGCACTCGGCCGCCCCGCCGACCCAAGCCGCCGCGGTCCCGCCGCCGGGCGCGCCGAACCCGTGGCTCCAGCAGCCGCAGCCCCAGCCGCTACCACAGCAGGGCTCCTGGCAGCAGAACGCCCCCGGCCCGCAGAACGCCGGTGCTCCCGGTGCTCCAGGCGCTCCAGGCGCCCCCGGCCCCTGGGGCCCCAACCCCAACCAGCCGCCCGGCCAGCCGCCCTACCCCCCGAACCAGCCGCCCTACTTCCCGCAGCAGGGCCCGCCGCCGAACAAGGGCAACGGCGGCAAGACCGCGGCGATCATCGTCGGCGCCGTCGCGGCGGTCGCGGCCGTGGTCTCGCTGGTCGTGCTGACCACCCGAAGCAACGGCAGCGGCTCCGACACCCTCGGCGTCACCGGCCACTCCTCCGGCGCGCCGTCCGCGACGTCGCCGAGTTCCGTGCCCGGGACCAACTTCCCGACCGGATCCTCGACCTCGAGCTCCAGCGGCTCCGCGCCGACCGACAGCGCCGGCAGCTCCTCGAGCAGCGACAGCACCGACTCGCCGAGCGACACCGACTCCCCGCCGGACCTGACCTCGACGCCGTTCGACCCGACGGTGCTCAACGCGTTCCAGACCGACAAGACGCCGCTGGACCTGAACGCGCTCATGCCGCAGGACTTCACCGACGACAAGGGCGTCCACTACACGCTCAAGGCCGGCAGCGTGCAGCCGTGCGTGCAGACCGACATGTCCTCGAACATGCAGGACATCCTGACCTCCAACAGCTGCAGCAAGGAGATCGCGGCCAGCTTCGTCGACGACAGCGGGCAGTACCTGGTCTCCGTCAAGGTCCTGCCGCTGCCCGACCAGCACACCGCGACCGTCGTCTACAACGACCTCGCGCAGCAGTCCGCCGCCGACTTCGGCATCTGGTGCCCGGGCAGCGGCCCCGGCTCGACGGCCTGCTCCGGCGACTACCAGTCGGCGACCATCAAGCAGTACCGCGAGCAGCAGCACCGCTACATCATCCTGTCGGTGGCGCTGGCCGTGAACCACTCGCAGTCCACGTCGATCGCACCTTGGCTCGACGCCGCCGCGAAGAAGGCCGTGGACGCCGCGGGCCCGCTCAACTGGTCCGGGAACCAGTAACCGGCGACTGCGACGACTGCGGCGACAGCACGGTGAAGGCCCCTGCGAACCATCGCAGGGGCCTTCACCACGTCAAGCAGACAGCGTTCAGCAGACGCCGCAAGCATTCTCCGGCTCAGCCGCCGCGGCCGGCTTCCCGATCGACGGCATCCCCAGCGCCACGGCCGCCTTGCGCCGCTCCGCCTCCGGCTGCTCCTGCCGGGCCTGCCACGCGTCGCCCGACCGCGTCCGTCGCAGAGCCTTGATCGCGCTGCCGCCGTCCGGACCGTCGGCGTTGAGGTGGTGCGGCGCCGCGTACGTGATCTCCACCGACACCATGTCCCCGGGACGCGGCAGATCATCGGCCGGCGTGTCCCCGCCGGCGCTGTGCTCAACATCGCCTACGGCGAAGTGAACCAGCCGGTTGTCCGGAGCCCGCCCCGACATCCGCCGCGTCTCCCCGTTCTTGCGCCCCTCGCCCTCGGCGACGAGCAGCTCGACGGTCCGCCCAACCTGCTTCTTGTTCTCCTCCCAGGAGATCTCCTCCTGCAGCGCGACGAGCCGCTCGTACCGCGCCTGCACGACCTCCTTGGGCACCTGCTCCTCCATCGTGGCCGCCGGCGTGCCGGGCCGCTTGGAGTACTGGAACGTGAACGCCGCCGAGAACCGCGCCTCGCGCACCACGTGCATCGTCTGCTCGAAGTCCTCCTCGGTCTCCCCGGGGAAGCCGACGATGATGTCGGTGGTGATCGCCGCGTCCGGCATCGCCGCGCGCACCCGCTCGATGATGCCCAGGTAGCGGTCCTGCCGGTAGGAGCGGCGCATCGCGCGCAGCACCGTGTCCGAGCCGGACTGCAGCGGCATGTGCAGCTGCGGCATGACATTCGGCGTCTCGGCCATCGCCGCGATCACGTCGTCGGTGAAGTCGCGGGGGTGCGGCGAGGTGAAGCGCACGCGCTCCAGCCCGTCGATCTGGCCGCAGGCCCGCAGCAGCTTCGCGAACGCCTCGCGGTCTCCGAACTCCGAGCCGTACGCGTTGACGTTCTGCCCGAGCAGCGTCACCTCGCACACGCCCTCGGCGACCAGCGCCTCGATCTCCGAAAGGATCTCGCCGGGCCGCCGGTCCTTCTCCTTGCCGCGCAGCGCGGGCACGATGCAGAAGGTGCAGGTGTTGTTGCAGCCGACCGACACGCTGACCCACGCCGCGTACGCCGACTCCCGCCGCGTCGGCAGCGTGGAGGGGAACACGTCCAGCGACTCCAGGATCTCCACCTGGGCCTCGTCCTGCACCCGCGCCCGCTCCAGCAGCACGGGCAGCGCCCCGATGTTGTGCGTGCCGAACACCACGTCCACCCACGGCGCCCGCCGCGTGATCTCCCCGCGGTCCTTCTGCGCCAGACACCCGCCGACCGCGATCCGCATCCCCGGCCGCCCGGCCTTCACCGAGGCCAGATGCCCCAGGTTGCCGTACAGCCGGTTGTCGGCGTTCTCCCGCACCGCGCAGGTGTTGAGCACCACCACGTCCGCCTCGGCGGCGCCATCCTCCGCCCGCACATAGCCGGCGTCTTCGAGCAGGCCGGAGAGGCGTTCGGAGTCATGGACGTTCATCTGGCAGCCGTAGGTGCGGACGATGTAGGTCTTGTCGGTCGCGGTGTCGGGCATGGTTACAGGATAGGTCCCTCGGCGGGACGGTCCGGTCCCTATAGACCGTCCTCCCACCCCGGTTCGCCGATGGTGACGATCTCCGCCCGCGCGACGGACCTCGCCAGGTCGGCGAGCTGCTCACGTTCCTCCGGCGTGTCACACGCCTCGACGGCGACCTCGCACGCCGTCAGGAAGCGCGGGCGCAGAGCGACCCACGCGTTGTACTCAGCCCTCCGGTCCGGGTTGGGTTCGCCGCGGTGGTAGTCGGTCGAGGTGCGGTAGAAAATGCCCGGCTGGGCCGAGTACCAGGCTTTCAGTGCGCAGAGGCGCTCCACGTACGTGCCGGTTTCGAGATAGCCGAGCAGCGCCTCGTAAAGCTCGCTCCGGCCGATCGCGTTCACGATCGACATGATCAAGTAGTAATTGAAGCTGGGGTTCAGATCGTGGACGACTATGTGGAAGAGCCCGTCCCGGTGGTTCCGCACCTCGTCAGGAACCCGCTTCAACGCCTTCGCCAACGCGAAGCGCTTCCTTTCGGAGCGCCACCGCAGGGCGAAGTCGGGTTTGCCGACATAGCGTTCCGGCATCTCGGGAAGCCGCCAGGCCGGGCTGATCAGGGCGAGATGGGCGTCCAGGAGGGATTCGAACTGCGCGAGATACTCGTGGTACTTGGGCAGCTTCGCCATACTTTTCAAGGTAGGCCGGACCGCCTTGATCAGGTCCGCTCGAAGAAGATCCAGTACTGCTGCAGATGCGGCGGGATCTCCGTCCCCGCGTACGGTGTCCGCTCCACGAACCCCCGCGACCGGTAAAGCCGCTGCGCATCGGCCATGAAGCGCACCGTGTCGAGCCGGACGGTCTGCGCCTCCATCCGCGCGGCCTCCTCCAGCAGCCGGTCGAGGAGCTGCGAGCCGACGCGCATGCCGCGGCACTCCGGGACCACGTACATCCGCTTCACCTCGGCGACGCCCGGTTCCAGCGTTCGCAGTCCGGCCACGCCGACCAGCGTGCCGGTCGTGTCGTCCTGCGCCACGAACAGGGCCTTGGCCGGGTCGGCGTACTCTTCCAGCGAGTCGCGCAGGGTGGAGATGTCGGTCGGGGAGTCCTCGATGCCGAAGGTCTCGTGGAGCTCCCGCAATGCCGTGGTCATGTAGTCCACCAGGAGCTTGGTGATCTCGTCGGCCTCGGTGGCCAGGTCTGCGCGTCGGACCACGATCGTCATGGGTATGGACAATAGCGGTATGGCACCGGCACCCCACCTGAACCCGGAAGCGCTCCAGACCCTCCGCCGGACGGTCGCGGCCCGCGTCGAGCGTGCCGAACTCCCCGGCGCGGTGACGCTCGTCGCCCGCGTCGGCGGCGAGGCCGACGGCGAGCAGCTCGACGTGGCCGTCTTCGGCGAGACCGGTCTGGCCCACGGCGACCCGATGCGCCGCGACACGCCGTTCCGCCTCACCTCCATGACCAAGCCGATCGTCGCCGCCACCGTGCTGGCCCTCGTCGACGCCGGCGTCCTGGACCTCGACGGCCCGGTCGACCGCTTCCTCCCCGAGCTGGCCGACCGCAGAGTCCTGAAACGCCTCGACGGCCCCCTGGACCAGACCGTCCCCGCCGAACGCCCGATCACCGTCCGCGATCTGCTCACCTTCCGCCTCGGTTTCGGCATGAACGGCACGCCGCCCGACATCAACCCGCCGATCCCCGTCAACCTCGCGGCCGAAGAGCGCGACCTGGTCCTCGCGCAGCCCGAACCGCGCACGCCGCACGCCCCGGACGAGTGGATCCGCCTGTTCGGCGAGCTCCCGCTGATGGACCAGCCCGGAACCCGCTGGCGCTACAACGTCGGCTCCCTCGTGCAGGGCGTCCTGCTCGCGCGCGCCGCCCAGGCGCCCCTCGAAGAGGTCGTCAAGGAACACATCCTCGGCCCGCTGGGCATGACGAGCACCGGATTCAGCGTCCCCGAAGAACAAGCCCGCAGGCTCCCCGCCTGGTTCATGACCGACGGCGCCACCGGCAAGCTGACCCGGCTGCCGGCCGACCCGTGGCAGACCTGGGCCCGGCCCGCCGTCTTCCCCGCCGGCGCCGCGGGCCTGATCAGCACCGTCGACGACTACTACGCCTTCGCCCGCATGCTCCTGCACCACGGCACGCACGAAGGCCGCCGAGTCCTCTCGCCGGAATCGGTCGCGCAGATGACCACCAACCAGCTGACCCCCGAGCAGGTCGCCGAAGCGCCCTTCCCCCTCGACGGCGCAGGCTGGGGCATGGGCGTGTCCGTCGGCGCCGACGGACGCTACGGCTGGGACGGCGGCTGGGGCACCTCCTGGTCCAACCACCCGCACCTCGGCCTGTGCACGATCTTCCTGTCGCAGACCACTGACGTGATCTTCAACGGCACCACCACCGAGTTCGACACCCTCGCCGCGCAGGCCGCCACCGCCGCCTGACCAGCACCCGGCCGGTACCCGACCAGCACCTGGCCGGCACTTATCGACAGCCTGACCACCGAGAACCACAACGAACCACGAGGAACCCCGATGAGCAGCACCACCGTCATCACCGAGGCCGACGTCAAAGCCGCCGCCGACCGCGTCGCCTCCCGCGTCCGCCGCGTCAGCGTCGGCCTCGCGGACCCCGGCACCGTCCCCGGAACCGGAGCCCTCTGGCTGGCCTACGAGTTCATGCAGCACGGCGGCTCGTTCAAAGCCCGCGGCGCGCTGAACCTCGCTCTGCACCACCTCGAGAACGGCACCATGCCCGAGGAGGGCATCGCCATCGCCTCGGGCGGCAATGCGGGGATCGCCGCAGCGTGGGCCGGCCGCGAAGCCGGCATCAAGGTCACCGTCTTCCTGCCCGCGACGGCCCCGGCCGTGAAGGTCGCCAAACTCCGGGCCCTCGGCGCCGACGTCCGCCTGGAGGGCACCGTCTACGCCCACGCCCTGGAAGCCTCCATCCAGCACGCCGAATCCACCGGAGCCCTCCTCTCCCACGCGTACGACAACCCCCTGATCGCCGCGGGCGCCGGGACCTGTGCCGCCGAGATCCGCGAGCAGGTCCCGGACCTCGACACCGTCATGGTCGCCGTCGGCGGAGGCGGCCTGTTCTCCGGCACCGCCGCAGCCCTGTTCCCCCACGGCGTCCGCGTCATCGCCGTCGAGCCCGAGAACTGCCGCGCACTCAACGCGGCGCTGGAAGCCGGAGGCCCGACCGACGTCGACGTGGACTCCGTCGCCGCCGACTCCCTCGGCGCCCGACGCGTCTCGGAGATGGCCTACCACCTGGCCACCGACCCGCTCGCGACCTCGGTCCTGGTCTCCGACGAGCAGATCATCGCGGCGCGCACCGCACTGTGGGAACACCGCCGAGTACTGGTGGAACACGGCGCCGCCACCGCGCTTGCCGCCCTGCTTTCCGGGCAGTACACCCCGCGCGAAGGTGAACGGATCGGTGTCGTGCTCTGCGGCGCGAACACCGATCCGTCCACCCTGTCTCAGTGAGCTGTTATTGCACGATCGACCACACGAACGTGGCGGTGCCCGACACCCCCGCTCCGTCTGTGGCTGTCACGGTCACCGTGTACGTCCCCAGTGTGGTTCCGGAGCCGGAGAAGGTTCCGTTACCGCTGATGGAGATGCCCGGAGGCAGCCCGCTGG
>Ga0207671_10000146_pt1 | contig 109245 bp, 111 predicted proteins | sample KBSC24metaG_FD_184352 | JGI IMG/M metagenome (GOLD analysis project Ga0207671, IMG submission 184352) | Corn rhizosphere microbial communities from Kellogg Biological Station, Michigan, USA - KBS C2-4 metaG (SPAdes) (version 2) | ecosystem: Host-associated > Plants > Roots > Rhizosphere >...
TTTGCCAAGCCAACACGGCGTTCTGAGGGGGTTGGTTGAGGCGGCTGGCGATATTTTGGACATAGCCACCAACATCGGCTTGATTGAGGGTGAGGTTGACGGTGGGCGGCAGCGGCACATCATAAAAACCGATGAGAGGGTTGAGCGGCAGATCGCTGACTCGCGTAGGTGTCGATACATCCAGCCAGCTGAGAATAGTGGTGCGATCGATACTTTGGGTGGTACCGCCAATCTGCAGGCTAATCGGCGCGGCGGCGTAGGCTGCGGCCTGCGACTGGGTCGTAGCGAGGGCAGCGGCATTGATGGTTGGCGTGATCGCATAGATGGTGGTGGAGACCGGGGCAGTGCCCATTGCGGCCAGTTGCTGCTCGAGATCCATGATTAGAAGGCCGCGATCGAGGCGCTGCCCCGGCTGCTCGGGCGTCACCCCCACATTCCCGTTGCTAAAGCTGAGGGTGGCATTGGCGACCGGCACGGCCGCTGCATCATCCAGTTGAGCGACTATCGGCAATATCTTGGCGTCGCTGTACGTAAAGCTACTGAAGGTAGTGGGGCGGCCCAGCAGCGCCCGCACTCGATCGCGAATCTGTACGGTCAGGCTCCCCTGTCGTCCCCATTTCAAGGCGTTGGTCACCCCTTGATCGGTATACTGGAGTTTCAGCGCACTCACCGGCATGGTGATAGTGTCTGAGCCGTTGTGAATCGTCAATTGCTGGTTAGCGTAGCTGGTGGCCTGGGCCTGGATTGCCGCCATAGCCGCACTGCGCGACAGACCGCCCACAGCGACGCCATCAACCCGCACACCAGGATAGATTTTGCCGGCATACACCACCGAAAAGCCGATAACAGCCACAATTGCCACCATCAGCGCCGTCCCGAAAATAGCGGCACCATTATGACGCCGAATATCCAACTGCTCGCTCATATTGCTTATAGTATAGCGGATTTTGAGCCGACTTGATTATACTTCGAGCCGCCTGGTATACTGCTTATGAAACCTAGGGGAAAATTTGGCCAAAAAAATATACAAAAATAAAAAGACTTTAATCGTCCTCGCACTTGTAGCTCTCGTTGCTGTGGGTGGGGCGGTTTATATTAAGCTGTCGCAACGCGTTACCGGAACCGACACCACCACCCAAACCCATAGTTCCGCTACTAAGCACTACGCGCCGACTTCTGGCGGAAGCGCTGGATCGTCTGCAACCGGAGCCAGCTCAACCGGCAGTCTACCGGTACCAACCGGACAGTTGCTCAATAAGCAAACGGTCTCGCTGAGTTCGAGCAGTCCTCAAACGGACCCTAGTATCGAATCGGTCTGCCAAACCGAAGCCCAGGCCAGCTGCGACATTCGCCTAACCGGCACCAGTGGGCAAGTCAAGACAGTGGGGGCAAAAAATACGGGCGACAGCGGCACCGTTATTTTCGACTGGAATGCCAAAACTGTCGGCTTGACAGCCGGGAAATGGACCGTTCAGGCAGTAGCAGTAAAGAATAATTTAACTGGCGCGTCTCATAATGAGTACTTGGAGGTCCAGCCGTGAAAAAGCGTTTACTCAAACTTGTTGCACTTATACCCTTGCTCCTTCTAGCTGCGGCTACTCAGGTTGCACCCGCCCATGCCTACACCAACGGCCACCTGATTGACGATTCGGTGTTCGATAATACCAATAGTATGTCGGCTAATGGCATCCAAAACTGGCTATCCGCCAACTACCCCAGCGGCTGCCTTACCAACTACCAAGCCCCCGACCCCCAAAGTTGGTCCGGCTACGGCAGTAATGTCTCGGCCGCGCAAGGCATTTACGACTCGGCCCACATCTGGGGGATTAATCCCCAGGTCATTCTGGCTACGCTGGAAAAGGAAGAGGGGTTGGTTTCCGGCCACGGCGCCTATGGCTGCTCGCAAACGGCCTTCAATTCCGCTATGGGGTATGACTGTCCCGGCGGTATTCAGCCGGCCACCGGCACTTGCGTGGCCCACCAATCCAACCTTGGTTTTTCCGCCCAGATCAATCACGGGGCGTGGCAGCTAGAGTTCGGACGCTACCGCTCCGAGGGCGATGGCAATCTCGGCTACGACGGCGATGGCAATATTACCTACTATGGCTACATGACCCAGGGTACACGGCCGCGCTGTAGTGGCTGCGCGTCGCAATTCTACAGCGGCACGGTAACCCTGAATGACAACACCACGCTCTATCTAGAAAATGGCGCCACTGCTTCTTTATACAGCTATACTCCTTTCTTGCAGAGTTTCAGCCGGATCTTTGAGCAGTTCTTTGGGGTCGGCAGTACCTCTGGCCAGCCCTATCAATGGTCTATCGTCAGCCAGACCTACTCAACTGGCTCCACCGCTATCACTTCGACCAACAAGGAGACGCTCACCCTCGTGGTTAAAAACACCGGTACGGCTACTTGGACCAATAGTGGGCCTTTCCCAGTAAAGCTGGGCGCATCGACCCCCAATGACCGCTCGAGTCCATTTGACGACGGCAGCTGGCCGGCGCCGAGCCGCGCTGCCGTACTCACCGAAAACTCGGTCGCGCCTGGAGCCAACGGCACCTTCACCTTTACCGTCCAAGCCCCCGCGGCCGGAACCTACCAGGAACACTTCAATCTCCTGGCCGAGAACCTTACTTGGTTTGCTGACCCTGGCATGTACTTCACTTTCAACGTCAACCCGGGTACTTTTACTGCCCAGTATGTTTCAGATACCCTAGCTACCACCATGACGCAAGGAACCAGCGCCAGCGGCACCGTCACCTACAAGAACACCGGCAATACCACCTGGTACAAGACGGGATTCGCCGTGCCAAAGCTGGGCACTATGGGCCATAACAACATCTTCGCCGACCCCAGCTGGGAAAGTCCCACCCGTGCCGCCACTATGAACGAGGCCAGTGTCGCTCCTGGCGCCAATGCTACCTTTACCTTCCCCATTGATGCACCGGGTGCCGCCGGGTCCTATAGCGATTCCTTCCAGCCCATTCTCGAAGGGACTGCGTGGATTAATGCGCCGTTTACCAAGAATTTGACCGTAACTGGCAGCTATCAGGCCTCCTCAACCCCAGCCAATACCGACATTACCCTTGCGACTGGCGACAGCTACGACATTGCGGTTTCAGCCACCAACTCCGGCACCGCCACTTGGACCAATAGCGGATCATACCCGATCAAACTCGGCCTCGGCAATCCCTTTGGCAAGACGAGCTCACCCCTGCAAGCCAGCACCTGGCTATCGCCGAACCGGGCCGCAGCCATGAACGAAGCCTCGGTGGCGACTGGCCAAACCGCTACCTTCAATCTGCGCATCACCGCTCCCAGCTCACCGGGCATTTACTCCGAAGAGTTTGATCCGGTAGCCGACGGGCTGACCTGGATACACGCACCCATTACGGTTACGGTTAACGTGGTGCCGGCTAATTATAGCTGGCAGCTGACCGGCCAGAGCTACTCCAACGGCAGCGTCAACTTCAGTCCCGGCCAAACCGCTACGATGACGGTAAGCGCCAAAAACACCGGGAACACTATCTGGCGTAAAGCTGGCGACTTCCCGATTAAGCTGGCGACTACCAGCCCCCGCAACCGTTCCAGCACCTTCAACGACGGGACCTGGCCTGCAAGTAATCGGGCGGCGATACTCAACGAGACCACCGTCAACCCCGGCCAAACCGGTACGTTCACGTTTGGCGTGAAGGCTCCCGGTAGTGGTAGCTACCAGGAGCACTTCAGTCTGGTGGCCGAGGGTAACACCTGGTTCAATGACCCCGGGATGTATTTCACGTATAATGTCGGCGATTACAGCTGGCAAATCGTGAGCCAGAGCTATGCCAACGGCAACACTAACATCACCCATGGCCAAAGCGAAAACCTCACGGTGGTAGCCAAGAACACCGGGAGCGCTACTTGGAGCAACGCCGGCAGCTTCCCCATCCGCCTCGGCACCTCCAACCCCAAGAACCGGACGAGTAGTTTCTATAACGCTGGCTGGCTCAGCACGACGCGGCCGGCAGCCCTGACGGAGAGCTCGGTCGCACCCGGCGCTAATGGCACCTTTACCTTCCCGATTACGGCTCCTGCGACACCCGGAACCTACCGAGAGTACTTTAGTCCGCTGGCCGAGGGTATGGCTTGGCTCAACGACCCCGGCATGTACTTCCTGCTCAATGTCCAGTAGCTTGTGGCTTGTACATTTCCTTGCGACAATAGTGAGAGCCACTAACCGGGAGTCCTGATGCCTTCAGCCATTGCTACCAAGTCCTACACTGACATTGTTAAAGAGCCCTTTACGAAAGGCGCGATCATTCGCTCCGACTTCCCGGGTTTCAAAGAAGATTACCTGGCCATCCACTCCCTTATTCGCAAATACCGGCCCAATCGATTGCTAGAGATTGGTACCAGCACGGGCAATGGCACTAAAGTGATCTGTCGGGCTATGGGTATCAACCGACTGGGACTCAACCCAGGTAAAAAAGTCTACTCCATTGATGTGCCGCCGAATACCGACCCCTCGATCCTTTACCCGGACAAGGAAGATGGTCACCCCAAACGCGCCGGCATGTACAATAATTATCCCTACACCCAGCTCTTTGGTAGTTCGATTGAGTTCGATTTTTCACCCTACTATCCCCTCGACGCCTGGTTTATTGATGGTAAGCACGACTATAAGTACGCCGAAGGCGATACCCAGCAAGCCCTCAAGGCTGATCCGCATTTGATTATTTGGCACGATTTGCAGATTCCTGAAGTTGAGAAAGCCGTCGCCGACACCATGAAAAAGCATTCTGAATACGAACTCTACCGGGTAGAAGGCACACGCATTGGCTACGCGGTCAAACAGCCCTAAATCCTCTCGCCGGCCACGAGTGTCGGTTGTTATCCCGGCCTACAATACGCGCCAAACTATCGCCGAGACTATCGATTCGGTGCTAGCTCAAACCTACAAGCAGTATGAAATCATCGTGGTCGACGACGGCTCTCCCGATGATGTAGTCGATGTTGTTACCAAAGGTTACGGAGCTAAAGTCGCGCTCATCCGCCAGCCCAATGCCGGTTTAGCCGGCGCCCGCAACACCGGCATCCGGGCCGCAAAAGGCGATTTAGTGGCCTTTCTCGACTCTGATGACACCTGGCTTCCCGAATTCCTGGAAACGCAGGTGGCCCTGGCTGATGCTCATCCCGAAGCAAACGTTTTTTATTCGAACTGCTACTTTTGGGAGGATGGCCGCCGTAAAGGCCAATGGACCGACCTTCATGATCAGAAAAACGGCGCTATTCTAACGGAATTGATTCAGAGACAGGTGATGATACCGGTCTTGACCGCCGTGGTACGTCGAGCGGTTTTATTGAAGGTGGGGCTCTTTGATGCCTCGCTGCGCCAGGTGGAAGACTACGATTTGTGGCTGCGGCTAGCTGCGAGCGGCAGTCATTTTTACGCTTCTGCCCAGCCGCTGGCCCTGTACCGTATTAATCCCGGCGGCCTATCCCGCAATACCCTGCTCATGGCCGAGACCCAGCTTCGTGTTTATCAAAAATTAGCAGCCCTGCCGGACCCCGCCACCAAGACGCTGGTCAGTTGTCAGGTTGCAGTATTTCGAATGGAAGTCCTCCACCAACGCCGTCGGCTGTCGATCCAGGACAACCGGCGGCTAGCGTCTGCGGCACTTAGTTTGAAAATGATCCCGCTACGCCCGAGCAACGCTGTTTCGTATGCCGCCGCAGCGGCGATCTTGCTAGTGAGTCCCCGCCTCCTCGCTGCCAAACTCGCCGCTTAACCTATTGTATGTGTTGCTTGGCGTACGCAATCGCCCGGGGGAAATCCACGCTGGTATAGTCTTTTTTCCACCCACCCGAGCCCATGACATGCACCCAACCATCGATAAATTCAAGGTTGCGAGTTTTGGGGTAGGTCTGATCGGCAAATGCCAAGGTTTTTGGATCAGCCGTATACCACCGCGCGTTGGCGCCACCAGTGTCCAATCCGGACTGAGGACGAAAGTCCAGCTGCTTAACGTCCGCCCAGGTTCGGGAGTAGAAGCAATAGCCCGGCCACAGATACCATGTGCCATTGCGCTGTTGGCGCAGCCCATACAGTCCTTGCTGCTTAAGTACAGGGACGAGCTTACGGGGCTTGAGCGGTAAGATGTCGTGATCCAAAAAGCCAAAATAGGCGGCCGCTCGCGGTTTTACAAAATGATGGTAAGCCCAGTTCAACGCCACACCATGGGACATACTGGGGTTGTGGCCGGAAAAAGGATTTGGGGGCAGTCCAACGTAGCCAATCCTGTGTTGCTTGCAAAACGCGGCGATGGCGACCCGCGCGGCTGTGTCCGACGAATTATCCACTACGGTGTAGAGATGGGGCTCGGTAAGGTGATCTGCGATCAACTCTGCTTGCTTGATAACGGCGTCGGGGTTGTTAAAGCTAATGGCAACCAAATCCAACACTGCCCTGTCGCGCAAAGGCTGGTCGCTGCAGTCACTATGATGCTGAAACGCCAGCGGCATACGAAACCGCAGCTCCATCAGTTTCTGCCGTAGCGAAAGGCGAAAATCTCTCAACATGACCAAATCGTCCCATAGTTAACAGCCCTCGGCAAATTTGATATGCTGACAGCTGTAATTTAGGTGGTGTTTATCCATTTTGCTAGCAAGAGTTTAACCGGCGCGCCAGCGCCAATGTGCCCTTTATGGGGTTAATTCGGCTTCTGCTCGCACTATCGGTAGTCATCGACCACTCAACCCCGATTTTTGGGCTCACCATGGTTGGCGGAGCCGTCGCCGTAAAGGCCTTTTACATCATTTCCGGCTTTTATATGTCCCTGATTCTCAATGAGAAGTACACCGGGCGAAACTCCTACAAATTATTTATTTCCAATCGGTTTTTGCGACTTTACCCGGTGTACTGGGCCGTCCTGACACTGACGCTTCTCGCGGCCTTGGTGGCCTTTATACTTACCCACCACACCCAAGCCGGGGCACTGCAGCCCTATATCGATTATTTGCAACACAGCACCCTACCGATTAGCACTTCAGTCTTCCTATTTATTACCAACTTGATCTTTTTCGGGCAGGATCTGGTGCTATTTCTTGGAATTCATACTGGCTCGGGTACGTTGTTCTTTACCTCCAACTTCAACCAAACCGCCCCACCACTACACTCGTTTATGTTAGTGCCGCAGGCCTGGACAATTGCCGTGGAACTTTTGTTCTATTTGATTGCGCCCTTCCTTGTAAGAAAAAGGGTTGGCCTCATCCTACTACTGATTGCTGCGTCAATTGCTCTACGCCTCCTGGCTTACTCCCATGGCCTCAACCACGACCCTTGGACCTACCGTTTCTTCCCCTTCGAACTGGCCTTTTTCTTAATGGGAAATCTCTCGTATCGCATCTATCGCCGCCTGCGTCAAACCGACTATCTCCAAAGGGCCGGTCGCAAAGCGTATATGCCGATAGGATTGGTAATGCTCATGACATTGGTCTACCAGTGGGTGTCACTGCCCTACAAAAGCCTTTTCTACTACGCGCTGGTATTCGTGCTCGTGCCGTTTATCTTTTTGAAAACCAAGTCCCTGCGCCTCGATGGAGCGATCGGCGAACTGTCCTACCCGGTTTATATTTCCCATATATTGGTGATTTCGCTGATTGTCTTGGCGTTCCCCAAGAGCCCGCAACTGGGACTAGAGGCAGCCATTCTGACTATTTTACTCTCGATTGCTCTCAATGTACTGATTGCGCTGCCGGTTGAGAGAATTCGACAACGCCGGGTCAGGATCGATACCGAGCCAGGCGTTCTCTAGCCATCCGCAAGTTTTTGCTCTGGACAGCTAACATAGCATAATTGAATCTGTTATTCTGTAGTGAGAATCACTAGAGGCAGTATGAGTTTTTGGAAACAGAAAAAAGTCTTGATAACCGGCGGCAGCGGCTTTTTAGGCTCGCATTTGGTCGCGACACTAAAAGAACAGGGCGCAGAAGTGTCAGCCCCCAGTCATAAGCAATACGACCTGGTTAAAAGCGAAAATATCGCGCGAATGTATGATGATAACCCTGGCATTGATATGGTCATCCACCTGGCCGCTCGGGTCGGCGGCATCGGCGCTAACCGTGAGCACCCGGGCTCCTTTTTTTACGACAATATGACGATGGGCATCGAGTTGATCCACCAAGCCTACCTACGTAAAATCCCCAAATTTGTCGCTCTCGGCACCGTCTGCGCCTACCCTAAATTTGCCCCTATCCCTTTCAAGGAAAGTGATCTCTGGAACGGCTACCCCGAAGAGACCAACGCTCCGTATGGGTTGGCCAAGAAAATGATGCTAGTCCAGAGCCAGGGCTACCGCGAGGAATACGGCTTTAACTCAATTTTTCTGCTGCCGGTTAACCTCTACGGACCAGGCGATAACTTCGATCCGGCTAGTTCCCACGTTATCCCGGCGTTGATTAAAAAATGTGTCGACGCGGTTGAGAACGGCGATGAGGAGATCGTGGTGTGGGGCGACGGCTCGGCCACACGCGAGTTCTTGTACGTCGACGATGCCGTCGAAGGCATCATGCTCGCAGCTGAAAAATATAATAACAGCGATCCGGTTAATCTGGGCGCGTCTTTTGAGATTTCAATCAAGGATTTGGTGGAGATCATTGCCAAAGAAACCGGCTTCACCGGCAAAATTACCTGGGACACCAGTAAGCCGAATGGCCAGCCGCGTCGCAAGCTCGATATCAGCCGGGCCCAAAAAGAGTTTGGCTTTACATCCCACACCACTTTCGAGCAAGGCCTCAGTAACACTATTAAGTGGTATAAGAAGCATCACGAGCTGCATACAAAGGCCACAAAGTCCCAATGAGCCGCCCTCGGGGGGTTAGCGTCATCATTCCGACCTACAACCGAGCGGCTTTCCTCACCGACGCGATCCGTAGCGTGATAGACCAAAAGGGTAATTTTGCGATTGACTTAATTGTCGTCGATGATGGTTCGACCGACGACACTGAGGAGGTGGTTGCCAAATTTGGTGACGACGTCCGCTATCACAGGATTGAGCCGAGCGGGCGCCCGGCAGTCCCCCGCAATGTTGGCATCCGCATGGCTAAATACGACCTCATTGCTTTCCAGGATTCTGACGATAGATGGGTAGCCGACAAGTTACAGCTTCAGATCGGTGTCTTTGATGACCCAAACGTTGCTCTCTCCTATGGAAACGCTGCCAAAATGACTGACTCTGGAGCAACGACTTCGGATAAGATGATCGATCAGCACATGGCTAAAAGCGGCTTTATTTTTGAGAATTTGTTGAACACAAATTTTATCTCAACCCTCACCGTGATGGTGCGCAAACCGGCTTTTGACCAAGTAGGCTTATTTGACGAAAGTCCAAGCCTGCGCGCCGTAGAAGACTATCATTTGTGGCTAAGAATCGCCGCCAATCACAAAATAATGTACGTTGATGAGGTTCTAGCGTACTATCGCGAGCACGCCAACAACATCAGCGCTAGCTCCCAATACAAGGCTCATTTGCTGTTATCGCGTGTGTACAGTCAGCTTGGACCGCTTCCGGCGGCCCAAAAGGGATTGGTTCATGATCGCTGCTCCGGCGTTTACACTCAACTCTACCGGCTCAGTGGCGGAAATCCCAAATATCTGCTTCTATCTATATATCACCGTGCAATGAAAAAATTACTTCCGAAAGGAGCCTCATGATAACTGTTAGGTTAATGGGTGGCCTCGGCAATCAAATGTTTCAATATGCCTTCGGACGCAAACTTGCTAACATCTGTAACACGAGCCTGAGCTTGGATGTTACAGGATACGAAACTATTCGCGAAGGCGAGACACCGCGCCACTATGAATTGGGCATTTTTAATATCCGGGCTACACTTGGTGGCAGTTATCATCCCTACCGAGGCGAACACAGCACTAAACCGTTCGCTAAGCAGGTTGGGGTTGCTATCGCCTTACTGTCTGGGAAACGACAACCGGTAGTGGGTGAACATGGATTTCCTTTTGACCCTAAAGCACTGGAAGCAGCCGACGGCTCCTACTTTATCGGGTATTGGCATACCGAGAAGTATTTTAAAGATATTCGCAACCAGCTACTCAAAGACTTTTCCGTAAAGGAGGCTCCGAATAAGGCGAATCGTGACATGGGCGCCAAAATCGCTGGGGCAACTGCGGTCTCGTTACATGTCCGCCGTGGCGATTACATCACCAATGCTAACGCTAGTAAGTTTCATGGTTTGGCACCGATGGACTACTATAATGCCGCTGTAAAGCTCATGACCGAAAAGGTTAAAGAACCCCACTTTTTCATCTTTTCCGACGACCCAGAGTGGACGAAAAAGAATATTAAGATTGGTAACCCCACCACCTATGTCACGCATAACGACGCCGATTCAGGATACGAAGATATGCGCCTTATGACCCAGTGCCGCCACCATATCATCGCCAATAGCTCGTTTAGCTGGTGGGGAGCGTGGCTGAATCAGCGCGAAGATAAAGTCGTAATAGCACCTCAGCGTTGGTTCAACGACCCCGATGCCGATACGCGTGACATTTACGCCGAAGGATGGCTCAAGCTCTAATGCGCAACCTGTTCAAAGCCTCACTGATTACCGGCTCGGCCTTTTTCGTCAATCTGCTCTTCAACATCATCCGAGCGAAAATCGTCGCTGTCTTCTTAGGCCCAGCCGGTGTCGCCGTCATGGCGCAACTGGGAGGCTTTACCAACCTAGTAGTAACCGTTTGCTCACTAGGGTTGGTTACGGCGGTCGTCAGGTATGTTGCCGAATACCAGGCTGAGGGTAAGAAAGGTGATCTCAAAACCCTCATTGCCACCATTACCTGGTTTGTAGCCATATCCGGCACTGCGGCTACTCTGCTACTGATGCTACTCTTGCCCACGGTGTCGCGGTTCATCTTCGGCAGCGAAATGCTCTTGCTCCTTATTGCCCTTACGTTGCTAAACATTCCGGTCGCGATAGTCACCAACCTGGCAGTCAGTCTTTTGCAGGGATTTAAGGAAATAAAGCTCGACGCCATGTTTAGCGTGTTTGCCACCATAGTCACCGGCATCCTAACTATAGCTTTGTTGATACCTTTCAAATTGACCGGCGCCGTGGTCGGTATGCTAATCGCCAACTATCTGACCTCCGCGATCTTTTTCTTCTTTGTGATTCGAGCCGTGAATCGCAACATGGGAACCCGGTTGGATATTTTTGGGTGGCCAAAAGCGCGGCGGCATTTCCGCCTTAATTCGCTGCGACCACTTACCGGTATTGCCATCGCCAGTATCGTCGGCGGCGGCATTATTAACCTGTCAGAGATCTTGATTCGCTCCAACTTGATTCAGCACTTCAACCTGGAAGTCGCCGGTAGCATCCAACCCGCCCTAACCTTCTCGGCCCAATACACCGGCCTGCTCTCCGGCGCAATTGGCACCTACGCCCTACCGCGCCTGAGTGAACTCGCTAATACCAATCGACCAATTTTCCAGAAAGAGTACAACGACTTTATTCGCTTGATGCTGTTGGTAGTGACACCGTTTGCCATCATTATTTCGGTAGGTGCCAAAGTGCTGGTCCCGATTCTCTATAGCCACCGCTTCGATGCCTCTATACCCCTGATATACATCCAGTCAGTTGCCGATGTTGTCGAGTTTGCCTACATCGGCTTGGCTGCGGCTTTTCTGCCAATGGGCCGCGGCAAAATCCTGCTGGGGCTCGGTGCTATCGTTCCCCTGAGTTATTATGGCATCTACCTGGTGCTGCTACCGTATCTACAGCTCAAGGCCATACCAGTAGCCTCCGCACTCAGCTGGACTCTTGCGCTAGCCCTGACCTACCTGGTTTTGCGACGACTCCTCGATCTGCAAGTCAGGCGCAAAAACTTCTGGTTGATGGCTAACTCAACGGTTGCGACAGTAATTGTAGCCGTATCTATTAGCCGCCTGCATTGGATCATTGGCGTAATTATTGGGTTGGTGGTCTTGGGGATATGGGCCACCATAAACATCTCGCGCACCGAATGGCGGCAGGCCTACGCGCTCATCCGCGGACGCTTGAGTACCGAATCGCTATGAGGATTCTTCATACGGTTCAGCTATACCACCCTAAAGTTGGTGGCAGCGAAGAGGTGGTCAAGCAGCTCTCGGAGCGGCTGGCAGCCCGTGGCCACAATGTTACGGTGGCTACTGCGGCCGAGCCGACCCGTACCTCATCGGAGATCAACGGTGTGCACATCAAGGAGTTTGATCCTTCCGGCACCGAAGTCCGCGGCATTCAGGGCGACCCGACTCCCTATACCGAACTGCTGACAAACAAGGACTTTGATGTGGTTATGAATTACGCCGCCCAGATCTGGTCTACCGATCTGGCGTTCCCAGTGCTAAATAAGATTAAAGCCGCCAAAGTCATTGTTCCCTGCGGTTACTCGGCCCTCCACGACCCGGAGTTCAAGGATTATTTTGCAGCTATGCCCGATCGGCTGAAACAATACGACAAGGCCATCTACCTGTCGCACCACTATCAAGACAAGGCCTTTGCCGACCAGCACGGGCTCACGAACTCGGTGGTCATCCCCAACGGCGCCGACGAACGTGAGTTCGCGGCCAAACCACTCGGCTTTCGTAAGCGTTACGGCATTACCACCAAGTATTTGTTGATCTGTGTGGCCAACCACTATAACCTCAAAGGACACCGGATGATCATCGAGGCTTTCAACCGCATAAACCGTCCTGATGTTACACTGGCGATTATCGGTAACCCCGTGGACGTCGGATATCGGAAATGGCAAAGGGAGTGCTACAAAGACTGCCGGGTTGCTGCCCTTAAAAATCGCCGCATCAAAATCCTCACCCATGTACCGCGGCCGTGGGTGGTGTCGGCCTACCAGGAGGCTGATTTGTTTGTGTTTGGCTCCATGGTCGAGTGTTCGCCACTGGTAATCTTTGAGTCAATGGCCGCGGGCCTGCCATTTATCTCTACTGATGTCGGCGACGTCAGCGAACGCGCTCAGTTCGGCGAACTGACTAGCTCACCCCAGCAAATGGCCGGCCAGATTAACGATTGGTTAAATAATCCGGAGCGGCGCGCTACAATAGGAAAAGCAGCTCAAGCAGAATGGAGAGCCAAATACTCGTGGGACAAGATAACCGACCAGTACGAACAGCTGTACCAACAACTCGTCTCCGCTCGGTCTTAATGAGCCGCAATGCCTACGATTGGCAGTTCGGCGGCGCCGAGCAATTCACCTTTAACTTGGCGCGGGCGCTCCAGGACCAGGGGGTGCGATCCGTGGTCTGTAGCCGGGTACCGGAGTTGCTGCGGTCCTGCCACACACGCCGGATACCGACATTCCGCAACTTGTGGCTCAAAAACGAGACGCGCCGTCGCTGGCTCTTCCCCTATTATCTGCTGGCACCATTATTGATCGCCCAATATGCTTATCTGATCATGCGCTACCGGGTTGATGTGCTCGTGCTCGGTAGTCGCGACGATCAGATTTTTGGCACCATGGCCGCACGACTCTGCCGTCGCCCAGTGATCTGGATCGATCATGCCGACATGAAAGGTATTACCGCCCATCGGCTGCGGTTTCTCGGCCGCTCGTACTATTCCACCATGCGTCACGCCAACCGCATAGTGGCGGTTTCGGAGTCAGAACGCCAGAAAATCTTTGCCCATGTGCCAAAAGACGTGCAATCGAAGTTCGTCGTTATCAATAATGGGGCCGTGCGCCGGGACGCTCAACCCCTAACGCGACCCAAAAACAGCTTCGTCATCACCTTCGTCGGCCGCATTGAAGCCGATAAAGGGATTTTCGACCTGACTGAAGCCGCCATTTCAATTTGCAAAAACCACTCTCAAGCCATCTTTTGGCTGGTCGGTAAGGGCATCGCCGAGGATGAGGTACAGCAGCGGATTAAGGCTGCTAAATTAGATGATCGCATCATACTGCTGGGCCATCTCGATAATGTGTATGAGGCTTTGGACGCCTCGGATCTGTTTGTATACCCTAGCCATCACGATGCCTCGCCCCTAGCTCCTGCCGAGGCCCTGCTTGCCGGGGTACCGGTGATAGCTACTAATATCGGCGGTATCCCCGAAGTGATCGACGATAGTTGCGGCATCCTTGTGGAGCAAGGTAACCCACACCAACTTGCGAGTGCTATTGCGAAAGTGATGACCAACCAGGCAGTGCTTCGCTCTCTCCAGACCGGCGCTCAGCGTAAGTCCCAGGCTGTCGATTTCGACGCTATTGTCGGCGATCGTTATCTCCCTTTGCTTATGGAGGCAATCAATGATTAAGCACATTTCGCCTATTGCCGACCCCTCGAACGGCGTAGCAGTCTATGGGCGCCAGGTGGAGATTATCATCTCCCAGCTACCGGAATCGTTGCGCAAAAAGGATATCGTACACCTGGAAATCGGCAATGGGGGTGCGGCAGAGTTGTGGGAGGCCTATCGTTTACGCCGCCGGCCAACCGACCAACATCTTGTGCTTACGCTGCATGACCCACCGGTGGTAGTGGCTAAGCCTTTTTCTCCCTACTTTGGGGCCAATCCACTCTCCAAGGTTGTGCGCAAACTCCTCGATATCACTATTGGACGACGCATAGTCCAAACCACTGTCCGCGCTGCCGATGCCATCATTGTCCTGAACCCCCTGGCTAAGCCGGTGGTTGCTGATACTTTCCGAGTACCTAAAGATCGCATTCACCTGCTGCCGCTCATCAACCTGGTAGGAACGACCGATTCACCCCCAAAGCCATCCGGCCAGCACCCCATCTTGTTTTTCGGCAACCTGGCCCGGCAAAAAGGCCTGGATGTGCTTATCCGAGCCTATCTACAGGCCGGACTCGACGCTGAGAAAACGCCGCTAACAATTGTGGGGGGCTGGGGAGATAACCGCTCCTATCGTAAGCAGGTGGACAAGCTAGCGGCTACTGCTCAGCATATCGTTTTCACTGGACGCACCGGAGATGAGGAACTCAGGCAACAGATTGCCGCCGCAGCCGTCATAGTGCTACCATACAACGATCCTGGGATTATCCATGCCAGCGGGCCGCTGGTGGCCGCCATGACCTACGGCAAGGCGGTAATCGCCAGTGACATCCCTATTTTTGCCGGCTACATTGAGAGCGGGGACACGGGTATTCTAGTCCCACCGGGAGACGTTGAGGCTCTGGCGGTAGCGCTCTCCAATCTGGTTCCCGACCCGAGCCAGCAGGCCAAGCTTGGCGCAGCAGCCAAACGCCAAGCCGAACACGATTATTCCCTGCCGGCGCTCACCAAAAAGTTAACCGAGGTATACCAGTCATTATGAACATCGCCGTCGAATCTTCGGTTCTCATCGTCGACCAGAAAACCGGCATCGCCTACTATACCCAGCGCCTCTTGCAAGCTTTGACCACTATCGACCAAGAAGATACCTACGAGCTGGTCTATTTAGCGTTTCCGGGCAGAAAGGTTCCTGATTTTGAGGTCACCGCCCCTAATGTTAGCAACCGGCGGATTTGGTGGCTGCCGGGAAAAGCTTACAACTTGTTCTTGCGGCTTCCTATTGGACTACCTATAGACGTTCTTGGCGGCGTCAAACCCGACCTTTTCTTCTTTCCCAACTTTGTGCGCTGGCCGCTGCTGTGGACGAAAAAATCGGTAGTGGTAGTTCACGACCTCAGCTTTATTGAGAGCGGCGATACCATGATTTCGCGTCATCGACGCTACCTTGCCCGAGTGGTGCCGCAATCAATTAGGCAGGCTAACCACGTTGTCACCATATCCGAAAGCTCCAAAAAACAGATCGTCAAACATTATGGTACCGATCCCGAAAAAATAACCGTAGCTACGCCGGCCATCGATCATGATTTTTATCGTCCCGCAGCGGTCGAGGATGTAGCTGCTGCAAAAAAACGTCATAAGATCGAGGGAGACTATCTGCTTTATCTCGGTACACTTGAGCCACGTAAGAATATTGCTGGTATCCTCAATAGCTATCGCGCTCTTCCTGAAGCGATAAAGCAAAAATATACATTAGTGCTGGCTGGCGGCAAAGGCTGGCTCGATGAAGAGATTAATCAGCTTATTGAGGGTGCACCGGATGGACAAATCATCCGTACTGGCTATGTCGAGACCACCGATATTCCGGCGCTGTATACCGGCGCTACTATCTTTCTCTATCCTTCTCATTACGAAGGTTGGGGAATGCAAGTACTAGAGGCGATGGCCTGCGGAACCCCCGTGATCACCGCCAATAACTCGTCATTGCCCGAAGTAGGTGGTAATGCCGCCAGATATGTTGATTCACGCAAGTCGGGCGAACTCATCGCAGCGATTACTGAGTTAATCAAAAATCCCAGTAAACGCTCCCAAATGAGCAAACGCGGTTTAGTCCATGCGGCCACATTCACTTGGGAGCAGTCGGCCAAGCGCCTCCTACAGGCCTTCCGCGAAGTCGTTTAGCCCTTCGACCTACCCTTCGCCAACCAGCCCTCTTCATTGAGATCACTCTCGACCATCATTTTGGCTAGGTCCTTGAAAGTGACTTTGGGCTTCCAGTCCAGCTTCTTTTTAGTCTTCGCGGCGTCACCGAGAAGGAGATCTACTTCCAACGGTCGGTAATAGCGAGGATCAATCTCGACATAATCCTGCCACTTTAACCCCACGGCGCCAAATGTCTCTTCCAGAAATTCCCGCACCGTATGCGTTTCGCCGGTCGCCACCACATAATCATCGGGCTTGTCTTGCTGCAACATCAGCCACATCGCCTCAACATAGTCGCCCGCAAAACCCCAATCGCGTTTGGCGTCCAGATTACCAAGGTACAGTTTCTTTTGCTTGCCGGTAGCAATGCGGGCAACGCCCTTCGTAATCTTACGCGTTACAAAGGTTTCACCTCGCCGCGGGCTCTCGTGGTTAAATAAGATGCCGCAGCAGGCAAACATATCGTAGCCTTCGCGGTAGAGCCCGACCATTTGGTGAGCTGCAACCTTAGCAATGGCGTACGGACTTTGAGGATTAAACGGCGTCTGTTCATTTTGGGGGGTTTCCAGCACCTTGCCATACTGTTCCGAGCTGGAGGCTTGATACAGCTTCACCGGGATGTCGGCCTCACGAATTGCCTCCAGCAAACTCAGCGTGCCGTTGGCTACAGTCTCGAAGGTGTACTCCGGAGCATCAAAGCTCACCCGCACGTGACTTTGGGCTCCGAGGTTATAAATTTCGGTCGGCTTAATGGTACGAATTAGCTTGTTGAGTGAACCGGAGTCGGTCAAGTCACCGTAGTGGAGATGCAGCGGTGGGTTCTCGTGGAGGTCGTGGTAAATATGATCAATCCTGTTGGTATTAAAGGAGCTAGCACGTCGGATGATACCGTGAACCTCATAGCCTTTGCCGAGCAACAGTTCTGCCAAGTACGATCCGTCCTGCCCGGTAATGCCGGCGATGAGGGCTTTCTTTTTTTCCGCCAATACAACTCTCCTTAAGGGTTACGTTAATGGTCAATATGATACCATTATATGGTGAAATTTTTGAACCGCTGGTGGTTGCCGCTACTGATTATAAGCATCCCCTTTGAGCGCATTCCGTCGTGGAATGTGGCGCTGCTTGGGCACACCGTTACCGTACGAATCAACCTCATCATCGCGATTATCGGCATTGTGGCGTTTGGAGTCGAAACGCTGCGGCATACTAACTGGCGGCCTCAGCAGCCGGCGTTTTGGCTCGTGGCCTACCTGGTTATCGCGCTGCTCTCGGTGGTGACTTCAATCGACAAAGGGCGGTCAGCGATTGCCTTTATTGCAACCGTTATCACCATAGCCACGGCACTGATAGTCGCCCGGGTCATGCAACGCTATCAGCTATCAACATTACTCAAAGTCATTGCTGGCACCGCCGCAGCCGTATCGCTGTTTGGGCTTTATCAATTCTTGGGCGATAGCGTCGGCCTTTCAACCCACCTTACCGGCCTGCGGCCTATCTATACTAAGGCCGTTTTTGGTTTTCCCCGCGTCCAATCAACCGGACTGGAGCCACTATTTTTTGCCAACTACTTGATTGTGCCGATTATGTTAGTGGCCGGGCTGGCGTATAGCCGATTGCTGCGCGCCAAACGCTTTGCTCCTCTCCTCATCCTCTACGTCCTGATTCTGGCCTTAACGCTATCGCGGGGCGGCATCATTGGCGCCGCGGGGGGACTGGCAGTACTCGGGGTAGTATTGTGGCGCCAAAGTAATTGGAGAAGTCGGGCCTACACCACCCTCAGTGTCGTAGTCGGGGCCGTCCTGGCGGTTGGTCTCATCTACGGAGCTACCGCCCTAACCAACAAGAAGCCCCATAGCGGCAGCAAAGCGGTTGACTCCTATGTGCATCAATCCACTCACGTTACCTCAGGGGCTGGATCAGCCGATAGCGACCGCGTGCTTGATCGCAAGCTGGCCTTGCGCGCTTTTAAGCAGCAACCGATTTTGGGGCAAGGTCTGGGCAGCTTCGGCACCTACGCCAAAAAAGTTGACCCAATAGATTACCCCCCCTCCACTAATGCGCCGACGGTAAACAATGAGTACTTCGAGGTGCTGGCCGAAACTGGTTTATTGGGACTACTGGCCCTAACTGGCTTCGTCGTCACGCTCGCCCTGCGGGCTTTTGCTGCATTGCGCCAACCGCTCGAACAGCTTCCCCGCGTCTGGCTATGGTCGCTGGTGGTCACGGTAGTCGCCTTTGGCATCCAATACTACGCCTTTTCCACTCTCTACATTATGAACATTTGGGTGGCGGTCGGCCTCCTGATGGGGCTTACCACGCTCGCCTCAAGAAAAAATTCCGCCTAGACCATGAGGAGACAACCGGCGCAGCCGTACATTGATGGGCTGCTCCTGGGTGGAACAGTGCTGGCAGTTTGGCTAGCCGATATTATCTGGATTACCCGGGAGACCCGGCCGCCGCATTGGGATATGGGTCGACACCTGTGGACCAGCCTGCTCTACCAGAGCGACTTCCATGCCCACCGCCTCCTGCCGCTCCTGCAGGACTACCATTACTATCCGCCGCTGGTTTATTGGGCCGTCCTGCCTTGGTATCACTGGTTTGGCACTACCATTCCGGTGGCGGTAGCGAGCAACCTGCTTTTTATCGCTATTCTCCTGGTATCGGTCTATGCACTAGGGCGGCACCTCGGCGGGCGGACGGTGGGCCTGACGGCTGCCATCCTGACTGCAGGCTATCCTATGCTGGTAACTCAGTTTAAGGAGTTTCAGCTGGATGCCCCACTGACGGCCATGGTCACCTTGGCGCTAGGCTTGCTGGTGTATTCCGAAGGCTTTCGCAAGCCTCGCTATACCCTGGCGTTCGGCGTCGCCTTCGGACTGGGGATGCTTACCAAATGGACCTTTGTGGTCTGCATTGCGCTGCCGGCATTAGTGTGCCTCGTCCAAGCCATCGCCGCCGACATCCAACGGCGCTCTCCTAAACGCCTGATGATAATCGCGGTTGCCGCCCTGCTCGCCTACGCCGTCGCCAGCCCCTGGTACGTCGCCAACTTACAGCAGTTCCGCATCGACATGAAAGCCAATGGGACGTCCCAAGCCATCCTAGAAGGCGACCCATTGGTGGGCAGCCTTGCCTCCAACGTCTGGTACCTTAAAAACCTCCTTACCGAGCAGCTCTTTTTACCCAATGTGCTCTTATTTATTGTCGGGCTGGGCGTGTTTATTCGCAGCTGGCCGCGGCGGCTGGAATACTGGTACCCAATCTTGTTGATTGGGGGTATGTACTTGGCATTTACAGCAATTGCCAATAAGGACCCGCGCTACACTTTGCCGATGCTACCGGCGATAGCAGTGATTTCGGTGTGGTGGCTCAGCCGCCTGAAACGTCGATCCCGCTTGATCGCAGCCGCCGCTGTCGCTATCTATAGCGGGCTGATGTTCGCTACTATCAGCTTTGGTACCCGCGCATTGCCGCAAGACCTATCGTTTACCGTCGCCCAGACGCCTATCAGGGTGTACGCCCAGCGCGGCTACATTATCGGGCCGCCAACGCAGGAACATTGGTATCAGCAGCAGATGGTCGAACTGGCAGCCGCTCAATCTGCCGGCAACCGAGGGTTGCTGTATAGCGGCCCGGACACCATTTGGTTCAACAGCTGGGGCTTAAGCTACTACACCCAACGTTATGGGGTGCCGCTAGCCACTTCCAGTCGTAATGCCGGCGTTATGGCGCTGCGTGGCAGCCATACCTCCACGCCGTCTCCCGGCTTTCGCCTCGCGCGCCACTACCACCTGCCTGACGGCTCCCAGCTGTGGGTCTATACCAAGGAAAAGCCATGAAGGCTATACTAACGGCATGAGTACAATCGTTATAGATGGCCGTATGCTGGGATGGACCGGTATTGGGCGTTATACCCAGTCGCTATTGAAAGAGCTGGAGAGGCTCGACCCCGACAACCAGTATGTAGTGCTGGTTCAACGCAAAGATTGGGATCGCTGGACTCCGAGTAAGCCCAATTTCGCCCGAATGGAGACAAATATTGAACCCTACAGCTTTGGCGAACAATGGCGCCTTCCCTGGATACTCTATCAGCAACACGCCAACATAGTGCACTTCCTCAATTTCAACTCGCCCATTCTCTACCTCAAGCACCGCATCGTTACCGTCCACGACCTCACATTACTCGACTTTAAAAATTATCGGGGAGATGGCTGGCACAAGCTGGTGTATGAGGTCAAATATCACGCCATGCGAGCAGTATTTCGGAGCGTCATCGGTGGCGCCACGGCCGTTATTACCGATACAAAGTACAATAAGGATCAGTTGACACAACGCGGTTATATTGCTGCCGCAAAAATCACTCCTATTCCCCTGGGCTTGTCGGAACTGCCGACCGTTGCGGCGGATGCTAAACCCGCCAACCAATCTCCCTACTTGCTCTACGTCGGCAATCTGTATCCGTACAAGAACCTCGGCCGTATCATCGAAGCCCTCCCCCAGCTTATTGCCCACCATCCCGATCTTAAATTCGTGATTGTGGGCAAAGAAGACGTATTTAGTAAAGAGTTGCGGCAACGGGCGCAGGAGTTGAGCGTGGAAACGGCAGTCGTCTTTACCGGCTTCGTTACCGACGCCGAACTCGCCGCTTATTATCGCGACGCGACTGTGTATGTGTTCCCCTCGCTGTCGGAAGGGTTCGGGCTGCCTGGCCTGGAAGCCATGGGCTATGGCGTGCCGGTAGCGGCCGCCCGGGCCAGTTGTTTGCCCGAAGTCTATGGTGACGCAGCCGTGTATTTTAACCCCCAAGATGTTGCTGATGTTGCCCGGGTGATAGCTAACCTTTTAGATAACGACAAGCAGCGCGCCGACTTAAAGCGGCGGGGACTGGCCCATGTCAAAACCTTCTCGTGGCAGCGCATGGCCAAGCAAACTCTCGCGGTATATACCGCCGCGCTAAAATCTAAGTAATTATTCCTGGGCCGGTTTGATCACCAGCCGACGTTGGTTGCCTTCGCCGCGGCTCTCGGTGGTGATACCGGGTTCATCAGTGAGGGCAGAGTGGATATGACGGCGCTCGGCCGGGCTCATCATCGCCAGCGGCACTTCAACCCCCTCATCGCGGACTTTGGTAGCCGCCTCACGGGCCTGCTCAGAGAGCTTCTCCAGTCGTGCCTGGCGGTAGCCGCCAATATCGACGTGGACGTACACCCGCTCGTCGGTTTGCCGCCGCACCATCATATTGGCCAGATGCTGGATCGCGGCCAGCGTTTCACCACGATGGCCAATTAAACGGCCGCCGCTCTCGGACTCTACCGCCAGCTGAATGGTGTCGTCGCTGGCCTCGGCCTGGACCTCGGCGTTCACCTCAAAAAAGCTGAGCAAGTCTTCCAGATAGCGCTTGGCTTTGTCGGTTAGCTCCGGCGTCATTTGGCGCCCCGCCGACCCTTGTGCTTGCGCTTACTGCTCTGCGACTTGGCCGCGATGGCTTTGGTGTCGACGCCCGCTGTGGCCGGCTGGGTCTTGCTGCCGACTACCACACCTTCAATCACGTCCTCTTCGGCCTCCATTTCATGAGCGTCCCGCAACAACACCCAGTACTGCTGGAAGGAGGCAACGCCACTCGTTACCGTCCAGTAGAGAGCCAGCGCGGCTGGTAGCCGCAAGCCGATGAGCGCCGTAATCACCGGAAATACTACGGTCATACCTTTCATCAGCTGGGCCTGATCGCCCCCCGCTGCCATGGTTTGGGGCTGCAACATCCGACCTTGGTAATACTGCGCCAGCCCCGCCGTCACCGCCAAAATAATACTGGGCTTGGTCAAGTCGATGGCGCCGAACAACTTCGGTGTGAAACTGGTGTGGTGGCTAATAATATTCGCCACCGGCGCCATGTGGCCAACAAATCCGTACGAGAGATGGGAGATTTGCTCAACACTGACGCTATCCTTAAGCACGATATACAAGGCGATAAAGATCGGGAATTGGAGCAGTAGCGGCAGCAGCGGCGCCAGCGGACTGGTTCCCTTCTCTTTATATAACTCCATCAGCATGGCGGTTTCTTTTTGGCGATCACCCTTGGCGTCCTTGCGGATCTTGGCAACCTGCGGCTGCAGCTGCTGCATCAGTTTTTGGGAATGCAGCTGACGGCTCACCAGCGGCCACAGCACAATCCGCACCAGAATCGTTAAAATAATCACGGCCACACCAAAATCGTGACCCGGTACTACCGAGTAGATGGCGAACAGAATATTAAATAAGGGTTGGACGAGAATCGTGGTAAACATAGTGTTAGTGAGGGGCCAGGCCGAGCTGTTTCAAGGCGGCGTCAAGATGAGTAGCCAGCTTGGCGGCCGTCTCTTCGGCAATATCGGCGCGTACCGTTATAACTATATCGTATCCGGGTGTAACTGTCGCCCACCGTTCGGCCAGGAGGGCGGCCAGACGGCGGCGGATACGGTTACGCACCGCGGCTTTCTTGGACACTTTTTTGCTGATGACGACCACACCCCGGCTAGTAGGCAGGTGAGTGCGCAGCGACCGCACGGCCACCGGGCCGCTGGCGGCGTAGCGACCACGCATCATTACGCGCGAGATTTCCCCGCCCTTTTTTAAGCGGTCGGCACTGGCCAACATCTCAGGTCGTGTCCTATACCGTCAGCTTCGAGCGCCCTTTGAGACGGCGCCGCTTCACCACCGACCGACCGGCGCGGCTGCTCATACGCTGCAGAAAACCGTGGACGCGCTGACGGCGGGACTTCTTTGGCTGGTACGTTCGTTTCGACATATCTGGGTTAGCATACGCCGAAATCACTCTCACGTCAATTACGAGAGGGTGGCGGCCATGACATTATCACAACATTAAATGTTAAAAATCTTTTCCCCGGCATAGCCAAGTTATCCACTGATTTACAGCTTTGGATCAGCGCTTGTGGAAAATTATGCGGGGAAATCGGCTGTTGTGGACAACTTTAATAGCGGTTATGATTGTGGTACTAGAAACGCTTAAGTTGTGGAGGTGCGTTGGATTCTCGGAAGCTATGGCAAGCCGTCTTAGGGGAGTTGGAATTATCGGTCAGTCCGGCAATTTTTAGGACCTGGTTGAAAGAGACCGCCGTTATTGCGCGCAATGGTAATCGCATCACCGTAGCCGTTCCCAATATTTTTACCAGCGAGACCGTGAAGCAACGCTTTGAAGACAAAATTTTCGACTGCCTGGAGCGGATGAAGACCGGTATTACCGCTATCGACTACAAAGTCACCGACAAGCCCACCGTGGTGATGCCGATCGACGGACCGTCGGCCAAAACGCCACACCACCCTGAACCCGCCCAAATTGCCCGCGCCGCCTTTGCCGTCTCGGCCACCGGTACTACCATTGATGCCCCGGCTTCTTCGGCGCCAACAGTGCGACCGAACCAACCGGCCCGGCACCCCGCCAACCACCAGCTCAACCCCCGTTACACACTGGAATCGTTTGTGGTCGGCTCCAGCAACGAGCTGGCGTTCGTAGCTAGCCAATCCGCCGCCAAATACCCTGGCGACAAATATAACCCGGTGTTCCTGTACGGCGGCGTCGGCCTCGGCAAAACCCACTTGATGCAAGCGATTGGCAACGAAATCGTCCGTCGCGATCCGAGCCGCCGCATCCGCTACACCACCAGCGAAGAGTTTACTAATGAGTTTATTGATAGCGTCCGCAGTCGTAAAACCAAATCCTTCGCCCAAACCTACCGTAGCCTCGACGTCCTTATCGTCGACGATATTCAGTTCATCGGCAGCAAAGAGAAGACGCAGGAGGAATTCTTCCATACCTTCAATACCCTCCACCAAGCCGGCAAGCAAATTATTATGTCGAGCGATAAGCGGCCGAGCGAGATTCCCCACCTGGAGCCGCGCTTGCGGTCGCGATTCGAGATGGGCATGACGGCCGATATTCAGCGCCCTGATCTGGAAACCCGCTCGGCCATCGTCCAGCGCAAGGCCCTGCAAGAGAACGTCCAACTACCCACTGAGCTGGTCGAGTTTCTGGCGCGGCAATATCAACACAATATCCGTGAGCTCGAAGGCGCCCTCACTCAACTGATTGCCTACTGCGAAGTCCGCGGCCTTCAGCCTTCAATCATGGTCGCCAAAGGTCTCAGCGGAAATCCGGCACCCCGCCGTCGTGCTCTCACTCCAGCAATTATTATTGATAAAACCGCGGCCTATTTTAATTTACAACCGGCCGATGTTACGGGCGCCAAGCGCGACAAGGACATTGTGGTGCCACGCCAAATCGCCATGTATCTCATCCATGAGGAACTCGACCTTAGTTTCCCGAAGATTGCGGCGGCCCTCGGTAAGCGCGACCACACCACCGCCATTCACTCTATCCGTAAAATCGAACGCCTCATGGAAACCGACGACGACCTCCGCAGCGACGTCAACCACATCAAAGAGCGCATAACAATGTGAATTACCTGGGGATTACCTGGGTTCAGTGGTGGGAAAACGTAAGTAGTTTAGGGAAGTTGGCCACAACTGGCCGCCAATTACCCACACCCACTACCAATAATTATGCGCTCATTATCCGCCAACTATTGCTAATTATGCTTACGTTTACCCACACCCTCAATAGCTCTTTTAAGTTTTCATTAAGCCAAAATAAAGACTTGTACCCACCTTCCCCAACCTCTATTATTACGACTATCATTTAAAAATTATAGAATACAGTATACTAGTAAGAGCAATTTAGGGGGAAACTATGAAACTGAATGTCACCCAGGAAAATCTGGCCAAAGCGGTCGGAACGGTAGGGCGAATTGTGAGCAGTCGTTCAAGCCTCCCAGTGCTTAGTAATATTTTAATTAGTACCGATACTAATCGGTTACGCCTCTCGGCGACTAATTTAGAGATCGGCATTACCTATTGGATTGGCTGTAAAGTTGATCAAGAAGGGGCAGTGACAGCACCAGCCCGGTTACTTGGCGAGTTTGTCCAAAATTTACCGCCTGGCAATCTGGAAATTGCCGCTAACGAGACCAATATCACCATCACTACCCCCCATTATAATTCTCAAATTAACGGGATTTCAGCTGAAGAGTTTCCGGTAATTCCGGAAGTTAAGTCGCAGCCCACCGTTACTCTCCCGGCTTCGGCGTTTCGCCAAGCTTTAAGTGAGGTGGTGATTGCTGCTTCGGCCGACGAAAACCGCCCCGTTCTTGCTGGCGTATATATGTATGTAAAAGATGGCAATTTAGTATTGGTGGCGACCGATAGTTATCGCCTTGCTGAGCGCAGCCTCCCCCTCCCTAAGGATCACAAAGCTGATTTATCGGTGGTGGTGCCGGCTCGCACGATGCAAGAGCTTGTGCGTATTCTGGCTGACAATGAAGGTGAGGTGAATATGTATGTAGCCGACAATCAAGTTATGTTCCAGCTAGACACCATTGAGTTAGTTTCGCGGCTCATTGAAGGCCAATTTCCTAACTATCACCAAATCATCCCCCAAGAAGAAAAAACCGTCGCCACTCTCCCTACCACCGAACTCAATCGCATTACCAAAATGGCCCATTTATTTGCCCGGGAGAATGCCGGGAGTGTGCGGATTGAGGTGCAGGCCGAGGGCGAGATCCGGATCACTTCTTCTGCCTCCCAGGTTGGTGAAAATACCTCGAGCGCCGAATGTGAAGTCGCTGGTGATGACGGTGAAATTTCCCTCAACGCCCGCTACATCAGTGACGCGCTGGCGGTCATTAAAACCAAAGACGTTTCGTTTGCGATGAGTGGCAAACTCAACCCTTGCGTCCTCCGCCCCGAAGGCGAAGACGCCGACGACTACCTCCATATCATCATGCCCCTCCGTACCTAGGCCCTAACCCGGTATAATACCGGTATGGCTGTGTCTTCACTCTCTCTCACCAACTTTCGTTCGTACGCCGACCAAACCCTGGCGCTCGACCCGGTAATTACGTTAGTAGTCGGCCCCAACGCCACCGGCAAAACCAACCTTCTTGAGGGGTTGTTTGTGCTAGCAACAACTAAGTCGTTTCGCGCCAAAGATGCCGAGCTGGTGCGCCACGGCCAGGATTTTTACCGCCTAACTATGGATCAAGACGGTACCGAAATGGCGCTGAGCTACCGGGTTGGCCCCAACGCCACCGAAAAACGTGCCCGCCACAATAACACTCCCAAAAGTCTCGTTGATCATCTTGGTAGCTTGCGCGTGGTGCTGTTTGAACCCAACGATCTATTACTTATTAATGGTGTGCCCGAGCGACGACGACGCTATCTCGATTTCATCTTAGTGCAAACCATCCCGGGCTACGCCAAAACCCTCAGCCAGTATCGCCGCGTACTCAGCCAGCGCAACCGTTTGCTGGCGGATTGGCACGGAGCCACCACCGAACTGTTCGCATGGAACGTACGTCTGGCCGAGCTGGCTACTGATATTAATAATTCCCGTCGCCAACTTATCGACCATATTAATGATCTAGTTGGGGGCTGCTATCAGAGTATTGCCGGCAGTTCGGAGGTCCTCCAACTTACTTATCAAGGTGCAGCTGGTACCGACTTTGCTGCTTCATTCCTCCAGCTGCTCGAAACTAACCTCAACCGCGACATTGCCGCCGGGTTTACCACTATCGGCCCCCACCGCGATGACTTTACTATTCGGTTCAAAGGCGCCCCCATTACGGCCGTGGCGTCGCGTGGAGAGATGCGTACGGTGGTGCTGGCGCTAAAGATGGCCGAGCTGGCCTACATCGAGCGCCAAACCGAGTCCCGGCCGATGCTGCTACTCGACGATGTCTTTAGCGAGCTCGACGATTCCCGCCGCCGCTTCCTGCTCGACACCCTGGGTGGCTACCAGTCGGTTATCACCACCACCAATGCCGATGTCAGTGATGAGCTCAGCGCCAAGCACACTACTATCCTCACCCAGGAGTTACAGCGTGTCTGATATTGGCGACCATCTTAAGAGGCGAGCCGCCGAAATGGGTTTGGACCGTGCCGACCAGCTGGCCGAGATCCAAACCTACCTTGACGGACTCTACCCCGGCCAATGTCGCGCCGCCAGCTTGCAGGATGGTGTGCTTAAGATTACAACCCCGAATGCGAGTTTGGCGAGCGAGCTGCGGATGCGGCAAAGGGAGATTCTTCAGGAATTTAGGAGTCGTGTTAAGGATGTGCTCAAAGTAATCATTAGCATCAGTTAAACTAATCTCCTTGATTGGTTTGAGGTGAACTAATGGGTGGATTATAAATAATCCGATAGGTAGTAGGCTTTACGCCTTTTGATGCTAGGTAGGTCAATGCTTGCTGCTGATCCACAATTAGTTGGTGCTGGTAGCTAGCTGCTTGGCTTGGCCGATTATAGATTCCATAGAGGCTAATAAGGAGAGTAATTTTATTATTTGAATCAAGAGCATAGTCTATTTTATAGTTCAATGTTTCGTACGGTAAAGATTGGAGAATCGGATATTGTCGCTGAATTGAGTCAGTACGATCCAAGTGAGCCTGCTGCTGTTTTTTACTCAAATCCGAATAACTCAGATAACTAACCTTAAAGTGAAGAGTAATATCTCCCCGTTGCAAGCCACCCATCGAAACCGGCTGCTTAAGAGTGGCAGTATACTCTGAGTTGAGTTGATAAGCGGTGGTTGGTGTGAAAGTAAAGGTTGTACCGTTTACCGAAATATTTCCTTGTACTGCGGGACTAATAGTAAAATTACGAGCCGCCGCGGGACTAATATAATGATTGAACGTGATACTAATAGGATGAAGGGTATCCACTTTAGTATTGCCATCCTTAGGATCAGTAGACTCAACTAAAAGATGAGTATGGTTATACCAAACCCATAGCCCTATTCCCGTAATAACTACCACCATTACTGAAATAATAATTTTCTTCATTTAATTAGGCCTCCCCCACCCAACTATTTCCGAAACACCCCTGAAGTTTGGATATGAAGCTCGTCCAACAGCATTACCATAGTTACCCTCAATTGTATCAAGGGTGTTGCCGTCTACCTTCTCGACAATACCGATATGGTCATTGGCGCCACCAGTGGCCTGACCGTGTGAGTGTGTAAAGTAAATAATATCACCAGGCTGCGGGTCGCTGGCATTCGGTCCATTATCAACCCACGTGCCGTGGTTTTTCATCCAGTTAGCAATATCAAGTGCTGCGGGTATTCGCCAACCTCCATCTAAACCCCCAGTAAAAGGTTTACCGGCTGTCATATACACCCAGCTTACAAAGTCGGCGCACCAAAACTCTCCCACTGAAGCAGCGCTACCTAGGTACTTATTGATTTGTGGACCATGGTTAGAGCCATCGGGGTCTTCTTTATTGCCAACCTCTCCCTGGGCAATACTAACCACGGACCCATCTCCAGAGCCGCTACAAGCACCACCATTAATTCCAGCTAGCGCAGCAAAAACAGTCAATGCACCAAGGGGGTCGCCATCAACACCGCTAACCGTATCTTCGGGCGGGTGCCAACTCATATTTTGGTGGCTGGCATCATACCCGTTCATTACATAGGGCGAAAAATCGGGGGAAAGATTATGGTTTTTATATAAGTTGCCTCGGTTATATGCCAGAAAGATTTCTTTGAGTTCATCTATGCTATTATGGTCACTCACGGTTACGTTATATACGCCCTGAGCGTTACCTTTTAGCACGTCACTCGCCTCTTCCAAGCTCTCTTTCTTGCTATGGGGCGTGGGTTGACCATCAGGGTTAGGGGCTCCAATCGGGCTTCCATCCAGGGCTGAAGCATTGGGGTTATTGCCAGATTCGCGATGATCAACCGCGGCCAGCATCTGCCAGGGAACACCTTTTTCTTGACCCACCGATACATACATACTTTTTAATCCGTTAATAGCACTAATTACTGGGCCAGGTAAATTAACACTAGCGGGAATATCGCCGGTATTACAGGCACTAGCCGAAGTGTCATTGGAGCAAGAGCCATAAATCGGAGTGTTGAGGTAAATATGGTGAGTGTCACAAGCTGAAGCAGCCTGTGCGGCTGGAGGCTGTAAAGCACCAACTATTTTGAAAGGAAAACAGATTAAAAGTAGGGTGAGAATAATATAGTGCCACCTCCGTATTTTCATCGTGGCACCTGTATATGAAGATGATCACATGTATCTGCAAAGCTCGTGACTCCCTGGGGCAGTGTTGGTTCGGTTCCGCATCCTTGTTGACCGAAGGCTGAGCCGGAAGGTAGGAGTGGCGCAATTTCCCCGATCACCTTTAGGGCGTTCGCATCTCTTCCTGTAGTGTGTGCTCCATCTATAATATTAATATCAACTGCTGCTCCAGAATAATGGTATGAGTTAGCAACATGACCAGTACCCCCGCTCTCAAGTGCACTTATTGAGATAGTATGCTTTTGAGCTATAGCTATAATCACCGCTAATAGAGCTTGTTTTAAAGGAGTACCCGCAGAGCTTGGTTGCCCATCCGCAGCATTTTGTAAGTCTTGAGCCACAAGTCGCCCCGATGTATCAATACGGTTATCAGTAAGTATCTGGCTTGCAAGGGTTCGTGCATCCCCTGTTGGCAAGGGTCCACCGGCAGCAGGAGGTGGGGTGGCAGGCGGAGTTGTTGTACTTCCAGTGGCGGACTCAATTCCCCCGCAATTTTGATCACTACTCTTATGCAAGCAGGTCAGACTGTTGGCAACCATGTCGTCGATACTGCACATACTGGTTGGAGGGTCTTGGCCGGATGCGATGGCGGTTTGATAGTCGGCTTCCTCTTGGGTGCATTGTGCTTGACTCTCGTTGTTATAGAGTCCCTCATCCAATTGGGCCTGATTCGGGCCATAAGGCTTTACGCCGTACATGTTGTCAGTACCGGCTGCAGCAAATACACTCGAGGTAAACAGGTTTTTTAGCTGAACATAGATATTAATAAAAGAAGCCGGGTTCATCATACTGGCGACCATTACTTGGCCGACGTGGCCTGCCTCTTGCGGTGTTGCTGGCATTACAAACAAGGTTCGGCCAAGCACGGAATCTGATCCGTCTAGGGCAAAGAACTTGCTAGCCAATGGCGCTTGACTAGTTGCCTGGGCTTGCTCGATAGCGATTTGGTTATCCATTGTCGTAGCCTGGCTGTCACTCAAAGGGCCACCGCCGGCATATTGCAGAAAGGCTTCTTGGGTTACGGCTCCACCACCGTCGGCGCAGTTAAACTTCTGGCCCGCACTTTCGGCAGAGCTACAGTGCGGCGAACCGCCAGCAAAGGTCACTACCTTCTCAATAATGCCCGAAACTAGTGATTCAATGTTCACCGGACTAATATCGCCGAGTATGTTCGTGAAGGCCTGGATAGGCACCCCGATGACGGCGTTCAAGGCATCAAGGATCGGATTGACCACCTTTCCTAAGGTGCTATTGTAAGTATCCAACAGCGGCGTTAGGACTGCCCCAAATGATGCTTGATAAATATCCTGCAAATGCGCCGCCCCACTACTATCACTATTAACCTTCATCATGTCGGTAACATGAGCCCAAGCCGGGTTACTTGACGAATCGGCATAGGCTGATCCGGAGATGCCAGGGTCTAAGGCCGTTGCGCCTTGAGTGCCCAGATCGTTTTGATAGCCGTCACTTTGCTCGATGCCATTAAACATGTTCAGAGTGGCGTTAACTTCATCCCCAGAGGCGGTCTTTCCGTCTTTAAGGTTGTCGGTGATGATATTCAGGGTCATATACGAGCTGGCGTACTCCGCAGCTTTATAGGCGGCCGCAAGATTGGTCAAGCCATTGTGTCCTAGCAGGTTGTTAACTGAATTGGCAGTTTGGATCCAGCCAATGGCATTGAACGCCGCCAAAAACCTTTGGACGAGTGGCTTAGCAAAGTACTTTGCTATCGTGCCATCGGCCTTTTTCTCGGCCGGTTGGACACCATTCTGGGCGTCTTGCTCCGACTGAGTAAGGGCGGCCTCGGCGTCAGGGTCAACAGTACCTGGTTGGACAAAGTTATCGGAGTCATTAAGATTCTCGCTTTTAGGGCATTGACCTCCAAGTAGACACTTAATAAATGAACCGTCGAGTTGGCGTGCTTCCACCGCATTAGTCCATCGTGACTTAACGGAATCATTTACTTTCTCCCGAGTGTTTTCAAAGAATCGCCACTTGGTAATTCCTAATCGCTCAAAAGCCCAAGTACGGAGATTATGGCGCCTAATTATCTGCCAGCGATGGGTGTACTGATCAATAGCATCATTAACCGCCGCTCTCCCGGCTTTATTGGTGTCATAGCGGGTTATGACGCGGTTTTCAAAGTCCCCGACGTTTGCCGGGTTGAGGCCGCCATTTTGGGTCAATGCATCGTGAAAATCTATGGTAGTTCCATTGGTATCGATGGCCACCAAGCGATCTTTACTTCCAACCCCGCCAGTTTCTCGCGCAAACCGTATGCCGTATTGCTTTTGCAGGTCGTCAAAGAAGCTGCTGGTGCGCATGTCTTTATACCACTGGGTTGCCGGGTTGCCGCTTGCATACCAGCCTTTGGCTTCAAAGTAGCGGTTCTTTCCACTTGCATCGTCTCCGGCCACCTCTGCCATAACCAAAGTAGTAATAAATCGGTCGCTACGTACGTCCATGACGTGGGTTAGCCGCGCCATCCGCACACGGTCAATATTGCTTTGCATAAACTGAAGCTTGAATGGTGCCAGGAAACCAATAAAAATGCCAACCATGGTAGCTAGTGCTCCGCCTCCCACCACTACACCGGCAATTACCCTACGGCGTCTTACCGCTGCATTAATGAGCCGGCCGCTAAATCCTGAAGGAGAAGGGTTGTTGGTTTCGGTACCGCCGCGATGTAAGGCTACGCGAACAGGCTGCGGGCGTGAGGCAGCCGCATCACCTGAGGGACCGCCAGGTAAGGTACTGGTATTCTCTCCGCTTTGGGTCCTGTCTTTGCTATTGGTTCCATCTTCAGTTTCGGATATGGGTTCTTGGCTATTAGCCGCATTTGCGCGTTGCAACTCCTCTGCTGGACTGTTGCCTTCATACTCTTCCGGTAGAGGCGGCATGATTTTGGCCTATGCTCCCGGTGCTGGTTCAGTCGCGGGCGGCACTGGCTCAGGAATAGGTTCAGGTATGCCCGCAGCAGCAGTTTGCTGTTCCTGATACTCGGCGTTGGCGGCGGCCTGGTTAGCGAGCTGTTGGGGATTGGTTGTTATGAGCTGGGCTTCGGTTTGGGAGGCCAGAATCCGGATGATGACATGGTTGAGACCGGCAAAGAATAGCCCCTCCCCCACTGGAAACGTTGTGAGCCGCGCCTTCTCTTCACTCGTTAGCTTAAAGGTCTCGCCAACAATATCCACCGAACTCGGCGCCTGCTTCAGTAGTAGCTGCAGCGAGGAGTTTGATACCACCGCCCGACCCATGCGTGAGCTCAGGAAGTCGTCAACGTCTTGGGAAATCGTGGTTACGCCCAGGAAGTATTTGCGCGCTCGCTTGGCGATCGAAAACATGAAGTTAGCGCTGTCTTCAAACTTCATTAACTGCCAAGCCTCATCCACCACCAGGATGCGTTTCTTGCGGTCGGATTTCACTTTATTCCAGATATAATTCAGCACGATGTACATGCCAACCGGCCGCAGCTCGTCTTCCAGGTCACGGATGTTAAAGACCACGAATTTATTGTAGAGATCCACATTGGACTGCTCGCTAAAGATACCGGCAAAGGTGCCGCTGGTGTACTTGCGCAAGCGTTGGGCCAGGCTGGGTCCATTGCCGCTCATTTCGGCCAGCGTCTTATACAGGTCGTTCATGGTTGGCGGGGTGGCGCCGTGCGTCAGCGGGTCATTGGTAATACCAGCCTTGGCGTAGGTGTTGATGATGGCTACATCCAGGTCGGCGTCTTCGGCTGGCGTCAGTGGGGCCTGGCCTCCCCCCATCATCAGGCGCAGCAAGCCATGAAGGGTAATGATGTTGGCGCGCAGGGCGTTATCGGCGTCTTCGCTATCGAGCACCCGTGGCAAATCAAAGGGATTCAGCCGGTTTTGGGAGGCCAAGCTCAGCCGCAAATAACTTCCGCCCACTGCCTCGCACAACGCGCGGTACTCGTCTTCGGGGTCGACCACAATCACCTCGATGCCCAGCATCAGGCTCCGGAGCGCCTCCAGTTTGATCGCGAAACTTTTACCGGCGCCGGATTTGGCGAACACTACCATATTGGCGTTTTCCAAGCTGAAGCGATCGAACAGCACCAGGCCGTTGTTGTGGCGGTTAATACCATAGAGCACACCCTCGTTGCGGCTGAGTTCGGCCGAAGTAAACGGAAAGCTGGTGCTGAGTGCTCCCGTATTCATATTGCGCGCCACCTGGAGCTGATCGGTCGCGAGCGGTAGCGTCGAATTAAACGCCGGCTCCATCTGCATACTGGCGGTTTTGGTGTACACCAGGGATTGGCCGAAAATCCCCTCAACCTTGCGCTGGATGGTTTTGAGTTCCTCCAGGCTGTCGGCATAGAGAGTGCAATATAAGCCAAAGCGGAAAAATCGCTCCTCGCCCACCTGCAACTTATCGCGCAATTCCTCAGCGTCCATAATGGCGGCTTCCAGACCGGGGTCGCGCACCCGGCCCTTTTCCTGGTTTATGGTGTAGCTGGCTTCCAATTGGCCAACCTTGCGTCGCAAATTGTTCAAGACGATCTGGCTTTCCACCGGATAAATAAACAAACTAATGTCGATGACCTCATCCAGGTTAATCACCGGCGACAGCCACCCGGTGAAGATTTGGCGGGGATAGCCATACACATAGAGGGTGCGGGCAAAGCGTGTGCCGATGCGCACGTGGTCGCCGGTAACTTCCATCGAGGGGGGCGCAATCAAGTCGCGTAACGAAACGATCCCTTGCCGGTAAATCGCCTCGGCTTCTTGTTGCTCAGCCGCTCGCTGCGCTTCAGCCAGCGCGATTGGGTCATTCGCCTTCTTGTTGCCGCCAAATAACGCCACTAGTATGGCCCCCCACTAGCGAGGTGTTGGGGTGCGTCCCCCTTCCCTTTGGTAACGGCAGCGGTCTGCAGCTGGGCGGCGTCCACCAGGCGCTGTTGCTGGGCGACATCGGGGTTGTAGGCCGAGTAGTAAAGGTCGATGAGTTCCTGGGTGCTCAGGGGAATGTTGCGGACGCCGATCTGCCCGAGGCCGCCTGAAACCAACTGCACGCGTTGGCTCAACTCTTCTTTAAAGGCGGCAAAATCAGCTTCCCCTAAGGTGGTAACGGTCTGTTTCTTCATAATGCCGGCCAGCCCGGTCACTACGTTTTTGCGGCGCAAGTTGGTAATCGCCGGGGGAAAGAACGGCACCACCACAAAGAACTGCTTGTCCATAATATTAACTTCTTCAATCAGCGACTTGATATTGGCAATATAGTCGTCCATCAGCATTGCCAGGAGGTCGTTGTCCTGCTCGGTGCGCAATTGCTGCAGCCGCGCAATATAACCTTCCAGGTCAATCTTCTGGGATTTAATCACGATTTGGACAGGGAAGTGGAGCGAGTTAAGGAAGTTTTGGAAGGCGTATTCCACGGCGTCGCGCTCGGCGGGACTCATCAAGTCGAAGTTGATGGCGCTGGCCATAATCACGGCGCGTAAGCTACCGTCGCGCATTACCGCGATGCCATCACGAATCTCCGCAATTAGCAGGGTGTCCTGCGTACTCGGCTTTTGGGCAGGTTTGGAGGGTTTAGGCGGTTGTGGCATTACGTAGGTTTACCGTTTGTCCTTCCGCAAGTAAAGCGCTCTGTTTATGAGCCTGGGCAGCAATTTGAGAAACCGTTAAATCTCCACCCTCAGCGGCTAATTTGAGTATATCACCAGATGGGGGAGCTGTCGAACCGCTTGTGGTTGAGGCAGTTGTGGGGGCGCTAGCCGGGGCTGTTTTCGCTGGTGGCGTCGCCGCTGCCTGGGGTGAGCGCATTTTCTCCATAGCCTCGGCACGCAAGCTCTTAACGCTGTTCTCGATTAAAACATTCAAATCTCGGGCCGCTTTGGTTTGGTTGCTCAAGATGTCATCATCGTCGGTTACCTCAGATGCGGCGGCAATCACGGGCGGCTGACTCAATGCATCAACTCCGATCCGGTCCTTCAAATCCACCACTTGAGCTTCATCCGGTTGTTCCGTAAGCTCTGGCTCCTTCATCGACCACCCGCGAGTATCCACCAACTGGGCCAGTTGTTGGAGTTGGCTGTGGACCTCACGCGGGTCCCGTTTCACTTGCTCCTCTTTGGGTGGCGGGGGTTCGAGCCGGAATACCTCGGAGATCGGCTCCTTGCTCCAAAACCGCGTTCGTGGCCGCACAAAGTACTGGGCGATTGCCACCACGTAGGTTTCCAGCGGCTGGTCATCGCGCTGGTACAACCCCAACCCCAGCATAAACAGCATCGGGGGCACGCCCACGATGATCCACAGCAGAAGCACTGATTTTAGGATGGCAAAGGTCAAAAATCCCCAGCCCAAGCCAATCAATGCGTAAATGAACTGCTTCAGGCTCAGCGGCCCCAGGATCTTGTCCTCGGCCTCCACATTCTGGGGAACTTTGTATGTGCCCATTACCCTCCTCGTTTCTTCTACATTATACCGCTAATGCTTCAGAAATGCTCATCTTATAACCCCAGTCTTCCACGCAACGACGGATCGGCTTTATCGAGCAGATTTAAAGCATCGGCATGGCTGGCTGGGTCGTGTGTCATATCGCGCCTGACTTGGTTGATTATTGTATCCCACAGCAGCTGTCCTTGCGGACTCGACCTGAACTCAGTCGCATTCTGCGCCATGCCTTCAAGCAGGAGGGCGCGCTTGTCGGCTCCGGCAAAAGAGTGCCCCTGACTATTAAAAGTCTGTTGCATGACGCTGGCTGGACCACTCTGCCCGAATACGGTTGCCACTTGCCGTCCCGTGTCGTCTGATTTGGTCATAAGTTTCAGGCTATCCAGGCTAAAGTCAGTCACAAACCGCCGGGAAGTCAGCCCAGATAGTTGGCGAGCCAGACCTTCACTATTAACGTCGCCAATGCTGACTGGTTGCCCCAGAGCATTGAGCTTACTGGGATCACTACGGTCGTGTCGGGCAAACATTGCCGGATTATCGCGGATGTTCCTGCCGTTTTCACGCAATACCATCTGTAGCTCCTCCGGGCGTTGGAAGGCACGACTGTGCGATTGCACGGTGTTCATGACGTCGACGCCCAGCAGATTCTTATCAGCCAACCGCCGGACTAAGGCCTGACGCCCTTCGATTCGCCCGGTGTAATCCAGTAACGACTCGGCTCCTTGGTCGCGCAAGTCTTGCAGCGCCTTTGTTCTCTGCGGGCCGGTGGCGTAATGAGCGATTAAAGCCTTTTGGGCATTTCCCGGGGAGGCTTCCTTTAAGGTTTGTAGCTCCTTGTCGTAGTTGGTTACCAACTGCGAGCCTCCTCGCTGCCGTGCTGCCGAGCTCGTACCCGTTCGGCCGGCCAGTAAAATACTACCGGCGGTAAACATGCCACCTCCGGCCCCTCTCACCAAGGGGTTACGGCTACTGAGCATGGGCCGCAAATTGGCCTCCATGCGATTGGCGCGTTCAATCTGCCGACTACTGACCCGGGCCGCCCGGTTCTTCCAGTTGTCGCTGTCGTGTACGCGTTTGTGCCCCCATTTGCGCATACCATCAATGCCGTTGTGGGCCTGTGCCATGGCACCACCTGCCCACTTAAAGGTTTGGGGGATGGCAGCAAAACAGGCAATAAAGACCAGGACCTTCACCACAGTGGTGGTTATTCCGGTACCGGGGGCTCCGCTCTGCGAAGCAGCTGTTGGGATCAGTTTATCGACATTCGCGGCCACACTCAGGAGCGCAATGATAATCGGGTACATCAATACCAATTTTATCAAGGTAGACAACCAGGTACTAAAGTAGCGTTCGGTATTGGGTAATACCCACGCCGCAAACGCCAGCGGTGAAACGATAATCAGGATACCTAAAATGACGTAGCGTAATGCCAGAGTAAGGATCACCGCTACAATGCTGATGATGACCATCAAGAAAATCGGAAACGCCAGCTCCCACGCCACTGCCGCCAGCGCTACCAGGATGCCGCCGCCCACGAGGTTTGTGGTGAGGGTGCCAAGATCAAATGAAGCCGTAGACCCGCCCTGCACGGTCGTGCCGATCAGCTGTCCCACCCCGGCGCCCAGGACATTGCCGGCGTCAATAATGACGCTCGAAAGTATGAACGAAAACTGCACCAATATAGCCGACGCTACCAGCTTGGGAATCATCCGCTTAATCGTGTATGAATTGAGGTCGAACTGGAGGGTGTTGGCAAAGATGATTACCAAGAAAATGATCACAAATGACACGTCGGCGAGCAGCCGCAGACTGTTCCAGGTGTCATAAATCGGCCCGCTTTGTTGCAGCGGCTGGACTGCCAAAAAGTTACTGATCAGGTCCTTGGCCCCGTCGGCAAAGGTGTGGGAAATGCCGTCAAAAAACGGGCAAAATATCCACGAAAAGGTGCCGTCTTTTTGGGCGCAGGTGTCCTGGTTGACGCTGTTGGGGTCTGAAGGACTCGCCGCGGCCGCCGCCGGGGAAGGGGCGGTTAGTGCGTTGGTGGCAGGAGAGTTCCCAAAGTCACCGGACCCGGCCGGATTCTGCAGGGAGTTTCCGCTGGCAGGAGGAGTGGCAGCTGGTTGAGCGGCAGTGCTACCCGGTGCTGCCTGAGCAATGGCCATTATCGGAGCCGTCGCCAACACCCCGCCCAGATACAGGGCGGTTGCTGCCAGAGCCGCAATAAGTGCGCGTTTTACCCGCATTATACCTATTCCTCACACTAAAAGACGAATAGAGTATAGTATCTTATCTGGTGCTCAGGTTCAAGTGCGCTTCTATAAGCCTAATGCGGTTTTATCACTTCCGCTCAAAAGGGCCACTGCGTCAGCATTTCCGCCGCTCTTAACCTCTCTCATTACTTTATCCCGCAACTGCCTACCTCGGCCGGTGGCAAAGTGGGATGGATTACGTGCCATCATTTTTAAGATAGCCGCTCGCTTATCGGCTCCGGCGGAGTCACGGTGCGACGTATCGAACGTGTGTTCCAGATCAACTTCCGACATATTGTGGGCGAAAGCCTCCGAAAATAGCTGCCCTTGCGTATCTGTTGGGTCAGTAGCGGCATCAAAGCTGCTTGTCTTGAACTTCTGCTTAATGTCGCTGGCAGTTGTTCCTCGCAATAGCGCACTTCCAGATCCCTCGGTACGCAGTCCAGTTGCAGGATCAGTTTCAAATGAGCCAAATACACCCAAGCTCGAAGATAGGTTTTTCCCATTCTCTTGTGTCAGCGCTTGACGGTCTCGATCCGTGCCCCGTGTTCTAATTGCCTTAGCCAAGCTGACCCCGGTCAAGTCGTTATCAGCCAAGCGCCGCATGAGAGCCTGTCGACCTTCATGCGTCTTAGTGTAAGACAACAGACCCGCTGCTCCGGCCGCGCGCAGATTGCGTTCAGCCTTCGCGCGCTCAGTTAGGCCGTCTTTATCTTTGACCGTATCATCCCCAAACCTGGTCAGAAGGGCATTCTTCATGTTGCCAGAAGTAGCTTGTTTCAAATCTTTGAGCTCCTTGTCGAAGTTGTTAACGAGATTTGAAGTTGCGCGTTGACGTGATAGAGGTGTTGCAGCCGGCGCCCCTATCGCGACTGCGCCAGCCCGAAAGCCGGTTCTTGCCGCCGCTCGCTTCAGTCGACTACCGCTAGTTGCCCAACCATTTAATCGTCCATCCAGCCTATCCAACCCAGCTTCGCGCATACTGGTTTGCCTGTTGCCGAGGCTTTTTGCGGCGCCACTATCTTTCCAGCCACTCCTGGCTTTTCCACCTACCTTGTTGATGCGCGAGTTTACAAAGCCTCCGGTTGCTTTCATAAAGCTACCCGCCAGCCTAAAGGTCATAGGCACCAGGAAGCAGGCAATAATGGGGAAGGCCGAAGCGATGATTTGAGGCCATCCTGTACCACCCGATGCCGCCGTAAGCAGGCCAGAGATCGCAAATAGTAAAGCAATCATGGGATACATTAGGATTACGCGGATAAAGTTTTGGTACCAGAGTCTAAAGACGCGCTCGGTACCAGGCAGTACGAAAGCCACGAATGCCAGCGGCGACATTACTATCAAAACCTCGATGATTAATTTCCGTACAACCAGCGTAAAAAAGATAGCCAAGAAGCCGAACAGGGCCGTAATGGCTAGTGAAATCACCGCCACGATGCTGGTTGCTGCAACCACGCCAATGGCCACTGCACCACCAATGGCTATGCCTGCTCCTTTAACTACATCAGGCACACTGGGGTTGCCACCCGCACCAGTGCCATGCACCGCGGTTTGGATCAACCCATTTACTCCATCGCCGAGCACATTGCCAAAGTCAATCAAGAGCGCCGATATTACAAAGGAGAACTGTACCAAAATAACCGCTGCGACCAGCTTCGGGATCACCTTTTTAATGGTGTAGGCGTTCATATTAAACTGCAGCGTATTGGCAAAAATGATTACTATGAACACCAGGACAAATAGGACATTTGCTAGTGTCCGCAAATTATCCCAGGTGTTAAACAATTGTTGGTTGCTGGTGCTACCACCACCACCAGACGTATCCAGGGGGTCAACTTTGAGCTGTGTTAAAATCAGTTGCTGAAATGGGTCGGCAAAAATGCTATTCACTAAATTAATGGCTGGACACAAAAGCCAACCAAACCCATTGGCCGATGAAGCACAGGCATCCTCTGGGTTGGTGGTGGAGCCTGACGATCCTGTGCCTCCTGGCCCAGCTGCTTGGGCAGCTGCAATAATGGCAGCCCAGTTGTCCTTAACGTTTTGCGGTGTACCGGGAGCTTCAAGATTGGTAATTGGAGTAAAAGCATTTGCGCTACGCTTGCCCCCGAACGTAAAAGTAGTATCCGTAACGCAGGAATGGGGAAAATGCATCGTGCTAAGAGCGCTATCGTTCTCGGATATACCACCTACATCGTGGGCATCAGGATAGCTTTGGATTGGTTGATTTTGCACCTGGGCGCCATTAAAGGTTACATGCGTAATGTAGTAGGGGGTGCCAGTTCCGCCCAACCCAGTTTTATTATTAAAGGGAGCGTCATTATGCAAATCCAGGAAAACTGAGGCTTCAACCGTGTAAGAATTTACATTGGTGGGTGGGGCTCCAAGCTGTGGCTGTCCTCCGACACAACTGTAATTGAACGAATATTGATATGAAGTGCCAGTAGGACCACCACCGTCTACATATCGCTGATAAGTGAATTCTGCTCCGCTGCCAAATAACCCACCCTGCGCATATATTTCACTATTCTTGAAAGCTTGATCATCCTTTCCATCTGAGGCCGCTTTTAGCATAGAGGTTACACTTTGAGGACTGGAGTCATAATCAAATGCAAACGAGACGACTGGGGCTGCACTTGCAATAGGTGCAGCGAGAAAAGAAAAGAAGAGCCCAAATAAGCCTGTAGACATAAATATGGCTAGGGCGAACAGTATCGAGGACTTCCTCACCTTCATAAGCATAAGTGTAATGGATTTTATCCGAGAATGCACATTGCTTTATAGGCCGCTGCTAACGTCGTAATGATCCAGCGGGTTTTGATTGGTATACCATCTGAGGTAGAATAAGCCTAATGAAGCCAGCAATTCTGAATCGCCCCTACTACATTACTTTCGCGGTCTTTGCGCCAACGCTCCTGGTGTTCGTGCCGACGCGGATTTTGGCTGCCGACTGCGGTGGTGTTGCCGTTAGCGATGCTCTGGGCAACTGTGGCGCCACCCCCGGCACTAACCCCATCTTTGCCCTCGTCCAAAAAATTATTACCTTTGCCACTGGGGCATTTGGCTTAGTGCTCGTTCTGATGATTGTGATTGCAGGTCTCGAGTATGTAATATCCGGAGGTAATGTCGATCGGGCCAAGGGCGCTAAAAAGCGCATCGAGCAAGCTGCTACCGGTTTTGTAATGTTCGTAATAATGTGGGGTGTACTGCAAGTACTATTGCCAGACGGGATCTTTAGAAAATAGTTATGACCCAAATCTTTCCATTACCCCTCATTGCTAGCTTTCCTCCGGATCTTTATAACGGGCTCCGTGATGGCAGTGGTCATCTGCAAATTCAGAGTATCACTGACATTTATACTGTCATTGCCAACATTATCGAGATTCTACTATCACTTATTGCGGTGCTGGCAGTCATCTTTGTCATTTATGCAGGCATACAATACATTACTTCTTCTGGTGATCCTGCGAAAACTGCTACGGCTAAAGCTACTATCACCAATGCTGTCGTAGGCATTATACTTTCTGCTGGCGCGTATTTAATTGTCGACTTTCTGGCGAGGCGATTTTGAAGGTGTTTATTAAGCCAAATTCATACTGCCGACCATTGCTGTTAGTGGCATATGGCTTCATTTTGACTTCAACAACGAGCGTCTGGGCAGATTGCGGCAATGCCTGTAAGCTTGATAATCCTAATAGCTTAGGGATCCCCCAGGTTAGCTTGGACAGCGCGGTCAAAGACATCATTGGCACCCTCTCTTTCATCGCCGCAGTCCTCTCGGCCATCTTTATCATTGTGGCTGGTATCCGCTACATCACTTCCAGCGGCAACAGTCAGCGCACTGAAAGCGCTAAACAAAGCCTAACCTATGCCGTGATTGGCTTAATCGTTTCGGTGCTGGCTTTTAGTATCGTCAACTTTATTGCGGCCAAGGCGCCGTAGAGCGCGACTTTACACCAACCTGGAGGTCAGATACAATGCAGGCAATGAAAAGCCTTATGCTCAAAGCTGCTAGTGCCAGTCTGCTCCTCGTAGTTTTAGTGCCCCTGGGTGCGCGCGCCATCAGTGTCCAGGACCAGCTCCACAAAGCCTGTAGCAACCTTTCTAGCATTGCGGGTTGTAATGGCGGCCAAGGCATTGATACCGCTGGCGGTGCCAACCATACCACCTTCCTCCAGGACATTGTGAACACTTTTTTGTTTGCTGCGGGCCTTATCGCCGTAATCTTCCTTATTATTGGCGGCATCCGCTATATCACCTCTACCGGTGACTCCCAGCGCATCAAAGCCGCCAAAGATACTATTCTATATGCTATTATCGGATTAATCGTTACCATTTTGGCACTCCCGATCGCGGACTATGTCGTTAAAACGGTAGGAGGTTAACCCATGCGCCAGAAAGTGCTACAGCTCAGTATCCTCTCCATTGCGCTGATTCCAGCGGGGTTGTTTGCTGATGACGCCAATCAATGCGCCGGTCTTACCGCTGTAGGCGGTGGCTGTGATGCTACCGGTTTGCCAAACAATATCAACACCATAATCGACACCCTCTTTACCGTTGCCGGTGCGGTTGCCGTTATCATTCTGGTGGTTGGGGGCATCCGTTACATTACCTCCACCGGTGACTCCCAGCGCATCAAAGCTGCCAAAGACACCATCCTCTATGCCATTATTGGCTTAGTTGTAGTAATTGTGGCCCGAGCCATTGTTGGCTTCGTCGCGGGGTCGTTGGCACATACATGAGACAAGACTTTACCAAGCTCATAGTGTCGCTCACCGTATATGTTTCATCGCTTGTCCCTAAGGCGCTCTTCGCTACAACTGCCACCGATAATATTTGCAATGGAGCTAATCTCGATCCCAAAACAACTTGTAACGACGTTAGCCTGAACGCTTCCGTTGCGAGCATCACCGAAACGCTTCTTACGGTCGCCGGCGCTGTTGCGGTTATCATCATCATTGTTGGCGGCCTCACCTACATAACTTCCAGTGGTGATTCCAGCCGCATCAAGCAGGCCAAAGACATTATATTGTACGCCGTCATCGGCTTAATTGTGGCGATCTTAGCCTTCGCCATTGTCCATTTTGTAGCCGGTAATGTTCACTAGACCAAAAGGAGAAAACCATGAGACATAAGCTTAAAACAGCAATATACTTTAGCGCCGGATCGTTAATGTTCGCACCGGGAGCTTTTGCCAGTGTCCAAAGTGGCGCTGACAATGCAAAACCCAGCAGCGCTCCCTCCGATTTGTTTGGCAGCACGGGCGTATTCCATACTATCGCCAATGTTTTGATTTTCCTCGTCGGAGCCGTCGCGGTCATCATGCTGATCATTGGCGGTTTCCGCTATGTGGTTTCGCAAGGTGACGCAGGGTCCGTAAAGCAAGCCAAAGACACCATCCTCTACGCCATTATCGGCATCGTAGTGGCGATCATAGCCTTCGCGGTCGTCAGCTTCATCGGCAAGCAATTTAGCTAGGTTTAATGGCGAAATTCTAGCTACCAGTTGCGCTCTATGGTACAATCAGCTCAAAATAAGGATAACCATTAAAGGAATCATAACGTGAAACAGCTCTTAGCTACCCCGCCCCTTTTGCGCTTTGCCGTACTTACCAGTACGTTGCTGCCAGCAACCTCGTCAGCCGCCAACACCATCAATTGTCCGAGTGGTAGCCCGGCTACCTCCACCGACCCCCTCAATGATGGCACCAACTGTGCCCAGTCCAACAGTAGTCCGAGCAGTCTATTTGGCGCCAACGGCATTTTCCACACGGTTGCCAACGTGTTGATTTACATCGTCGGCGCTATCGCCGTCATCATGCTAATCATCGGCGGTTTGCGCTACGTGATTTCCCAGGGCGACAAGGGTAACGTGGAATCAGCCAAGAACACCATTCTTTACGCGGTTATCGGTATCGTCGTAGCTATCTTGTCTTACGCGCTGGTCAACTTCGTATCGGCCTCACTTACCGGCGGCACACCCAACCAGTCGTAACCGACTTCGTTACTCCAAACTAAAAAAGAGCCTCAGGGGCTCTTTTTTAGTGGTCAGTGTCGTTTAGGTTGCAACAACCTTGATCTTCTTAACCTTGTCTTGGATAACTTTAGGAATGGCGATGGTCAGAACCCCGTTTTTCAGGCTGGCTTCGGCCTTGTCGGCGTTTACACTAACGGGCATGATGATGCTGCGGCTAAAGGCGCCCCAATAACATTCCTGCACATAGTAGTTCTCGCGATCAACTACTGAATCGTCGACGCGCTCGCCACGGATCGTGACCACGTCTTCGGCAATTGCGACCTCTAGTTGCTTAGGATCCACACCGGCAATTGGTGCTTTTATTACAACACTTTCCTTGGTTTGGAAGACGTCAACGGCCAGCTGGCCTTCAACTTCTTGCCCGTCTTCTTCAAGCCAGTTTTGCTCGGTCTCTTCGTCATTCAAAAACTCGTTTTCTAATACACTCTCGTCGTTGGTTGGGTTCTTTCGTGCCACTTGTGTTCTCCTTAAACTCCTACCTTAGCCATTGTCTGCATCTCACCTTCAGACTGCACCAGCCTTTTGCTCGATTATTCCATACCTGTTTGGCAAAAGCAATACAGGTTTAGCTTGAAATTGGCTCACTGCAAGCATTTAATCAGGATTTAATCTGTGCACACTATGCTGGTTCTAAACAGAGGGGCAATAAAGCGATGGTGTTGCGATATATGGCGCGGTTGATAGCCCCGCCGTCGTGTGTGGTTTGTGGCGATGAAGGGCGCGTAGTGTGCCGGCGCTGCGCCGACGGTTTAGTCACACCCCAGCCACCGTTGTGTTTTTGGTGCAGCTCGGCAAGCCCCCGAGGGCAGACCTGCAGCTACTGTCGTCCGATAATTGCGCTGCAGGGGCTGGTCGTGGCCTCGGCCTATACCGGCGCACCCCGCGAGCTCATTGGCTTACTTAAGTATCACCGCCAGCGCGATGCGGCAGCGGCTCTGGCGGCTACGCTGACTCCCCTCCTCGATTCCACTAATTTTGACATGGTGACATCGGTGCCGGTGGCTACCAGCCGCCTTCGCCAACGCGGCTACAACCAGTCCGAACTGGTCGCCAAGCAGGTTGCCCACTCACTATCACTCCCCTACCGTCCCCTCTTGCGGCGTTTGCGTAACACCCAACAGGTTGGCAAAACCCGCCAGCAGCGTCTCAGCCAAGTTAGTGGCCTGTTTGTAGCGCGCTCCGCCCCACCTCAACGCATCTTAATAGTTGATGATGTACTCACTACCGGCGCTACCCTTAATACCTGCGCAATTGCATTGCTTGCGGCCGGAGCCACCGAAGTCTGGGGTGCGGTAGCGGCCCGAGATTAACTTTTCTTTACCCGCTTCAAGCTTACAAGCTTATGGTATTCGCGGTAAAAGTCGTCGCGGTCGGCTTCATCAATAACATTCTCATAATCCTCACGCGTGAGCCTGGCTGCGTCCCCGGCCCTAAAGTGAATACCAGCTGCCTCAGTCAATTTTTTCAGCTCACTGTCAGTTAGTTGGTCGATCAACCAGCGAAAGTGCTTCATTTCTTCCTCGCCAGCATATCCACAAAAGGCGTTTCGGCTATGAAATTCAGAGTGGCCGTCACCAGAGAGTTGATCGACAACCTTGGCTACAAACGTATAGCCATCGACAACCGTACCGTCGAGGCGTTTACAGACGTCTGCCAGAAAGCCGGTGTTAGTTAGCGGTGTAGACACGCTTTTAATGGTGGCTTCTGCAGTTTGCTTCATTAAGGGAATGCCAAAGGATACCCAGGCCCGACCATATTTCAAAAACACCCAACCGGTAGCGCTGGCCGTCACCTGGTTTCTGGCGTTTCGTAACTCGGCCTCAATCCTGATCCGCTGAGAGATACCCTGCCGACGCCCAGCTGCGTACTCTTCAATGAGGTACTCCAACCTAGTCCAACTTTTAGCCTCATTTGCAGAACTGCGGTGCTGGGGCGGAAGCTCTAAATCGCAACCGATACTAATAGCCTCTTCTAGCTCGGGGACCTCCATCAGCTCATCAAAAAAGATACAACCGCAGATTTTATAGCCAGCCTTCTCTACATTCAGTTGACCGGCCTGCTTTGCCTGGATGACTGCCTGGGCATACCGAATAAAGGCCTGAGGCCGCTCTTTGGGCAAAGCGTCCCCTAGGGCTTTTCTCTTGGCTTCAAGCGATGTGGTCATAAATATAGTGTAATGCTAACCGAGCATCAGGTTAATGTCATTACTGCCAAAATAAGTGCTGGCGGAGAGGGAGAGATTCGAACTCTCGCGGGAGCTTGCGCCCCCCTACAGGTTTAGCAAACCCGCCCCTTCAGCCACTTGGGTACCTCTCCAGGGAACCTAGGGATTGTAGCATATCTGTTGGGCCCTATAAATACTCGGCTAGGAGTGGTCGGTTTGGTGCAACAAGGTGCGCGCCAACTGGCCGGTGTAACTAAAGCCCGGCATGTGCAACATCTTTATGGGGTCCGGCGCCATCCGAATCTCATAAGCGTCCATACCTTCGGAAATGGTACGCCCATCGGTAACGACGCGAACCGGCCGGTAAATGTCGTCGTGCGGCTCAATCACAATTTTAGAGTCGGCCGCCAGCACCAGGGGTGCGCGCATAGCGTGATATTCCCGCGAATCATGGGCGTTCAGCGGCACCAGCTGCAAGGCATCGACCTCCGGATCGATCACCGCTCCCCCACCAGCTGCAGCATAAGCAGTGCTGCCCTGGGGTGTCGCAATCAAAACGCCGTCGCCAATAAATTTTTCAAAACGCGTTCCATTAATAGTTATCGCTAAGTGCGCCGCCCGCGACGACGCCCGCTCCATTACCATTTCATTAAATGCGTAGTACTTTTTGTGCTCATCGCATTTGCGCACACTAATCACCGGCATTTTTTGGATGAAGTAGCTATCCTCACGCAATGAGCGCACCAAGTCCTCGATGTCGGCTACTCCCGCCTCCTGTAAAAACCCCAGGGAACCAGCGTTGACCCCAACTATCGGCAGGTTCGGGTACTCAGTTTTAGCAACATGATGCAGCATCGCGCCGTCCCCCCCGATCACAATCATGACCTCCGGGTCAGCATCGGCTTCGACTATGACAATTTTGGCTTTCTCAAGGTATTTTAATAATTTACTCTCCACCGCCGGTACCCGACTGCTCAACCCCCGAATTATGGCCACTCGTTTCATGCCTCAATCATACCACCTTCAACCTTATTGCAAGGTGGCTGGTAGCCTATTTAGCCGCTTGTTTGCGTCGCTGCCGGGTCCACACAAATAAACCAATACCCGCTGCAATAATCAGAATTGAAATAACGGCCAGTATGCCCGCTCCTGTGGCCGGTAGTATAACCGGGCCAATCTGAACAGTGGCCCCACCGTAGGTGCCAGAGCCATAAACGCCTGCGCCATAGGTTTGTGCTAATAATGCGTGGAAAACCATACTTTTAGAGTCCGCCACCCTTTATACTTCTTATACTTAATAGTATCATACCAGCTGGATTAATTGTGGGGGATCTATGCTAGGAAAATTCGAAGAGCTACTAGTAGCCCTGGTTATTATCTTGGTGCTGTTCGGTGGCAAGAAGCTTCCTGAACTTGCTCGCAGTATCGGTAGTTCGGTACGCGAAGTCCGCAAGGGCTTCTCGGGCGATGACGACAGCCAGCCAAGCAAAGTAGTCCAAAAGAGCAGCCAAAAGAAGTCTGCTTAGCCGGGTCACGCATGTCAGCGCAGCCGTTTGCCAGTCATGTTCAGGAACTGCAGCGTCGGTTGCTGGTTTCAGTTGCGGCTACCCTAGCAGTGGCTGCCATAAGCTATGCATTTCGTGATCAACTGATCCATTTTCTGGTGAGTCCCCTCCACCAGTCCTTAATCTACACCGCCCCTAGTGGCGGCTTTCAATTCTTGATGGCCGTGTGCCTCGGTGTGGGTGCCGTAGTGGCGCTTCCCATCTTCATTTACAATATGGTGCGGTTTGTAGAGCCAGCTTTTGAACGCCGCAAGATTAGCAAGAAAGGCACTATCGGGATCCTGAGTGCCTCTTTTGGATTGGCGTGGCTGGGGTTGGGCTTTGCTTACTACTTAGTACTGCCCATGTCATTCCGTTTCTTTGCCAGTTTTGCCGCGGGGCCGATTAAGCCGCTCATCTCGACAACGGAATACCTCTCCTTTGTCCTAGGTTGTCTCATTACCTTTGCACTCATTTTTCAGCTGCCCCTTCTCTTGCTATTCATTAACTTCATCAATCGCTTTCCGCCCGGCTCACTGTCTCGGTACCGGCGGTATGTGATTATCGGCAACCTTAGCATTGCCATTTACATATGACCCCCTAACGCAATTTGTGGTCGCCATCCCCGTGATCGTGCTGTATGAGGTTTCGTTAATGGCGATTTGGATAGTGAATCGCAAACAAGCTGCGACTAGGCCAGTTCCTAACACCGAATCAGCCATTGTCGCCGAACCCGTCCAAACTCTCGAGAATAAAATGGCCGTGCCGGTGCCAAATACCTCTCCTCCCTTGTCGCTCCCAATGGCTTCGCCAAGCCTTCAACTTGACCAACAACGTCCTGTTCAGTTAGGATAAGCATAAGTAGCATTTGGTGGAGGCACACATTGGCCAGTCCAGTGCAAAAATTAATGGCTAAAGAGGTCGATCGTAAGCAGTTCTTATTGCATGCCGGCGCAGTCGTTCTTACCCTCACCGGAGTTTCGGGTCTGATTAAAGCGCTAACGGACCCAACAACCCGTGAATCAGGCAGGGGCTATGGTTCCGGCTCGTACGGGGGGCGTGAAGGGGGTCATCGCTAGTGTCGCGGCTTCCTATACCTGGCGGCGATGATGGAACCTGGGGCGGCATCCTCAATGACTTCCTTAGCCAATCCCTTAACTCAGACGGTAGCTTAAAGCCTTCAAGTGTCGCGGCCGCGGGGGCTGAGCAAACCAGTAAGAAGGGGTTGCCCAATGGTTATGCCGGCCTCAATGGTAACGGCCTCGTCGTCACTGGTGAATTGGGCACCGGCACCGCCAATACCACCACCTACCTCCGGGGAGACGGTAGCTGGCAAACCCCACCCGCAGGCGGTTCCAGTACGCTTGCCAGTGATTCCGATGTCAGCATTAGCAGCCCTAGCTCGAATCAAGTCCTAACCTGGAATGGCAGTACCTGGGTCAACCAAGCCCCCTTAGTCAGCAGCGTGGCCGGTCGTGGTGGAAATGTGGTGCTAACGGCCGCCGATGTTTCTGGCGTTGAAGCTACTGTTAATAAGGACGCGGCCAACGGCTATGCCGGCCTCGATTCAAACACGCTGCTTAAAGTTTCGGAGATGCCACGAGCACTCGGTGTAGTAGTAGATCTTGGCACCAACAATACCGGCACCGTGACGTGTGACCTGTCGCTCGGTATTGCTTTTAAGGTAGTGCTTACGCAGAACACCACCATTAGTTTTGCTAATTGGCCGGCATTCGGTCTGGTCGAACCGGAGGTGTATGTCGTCCAGGATGCTACCGGCGGCCATAGCATTTCCTTGCCCTCTGTGACATGGGAACCGACCGGCTCGCCGCCGACCTTTAACACTTCACCCAACGCTGTCAACATCATTCCCATTGCTTCATTTAACGGAGGCTTGAATGCTTACGGTTTGACTGGATTGCAAGGCCCGGTGGGACCGACTGGTGCCACCGGGCCCACCGGGCCTGCTGGCGCAACTAGTCCCGAAGCTTACCTCGGCTGGGTGGTTCCCATATCCACGGGGTCACCGAGGATTAATACTACCCAAGCTATCGGCACGGCCTTTCGAGCCTTTTTTCAGCGGGTGATAATCCCTAAAACTGGTACTCTGCATGACTTGGCTATTTTTAATGGCAGTACGGTTGCTGGTAACCACAATGTAGCTGTCTATGACACCGGCGACGCCTCAGCCGGTCATTATACGCCTCTCTGGTCATCGGGGTCGGTCGCTGCTACAGGCACCAATAGTTGGCAGGTTGTTGGTGATCCGGCTTTGTCAGTCACGGCTGGCCAGCAGCTACTCCTTTCTTTCATGAACGACAGCACGACTACGACTTTTGGCATTGGTTCGGCTTATTCTCTGAGCGCTGCGGCGCAGTTGCCAACCAATTTTATTCCAACTGCAGGCGGCGCGCTGCCCAAACTTATTGGCACCTTTACCTTTGGTTCATTGGCTTACTCAACTCTCACCGAAGCCAATCTGTCCGCTTCGCCCAACCCCTACATGGTAATCGCCCGGATAGCCTAAATGCGCATCGGACGGGCGGTTCAGGTCGGTAGAAGCCAAAACTCTTTGTTCCTCTATGGACCTAATAATGTATTCGCTCGCAAGCTAGCCTCTAGCGCTCCCTTGGCGAGCGACCAAACCCCAGCTCTACGCCTCGTCAACCAAATCAATTATGCTAACCCGAATTTCTCTTGGAACGGCACTGATACGGCGCCGTCGTTTTACGGCTATCCGACATCCGGCACTTATCCGCGGGATATGGGGTGGTGTGGCAACAATAATGGATTTCAAACTACTATTACCTTCAAGGATTACACCCATCCGCTTTATGTGGTTGATTCCACTGTCCCCAACCAGAAGGTAACTCTCGTTAACCAAACCAGCAGCGGTGTTGGCCCTCCTTACACTCCGGCCTCGGTGGGCGCTCAGGGTAATTTACAGCCGTTCATCAATAGCGTACCCGTGCCTGACCCAACCAAAATCGCCGCCGGATTTTCGGCTAATTCAGAGCAAGTGAGCGGGGCTTTGTCTGCGCCAGGCACCGACGGACCAGCCATAATCTGGCGGCCGGAGACCGATGAAATGTGGGAGTTTTGGCGTTTCTTTTATGACCCATCACAAAATGGCGGAGTTGGCGGCTGGACCTGTCAAAACGGAGGTTATGTTCCTAGTGTCAGCAACTGGAGTGGCATTCATACTCATGTAGCATCTAGTGCCTCAGGCTTAGCTTCAATGGGCGGCGCCATCACCCTTCAAGACATTGCCGATGTGTTGAAAGGAGGTTCTATTAATCATGCGCTGTCCATGGTAGTGTGCGTGAACTCTCCTACCGGCACACTGCCGTGCCCTCCCGCCATAGACAATGACCATGCGACTCACACAACTCTCTTTCCCTACGTGAACAACGACGGCGTTACACCAAATCTAGCAGCCGGCAACAACGGCTATCAAGATTACGTAACCGAATCCAATTGGTTCCGCCTGCCAGCTTCGTTTGATTCCAGTTCTATGACCGGGGCCGGTCCGATTGCCAAGGCTATTGCTACGGCTATCCGCGATTACGGTTTGGCTATCGTAGACGGCGGAGGAAATTGCCACCTTAAGTTCGAAGATACGCGGGTTCTAGGCACTCCCTACTCGTGGGCTAAGGTAAACCCCTTCGGCAACTTATCCGGAGCTGCAGCTACCTACAATCCATTTACAAGCTATTGCAATGCAAACGTACCTAGCAGTTGGACTGATAGTTCGCTGCCAGCAGTTACTGAAATCTTTAGTGGCACGAATAATGTCATGCAGAAAATCCCTTGGGGACAGTTGGAAGTCTTAGAGCCATTTTCAAGTTAGCATCGTTCATGCAAAGCGCGGTTAAATCTAAGTTCATGGCGGGGAGGGCGTGCAGGGCGACGAACGCACGTATGGCTATGTGGTGGTCGTGAGAGCTGTGACCAGCCACGATGCGATGACAGCCGATTGGGCACGTCTCCCCTACAACCTGCTCGAGACTATCTCGTCGCGAATGATCAACGAGCTTCTCGAAGTCAACCGAGTCGTCCTCGACATCACAAGCAAGCCGCCCGGCACGATCGAGTGGGAGTAGGTCAGGGTCCCCACGCACCCTCCCCAAGCTGAGGACTGAGGGTGATTGGGATGCGAACCCCAGCTCCCCGAAAAAGAGACGCCTTCTGTACTCCGTCGTGTTCGGCCGATGTTCGGTATTGGTTCTAACAAGCCAAAAATGAGTTCTGGCGGAGAGGGTGGGATTCGAACCCACGAGGCGTTAACCTGCCGGTTTTCAAGACCGGTACCTTCAACCACTCGGTCACCTCTCCGTACCCAGTCAGCATACATCCTCTTGGGTAGCGACGGCAATTGCTTGCAGGTTTGGCGCACCAATTGTTTTTAAGGTATAGCTGGGGCATAATATAAGACAAAAGGAACCTCATGGAACCCACTGAAGGTGACATTCCAGCAGCCTCTCCGGCTAACCCTACACCGGTACCTACGCCGCCGGCTAATGCCATTGTAGCGCCGACTGATACTACTGTGGCGCCAGTACCGGATGCTGACCCCCAAAACACCTCAGAAGTAATTGCCCCCACCCCCAGCTTTACCTGGGAAGCCTCGGAGTACGTCTTTCATCAGAAGCCGGCGACTTGGTATCTCGCGCTATGGGTTGCGACTGCACTTCTCAGTGGCGGCCTCGGCCTGATGCACCAATGGCTTAGCATCATCGTTGTGGTCGTCATGGCGTTGGCCGTGATGGTCTACTCCCGTAAGGAGCCGCGCACGTTGACCTATGCTCTCGATGGCCAAGGCATTAGCATCGACGGCAAGTTGTCGTCATATCACCTCTTTAAGTCCTATAGCGCCCACGAAGAAGTTAGTTGGCGTGAAATCGACCTCGAGCCCGCCCGTCGCTTTGCTCCCCGCCTGACCGTGCTGTGTGAAGTCGAAAACTTCGACACCATCGAGGAGATCCTCACTCAGCACCTTCCGCGGGTTGACCGCGACCCCGATTGGATCGAAAAACTTACCCGTTACATTAAGTTTTAATGGGCCGGTCCAGCTAGTGGCCAATCTTCTCCTGTCATGCTAAAATTTGCTGGTTCTTTACTCGTGCGCCCGTAGCTCAGCTGGATAGAGCGTTAGTTTGCGGTACTAGAGGTCACAGGTTCGAATCCTGTCGGGCGCACCATTTTAAGGCTATTTGGGGAGAGGTGGCCGAGTGGTTGAAGGCGCCGCTCTCGAAAAGCGGTATGCCGGCAACGGTATCGTGGGTTCGAATCCCACCCTCTCCGCCAGCAATTATTCATAATGCTTATACTTGCCCGAAAGGCTTACCCAGCGTTCAATGGGGTTAGCTCTTTGAATCAACCCAAGAAAGGTGCAAGGTGCGCCATCATGCTGATCGTCCTCTGTTCTGCTTGCAAAAGTGGGCGTCACAGAATGCCCTTGTAAAGGTGAGTGCATTGGGCGCAGCCAGATGTTCAATTCACCCAAGCCACCCAGCAGAAGTTTCTGAGGGTTAGGCGCTAGTGCCTAACCCTCGTACGACTGAGACTAAAGGAGGTCACATGTCGGCTTCGGAGCAAGGGGTCTCGTCGCAAGATCAAAGACAATGGCTGGCTCACGAATGTTCCGTACACGGAATTGCATTTACTGTGCCGGGCGATCAAGTCACGTTTCCCAAGTGCGAATGTCCAACGCCCAACGACCGCGCGAGGGGCTGTGGGCCAAACCGGAAAACCTTTCTGGTAGTTCCGTTGGCAACTCGGACAATGGCTGAAAAGGAGCGAGACGAGCTACTTGCGAGAGTGGGTATCGAAATTGCCAAACTTCTTGAAGAGCACAAGAGCTACAACGAGCTCCAGGTTGCTGCCAGTCTCAAACTTTCCATCACCATGGCTCGCAACGCCATGCCGTTCGCCGAACGCTTCAGGGAAAAGGTGCGTCAACAAGCCGCGTCGTAGTGCCTGGCTCACAACCACTCGTGTTGGCCCGAGAGTTTTGGGATGATCCCCGCTCTCGGGCCTTTTACCTTTCCCAAGCCGCCAACATTATGCTATTGGGCAGAATGTCAAAATAGTCATTTGTTATTTACAAAGTTCTAGTACATCTGTTATAGTCTCCTAGTCTCGATTTTATTAAGGTAGAACGTATCCCTATGGCGCACCTTGATCCTGTCAGCTCTGTGTACTGGTTGCACGAACGAGCATATTGAGTTGATAAGGACAAAATCGAGATAGGGAGATGCTATGCTGCAGACAATGGTCCGGCCCTTCACGCAAGTCGCCAGCTTGCTGTTCATGGGCAGGACAGAGCAACCGTTGGATCTTTCGCTAGCCCCGCCGCCAGCCGAGGTTGCTTGCTTTGGCGGGGACACTGACACACTGATATGTCTATGGCCGCGGCACCGTGGCCGACCACGTGTGCCTCAGGTTGACGCCCACGTCAATGGCAGGCCCGCCCAAATTGCGAGCAACCCTCAACTGATCGTTCCAGGAGATGGTGGCGCGGATACTCGTCTCGTGGTCATTCCTCGGCCAACAGAGAGAGAGCTGGAAGACTTCGAGATCGCTGGCTTTCAGCCAATCCCGATGCGTCCAAATCTTTCGAAACCAGGGCTTCCTGCAGCCTGCAAGCGGGTTGTGAGAGGTGTGGAGAGGCAGGGTCACGCAGCACAGGCAGGCGAAAGCAGTCGCCGCAACGGTCACAGACCTTCACGTATTCGTGCCGCCAAAACATCGCGTAAACCGCCTTCACACAAGGTGCCGGCTCTCGCGGGGTAACCCAGGCGTAAGCAGCAGTCACGCGGGTATCGCACCGACAACTACAGCTTCAAGGAGGCAGCAACATGCCCACGGCAACGAAGCAACGTGGTACCAGTAGCAGGGTCCGACGACGTTCAGGAGGGGCCAAGAAGGGCTCAGCCTCCAAACCAGCTGCAAGCGCGGAATCTGAGGTCATGTCTCGGGATCTGTTCGAGCTCGCTCGACAGTACAAGTCTCCGCCGGGAAGGACTACTGGCGATTTCAGTACCGATGTGGACTTTCCGGCTCTCGGTCTGGTCGGTACCCTGGGCGCCGGCCCTCTCTTCGCCCTGTAAGGTCGGATACGTCCGACCTTACATCAGGCTTGCGAGGCGAAAGCTTCGTGAGTACGGGAGCATGGATGCTCCCAACCTGGAATTATTAAATCTTTCCGGATTGCAGTTGGTTAATCAGCTGTTGTTGATGAGTCGCACCGGTTTGATCACCCAGCTGGGAATCGATGTCTTGGAGCAAAGAATGCAGCGGCAGGTTAGCCGAATCAAGCTCCAGGCCTCGTGTAGCGACGGTCTGAGCCGCTAAAAGGTTCTGATGGGTGACAGGCTGCTTGCTCAGCCAAACGTGCGCTAGCAGCCTCGATTTGGCGCTAGAATCAGGTGTCAAAACCAGCACGCGCTCAGCTGTCTGGTACAAGCCGCTGGCATATAGCTCTTGCGCTAGCGCCACTCCCTCACTCTGGATGCGCCGCAAGCGTTGTTTGGTCGTGGCGGAGTTGGCTTGAGGGATCAGCTCTACTACGTCTGATGTTTTATCGTTCACAGCCATAACCAGAGCCAGCTGCACTAATGCATTGTCGCTCGTGAGATCTTGCACCGCTGACTGTGCGCTCGCTCCCCTCCCCTCTTCTAGGTAAGCCTGTGAGCGCACCACAGCAGCGTCAGTGCCGGTTACGCCCTGAACCGCGGTAATTGCCGCATCGGCCTTCCCCAACCGCACTAATAGGCTAGCTTTGCGCACTCGCTCTCCTCCTGTACTGCCAAGGACGGACACCGCCTGATTGAGGTCTCCTTGGGAAACGTAGCGATCTGCCAGTTGCTGGCGGTAGCTCGCATTACCGGGGTCTAACACCTGTGCCGTTTGCAGTTCCAACAAGCTGGTAGCCGCAGTCGTTTGATGGGCGGCATCGCTGGCGTAGCTGGCGGCTTGATCGTGCGCATAATTTACCAACGGATTGGCCGAGAGGGTGCCAACCGCCAAAGCCGCCGCATAGGCCAAAATGGCGAAGGGCCAGAACTTAGGCGTCGATGTGGCGGATCTGTTCATCTAGTTTCGATACTACCAGTTCGGTTTCTACAGCGCGATCTTTGGTTTGCTGAACCAGGTCTTTGGGTGCGTTCTTAATGTAATTTGGGTTAGTCAGCTGGGTCTGCAAGCGCTGCAAGTACTCCCCCACTTCATCGCGTTTACGCTTTAAAGAAGTCTGGTACGATTTTATGGCTGCCTTATCAACATCAACCCAGACATTTAGCTCATTTGTTGACACGCGCAGTCCCCTCCCCTGCTTCACTGCTTCTATGTGTGACGCCTTAGTTAACTGCTTAATCAGGTTGGCATTTTCCTCTAGTAGGTCGTTGCCGTGGTAGAGTAGTTTTGGCTTTGCCAAGCTCAAATCGGCTAATATTGTACGAATTTGGCTTACTAAAGCCATAATTTGCTCAAATTGAATTGCTTCTTTGCTTGAGGATGAAGTCGACGCCGGCCAGTCAGTAACAATAAGATTTTGCTTTTGCCAAGGTATATTCTGCCATAGTGCTTCGGTTACAAAGGGGGCAAAAGGATGAGCCAGCTTGAGAATCGTCTCGAGACAGTAAACAAGTACCCCGGTGTTGGCTTGGTGCTTGGAGGCTTCTAGGTACCAGTCGGCCAGGTCGTTCCAAAGAAGATTATAGATACGCTCGCCAGCCTCACTAAACCTATAGGTTTCGATGGCTTTGGTAATCGCAAGGTTTTCACGTGAAAACCTTTGCATAATCCAGTGGTCGGGTAGGGAAGTGGGTTTCGGCTCACTGGGCTTATAGTCATTTCCGGCCTTTTCCAGAGTAAAACGCGCTACGTTCCAGAGTTTATTGCAGAAATTGCGATAACCCTCAACTTTCTTTTCACTCAAAGCACCGTCATTCCCAGGTGTGATCCCAATCGTTAGAGCCAAACGTAGCGCATCGGTGCCATATTTCTCCGTCCACTCCAAAGGGTCTACAACATTGCCTCGAGATTTACTCATCTTTTTACCCTGGGCATCATTAACTAACCCGTGCAAATAAATAGTCTCAAATGGTACGTCCTTGGTTCGATACAGGCCGAGCATTACCATGCGCGCAACCCACTGGAACAATATGTCGCGCCCCGTCTCCATTACCGAGGTTGGGTAGAACTGATCAAAATCGCCGGTGGCCATCAATGTAGCATACGGCCACTGACTCGATGAAAACCAGGTATCAAAGGTGTCGGTTTCGGCTTCATAATTGCCTTCGCCGTAGTATTCTTTGGCCTGGTTTTCACGTGAAAACATCATGTAGGGTTTCTTCGATTTGTCGCCGGACACGTTGTAGTAAATAGGAATACGAATGCCGAACCAGTTTTGGCGGCTAATGTTCCAATCGTTAAGGTTTTCCAGCCAATCCATGTAGACTTTCTCGAAGCGAGAGGGGACTATGGTTACTTTGCCGTCCTTTATTGCTTGAATGGCTGGTTGTTTGAGTTTGTCGACTTTGAGCCACCATTGCTCGGTTACCAAGGGCTCAATAACGGCACCACAGCGTCCGTGATAGCTGATGCTGTGCCGGTAACTCATATCAATATGGTCGATGAGCCCGGCTTCCTCAAGGTCTTGTACCACCTGTTGGCGAGCCCCGTCTACTTTCATGCCAGCATACTTGCCGGCGATCTCAGTCAAGCGGCCATCGGTACCAATGGCTTGCTTTACCTCCAGATTGTGACGCTGACCCATCTCCCAGTCGTTAGGGTCATGGGCAGGGGTAACCTTAACTACTCCGGTGCCGAACTCGGGGTTAACGAACTCATCAGCAATTACTTTCAGCTTGACCGGCCCTAAAACATCCTGAATCTCGACCTCCTTGCCGATGTATTTCTGGTAGCGCTCGTCATCAGGGTGTACCGCAATAGCAGTGTCGCCGAATTTGGTCTCCGGTCGCACGGTTGCGACTACAAAGGGACCGTACTTGATGTAGTACAGGGGGTCCTCTTGCTCACGGTGACTAATTTCGATGTCAGAGAAGCTGGAGTTACAGGTGGGGCACCAGTTTACAATGCGGTTGCCGCGGTAGATGTAGCCATCATCTAGCAGCCGCCTAAAGGTGTCGTAGACGATCTCTATAATGTCTTCATCGAGGGTGAACTTCAGCCGGCTCCAGTCGGCAGAGAACCCCAAGCTTTTGAGCTGGCTGATGATATTGTGTTGGTTGTTTTTGGTGTAAGCCAGTGCAGCTTGATAAAACTCAGTGGGAGAGAAGTCGAAACGGCTTTTACCCTCTTTAGCCAGTTCGCGCTCAAAGACTACCTGAGTTTCGATGCCGGCGTGATCGGTCCCTGGTAGCCACAGCGTGGGGTTACCCTGCATACGGTGGTAGCGCACCAGAATGTCCTCGACCGTGTACATGGCGTGGCCCGTGTGGAGAGGATTGTTGGCGTTTGGCGGCGGCATGATGATGGAGAACGGGGGCTTTTTAGGGTCGCCAGCCGGTTTGAAGGCGCCAGACTCCTCCCACAACGTATATATGCGGGCCTCGTGCTGATGCGGGTCGTAAGCTTTGTCCATCCTCATCCTATGAGGAATTTTAGCATAGGGAAGGGGACTACATGCTCAGGATCGGATTGGGGGCGAGAACGGCAGGGTGAGCGGCCGCCGTTCCGGCTTTGTAATAAAAATATCCCATACTGGCGATCATCGCGGCGTTATCGGTACAAAGATTAATAGGCGGATAGTGAATATCAATGGGCAGCCGTTTGGCCAGCCGGTCGCGCAGTTCCTGATTAGTCGCCACCCCGCCAACTACAACGACCGATGTTGGCTGATAAGATTCGTAGGCCTGCAGGGTGCGACCCACTAAAATATCTACTGCCGTACGCTGGAAGCTAGCTGCAATATCGTTGCGTTGAGCAGGGGAGAGCAAGGCAGGTAGTTCGTGCGAAGGGGTGCGGAAATCACGACCGACAGCTGCCTGGGCAGCCCGCAACACAGCAGTTTTGAGCCCGCTAAAGCTAAAATCCAAACTATTTTTACCTAATTGTGGCTTAGGAAAGGGGAAAAGTCGATCATCGCCATATTGTGCTGCATTTGCTATGGCTGGACCGCCAGGGTAGGGAAGGCCGATGATTTTAGCGACTTTGTCGAAGGCCTCTCCAGCTGCGTCATCGAGGGTGCGACCCAAAACCTCATAGTCGCCATGGTCACGCACAAGTACCAGTTGGGTATGGCCACCGGATACGATAAGGGCGAGCATGGGGAAGCGAGGCGGCTGTTCTTGCAGGAAGTTTGCGTACATATGGGCCTCCACATGATCCACGGGAATGAGCGGCTTATGTTTAAGCGTTGCCAGCGTGGATGCGGTGAGCGTTCCAATGAGCAGCGACCCAATAAGGCCGGGCCCTTCGGCAACGGCAATCGTGTCAATATTGTCCCAGCCCAGCTTAGCGTCCTTTAAGGCCTTTTCGACGACGGGCAACATCACTTCCACATGTGAGCGGGCAGCTACTTCCGGCACCACCCCGCCAAATTCGGCGTGAATATCGATTTGTGAAGCTACCACATTGCTAAGCCGGCGAATGCCGTCTTCGACAACTGCGGCGGCAGTTTCATCACAGCTGGTTTCGATACCGAGAACCTTCATGCCGCCCAGTATACACCGAACTGCTTTCGGTAAGGTACAATTAGCTACATGAATCAAGGATTACCGCCGGTCGAACCCAAGCTGTGGGACAAACCACTGCAGGAGCTTGGCGGGAGTTTTTTGCAGAGTCGGCCCTGGGGGCAGTTTCAATTGGCGTTGGGTCGCGAGCCGGTGTGGGCTCAGGGGGAGGGCTGGCAGTGGCTGGCCGGCATTCGCGTCAGCCGCGGCTTACGCTACTTAATGTGCAGTTACGGGCCAGTTGCTAGTAGCTCGGCGGCTATGACCACGGCGATGCGTTCGCTTATGACTGCCGCCAGCGAACTCAATATCGATTTTGTGCGCGTGGAGCCACAGACCCGTGCAACCGCCGACCAGCTCCTCAAACTAGGTGCTTGCCAGATCAGCGAGGCCGATCCTGAGCACACCCGCATTATTAATTTGAAGCAAGATGAGAAAACCCTACGAGCCAATTTGGCTTCTGGTCATCGCAACTTAATTAACGGGACCGAACGCCGAGGGATAACAATCAAAGCGATGACCAACGCGGCCGGTGTCGACGTGCTGTATCCGATGCTCCAAGACACTGCCAAGCACGCCCATGTCACGTTTTATCCTAAAGCCTACTATCAAACTCTCGTTGATGAATTGGCGTCGGCAACTTGTTTGTATGTAGCGGAGGCCGAGGGCCAGCCCGTAGCAGCTGCTTTGTTTTACGACTGGGGTGGTACGCGTTACTACGCCCATGCCGGAGCTTATCAGGAAGCCAATCGTCGGATCAAGGCGTCGGTATCACTGGTGTGGCAAGCGATTCTCGACGCCAAAACTCTCGGCATAGAGCACTTTGACCTGTGGGGTACGGCATCGGAAGGGGATACCAAGCACCCGTTTGCGGGGATCACCAAGTTTAAGGTGGCGTTTGGGGGCGAACCGGTTGATTACCTGGGAACTTGGGATATCCCCCTCAAGCGCCATAAGTACAAAGCCTACGGTGTTTACCGCCGCTTGCGAGGGCGAAGCTAGTGCGTCCGGCTACAGCCGAAGAAATTGCACAGTGGGATCAGCTAGTCGTCGCCAATTCCGATGGCGGGAATGTGTTGCAGGCTAAAGCTTTCGGGGAGACCAAAAGCCGCCATGGCTGGGAGGCCAAGTACTTTATCATGGGCGACGTTGCCATTTTGGTGTTGGCTCGCCGGGTGCCATTGCTCGGCGAGCTGTGGTATGTGACCAAAGGACCGGGGGTAAGGGACTTGGCCGGCTTGAAGCAGTTCGCCGAGGCTTGCCAGCAACTGCCGCACAAGCCGTTCATGGTCAAGATTGACCCGGAGATCCCTGCAGGCAGCATCAAGCCATCGCAGCTGGAGAAGTTGGGATGTGTGCCGGCACCGCGCAACATCCAGTACAACGTCACTACTGCAATCATCGACCTAAAGCCAAGCGAAGACGATATTTTGGCTTCCTTTAAGCAAAAAACCCGCTACAACGTACGACTGGCGGCTAAGAAGGGCGTTACCTGTGAGGCTGTACCAACTGACCAAGCTGCTATCGATACTATGTATAACCTGACAATCGCCATGACCAAGCGCGCCAACGTCTATCTGCGCTCCAAGCAGTACTTTAGTGATTTTTGGCGGCTACATAGCGAGCAGGGGACCGGGCAGATGTTCTTTGCGCGCTATGAGGGCAAGGTCTTGGCCGGTATTTTTGTGACACATCTGGGCGCTAAGGCGTTGTATAAGGATGGCGGCTCGATCCGCGAACACAGTGACGTGCAGGCCATGGCTGGGCTGCAGTGGGAGGCAATGCGCTGGCTGAAGGCTCATGGCGTTACCGAATATGACCTGCATGGTACTCCGCCAGCGAACAAGATCGATGACCCAAATCACCCGCTGGCAGGCCTGGCACGGTTTAAGACTGGTTTCCAGCAACACATTACCGAGTACATTGGCACCTACGACCTGCCGCTGGATAAAGATATCTATGACCATTGGTGCCGGTTTGGCGAACGCGCCGCGGTGACCTATGAATTCCGGGTAAAGCGCCAGCTGTTTTACTGACCCCGAATAAACACGTTACAATACCAATACCATGCGCAAAATCGTCAAAGCTCTTATTCCCCACCGCCTATTTAAACAAATTGAGCCGTACGGCCATTTGGCCGAAACCGTGCTGGCGAACATTCGCTATGGCTTTCCGGCGCGCGGTCTCAACGTCATTGGCGTGACCGGAACTGATGGTAAAACCACAACATCTACCTTGGTTTGGACAATGCTAAAAGAGGCTGGATATAACGTCGGCTACATGACTACGATTGGGTACGGCACGCCCAAATGGCAGCGTGCCAACCACGTGCACATGACCAGCATACAGGCGTTTCCGCTGATGCGGCGAATTCGCGAGTTACGCAAAGGGGGAATCGAGTGGTTAGTGCTGGAGACCACCAGTCATGCCCTGGCTCAGAATCGAGCGTGGGGCGTCCCATTTGGAGTGGCGGTAATGACCAATGTGAACCACGAGCACCTCGATTACCACGGCAATTTCGAGAATTATCGAGCTGCCAAACAGCGGCTTTTCCAGATCGTGGGGCAAAATAAGCGAGGTTTGCAAGTCGGTATCGTGAACGCCGAAGACCCCTCCGGCGCGCTCTATTCCGGCGAAGTCCCTCACCCATATCGCTACGGCGTCGAACACGGCGATATTCGCGCCACCAAGGTGAAAACCACGACGACCGGCAGTATCTACGATGTGGACTACGACGACCGCAAGCTTCACATTGCGATCAATATTCCCGGCGGCTTCAACATTTACAATTCGCTGGCTGCGGTGTGCGTGGGGCTAGCCCTGGAGCTCTCCGACACGCAAATTGAACAAGGAATTGCGTCACTGACGAGCGTGGAAGGGCGGATGAACACAATTGATGAAGGCCAGGACTTTACAGTGATTGTGGACTTTGCCCACACCCCGGATTCGTTTGAGTTTTTGTTGAGTGATATGCGCAAGCAAGTGAAGCCACCGCATCGACTGATCGTGATGTTTGGCACGCCGGGGCGACGCGACGCCACTAAGGGGGAGTTGCAGGGAGAAAGCGCCGGTAAGTATGGCGATCTGGTCGTGGTAACGGAGGAAGATGATCGTGATGCCGACGGCCAGAAGCTGATGGAGTTATGTGCTCAGGGGGCTGAACGCTCGGGTAAAGTAAAGCAAAAAGATTTGTTCTTGGTACATAACCGAACTGAGGCGATCCAGTATGCCATCGGGCAGGCCAAAAAAGGCGACACTGTCATGCTGCTAGGGAAAGGTCATGAAAAAACCATTGAGCGGGCCGATGGCGAGGTGCCCTGGGATGAAGCCGGCGAGGCTCGGACGGCGCTCAAAGCCCTCTAGCTGTACAGGCTCAAGCTCATGCAGCGGAAACCGCCACCGCTTTTACGCAGCTCTCGGTTCGAGAGCTGTACTACTCTTAGATGATGGCCTTCAAGGTGAGCGGCCAGTTGGGGTGCCTCGTCGCTCATAACGACGGTGTCCCCGGTACTAACCAGATTACATGCCAACCCGTTTTTGGCTTCGCGCTCAGAGACGGGGATGATTTCGACGTCACGCAAGCCCCTGATGGCTCGGCGCCCCTCGCTGGTGAGAGCGTCAAAGCAGACTGCTAATAAGTCAGGTCGAATGACTGCAACCGCCATGTCCAGATCATAGTAATAGGAATCCCACAGCCCGGTGACCTTATTGCGCACGGCTGGCCCCATACCAAACCATCGGCGCTTGGGTTTGGCCCGGACGACGATTACTTCTAACCCCAGCCAATCCCGAATACCATTGGCGACTGCGGGATCGGTACGGTAGCCATTGCCGATGAGTACGCGCTTGCTGCCGATGATCATGGCGTCACCCTGGCCACTAAACAGCACCCCTGCGCGCTGCGTCTCAAACCCGAGGGCCTGGAGAGCGACCTCGGCAGCAGGTTCCTCGGCTTGCCGCAGGTTGGGCAACTTGGAGAGCAGTGCCTTTCCGCCCCAGGTCAGACCCCAATTGGCAGTAAAAACTCCATCTTGGCAATCCAGCGGGCTGGCAATTTGTTCCACTACGATGCCGGCCTCCTGGAAAGCAGTGGCAGCAGCTTGATGTTCGGCTTGGGCGACCTCCGGGTTCGGCTGGTTGCTAGTATCTTCGAACGCATTGATACCCTTGGGATGCAGAAAACGGGCATCGGTAACGAGGACCCTGCGGTTCAAGGGAAACGACTGAGTAGACATTAGCATTATTGTACGGTGCCGGTTGGGGGATTACAACGTGGCGCCCACTGCTCTTGACAGCCAAAAAGCGGCGTTCTACTATGGATCTAGCAGTCTGGCACCTAGAGTGCTAATTTTATGGATAATGGAGGAGCTAGAATGACACTTCAGCCGTTAGCAGATCGCTTAGTGGCCAAGCCATTGGAGGCCCAGGATAAAACCAGCAGTGGATTTTACGTACCCGATAGCGCCAAAGAAAAGCCCCAGATGGGAGCCGTAGTGGCGGTGGGTAAAGAAGTTAAGGAAATTAAGGTTGGCGACCATGTGGTTTACAGCCAATATAAGCCTGATCAGGTGAAGATCGATGGTGACGAACTCATGATAATGAAAGAAGAAGACGTGCTGGCGATTGCCAAGCAGTAGTCGTTAACGGAGGTAATACGAATGGCAAAACGAATCATTCCTGATGGTGAAGCCCGCAAGAGAGTACTGGAAGGCGCCGAAGAGCTCTATAATGCCGTGCGTGTAACCATGGGGCCGAAGGGCCGTAATGTGGTTATTGGCAAGAGTTATGGTGGGCCCAGCGTGACCCATGATGGGGTTACGGTAGCCAAGGCTATTGAAATCGAGCAGAAGAACGATGACGAAAGCTTGGGTCGCGGAGTAGGTGCCGAACTGGTCAAACAAGCTGCTAGCAAAACCGGTGATGAAGTCGGTGACGGTACCACCACTGCTACCGTATTGACCTACCATATTTTGAGCGAGGCTAACCGCATGATTGAGGCTGGCCATAATCCAATGGATCTCAAAAAGGGCTTAGATGAGGCCGCTGCCGAGGTGGTAGGCAAGATTTCCGCCGGTGCTGAGAAGATCGCCGGCAATAAGGAAAAAACCGCCCAGGTTGCGACCGTGTCGGCCGGTGACGCCGAGATCGGCCAGCTGATCTCGGATGTTATCGAAGCTGTCGGCGAAGAGGGGAGCGTGACGGTCGAACAAAGCCAGACCCTGGGTCTTGAGAAAGAGGTGGTGGAAGGCTTTAAAATTGACCGCGGCTATGTCAGCGCTTACATGGTGACCGACACTGCCCGCATGGAAGCCGTCTACGACAAGCCGGCCATCTTGATTACTGATAAAAAGATTTCCAGCATCCAAGACATTTTGCCACTACTAGAGAAGGTCGCCCAGGGCGGCAAAAAGGAGCTGGTGATTATTGCTGAGGACGTTGATGGTGAGGCATTGGCGACCCTGATTCTTAACCGCCTCAAGGGTGTCTTTAATGCCCTCGCCATCAAAGCGCCGAGCTTTGGCGACCGCCGCAAGGCCATTTTGGAAGATATTGCCGTCCTCACCGGCGGTACCGTCATTAGTGACGACCAAGGCGCCACCTTCGAAAATGCCTCACTGGATATGCTGGGAAGCGCTCGCAAAATTATTGCAACCAAGGATGACACTACCATTATTGAGGGTGAGGGTAGGCCGACCGAAGTTCAGGAACGCATGGTCCAAATTAAAGCTCAGGTTGAAAATGCCACTTCCGAGTTCGACAAAGAACAATTGGAAGAGCGGTTGGCGGCCATGGCTGGCAAGGTCGCAGTCATTAAAGTAGGCGGTGCGACTGAGACCGAGATCGAGGAAAAGAAAGATCGCGTGGACGATGCCGTAGCAGCTACCAAAGCTGCCGTTGCCGAAGGCATTGTGGCTGGTGGGGGAGTCACCTTGGTAGATTTGGCCAAAGACATCGATATCGAGCCGACGCGCGTGGGGAGCTCGGCCGATGCCGGCAAGCTGATTTTGAAAAACGCGCTGACCCAGCCGTTCAAGCAGCTTATGAGCAACGCCGGCTTAAATGCCGAAGAGAAACTCGCCAAGGTTCTCGATGCCAAGACGCCCGGCCATGGCTTTAATGTTAACCGACCAGAGAAGTTGATTGATCTGAAAACCGAAGGTATCGTTGATCCGGCCAAGGTAACCCGCGAAGCCGTGCAGAGTGCGGCCTCAATCGCCGGTACGGCTATGACTATGGGGGCGCTGATCGTCGATATTCCCGAGGAAAAACCGGCAGCCGGTGGCGGTATGCCAGGTGGTGATATGGGCGGCATGTACTAACCCACAACCCAGCCGCAACAGATAAGAGAGGCCTTCGGGCCTCTTTTTAGTTACAACATAGAACACGCTAATGCTCAATACCTGTTGACATTATTAACAAAGGCTCCTATAATCCGAAACCATAGTAGTTATGAGGTGCGTGCACGTTATGACTATGCCTTGACAAGACAGAACGGTTACTTCGAGAGCCCGAGTTCCATATACGGTATGGCATTTGAGCCCTCGGAGTAACACACTCCCTGGTAAACTGCTCCTTCTCGACCAAACATGCCAAGGCCGCATGCCTTTTCGGCAACTAGGTTGGGGTAGGTAGCAGGTGGTACATAGCAGAAATGCAGGAACTCAGGAACTAGATGCGGGCAAAACGGTGCGCCTTCGCGACACCAGGCTAAACCAGCCACGCTTGCTCATACTAGTCCGGAAATCCACCACAATACCACGGATGGAGGAGGAGGACCTAGTGGATTCAGATCCACGTCCACGACCGCCCCCGAACTAGTCTCAACATAAAATACCAATAATGCGTGCGTATGATGATGGGCGAATTGTTGCGGGGTGCGGTCAAGATCAGCAGACTTCGTTAGACTGAAGAGTCTATGAATGTCACGTGTTGATTGGGGACTGCACCCCGCAGCCTCAGTTGCATGCCTCACCACCGATTCGTTCGGTGCGGACGTAGCTCAGTTGGGAGAGCGCTTCCCAGTCTAGGAAGTGGTCGCAGGTTCGAGCCCTGCCGTCCGCTTTTGGTCACACGCTCGCTCCGGGCAGGTGGGGGCGATGACACATCGTGATCGTGGCGTCATCGCCCCCACCACTTCTTTACGTTCTGTCTTGTTTCTCCCAGCGGCCCACGGGCCGCTGTTTCATTTCCGGACTTATAAGCTACTCACTCGACTGACCTCCGTCGCCCCGTTACAATGGGGGAAAGGAGTTTTTATGCTAGACGACCCCAAGTACATTGCCCAGTTTGACCGTTCTAATGTGGTGGCCGTGATCGCCGCGCAGGGGGAGCAGCTACGCGAGCAATACGAGTTTGATGTTCCCGAAGTTACCGACTTGCAGCAGATTGTGCTGGCAGGCATGGGTGGCTCGGCCTTGGCGGCCGAATTTGTACGTTCATGGCTGGCCGATCGCCTGCCGGTGCCTTTAGAGATTGTACGCGGCTATGATCTCCCGGCCTATGTGGGTGAGCGCAGCGTGGTAGTTGTCTCCAGTTTTTCCGGTAACACCGAAGAAACCCTGGCATGTCTGGAAGAGGCCAAGAAGCGCAAGTCGGCAATCGTGGTTATGACGGCTGGTGGCAAACTGGCTGAATACGCCGAGGAGTTTAGTTTTCTGCAAATTCCCCACGCGGTGTCGCAGCCGCGCATGGCGGTATTTTACGGCGTCAAAGCTCTGGCGACGCTGATTGAGCGCCTGGGGTTGGTCAAGGGCCTCGCGCCCGAGTTAGAAGCTGCTGCCGAATGGCTGCTGGAGGAGTCTGAATACTTCCTGCCCACCGTTGCAGAAGCAGATAATGCGGCTAAGCAAATCGCCAAGAAGCTGGTTGGTCATCCGGCAGTAATCTATGGCGGACCAGCATTGGCGGTGCCGGCGTTGAAGTGGAAGATCAACTTCAACGAAAACTCCAAAAACCAGGCGTTTTATTATGCGTTCCCGGAGTTTAATCATAACGAGATCGTAGGATGGGCTAATCCGAAGGATAGTCTGCTGAGGGTAGTAGAATTGCAATCCAGCTTGGATAGCGATCGAATTCAGAAGCGCTTTGAAATTAGTGATCGGCTGCTTTCCGGCATCATGCCAGCGCCAATTGTCGTCGAGGCTCAGGGGGAGACGCTTTTGCAGCAAATGTTGTGGACGATGCTATTGGGCGATTTCACCAGCGCCTACCTGGCTTTCTTAAATCAAACCGACCCGGAACCAGTCGTTATTTTGGAAAGACTCAAAAAGGAGCTGAAGAGCTAAGGCTTTTTCCAGCCAATCTGCCCCAGGGTAGTGTGGCCGAAGCCGTCCGGGTACTTCAGGCCTAAGCCCAATGCCCGATCGAGGCCGATGTGGGCGATCCAAATCAGCGCCCAGGAGCCCAGGAATTGCGTATTGATGGAGAGAATGCCAATGCCGAGCAGGATTATGGGTCCGGCCAAGTTGTGAAATAGGTTGTACGTGATGGCTCCGACTTTTGGCCCGGCTACGTAGCCCGCGATCGAAATATCGACTGCTAAGAGTATCAGGATATAGGTGAGGATGCCGCCGTGGAGCGCGAAAAACAGTCCGCTCATGGCCACGAACAGGATGGCGCCCTCGGCCCGCTCAAAAATAATCGGTAGTTTACTCATAGCGCAGGGCGTCAATTGGTTTCATGCGAGCCGCCTTAATGGCCGGCGCGATGCCAAAGATGATGCCGATGCCTACGGAAATGCCAAAGGCGGTAACAATGGTCGTTGGCGCAAATACCGCCGTAATCCCAATGACATGACCGGCGGCTGTTCCGGCTGCCAGCGCCAAGCCGACACCGAGTGTGCCACCTAGGAGTGAAAGCACGATGGCTTCAATCAAGAACTGCAGCAGCACCAGCCCGGAAGTCGCGCCCACTGCTTTGCGCAAGCCGATCTCGCGGGTGCGCTCAGTTACCGAAACCAGCATCATATTCATGATACCGATACCGCCCACAAGCAGCGCGATTGAGGCGATGGCGGCAATCGCGCCGGTTAGTGCGTTCAAAATGGTCGATACCGTCGACAGCAAATCGTCTTGCGTCAAAACACTGAAGTCGATTTGGCCGCCGTGGTTCTTTTTGAGCGCCGTTTTTATGCGATCTACTGTCGGCTTGACATCGCTTTGGGAGTCGGCCTTGGCGGCAATTCGGAAAATTTGCGGATCTTGCCCGGTGACGGCTTTGACGGTTCCATTGGGAATGAAAACGGCATCGTCGAAGCCCGGCGATTGGCTGAGGCCGCTATTGTTGCCGCTGGAAGCGTTGATACCGATAACGGTAAAGGCACGGTCGCGAATCGAAATAGTTTTGCCGAGGGCGTCAGCACCTTTGCCAAAGAGAGTGTCGCGGGCATTGGGTCCCAGTACTGCTACAAATTGGGCATTTTCACCGGATGTAAAGCTGCGCCCGGAGCCGACTTTGGGACTGGCCAGAACTTCATCAAGGTTTGGGGTGGTTGCTAGCAGGAGGGCCGAGGAGTCGGGCGTACCATTATGGGTGACAATGCCTGAGATCAGCGAGAGAGGTGCTGCCGCTTGCACGCCCTGGGTTTTACGGATAGTGGTGACATCGGCGTCGGTAAGCGTTGAAGTACCGATGCTGGCCGAGGGGTTAAAGTTTTGCTTGCCGTTCTTATCACTGCTGATTACTTGGCCGGGGAGCACAAAAATGACATTAGCGCCCAGATCGCTGACCTGTTTGCCAACTTCGTCTTTGAGGCCAGCGCCGATGCTGCTGATAGTCACTACTGCCCCGACGCCGATAATAATGCCGAGCATGGTCAGGAGAGTCCGTAGTTTGTTAGCGGCAATTGAGCGCAGTGCCATTTTAATATTTTCCCAAATCATCAGACGATCCTCCGTGACCTGGATCGGGCCGATTCCGGCTGCGCTGCTCGCACCCGTGGTCGGCTGTCGCGCACAATACTGCCGTCCCGGATCTCGATTACGCGATTGGTTTGAGCGGCAATTTCTGGGTTGTGGGTCACGATTACGATGGTGTTGCCGTCTCGATGCAATTGCTTCAAAAGATCCACAATTGCTTGGCTCGATTTGGTGTCGAGGTTGCCAGTGGGCTCATCAGCCAGGATCAGCTTAGGGTCATTCGCCAAAGACCGGGCAATAGCTACGCGCTGGGTTTGGCCGCCGGAAATCTGATTGAGGCGGTGGTTGGCGCGATCGGCAATGCCAACGGCCTCGAGTAGCTTAAGCGCCCGCTGCTTGCGTTGGCGGGCGGGTACACCGGCATACGCCATCGGCAACATTACATTCTGGATCACATTCAATCGTGGCAGAAGATTAAAGGTCTGAAACACAAATCCAATGAGGTTGCGCCGCAACTTGGCGAGCTGGCTATCGGGCCGGTTGTGCATCGCCTGGCCGTCTATAAGGTATTCGCCAGAGGTCGGGGTGTCGAGTAGTCCGAGAATATGCATTAGCGTTGATTTACCGGAACCGGAGGGCCCGACGATAGCCAGAAATTCGCCTTTTTCTACCTCAAGGTCAACGCCATTCAGCGCTACCGTCTCGGTGTCGCCGGTTTTGTATCGCTTGACAATATCGCGCATTTCAATCAGAGCCATAACTGTAGTGTACCTAAAGAAAGAATAATTTAATATGCAGTTCTTATAATCAATTTTGTCTGGTGGACGCCGCAGGTTGCGGGGCTGGGCTGGTTGCCAAGGTTGGCGTCAGATCCTAACTTTTGGGGTTCGATTCCCCACAGCTCCACCTGACATACAAAAGCGCAGCAGTTGCTGCGCTTTTGTATGTCAGACCCAAGGTTTGGTTCCACGCCCAAAGTGCCTAAATCATAGCTTATTATTGGGGACTTAGTCAATGATCCTCGTGTCGATCATTTACCGATCTGAACAACTTCTTGTACAATACCCAGGTCTGGAGAGGTGGCCGAGTGGCTGAAGGCGCACGCTTGGAAAGCGTGTATGCGGGCAACCGTATCGCGGGTTCGAATCCCGCTCTCTCCGCCAGCAAATCATCCCGTATAATAAAGTCATGGACGACGTTACGCCGATACAGCATCGCCAATACGATCTCTTACTGGGGCGCAAGAACCCCATGGCGCTGCGTCTCAATGACGCTGAGCATCGCAACGTCCAGGTGGGGGACTTAGTCGAGTTTAGCGGCCACGATACAATCATGGATCGCCAACGTTTTAAGGTTGTGGGCAAAATGGACCACCCTACGCTCGGTGCCGCGCTTGATAGTGTTGAGCACTCTAACTTGGATATTCGTGACAAGATTAAAATGAGTAACAGTTTCTTAGAGGCGCATGGTCCCCAGGCCGATAAGCAGTCGGTGGTGGCTTTGCACCTGGAGCCACATCCGGTGCCTCCAGGACTTGGCCCCTCAGCCATAAATCTGCATTAGGACGCCATGCCTGCGATCTCAATACCGAAGTTTCGTCGTATTGTCAGGGATTACTATCGCGCCAACCGGCGGTCTATGCCCTGGCGCGATGACCACAGCCCCTACAGTGTGGTCGTGTCAGAGATAATGTTGCAGCAGACGCAAGTGGCGCGGGTGCTCGAAAAGTATCCGGTGTTTATGCGAACTTTTTCGGACTTTGAGGCACTCGCCGGTGCGTCCACTGTCAACGTTCTGGCGGCCTGGCAGGGGATGGGCTACAATCGCCGGGCGTTGAATCTCCAGAAGCTGGCTCGGCAGCTCACCCAAGACCATGACGGTCAGTTACCGCAAGACCCAAAACTGCTCATCAAGCTTCCCGGCATCGGCCCGGGAACGGCGGGCTCCATTGCTGCCTTTGCCTTCAATCAGCCAGTAGTATTCGTCGAAACCAACATTCGCCGTGTCATCATCCACCACTTTTTTAGCGACCATCGTGACATACCCGATACCGACATCCTGCCCATCGTCGAGCGTAGCCTCGACTGCACTAACCCTCGTGAATGGTATTACGCACTCATGGACTATGGCGCACACTTGGCTAAAACCGTCCCCAACCCCAACCGCCGCAGCAAGCATTACAGTGTGCAATCAAAGTTCGAGGGATCCGACCGGCAGATTCGCGGGACCATCGTCCGCCTCCTGCTGGAGTTTCCGGTGCTCACTGCCCAGGACGTTGTCAATCGCTTCCCTGGCGAGCCCCAAGAGCGCATTACTCGCATATTGGAGCAACTTACAAAAGAAGGCTTTTTGCAGCAGCAATAATCCGCCTGGGACTGCTTGCCCAAAAGTAGGCGTAAACGGTATAAATAAAGAGTTCTACGTTGAGTAGCATGCAGCGTGAAATGTATCCACTCGACTTACGTACTTCCAGGGTGCCGCTCGTAACGGGGCTTTGGAAGTGAGTAAGCAATCTCAAAGAGGAGAGTGAAGCAGTGTCCACTGCAATAAGAACAGGCAAGCCACCGCAGGGCAGTATTATTGCAACATTTCACAACCGAGACTCAGCAGCGAAGCCAAGTTCGCCAGCACTTCCTGCAAAGGGCTCGCTACGGCCGTCCCGCGATCCGCTCCAGGATCGTTCTCCCCGTCGATTCTCTCGAGAGTATGGAGTACTGCGCAGCCTCTTCGCCCAAAGCAGAGGCCGCCTGGGCGCATAACGTAGCGCCCAACCGGAACACACCTCCCAAACGCACAGCTAGAACCAATACGGGCCTTGGCAGCCTTTTCGCCAAGGCCCGTCAGCCAACGCAATTATCTTGATTATTTCAAGCTTATCGGCTATAACCGAAGTGTTCTGCAACGCTGTCCGGAGGGAGATACCGTGGCCAGCTTGATACATGTAGTCGCTGTCGCAACGCTTAGCCAGCCTGCGCGGATTGTATTCTTGGTCCTCGCCAGCGTGGTCTTGGGAGTCATCGTGTTTTGGGTAGCGATACTGCCCAAACTGCAAAGGCAAGCTACCCGTTCCCGCATCGCAAAACAACGACCGTAGTGAGGTGATGCCGTATCGCCGGTGAGCAGTGCAAAAGCTGCGGCAAGTACACAGTAGAACAATGCCGTGACTGTGGCGGGTCGGGCAATAGAGGAGCAGCCGGCATCGGTTCACGCGGATGCGATGCTTGTGATAGATCTGGGAAGGTCTGTCGTTCATGTGGCGCCTCTCAAGCCTAGCCAAAAGCCACTTCGTGCAATAGTTACGGATCCGCCTACCCTTCGGGGTGGGCGGGTACCGTCCCCACGCTATAATGACATCCCTGAAATCTCGTATTATTATCGTCCACGGCTGGGCGGACAACCCAAGGCTTGGTTGCTGGTCTAGCCAGCAGTGAACGCCGCCGCCCCCACAAAGCGACGAGCTGGGCACGTTGTTACAGGCGGAGGTTCGTGTTGATCCCGGTAAGGGTCATTTTAAGGGATTGCGCGGTCTCAATGAACTTCCGAGCGCGCTCAACGCAGTGCTCGACTGCGAACCGCTTGAGCTTTAATTTAAGCAGGAGCATAATGAAAGTTGTAACGCTACAGCTCGTGAGGTGGTAGTGCTACACCTTGACAGCTACATCAAGACAAAGGAGAGAGGCATGGCAGCCTCCACAACCTTGGCGCCGCCTCCTCAGAGGAGACGGTCGGGACGCGCAAAAAAACACATGCGCATCAACCCCGATTCGGTATTTGATGCTCCAGCGGGCTACCGCAAGTGCCCTATACCCACTTGCTCGGGGCTGGTAGAGCTGGGCAACCTTGACTCACCGGCAACGTGCAATGGACCTGAACCCCATGAACTCGACCCAGACGAAGAAGCTCGCATCTTCATGCCAACCAAGTCAGGCGGTTTTACGCACGTCGGGCTGACTATGACCCGGCAAGGTCAAATAGCAGAGCAAGTAGTCTTGGATCTAAAAGATCTGGGCGAGTTTGGCCGTGTCAGTTGGTGGTCAAAGCAGTACAACAGTCCGCTTGACGGTGCAACCGACTGCAACTGGGGGATTGAGGTCAAGTCAGCCTCAACCAGAACTCGCCATCACTCCTTCAATCCCGGAAATGCTCGTACCCGAGAATCCAAGAACAAACTCGCTCGGGAGCGGGGTTATCGCGGCATCGTGGGTGCTCTCGTCATCCTTAATTTCGAGCTCTCAACTGCCAGCATTTACCTCAAAGGGATGCAGGAGGTTTGTTACTTCGCCCGGTCGGGAGAGCCCTTCGCTGTCGTTTCGTTCGACAACCCACTTATTGAACAGGAGCGAGAGCCGGTCCCGTTCTGAGCTGGCTTCGGTGTCGCGTCGGATCAGTCCAGACACCCTTTCAAAACTCACCCCCAGGTTGCCCGTTGAGTAGTATGAGCGTCTGGGCGCGGTGAAGGCGGTGTCCTTACCTCTGGGGGATGTCGCTGACGCAGTCACTATCCATCCCGAGGGTGGTGACTCAACGGCAGCCAGGTAGCGCTGTCGTGATGTAGCTGAGGCCGGTCCCGCGAACGGGACCGGCCTCAAAGCTTTCAAACGTGTTCGTTTTTTGTTCGTATACTGTCCTTATATCTGGTACAATAGAGCTATGATCGACGTCGAAGAGGTAAAGGAGCGGCTGGATGTGGCCGAAGTTATTGGCGGATATATTCCGCTAAAACAGGCCGGGCGTAACATGAAGGCGTCTTGCCCGTTCCATAGTGAGAAGACCGCCAGTTTTATGGTCAGTCCCGAAAAAGGGATTTGGCATTGTTTTGGCTGCGGCGAAGGGGGCGACGTGATCAAATTTGTTATGCAATATGAGGGCTTGGAATTTCGTGAAGCCTTGCAACTGCTGGCGCGCAAGGCCGGCGTGGAGTTGCAAGAGCGGGGAAGTGGCGATAGTGCCGCCAAGCGCCAGCGGGAACGGCTGGGGGAGGCCTTGCGCTGGGCCGTGAAGTACTACCATGCCTCATTGGTGCAAAATAAGCCGGCGTTAACGTACGCCACTAAAGATCGTCACTTGGGCAAGCAAACCATTAAGGATTTTGAAATTGGCTATGCGCCGGACGACTGGAATGCTCTCAGCCACTTTATGGTGAAAAAAGGCTTTAATGCCAGCGAGCTTAAGCAAGCTGGGCTGGTTGGGCAGAAAGCTGGGCGCTCCAGTATTTATGATATGTATCGCGGCCGGCTGATGTTCCCGATTTGCGATGCCGCCGGCAACCCCGTGGGCTTCACTGGAAGGGTGCTCTCGGCAGAGGACCAACCCAAATACCTGAATACGCCCCAAACCGCCTTGTACGATAAGAGCCGGGTGATTTTTGGTTTGCACTTGGCTAAAGATGCCATTCGTGAAAGCGGTGAGGTGGTGCTGGTGGAGGGGAATATGGACGTGGTGGCCAGTCATCAGGCTGAAGTGAAGCAAGTGGTGGCGGCCAGCGGTACAGCGCTCACGATTGATCAGTTACGGACATTGGGGCGCCTCACCAAGAACATCAAGATTTGTTTTGATGCCGACGCCGCTGGCCTGCGCGCCACCGAGCGGGCGATTGAACTTGGCCAAACCTTGGGTCTGGCGCTAGCGATGGTGCGGCTGCCGTCCGGCAAGGATCCCGACGACCTGATTCAGCAAGATGTGGGTGCCTGGAAAGCCGCCATCGAGGCGGCCGAGTACGTCGTGGACTACTTATTTACTCAGCTGGAGACCGAATACGACATTACGACGGCGACTGGTAAGCGTCAGTACAGTGACCGGGTCATTGCCAGCTTGCGGCGGTTGAGCGACCCGGTGGAGCAAGATCACTATGTGAAGCGCCTGGCGGCCAAGCTAGACATCGGCGAGGAGGCGATTCGCCAGAAACTGGCAAAATCGACCAAGAGTAGTGAAACTGCAGTCAAGCCAGTAAAAGCCGCTGCGACCGTTACCCAGCCCCAAACCAAACCGGCCAAGCTATTGCTCGAGGCCTCCGTATTGGCCGTCAACCTAGCTTACCCCGAGGTCCGACTCAGCCTCGAAGACCTCACACCGGCTCATTTTAGCGATCCTAGCCATCAGGAGATTATCGAGACACTGCAACGGGCGGGTACGGCACCGGCCGATGAGGTGGCCGAGGGGTTGTCAAATCTGACAGATTATATTAAAATACTTGCATTGAGGGGCGAAGAGGAATTTGGCTCATTCGCTCCCGCAGATCGCAGCTTTGAAGCTTTCATGCTGGTTAGACGTCTGCAAACCGCCACCAACAAAGACACCAAAACGAAATTAAGTAAAAAACTGCGCGAAGCCGAAGCCAAAGGAGACTCCGAATTGGCTAAGCGGTTACTCGTGCAGTTCCAAACTCTGATTACCGAAGAAGACTAGGCCTGGCGCCCCGTCGACGGTAGAGGGTTCATTAACGAAAGGACTGATAATCTTGGCTAAACGTACTCCAAAAGCACCCGTAGAAGAAAAAGAATCACCCTATACTCCCGAGGTAGAGCGGCTGATCCAAAAAGGTAAAGAGCAGGGATTTGTAACCCAGCAGGAAGTAGCCCAAGCCATTCCTGATGCGGAAGACAATATCGAGGAGCTCGATGAGTTGTATGCTGCCTTGCTCGAAAACGGCGTCGAGCTGACGGACAAAAAAGATAGTCTCATTTGGGCAACCGGCGATGACGACGACGACGCTGCGACCACTAAACCAGCCGAAACCGACGATTACGTGAAGGATATTGCCGACGACTCTGTGCGGCTATACCTGCGCGAGATCGGCCGCGTGCCCTTGCTGACCGCCGATGAAGAGGTCGAGCTGGCTAAGCGCATCGCCAAGGGCGACAAAGCCGCCAAAGACAAGATGGTAGAAGCCAACTTGCGGTTGGTGGTCTCGATCGCGAAGAAGTATATCGGCCGTGGCCTCGACCTGCTCGACTTGATTCAAGAAGGTTCCAGCGGCTTACTCCGCGCTGTCGAGAAATTTGACTACACCAAGGGCTTTAAGTTCAGCACCTACGCCACTTGGTGGATCCGCCAGGCTATTACCCGCGCCATCGCCGACCAAGCGCGCACCATTCGCATTCCCGTCCACATGGTAGAAACCATTAATAAGCTCATTCGCACCCAGCGTCGTCTGGTGCAGGAATTGGGCCGGGAGCCGCTCCCCGAAGAGATCGCGGCAGAAATGGAGATCGATGTCGACAAAGTCAACCATATTCTTAAGATTAAGCAAGAGATTGTATCGCTTGAGTCGCCGGTTGGGGATGACAAGGATTCTTCTCTTAGTGAGTTTATTGAGGATGAAGACCGTCCGACGCCTCCTGAAGTGGCTGCTAACCAGCTTCTTAAAGAGCAAGTGGCGTCGGTTCTCTCGCTCCTAACCCCCCGCGAGCAAAAGATCCTACGTATGCGCTTTGGGCTTGAGGATGGCAAAAGCCACACTTTGGAAGAGGTTGGCTTGGAATTCGGCGTGACCCGCGAGCGGATTCGCCAGATTGAAGCCAAGGCCCTAACCAAGCTGCGTAAGCACCGCGAGAGCAAGAAACTTCGCGACTATTTGGCGTAACTCAAGGCTCCATCACCCCAAAATCACCTTCCATCCGGTGCTCCGCCCGATATCGTCCGCTCCGGTGGAAGTAATTTTGGTATGATGGGGACAATGACTCACCCTATTGTAATCGGCATCACTGGCAACCCCGGTTCGGGCAAAGATACGCTGGCGGATATCCTTCAGCGCCACTTTCGCGAGCATACGCTAGAGACCCGGCTGATTGCTCCCGGCGATCTGGTGCGGGAATACGTACGCGAGCATCATTTAGGTGATACGAGTGATCGTAGTATCCTCAAACAGGCTGCCCAGCAGGTTCGGGAGACCGACGGCGCTAATTACTGGCTGCAACATGCCATCGCTAAGGCCAAGGACGCCGACATTTTGGTGTATCCTGGTATGCGCCATCTTTCCGAGCTGGAGCTAGCCCGGCAGCACCACGGCATTATCGTGGCGATTGATGCCCCTCGCAAGTTGCGCTACCAATGGATTCGGCTGCGCAATCGTCCCGGTGATAATGTTAGCTACGAAACCTTTGTTGCCCAGGAAGAAGCTGAGCGCAATAGCGCGACTCATCAGGTGGACGCACTAATGGCCGCGGCTAACGTACGGGTTCAAAATACCGGCACACTCGAGCAGCTCGACACCATCGGTGATGACATTGCCGCCCACTTTCCCAACCACCTCGTTACTCGCTATAATGCCGGAAAGAGGTAACATCACATGCTAGAAACGGGATCAGCTCAACTCGACGGTCCACCGGCCAACGGTCAGCGCAGTAGTGAGGCTACGGCGCCTGATCTTGTTGAACCTTCCAAGGAGCGGCCAACTGAGGCCGAAGCTAGTCAGTGGCAGGGGATAGATCATTTCCGCCAGGAGTTAGATCAATTACAGGAACGGATTCGCAAGCTCGAAGATGGCGCCAAAAAGCTTGACGAAAAAATTGGTGATCGCCAAGGCACTGACCAAGAGGCTGCAGTACAACGACTTGAGGAGGAGCAAGCAACGCTACTCCTGGAAGCCCAAGCCCTGAGGCAGCATCGCATTGCTCTCATTGAAGCAGTGCCCAATGAACATTACACGGAAGCCGTAAAGGTACGTATGGAATTGGGGCCTACGATAAATGGCTCTTCGTCCGAACAGTAACCCTTACGCTTGTAACACCTGGCCCAAACCTATAAGATAAGAAGGTCTCATATCCCCATAGATCCGTGTCAGGACGACATGGAGCCCAAGGATAATATCGTACCGTATGGTTGACCTTGCATGATGCAGGGTATCAACCCGAACGTAAATTGTTCGCGAGACGATTGCCTTACAAAAAATCCAACCACAGGAAGTCGGCAGAATACGCTGCCCCCAACCTAAGGAGAAGATTTCCGTGAGACAGTCAAACAAGGTAATCGCCGTAATGGCGCTTATCGTCTCGCTGCTGCTTCTTCCCACCACTTCGGTGATGGCAGGAAGTAGCAGTATCACGAAGATCAGCAAAGTCGCCGTCCCCAAGATGGTTTCGCTGACTTCACTCCCGGTGAGTACCGTCGCATTCCAGGCCAAGCGCAGCGGCAAGCAGCTATGCGTAACGCGTCATTGCAAGCAAAAGCAGTGGTTGTTGCACCACCCTCGACCCCGCCTAGGAACCTTCGAACGGTTGCGTTTGCGCATCCCGACTTGGTTCCTCCAAGGGCTCAGTCGGCTCGGAGAGTGCGAGAACAGTGGTAGCTACGCTACTGTTCGTTTCAATGGGTTCTATGGTCGCTATCAATTCGACCTTAAGACCTGGCGGTCGCTTGGTTACCACAACGATCCTGCCAGCGCTACCCCGGCTCAACAGGATTGGGCAGCCTGGCGGCTATATCAGGACCGCGGCACCCAGCCATGGCCAGAATGCGGATACCGGCTTGCCTAGAACATAGCTTCGAAGGGTACTGAAAGAACGGAATCTTTCGGAGCAGCCCCGGGCGGAAACGCCCGGGGCTTTACCCTGCCCTCATTAAGTTATAATGTCTCCATGGCTAAAAAAGACCGATTAGTCCTGGTAGATGGTAGCGCGGTATTTCACCGCGGTTACCACGCAATCCCACATTTATCCAACGCGGAGGGTGTTCCAACGAATGCCACCTACGGATTTACTACTATCTTGCTGAAAGTTTTGGCGGACCTTAAGCCCAAATACGCCATCGTGACATGGGATAAGTCCGGCGACACCTTTCGTAAAGAGCTCTACCCGCTCTACAAGGCCCACCGCAAAAAACAGCCGGATGATCTCTACGCTCAGATTCCGTATACCAAAGAGGTTACCGAGGCATTGGGGCTGCCGTGGATCGAGCTGGAGAACTACGAGGCCGACGACATCATTGGTACGCTGGGTCGCCAGGCGGAGAAACAGGGTCTTGAGACCATCATTGTCACTGGTGACCTCGACGAACTGCAATTAATTGATAACAACACTAAAGTCTATACTATGCGCCGCGGCTTCACCGACACCGTTATTTACGATCTTGATGCACTGGAAGAGCGCTACGGCGTCAACCCCCAGCAGTTCATTGACCTCAAGGCACTCAAAGGCGACGCCAGCGACAACATTCCCGGCGTCGAAGGAGTGGGAGAGAAGACGGCCAAGGACCTCATTGTGACATATGGCAGCCTGGATGGGGTGTACGAGAATGTAGGTGAGCTCAAAGGTAAACTTAAGGAGCGGCTGGAAACCAATAAAGAAATGGCTTATCTTAGCCAAAAGCTATCTACCATTGTTTGTGACGCGCCGATCGAGTTGGAGCTAAAGACGGCCCAGGTTGGCCAATATGATCGCGCCCATATCCACGAGCTATTTCGCCGCATGGAGTTCAAAACCTTGCTGACAAAGTTGCCGCCGGAAATGACTTCTTCTCCGACGCTATTTGACGATGCCGCGCCGGTTACCAAACAGCGCGATCATCTCAAAGATGTTAACTATAAGGCCGCAAGCACTGAGGTCGAGCTCGCTAAACTAGTCAAGAAACTCGAAGCCAGCCCGGCCTTCGCCTTCGATACTGAGACCACGAGTGTCAACGAAATGCAGGCGGAGCTGGTAGGGATTTCGGTCAGCATGAAGGCGGGGGAGGCTTATTACATCCCGGTCGGGCATACCCAGGGCACGCAGTTGAGCGCCAAAGCCGTGACCGCAGCTATAAAAAATGTGTTCGCAAACCCCAAGATTGGCAAGGTCGGTCACAACGTTAAATACGACTACAAGGTACTGGGGCGTCATGGCATTACGGTGGCGCCGATTACATTTGATACCATGATCGCGGCCTTTCTGCTAAACCCGCTCGGTCGCTCGCAATCGCTGGACGACGTGGCTTATAAGGAATTGGGGATTGAAATGATTCCGATTATCGATCTGATTGGGACGGGCCGCAACCAAACCACCTTTGACGCTGCGGCCATCGAGGAAGCTACGACCTACGCCGCCGAGGATGCCGACATCAGCTGGCGCCTGTACGAGCTGATGCAGCCGCAGCTGGAAAAAGCTGGTTTCACCAAGCTGGCCGAGGCGACCGAGTGGCCGCTGATTCCGGTGCTGGGTGATATGGAGCTGGCCGGCATCGAGCTCAACAGCAAATTCCTGGAAGACTTTAATAAGCGGTTGACGACCGAGATCGCCAAGCTCCAAGCTCGCATCTGGAAGGCTGCGGGCGAGGAGTTTAATATTGCATCGCCAACCCAGCTTTCGGAAATTCTCTTCACTAAGCTCGACCTCAGTAAAATCGGCGTTAAAAAGGGCAAAACTGGCTACTCGACTGCCGCCGGAGAATTGGAAAGGTTGCGCGATGCCCACCCAATTGTCCCGATGATTGGCGACTACCGTGAGCTTGCTAAACTGCAATCCACCTATGTGGAAGCCCTGCCGCGGATGGTAGAGAAGGATGGCCGCGTCCACACCCGTTTCAACCAGACCATCGCCCAAACCGGTCGCCTTAGCTCCACCGACCCCAACCTTCAAAATATTCCGGTGCGGACAGAGATTGGGCGGGAAATTCGCAAGGCTTTTGTGGCACCGAAAGGCCGCGCCCTCATCAGCGCCGACTATTCGCAGTTCGAGCTACGGATTGCGGCTTCGCTCTCCAAGGATAAGGGGATGATTGAGGCATTTAAACAAGGGCTCGATGTCCACCAGCAGACCGCTTCCGAGATGTACGGCGTAAAGCTTGAGGACGTTACCAAAGAGCAGCGCTATAATGCCAAAACCATCAACTTTGGGGTACTTTACGGCATGAGTCCCCACGGCCTGAGCGTGGCGACCGGTATGACGCGTGAGGAGGCGGTAGAGTTTATCGACCGCTACTTTAGCGTCCGCAAAACCCTCAAAAAGTGGATCGACGCCCAAATTGCCGAGGCCCATCAACGCGAGTGTGCTGAGACGGTTTTTGGCCGTCGCCGCCCACTTCAGGAGATTAATTCAAATAACTTCCAGATTCGTAGCGGCGCCGAACGTATGGCCATCAATATGCCCATTCAAGGAACCCAGGCCGACCTCATTAAAATGGCCATGATTACGCTGGCGCCCACATTGCCGAACGACGCCCAACTCCTTCTTCAAATCCACGACGAGCTCATTGTTGAATCCGCCCAGAAAGATGCCACCCAAGTTGCCAAGACCATGAAAGATATCATGGAAGGCGTTTACGACCTTGGTGTGCCGATAGTGGTTGACACCGCCATTGGCCACAGCTGGGGCGACCTCTAGGTCGCCCCAAAAACGAAATCCCACCCAAAGGGCGGGATCCCGCTATTTGGGTGGGGTGATAGTAAGCCGCCTGTCTAGGACACGCTGCCTTCTGATGAAAACGACCACTTTTGCCGCATGGAGCTCGAGTAGTCTGCGATTGGCTGCTGGCTTGTCGTGGGGTATGAGCATGCGCAGGCCCCGGCCATGCAAGTTCGGAATTTCCAGGTGGGAGCGAGCTTCCTCAAGGAGGGTGGCATCACGCCCCACAACGACGATCTCATGGCCTTCTCTCGCAAGTTCGATATCTGCGGTATTGTTGGCGGAGGGAAAACGGTCACGCAACCGGTAGTACAGAGGTCGAGGTGGTGGAGTCATGCAGTTCTCCAGTACTCGGAAAGAGCAGATGCAACTTGGTGAAGCAGTGTGGCGTCTCCAGGAGCGGCGCGTAGGTCGTCGCCCTCCCTGTCGGTTTCAAACAACTGTACCACCCGAACAACCTGTGTTCCGGTCTCACTCGTAAGCTTGAAGATAGCAATGTGAGGAACTCCATCAACTTCCAGTCGATGTGCTTTGTCGTCGATCTGAGGAAGGTGGGTAGGGCCAATAAGTACAATGGAATGGTCGCGATCTCCCACACCGCCTCCTATTCTGGTCGCTGTCGAGGTACTGTGTCCGGGGTGCAACTATAGCACTGCCGGGACCCCGCTTCAACCAATAAAGCTCCTCATAACTAAACTCGACTTTACTAGTTTGACGAACTGCGCTTTAGTACAGTCAGGACAAAGCCTAGGAGTTACGATGAGTATCGAAGTCAAAATCCACGACGCCCAAACCAGTATTTTGCGCGAACTCTTATTTGTGAAAGAGGCCGGCTACGCCGAACTCCAAAAGCCGACCGGCCTTAGTAGCGACCACTTTAATTTTCACATCACTCGGCTCGTCGAACTAGATCTGGTAGAGAAGGTCGGTCGCGGTCGCTACCGCCTCACCCACAAGGGCAAGGAGTATGCCAATAAGCTCGATACCGACAACAAAACCATCGAACGCCAACCTAAGGTCGCGGTACTGCTAGCCGTCGAGCGCGACATGAATGGCGAACGCCAGCTGCTATTCCAGCAACGCACCAAAAATCCCTATTATGGATACTGGGGTTTCCCGAGCGGCAAGGTGCGTTGGGGCGAGACTCTGCTGGAAACTGCCGCCCGCGAGCTTATGGAAGAAACCGGCCTGACCGCCGAGTGCAACATTGTCGGCTTGTATCACGAACACACTTTCCTAGAAGGGGAGGTCGACGCTATTGAAGACAAGCTGTTTTTTGTAACCCATTGTACCGACTCCCAGGGCACATTGATCGAGAAGTATGAGGGTGGGATTAATAAGTGGATGAGTGTTGAAGAAGCGCGCAATCAAACCAAGCGTTACAGTAGCTTTGAAACCGAGCTCGAAATGATTATCAGTGGCAAAGGCGGCTTTGTAGAAGAAACGCATCGGTATTCGAAGGAAGAGTTTTAGCCTAGCCGCGAGCCAGGCATCGTTTTGTTATAGTTGTCGTATGTCAGAGAGTTCAAATATCAGGCAGGTGGTGTGCCTCGTTTTCTGTGAGGATGAAAAACTATTACTCGAGCAGAGGCTTGATGGTGATGCATTTCATAAAAATTGGATGTTTACAGGTGGCAAAGTTGAAGCTTTGGATCGGAGCAGCGGTAATCCGATTCATAACGCCTCAGTACGTGAGGCAGAAGAAGAAACGGGCCTCAAGCCGATGGCAAGCAACGTTTTTACTTCATTCGTACAGGAGTTGAGGGATGGCAGAACGTTCGAATTTATAGGCGTGAACATTCTCAAATGGGACGGCAAATTAAAAAACCAAGAGGTTGGTCGTCGGAATTTAGCCTGGATTGGCATTAGTGAGGCAAGAGCCATAATTGGCGAGCACGAAGTTGATAGACGGATTTTAGAAGACTTTTTAATTGTCCGAAGTTGAGACGGTTCGTGTCGGCTTTCAATCCAAGATCATCGATGTAGTATCATGAACTATATGCCAAACGCTGCAACGGAAAAGAAAGTGGAGTCCGCGATCAGGTTGCGCGGATTTGTGAAGCAATTCGGGTCGATCACCGCGGTTGATGGCCTCGACCTCGACGTTCCCTATGGCAAGTGCGTGGGGCTGCTTGGCCCCAATGGTGCCGGGAAGTCGACTACGATGAAAGCGCTGACGGCACAGGTCATTGCCAACAAGGGTGAGCTCGAGGTGTTGGGCTATCATTTGCCCGAAGATTCCAAGCAAGCCCGCGCCCAAATGGGCGTGGTGCCGCAGCTGGATAACCTCGATATCTCGCTGACCGTCGAGCAAAATCTGCTCGTTTTCACGTATTTATACCGGGTGCCTTCGGCGGAGCGCCATGCCGCGATCGAACGGGCGCTTGATCTCGCCAACTTGACCGAGCGGCGTTCAGAAAAAGCCGACAAGATTAGTGGCGGTATGCGTCGCCGTTTACTGATTGCCCGCGCTTTGCTCCATCAGCCCAAATTAATCTTGCTTGACGAGCCAACGGTAGGCCTAGATCCGCAGGTGCGGCAGGAGCTGTGGGCTTTGATCGACCGCCTGCGCACCGAAGGCGTGTCGATACTGATGAGCACCCATTACATCGAGGAAGCCGAGCGGTTGTGCGATACTGTCACGATTATGTCCCATGGCAAAGCCATTGCTGTGGGCTCCCCCGATGATTTAATTCGTGAGCACGTCGGCGCCGAAGCCGTTGAGGTGTATGGATCCCCTGCGCGCTTAGCCGAGGTCGAGGGAGTAGCCCGTAAGCGCGGCTGGGACACCCGTCGCACGGGAACGTCGGTGGCGATCCTTAATAGCAAGGGAAAGATCGGACTCGAAGGTGAAAAGCGCGCCACTAACCTCGAAGACGTGTTTGTATTGCTGACCGGCGAGGAGATTGCTTGATGGACGCAAACCGACGTCTGGGTCGTTTGGAGCCCGCCGCTTTACTGGGCGTTTTGGTTCGCGAAGTCGTCAACTTTTCTTCGTTCTGGCGTTCGTCGACGTTTTCGTCGACGGTTGATCCCACCATCTACTTACTGGCATTTGGCTTCGGTTTCGGCTCGCTAGTCAGCAAGGTGGCGGGCTACAACTACATCGATTTTGTCGGTACCGGAATTGTCGCTACCACGGTTTTATTTGCGGGCGCATTCCCCGCCATGTATTCCACCTTCGTTAAATATCAGTTTCAGCATACCTACGACGCAATTTTGGCGGCTCCCGTCGACACGGAGGAGTTGGTAACTGGTGAGGCGTTGTGGATTGCTATCCGCGTTGGCATTTACGGCTGTGTGCCGTTATTGGTAGCCATGATTTTCGGCCTCCACCCCAGCTGGGGGATGCTCTTGGTTCCTGGCATTGCTGCGCTAGCCGGGTTTGGCTGGGCTGGCTTCGGGATTTTTATTGCGGGTAAAGCCAAGTCGTTCGAAAGTTTTTCGTATTGGCAGAGTGGTTTGCTAACACCGATGTTCCTGGTGGCAGGCACGTTTTTTCCCTTAAATCGGTTGCCAAACTGGGCGCAAGTACTCGGTAACTTCAATCCTTTATTCCATTGCGTGCAGCTGGTGCGACACAGTGTTTTTGGTTTACAAGGCTGGCACGACGTGGGGCACCTGGCGTTCCTCATCGTTTTTGCCCTCGTGTCCTGGCGGTTGGCAATCCACTACTTGGAGCGCAAGTTAGTTCTCTGAATATAATGTTCCGGTAACGCCACTGTCTTGCTTTTCGGTTCTAGTAGAGGCTACCTAGCACTCCTACAACGCTTATGCTTTAATAGCATTATGAATGTACTGAAGAGCCTGCTGAGGCCAATCCTGCATATCCGGCTTTCCCATTTGTTTATTATGCTGTTTGTTATTTTCTACTTCGTCCTAGCATGGCGGCCACAACTTACCTTTACCTCAGGAGAGCTAGCGGTCTTTTCGGTCAACTCATTCCTCTTCGGCTACTACTTCAGTCCGATTCTTAGCTCGCAAAAAGATCGGGTTGATAACCTTATCAAGACAGTACGTCAGGAAGAGATGGTGTTGTTGGATGTCTTGACGCAATCCCACTTGCTAAGATCGTCCGTTCGCCACGAACTCAAAGTTAAGCTGAAGGCGTATATTGACACCATTGTCGACAATACCAAAATTCAAGCCGATAACCTGCAATATGACGAGCTACTGCACTACACCCAAGAACCCAGGTTTAAAGATAACCAGATTATGCATACGATTTACGACCACATTTCGAAAACCCAAGAGAATCGAGATACGATGCAAAACTTGTATGCTACTAGGGTCTTTAGTCACGAGTGGCTGGTGTTGTCAGTTTTGTTTGGGGTTACACTATTCTTTGCCCTTCAGACCGACTATAGCCACAACCCAGCTTTTCAGCTCTTGCTAGCAGTCTTGTGCTCCGGCTTGAGTTTGCTCATTGTCATTATGGTCAAATTTGCAACCCTTACCCACAAGCAGGCTAAACGCATTTGGGAGCCACTGCACTACTTACTCGCAACTCACTTTGACGACGTGGACCAAAAAGAGGTGCAAGAAGCGGTGCGGGCGGTCGAAATAGCGGCTGCGGCCGAGAGAGCCTAGGCAAAAGCATGATCTACTTTGTACGCCACGGGGAAAGTGAGGCTAATCGCGACCGGCTGTATGCTGGCCAGCGTGATGATTGTCCGCTGACGCCCAAGGGAGAGAAGCAAGCCCATGAGGCGGGGGAGGATATCAAGCGTAAACAACTCACTATTGATCGCATCATTTGCTCGCCCCTCCAACGCTCTGCAAAGTCGGCCGCCGCGATTGCCAAAGATATTGGTTTTGATCCGGCGCATATCATTATTGATCCGCGAATAACCGAATATGACATGGGCTCGCTCACCGGTAAACCCATGCCCACGGCTTCTGCGGAACTTGTAACTCCCGATAACGCCGAAGATGTCCACGCCTTTCAGCAGCGGGTCATGGCAGTTCTGCACGAAGCCGCCGCGTTGCCCGGCAATACGCTGATTGTGTCCCACGCCGGCGTTGCCAAGGTGATTGAGGCGACCCGGCGGCACCATCCACCACATATTTTCCATGACCTGGATGGCTACCCTCATGGGCAGGTGGTTGAACTTGGGTTTTTGTTTAAAGTAAAAGTTTAATATGCCTCCGGATCAACCCTCTCCTAGCGCACAATCCGGTGTGCTGCAATCGGTGCAGCCAGATATTGGCCCGGCTGCAAAACCCCCCGTGCAATTAGTGATTGAGGTCGTAGCTGTGGTGCTAGTACTCATTGGGGGTGTGGGTGTAGCTTTTGCGATGTACTATTTCCAGCATCATGGGATCGCCATTCTCCAGACAGCAAAACATAGTTCGACCACCCCATCTAGCCATGCTGCACCACCATCCCCTCAGACGAGTCCGCCGCCGGCACCGGTGCCCGCACCTGCTGCCTCTTCTGTCCCACCATCAGCACCACTGCCCCCGACGCTCACCCTCACTAACCAGGACAATGGCCGCACCGTAACAATATCAGTTGGTACCATTGTCACCACGCAACTTGCGCAGCAGGCGGGGGTTACTGGATATCATTGGAATGGATTAGCACTTTCGTATAGGACTTGGCAGTTAGCCAGCGTCAAACGATTTGGTAGCAATTTTTCCCTTGTCCATGGTGCGGATGGGAGTATTAGAGAGAGCTCTCAAATCGCGGCGGCTGGAGACTTTACATTAGGCTACTCCGACATCCCAAACTGTCAGCCCGGCTGCAACCAGCAACCGCTGCAGCTATGGGAAGTACATATCCACGTACCCTAGGGCTATTAGCTTAATCTGTGCGGTACAATATCTGCATGCCCGAACTTCCCGAAGTTGAAACAATTCGCGTTGGTTTGCAGTCGAAGATTGTGGGCTTACGCATTACCAACATTGAGGTGCTGGAGCCGCGTTCGTTCCAAGCCTCGGCCGATCTTGCTGATACCGGGGCCATTGGCGCTCGCGTTGCTAAGTTAAAGCGGCGGGGAAAGGTCTTAATCATGGAACTGGATAGCGGTTATAGCCTGCTGCTTCATCTGAAAATGACGGGGCAGATGGTGTTGGTTGGCCCGAAAGGGGAGCGCTCGGCTGGTGGTCATCCTACCAAAAGCATGGCCGATGACCTGCCGGATAGAAGCACGAAGGTTATTTTCCGCTTTGATGATGGCTCGACTCTTTATTTTAATGATCAGCGCATCTTCGGTTGGATCAAGCTGGTGCCCCAAGGTGAGGTTTTGCGCGACACCCTGATTGCTCGCCTGGGTCCCGAGCCGCTGACGGAAGAGTTTGAACTACCCGGTTTTGCCGCGGTATTGACCCGGCGCCCGAAATCACCAATTAAAGCGGTGATTCTGGACCAGTCGACGGTGGCCGGCGTAGGCAATATTTATGCGGACGAGTCGCTGCACCTGGCTAAAATCCACCCGGCTACTCCGGCGGGTAAGCTCACCACAGCCCAAGTCAAACGACTTTATGAGGCCATTCGTACCATTATCGGCTTGGGAGTCGAGCACGGTGGGACAAGCTTTACCAATTACGTGAATGCCTTGGGCGGAGTAGGTGATTACTTGCATAGCGCGCGCGTCTTTCGTCGTCAGGGCCTGACCTGTCCAGTCTGTGGCACCGTCATTATCAAAACGCGCGTAGCCGGCCGCGGCACGCATCTTTGCCCCACCTGTCAGAAACTGCCAAAAGCCTCGTGATAGACTGGCTGTAATGATTTTCTTTTTTTATGGCCCCAATAGTTTTGCTGCTCGCCAACAAATTGCCAAGTTGGTTGCTGAGTATGTAAAAAAGAGTGGTGATAATTTTGGCGTCGAGCGCATTGACGGCGCCAAAGTGAAGCCGGAGGAGCTGCGTGCCTCGCTCCAAGCGGCGCCCTTCCTGTCCCGTAGCCGTCTCGTTATTATTGAGGATCTGGGCGCGAATAAAGCCATTGCCGCAAAAATAGAGGATCACATCAAAGACGTGCCCGACACGACGGTGGCAGTGTTTTACGAGCCGAATGCGGATCAGCGTACGGTTTATTTTAAGACGCTCAAAGCGGCCGCTAAAACCATCGTGTTCGAGCCGCTGCCGTCGCACAAACTCCAGCAGTGGGTGGCGCGCGAAGCCGCTACGGCCGAGGCCACCATTGAACAAGGGGCAGCCCGCCGCTTACTGGAGCTCAGTGGTGAGGATCAATGGCGACTCAGTCACGAGGTGGCCAAGGTGGCGGCGTACGGTACACCGATTACCGCCGAGGCCGTGGAAGAGCTGGTGGAGGAGAGCCACACCGAAACTATTTTTAACCTGGTTGAGGCGATGACGGCTGGCAACGCCTCAACCGCCCTGCGCTTGTATCGGCAATTGCGCGACGACGGCCAGCACGAAGTCTACATGCTCAGTATGGTTATCTGGCAACTGCGTAATCTGCTGCTGGCTAAAACCGCCGGCGCGACCTCGCCGCTGCAGCTCGCCAAGACCGCCGGAATGTCACCATTTGTGGCTGGTAAAATGCTGGCCAAGCGCCATTTGTTTACCGAAGAACAACTCAAAACCGCTTTTTTGCTGGCTGTCGACACTGATTACCAAATAAAGTCCGGTGCCGGTTCGCCGGACATCCTGGTTGAGCAACTCATCCTCTATATTGCCAGCCAAGTCCCGGCTTAATCGGCCTGCTGGATCGATGCGAGCAGCTGTTCGGCCTCGCCAACCAGCTGGCTAATCCGCGTCAGTTCGCTGCGGGCCAGCCACACACTTCCAGGTGTGGTGCCATAATCGCGCAGCATTTTGACGTGCTCCATAATGTCTTCGCAATGCTCGAGCAAGCGCGCGTGGAGATCGTCGATAGATTGATTCATAACTACAGTGTATACCGCCGGCAGCGGTCAATAAACCAGTTGGCCGGGATTACTTAGCGGACTTTTTTGCGGCAGGCTTCTTTGCAGCGGGCTTTTTGGCACTAGCTTTGGGTGCGGCCTTCGTAGCAACTGGCGTTTTACTGGTATCGCTGGCAATCGCATTAGCCTGCTTCTGGAGGCTGGCTTTACGGCGGGCAGCGGTATTGCGGTGGATGGTGCCTTTTTTGACGGCACGGTCAATCTCGCTGACGGCGGCCCGCAAGGTTTCAGACACCGCGGCCGTGTCTTTGGTGTCGATGGCATCAGTAAAGGCGCGGACATCCTGGTGGATGGCCCGCTTGACTTGGAGGTTGCGGCTGCGGCGCTTGGCCTGCTGCCGCACTCGTTTAATTGCAGACTTGATAATTGGCATATCAGATGAGACTATAGCGAATCTTAGCTGTCTTGTAAAGCTGCGGATCAACATAAGTATTTTGGGTGTATCATAAGAGATAGCTGAGACGTCCATCACAACTTGGAGGCGACACATGGGACGCGTTATAGCCTTGAAGCCTACGGATCCCTCCGATGCCTTCTTGGTTCGGCGGGCTCAGAACGGGGACCAAGAGGCATACCAGAAACTGATGCAACGGTTTGAGGGTTTTGTAATCGTAAAGGCCGCTTCATCCGGATACAACCTGCCGGGCGGTTCCTGGGACGATCTGGTTCAGGAAGGACGCCACGGTCTGATGAAGGCTATCAGGGACTTCAAAGCGGAGCGGGGTGCATCTTTTCGCAACTTTGCTGATTTGTGCATTTTGCGTCAAATGCAGACCGCTGTAGTTACTGCCACGCGCAACAAGCACCAGCCGCTTACCTACTACAGAAGCCTGGATGAACCGGTGAACCTCGGCGAATCGACCAGTGAAGTTCAAGTACTGTCGGAGTCCAGCATTCGCTTCGCGGCGCCCAGCACAGACTCCCCGCATGAAATTCTCATGCGGCGTGAGCTCATGGATGAGCTTTGCTGGCTAGAGTTCCACCTGACACAGATTGAGGCTGTCTCTCTCGCAATGCAGATCGCAGGACACAGCTATGAGGAGATAGCGGCTGAGCTGGGAATTAAGCCCAAGTCTGTAGACAACGGACTCCAGCGTGCACGCCGCAAGCTGACACCCATATTGCAGCAAGCTGCTTAGCTTCCTACAGTTATGTCCGCCTAGTGAAAGGATTCATTAGGCGGACGTTTCCGCTATTATTTCTTGTCCAGCGTAAGAAATTTCCTATCTGTTGACTTCCTGGTCGTTTTTTGCTAAAATATCAGATTCGTAAGTGAGCTTATATGGACCGCGAATTAACGCCAAAACAACAGACTTCGGAGGCTATCCGCCAAGCCGAGACTATCTTGATTATGACTGGGCAGCACCCCAGCATCGATCAAGTAGCTTCGACGATCGCGCTGGCCGCTTTATTGCGCAAATACGGTAAAAAAGTCACGGCGGTCGTTAGCGATGAGATTCCGGCTGGCGCTAAGTTCCTGTCTACCAACCTGGTAGAGAGTACCTTGGGTGGCTTGCGCGATTTTATTGTGCGGGTTGATCTGAAAAATGCCGAGCTCGATAAACTCAAATACACCATCGAGAACGCCAAGCTTAACATCCACATTACGCCGTTCGCGGGCAGCTTCCAGCAACGCGATGTCACCTATGACTATGGTGACTATCAGTTCGACCTGGTTATTATCCTGGGTGTTGCTTCCTATGCGCGGATTGATAAAATTTACGCTCAGAACGCCGAGCTCCTGCGCCAGATCCCGCTGGTAAATATCGACTTCCATCGCAGCAATGAGCAATACGGGGCGATTAACCTGATTGAAGGTACCGCCGCTAGTCTCAGCGAAATCTTGATTGCGCTCTCCGAATCGCTCCAGTCCGGCATGATTGATGAGAAGATTGCCACTACCATGCTGGCCGGCATTATGGCGGCTACCGATCGCTTTACCGCGACCCACACCACTGCCAAAACCATGACGGTGGCGGCCCAAATGATGGCCATGGGAGCTAACCAGCAGGACGTAGTGAAAGGCCTGTATCGCGATAATCGTAGCGATAGCCGCGACCGCAAACCAGCCAATTCGCAACCGCCTGCGCAACGGCCGAATCCGCAGCCGGTACAGCGTACCCAGGATACTCAGCCGCAGCGACCAGCTCCCGCGCAACCAGTTGCACCGGCTCGCCCAATAACTACGGAAACTCCGCGCCCGGTAGCTACTGCTGCTCCCCAAACTCCGCAACCTGCGCCCAATCAGGTGTATCAGCAACCTGCCGCCCCCCGCGTTGAGCCTCCTCAGCCGACGCCTCTTCCAGCGCCAGAAACCATAGCTCCGACTCCGCAGCCACCCGTCGCGAGCCCACTGGAATCAAACAACACGTCGGCACCCAAAAGTCTCCCGCGTGCATCTCAGCCGCCGGTAACGCCTCTCGCCCCTGACGCTCCTGCCATGGAGGAATTGCTGCCGCCACATCACATCGAGATGAGTGATGCTCCGGATACGCCGGCCTCCGACGATCTGTTGCCCGAAGCTGCTCCCAGCGCCCGCATTGAGACTCCAACTGCCGAGCCACTGATCAACAACACCGACGACCGTCGCCCACCTAGTGTGGTACCACGTCCGGCGACCAATCGCGCGACTAATCCGACCAACAAGCCGGTTTTTGCTCAGAGCCTCGACGAATTCCGCTACTAATCTGCCATACTTAATGCCATGGATTCAATTGCGCCCAGTGGCCTTCTTCTGATCGATAAGCCGGCTGGTATTACTTCCTTCGATATTATTCGGACTCTCCGGAGCACCACCGGTGTGCGCAAGATCGGTCACGCGGGCACGCTTGATCCGGCCGCCACGGGTCTGATGCTAATGTTGTTTGGACCGGCGACTAAGCAGGCGAGCAAGTTTTCCGGCCTCGACAAGACCTACGTGGCGGAAATGACGCTGGGTAAAACGTCGTCGACCGGTGATGGGGAGGGGGAGTTAACGGCTGTGTCGACGCGACGGCCCACGCAAAGTGAAGTTGAAGCCGCCCTGAAGCACTTTGTCGGTGAAATCACCCAAACCCCCAGTCAGTACTCGGCGATCAAGGTGGGCGGCGTACGCGCCTATAAGCTGGCCCGCGCGGGCAAAGACGTCACCATGCCACCCCGCCAGGTCGCAGTTTACGAGATCAAGCTCTTGGATTACGACTATCCTAAGGTGCAGTTCAAAGCAACAGTGTCGAGTGGTACGTATATCCGGAGCCTAGGGGAAGATATCGGCCGGGAGCTTAAAACCGGTGCCTACCTTAGCGCCCTCCAGCGTACTCACATCGGTGAATATGGCCTCCATAATGCCTCTGCTCTAGGCACAGTAGATGCTAGTAACCTGCTAAGCAAGCTTACTAATCCCAACTTGAAATAATTTAATCCTTGTACTATAATAATGAAATCCTGAAGACCAGGTGAGGCGGCTGCAAGTAAGGCAGGCGTACCGGTTGATGACCTACACATCCTCCCAAGGGAGCTTTGACATGTATGAGATAGTGTTCAACCAAAAGACGGATGTCCGTTTGCCTGCACAGCCAGAACAATTTTGGTTGCGTTGCAACATCAGGACCCTTCTAGATTTCTTCGACCACCCATACATTCGCCTGTACTACGTCCAGATAGAGCTGTTGAACCAGTTTGCGGGCGAGCAAGGTGGGCGAAAGTTTCTAGTGGTAGCCGAGACCTTCATGACGGACAAGGAGCCGCACATCGGAACCTCTCAGGTCTTGGAGCTTGAGTATACCTCAGCAGTTGGAAAACCACGCCTCAAGAGCCTAACGGCTCGGAGTGCTTCGGTGTGGCTGTCCACCTCCGTTGAGAAGCATGGCCGCCTAGCTGTGGAAGTTCGGGAAGCCATTCAAGCCAAGCTCACAGAGTTCATTCAGGCCTAGCTAACAGGCCGGTCCGTGAGGGGCGTTCGAGAGCACAAGTGATGTTTCATCCTTGCTGCGCTCCGTCCCTCGCGGTCTTAACGTCAAAGACTGTGCAGTCTTTCTGATGAGTCCCAAAGGGCGAAACGTTAAGATTTATTTAATCCGCATGCGGTAAAATTAGTTTGCGATTGTAGCCAATTCCCAAAGCATAACCAGTCTTGTTGTTCGTATTCCGTTCGGATATTATGAACCCAGTAATCACATGTATTACAATTAACTCATAAGGAACAGCGATGCCACTTACAGCGACCGATCTCAGCAAAATCAAAGTCAGCATTGTCGATGTGGTGCAGCCGCGTTTCGATCAGCTTGACGACCGCCTCGATGAGACCAATAGCCGCTTTGGACAGCTCAAAACCGAGTTCGAGGGCTTTGCGGCGGCTACTAACCGCAAATTTCACACCGCCTTTACTGATATTTCGATCACCAAGGAGGATTTGCAGGTCGTGAAGCAAATGGTTACCGAGCATGGATTTCGCATTGCGCGGCTGGAAACCCGCGATACCGGCGAGCAGTAATCTTGCATTTACTCCTGTAATTTGCTATACTTGAATCCGAAATGTTGAAGTCCGACGTAAAAACCAAAGTCATTAGCGCTAATCAAAAGCATAAGACTGACACGGGTTCGCCCGAAGTTCAGATTAGTATTTTTACGCGTCAAATTCAGGAGCTGACAAAGCACCTTCAATTGCACAAGAAAGACGAGCACTCTCGGAGGGGGCTGTTGAAGATGGTGGGTAAGCGCCGTCGCCTCCTGGACTACTTGAGCAAGCACGATACCGAGCGGTACCGCACGGTCCTCAAAAAACTCGACTTGCGCCGGTAATTATCCCGAACGAAGCCGAGGGATCCGTTGATCCTTCAACTGCGCTCAGGATGACAAGCAGATTTCTGCTGGTTAAATGAGAGCGGAGTTTAGCAATCAAACGACCGCGTGGTAGAGCTTTGACTCCGATTGGGAGGTGTAGCCTATAATCGGAATCTTGTCCCTGGCACGCGGCACACGAAAAGGAGCCTTATGGCAAACCAAGATATTATTCACCCCTTTGGCGGTGAAACCAAGCGGTTCGAGACCGAGTTCTGCGGCCGCACCCTCACAATTGAAACTGGTCGGCTGGCTTTTTTGGCCGATGGCGCGGTAACCGTGCGTTACGGCGACACCATGGTGCTTGGCACCGCCGTGATGGCTAACACGCCGCGAGCGGGCATCGACTTTTTCCCGCTACTGATCGACTACGAAGAGCGGATGTATGCATCGGGCAAGATTTCCGGGAGCCGCTTCTTGAAGCGCGAAGGCCGGGCCAGCGAGCAGGCGACGCTGAATGCGCGCTTGATTGACCGCCCGATCCGCCCGCTGTTTCCTAAGGGCTTTCGCAACGATGTGCAAGGGATCGCGACGATTTTGAGCGCCGACCTCGTACACAATCCCGATATGGTGGCAATGATTGCGATTTCGACGGCCTTGATGCTCTCCGGTGCGCCTTTTGATGGCCCAGTGGCTGGCGTGCACGTTGGGCAAATCGATGGCAAGTTGATAGCATACCCGACTAACGAAGAAATGGCTGCCAGCCCGCTCGACCTGATTGTGGCTGGTACCAAGGACGCCATCATGATGGTGGAAGCCGGTGCCGACGAGATTAGCGAGGCGACTATGACCGAGGCCATCGAGCTGGCGCATAAGTCGATCCAGCCGGTAATTGCGCTCCAGGAGCTGATTGCCAAGGAGCTGGCGGCCGAGCCGAAGGAATTTGAGCTACACAAAGCCAACCACGATGCCGAAGTTCTGCTGGCCGACTACCTCCAAGACAAGCTGGGCCAGGCGATCCAGCACGAGAACCAGTACTTGCGCCACGACGCTATCAAAAACCTGCGCCGCGAAGTCGTGGCCAAATTCGGTGGCGAGGACGGCGAGTTTAACTCCGACGATCTCGAGACCGCCTTTGAAAAGGTAATTGATGGTGAAGTCCGCCGCGCCATTCTGGAGGACGGCGCGCGACCCGATGGCCGCAAGTCGACCGAAATCCGGCCGATTAGTAGCCAGGTTGGGATTATTCCGCGGGCCCATGGCTCGGGCTTATTTACCCGCGGCACTACCCAAATCCTCAACATTACAACGCTGGCCTCTACTAGCTACGCCCAAATGATCGACACCATGGAGCAGGACACCACCAAGCGCTACATGCACCACTACAACTTCCCGCCGTATTCGACGGGTGAGGTTAAGCCCATGCGCAGTGCCGGCCGCCGCGAAATTGGTCACGGCGCACTGGCCGAGCGAGCCCTCCTGCCGGTCATCCCTTCGGTCGAAGACTTTCCCTACACTATTCGCACGGTGTCGGAAGCAGTCAGCTCCAACGGCTCCACCTCTATGGCCAGCGTCTGTGGTAGCACCCTCAGCCTCATGGACGCGGGTGTTCCCATAAGCAAGCCGGTGGCTGGTATCGCCATGGGACTCGTGATGGGCGAGAATGACCACCACGTTATCCTCAGTGACATCCAGGGCGCCGAAGACTTTGCTGGTGACATGGACTTTAAGGTCGCCGGAACCAAGGACGGTATTACCGCCCTGCAAATGGATATTAAGGTGAAGGGGATTACTCCCCAGGTGATGAAGGAAGCCTTGGAGCAAGCCCACAGCGGCCGTGAACACATTATGGGCAAGATCCTGGAAGTACTGGATGCGCCGCGACCGGAGCTGGCAGAGCATGCGCCGCGGATTTCTAAGATGATGATCAGTCCTGACGACATCAAGCTAGTTATTGGTAAGGGTGGGGAAACCATTAACAAGATTATTGCCGGAACCGGTGTGGAAATTGACATTGAAGACAGCGGTTTGGTGATGATCGCCTCGACCAACGCCGAGGCCGCCAAGCAAGCTATGGACTGGATTACGCAGTTGACTGCCCGTCCGGAGATCGGCAAGATCTACCCCGGTAAGGTCGTGAAGATCATGGACTTTGGCGCTTTCGTCGAGATTATGCCGGGTAAAGACGGCTTGGTCCATATTTCTCAGATGGCCGACCATCGTATCGATAAAGTTACCGACGTTTTGAAAGAGGGTGATAATGTGCAAGTAAAGCTGGTTGAGATCGACGACAAGGGTCGGCTTAATCTCAGCATGAAGGCGGCCAAGAGTGACACTGCAGCCCACCGTTAGCCCATGACCAAATCGGAGAAACTTGACGCTATTGCCGAGCGCATCACCGCAGAGAAAGTGACACCGCAGTTGGCGGCCAGTGCCACTCAGCTGGTGATGGGAGAAGGAAGTCCCGATGCCGAGGTGATGTTTGTGGGCGAGGCGCCGGGGGCCAAGGAAGACGAGCTGGGACGACCGTTTGTCGGCGCCGCCGGTAAGTTCTTGGATGAGATGTTGGCGAGCATTGACCTGAAGCGCGAGGATGTCTACATTACCAACATCGTCAAATACCGTCCGCCGGGAAACCGAGATCCGTTACCAGAAGAAGTTGCGGCCTTCAAGCCCTTTCTGCTCGAACAACTCGAGGTTATTTCCCCCAAACTGACCGTTTTTCTGGGGCGCCACTCCATGAACGTGTTTCTGCCCCAGCTGCGCATCAGCCAGGCTCATGGGCGGGCGTTCCGCAAAGATGGCCGCGTCTCTATGCCGCTCTACCACCCAGCGGCCGCGTTGTACAACGGAGGCTTGCGCGACCAGCTACTAGCCGATTTTGCCGGCATCCCCAAAGTACTGGCTAAAATCACGTAATCATTAAAAATTTTAACTACTAATGAATAAAGGAACCTAATGGAACCAACTAACAAACCCGCTTCCCCCGGAAGCAATCCGCCCAAACCGCGGAACCAATCGAATCGACCAAATAACAATAAACCGAACGCTGGCTCTGCCGGCAACGGTCGCCGTAATGGCAGTGGCAGCAATGGCCGCGCCCGGCGCCGCCAGCAGCAGGCCAACCCGATTGCCGCCAAGCTGATGAACCAGCCCGCCATCCCAGTTAATAAGTCTGTTTATAATGGTGCCGGCGGCGAGCAGGCTACCCAAGTTAAGTCGCGCCAGGCCAACCAAGTCACGCGTGATCCCAAACTGCGGATTATCCCGCTCGGCGGCCTCGGCGAGATCGGGAAGAACATGACGGCGCTGGAGTATGAGGATGACATGATCATTCTTGATCTCGGCTCGCAGTTTGCTACCGAGGAACAGCCTGGCGTCGACCACGTCTTCCCAGACATCACCTATTTAGAAAAAAACCGCCACAAGCTGCGCGGTATCGTGATTACTCACGGTCATATGGACCACATTGGTGCCAGCGGCTTTGTGTTGCCCAAGCTCCCGGCTCCGATTTTCGGTACCCAGTTCACTCTCGCCATGCTCCAAAAGCAGATTGAGGAGTTCAAACTCCAAACCCAGCCGCAATTTCGCAGTATGAACCCGGATACCCACGAACGGGTGCAGCTCGGCGTCTTTAATATCGAGCTGGTCCGCGTCGGCCACTCGATTCCGGACGCCACCGCCGTGGTGGTGCGGACTCCCGTCGGTACCGTCATCGACACCGGTGACTGGCGGTTCGAAGTTGACCCGGTGGCCGGCAAGCCCATGGATGTCGACCGCTTGGGCGAGATCGCCAAAGAAGGCGTCCGTATCCTGCTAGGGGACAGTACCAATGCCAACCGCGCTGGCAATACCCCTCAGGAACGCCAAATCGCCGATACCCTCGACGACTTATTTAAGCGCGCCAACGGCCGCATCATCATGAGCATGTTCGCCAGTAATGTGAACCGCGTGCAGTTGGTCATCGACACCGTCGCCAAGCACAACCGCAAGCTCGCCATCACCGGCCGTAGCATGCTCGCCAACACCGAGTTGGCGGTAAAACTCGGCTTGATTAAAGTCCCGCCCGGTTTGCTCACGCGCGTCCAAGATACCGCTACCAGCAAAGACGCTGTGGTGCTGTGCACCGGCTCCCAGGGCGAGATGAACGCCGCCCTCAGTCGCATGGCTACCGGCGACCACCCCCACCTCAAAATCAAGCCCGGCGACACCGTCATCCTGAGCTCCTCGCCGATTGGCGGCAATGTGGTTTCGGTCGGAAATATGGTCGATGACCTGTTGCGCGAAGGTGCACAGGTGTATCAGGCCGCGACTCAGGAGGTGGATGGTTCCGGCATCCTCCACGTTTCCGGCCACGCCTTCCACGACGACCTCGCCGACTTAGTCAAGTTGCTCAAGCCGGAAGTGCTCATGCCGATCCATGGTACCTTTGCCATGCAAACCCGGCACGCCCAAATCGGCCTAGAAAACGGTGTGGATCCCAAGAAAATCTTTATTCTGAGTAACGGCGACACTTTGGAACTTACGGCTAAAGAGGCCAAGCGCGGTGAGCGCGTGCCGGCTGGTATCGTGCTGGTTGATGGCTCCGGCATTGGCGACGTGGAAGTCATGGTGCTGCGCGACCGTTTGGCGCTGGGCTCCGATGGTATGGTGGTAGTCATCGCGACCGTTGATCGCAAGACCGGCCGTCTGGTCACCAGCCCGGACATCATCTCGCGCGGCTTCGTCCATATGAAGGAGAGTGAGGAGTTGATTGGGCGGGTGCGCCAGGAAATCCGCAAAGCCTTCGAGCGCCGCGACAAGCAACGCGGTACTGACTGGGCTAAATTCAAACTGTCGTTGCGTGATGATGTGTCCGACTTCCTCTACGCCAAGACCAAGCGCAACCCCATGGTCCTCCCGGTTATTAACGAAGTTTAGCTACGCAAAACAAGTTGTATTTGAACGTATGAAAAGTGAAGGCGCCCGTTAGGGCGCCTTCGTGATGAAGGGCCGCTAGGGCGCTAGCTGCTTAGTTGCTGCAGCTCGGTCTCGGCTTCCTCGCGCCGAGTACATGCGGACTCAATCCTGACCTGCTTGTCGTCATATTTCTTGAAACCACGACGCAAGATTAGGATTTGGGCGGCTTTGGAGCCGAGTGCAGCAGCCGCCTCGATTGATGAGGGTGCCACAAGCTCCAGGCAATGGGGTTTGACTTCGACAGTCAGGGGCTCCCAGGCCAAGGCCTCCAAGCTCCCCCAGCAGTTATCGTGGAATGGGTAGCTCCTCCGATCGATGAGCCGATCGGCCTTATCCATCCGTATCAACAGCTCGATGAACTGAGGATGGGCTGCTTCAAGGCTTTTAAGCTGATAGCCACTCCAACTTTGCGGGTCAAACCCCCGACTCACTAGATCCAGGACGAACTCTCGGAGGATCCGTAGCTCTCGGTTGCGGGCATTGGCGCGCTCATCTTTGGGTTCACTCATAGGAAGTGGCACGTTGACCATGGATTTCGTTGCCCGGTCGCAGCGCAGGAATTGCAGCATCGCAGCGAGGGTTTCGCTATTGTGCAGCAGGGGCAGCCAGGATGGAGAACTGCGTCGAGCGGCGGTGTTTTTGAAGACGTTTCGGATAAGCATGGTAAAGGCTTTTTCGGCCAAACTCTTCCTTACCCATGCGGCAGACCGCCGCGCATCTCCATCGGCATCGCCTGGGAGTTCAAACTCCTCAAGCTTCAAGTTGAAGCCATCGGCGATTGCCAGGTAAAACCGCAACCGCTCTCGTTGGCGATCTAGGTTATTCTCCATCCACAAGCTCGAGGAAAAGCCGCCGTGGAGGAGGGCATGCAAGTGGGTGCTGGAAGTAGCGCAACTCCACTCTTGCAGCCAGTCAGAAAGGTTGGTCGCGCTACCGGGCAGAGAGATTTGCAGCAATGGGTGATCGCTCGAGAGTTGTGACATGGTACTCCTTCGGGTATAGGCCGCGTTCTTGTGCGGCAGTGGACAGGCACAACCTTTATACCTTCATATCTGGTATACTGCAAACAAAAGCGGTATAATATAGGCAATATGGCTCGCCGTAAACGCAAAAAAACTGCTGTTCCTTCCCTGAGCTTTCGCCCCAACCTCAACGACGGCGTGGCCCGTGAAATCTTCGCGGTTGTTCTGGTAGCCCTCGCGCTCATCCTGTGCTTTGCCATGTTCGGATTTGGCGGCAGTTTAGCTACCGGGTTGTTTGGCGGCCTGCGCCTGGTATTTGGCTATGCGGCATATCTGTTGCCAGTCATTTTCGTCCTCCTAGCTTATATGCTATTCCAGCCCGAGAAGTATGAAGTCCAAGCCCATAACTACATTGGATTTGCTGGTTTTGTGGTGGCGTTATCTGGCCTGCTGCATATTAATATCAATCACTTCCAGGCACTGACGGTAGCCAATCAGGGTGGTGGTGGTGGACTGGTTGGCTACGGCCTCGCCAAAGGTTTTCTGACGATTTTGAATGTACCTGCCTCGATTGTGATACTAATCGCCCTGCTGATCATCTTTACAATTGTGGCCGCCAATACCCGCCTTAGCGAGCTCCTCACCAAGTTTATGAGCTTGTTTCAGCGCGGACCCAAGGAAGACATCCAGATCAACGAGGCCGCCGGCCAACCGCCGAACCAGCTAGAAATCCGCGGCACCATTGGTGGCGGCGGGCGCAAAGTTAAAACCAAAGAGCCGGAGACAGCACTCACCAGCGTGGCTGACCCCGACTGGACGCCGCCAGGTTTGGAGTTGCTCGCCAACGCTACCACTAAAGCCGATGCGGGTAACATAAAAGAAAACGCCGGCATTATTCAAAACACCCTCTCCAGTTTTGGTATCGAGGTGGCAATGGGGGAGGTAAACGTTGGCCCGACCGTCACCCAGTACACGCTGAAGCCCGCCAGCGGCGTTAAGCTCACCAAGATTACCGGTTTGGAGCACAACTTGGCCTTAGCCCTGGCGGCACCGGCGATTAGGGTGGAAGCGCCGATTCCCGGCAAGGGTGCGGTGGGCGTTGAGCTGCCAAATCGCTCGGCGGCGCGGGTGCGTTTGCGTCAGCTAATGACCACTCCGGAGGTGAAGGATGCGGCCTCACCACTGACCATTGTGCTTGGCCAAGATGTGGCCGGTGCTCCCGCCATTGCCGATCTCTCGGCCATGCCCCACTTGCTTATCGCTGGGGCAACTGGAGCCGGTAAGTCGGTGATGATCAATTCGCTCCTCACCAGTTTGCTCTACCGCAATTCGCCGGCCCAGCTCAAGCTGATTTTGGTTGACCCCAAGCGCGTCGAGCTGACACTATACAACAATATTCCGCACCTGTTGACGCCGGTGATCGTGGAGCCGGACAAGACCATTTCGGCGCTGAAGTGGGCGGTGGCCGAAATGGAGCGTCGCCTCAAGCTATTCGCTGAAGTTGGCAAGCGCAACATCCTCGAATACAACTCGATCGAGGCCGAAGACCGCATGCCCTACATTGTGATCGTAATCGACGAGATGGCTGATCTCATGATCCTTTCGGCCGCCGAGGTTGAAGCCTTAATCGTGCGACTGGCCCAGTTGGCCCGAGCTGCCGGTATTCATCTGGTGCTAGCTACTCAGCGCCCCAGCGTCAATGTCATTACCGGCCTGATTAAGGCTAATATCCCGGCCCGCCTGGCCTTTCGGGTCGCCTCCAATGTCGATTCGCGCACCATCCTCGATGCTTCGGGCGCCGAAAAGCTTCTCGGCAAAGGTGACATGATGTTCGCCAGCGCCGACACTCCCAAACCCCGTCGGATCCAAGGCGTGTTTATGGATGAGGCCGAAACCAAGAAAGTCACTGATTACTTACGCGGTGCCCGCCAGCCGCAGTACAACGAAGAAGTCCTGGCCCAACCCGTCAATGTTGGCGGGGGCGGCGGTGGCGCCAGCGGTGATTTTGGCGACGTCGACGACGCCCTCTTCCAGGAAGCTGCCGACACCGTTATTCGCAGCGGCAAAGCCTCGGCTTCTCTCTTGCAGCGCCGTTTGCGCATCGGTTATGCCCGTGCGGCCCGGTTGCTCGATATCCTCGAGGAACGCGGTGTGGTTGGCCCTGCCGACGGTGCCCGACCTCGTAGCGTTCTGGTATCATCGGTGAATGAGACCAGTGACGAAAGCGACACCGAAACCTACGAAGAATAAGGGAACTACAGCTGTAACTGTCGGTCAGGTACTGAAAGAGCGCCGGTTGGCGCGCAAACTCAGCCTTAAGCAGGTTGAGTTAGGAACGCGGATCCGCGGCAAGTACTTGGTAGCAATCGAGGCAGATGACTATCTTACTCTGCCGCCCGACGTCTACAGTCGTGGCTTCGTTCAGAGCTACGGGGATTATCTGGGGCTGGATGGCGCCGCCATCGCCACGAACTACTCCGCTGAGCGTGGCAAGCAGGAATTGCAGCTGCGACGGGCCAGTAGCTTGGTGCGCCCACGATTGGTTCTAACGCCGCGTCTTCTGACGCTCGTCGGGGGCAGCATCGCTGCTCTAGCCATCGCCAGTTACTTAATAATCCAGTTCAGCGCGTTGACCGCTCCGCCGCACCTCAGCGTCGCTAATCCGGCGCGCGACCAAGTTCTCTATGGCAGCCTCATAACGGTTTCCGGCCACGTGGATGAGGGCGCTAATGTGTTTGTAAACTCCTCGCCAATCCTAGTGGACGGCAATGGCAACTTCACTGACGCCATCGCCTTGCAAGACGGCGTTAATAACATTAATGTTTCCGCCACTAATGCGCTCGGTAAAACCACGACCGTTACCCGCAACATCCTGGCCCACGTTCCCAACATCAGCCCGAGCGCAGCACTACCATCAGCTCCGTTTAACGGCGTGGCCGTGAGCGTGCAGGTGAAGGGAAGTGCTACAACACTCACTATCCGCATTGATGGCAAGCCGGCCTTCCAAGGCACAATGTTGTCCGGGACGACCCAGACGTTCCGGGGTTCGAACAATGTCGTCGTGTCTACCAGCAATGCTGGTGCTACTCACTTGACCGTCACTAACTCTACGACAGCCAACCAGGACCTCGGTAGCCTCGGCACCACCAACCAGCCTAAAAATAACTTCCAGTTCGCCAGCGATACTCAATTCCAGTAGGGATGTTGACTGATCATCCACGTTTATTTAGACTGAAGATACTGTAATGGGTTTTCAGCAAACAAGCGCTCAAGCGCTTTTTTGTTTTGTAACAAAAAGGAGGCTCCGGGGAGCCTCGATGCCCACACGGTGAATTTGGTGCGGGAGACGAGATTCGAACTCGCACACAGCAAAACTGTAATGGGTTTTCAAACCATCGTGTCTACCATTCCACCACTCCCGCCGTCGAGCATTCACTACTGTAGCAAGCGGAGATTAAATTCCGATTAATTGGTATAATTGATCCATGGCCAAAGACTTTTCATTCGATGTTGTCAGCGATTTTGACGCCGGCGAAATGACCAACGCGGTCGACCAAGCCCAGCGCGAGCTCAGTCAGCGCTATGATTTTAAAGGCACCGCCGCCAAGCTGGAGTTTGCCGATGGTAAGTCTGGCGTGCAGTTGGAAGGGGATAGCCGCAACCAGCTCGACGCCATTATTGATGTGCTTCAAAGTAAGCTGATCCGCCGCGGCATCTCCACTAAAGCGCTTGATCTTACGTCGGAGGCAGTGGAGTCAGGTGTTATTGTCAAACGCACCATTGCATTCAAAAAAGGCCTCGATCAAGACAAGGCTAAGAAATTATCGAAAATTATCCGCGATGCCTACCCTAAGGCAAAGGCTCAGATCCAAGGCGATAGTGTGCGGGTGTCCAGTGCCAGTAAGGATGATTTGCAGGGCGTAATGACTCTCCTGAAGGCTCAGGATCTCGATTTCCCCCTGGAATTCCAAAACCTGCGATAATGATTTTTAAAGTGCTTGACGTTCGTATTTTGTTCGGTTATGCTTATTTCAGAGCAAGCCACTAAAACAAAGCTTCCGGAGTAATGTGCTGCTGGTGCTGGGGCACATTACTCCCAGCTTGCTCGCGTTAAAGAATTATTTAATATCGCTGCGTTATAGTGACGGTATTACACCAAACTAACCAGAGGGACATGGTACAATGGCAACAGCAATTAAACAGCAGGATAAGGTGGAGCAGGTCAATAAAGACGAGCAATCGGCCCGCCGTAAAGCGGTCGATTTAGCGGTCAGCCAAATCGAAAAACAATTCGGCGCCGGCTCAATTATGAAGCTCGGCGACAGCCACCGCATTGATGTTAAAACGATTCCGACGGGCAGTTTGTCGCTCGATATTGCGCTGGGTGGGGGCTACCCCCAGGGCCGGATTTTAGAGATTTACGGCCCGGAATCCAGCGGTAAAACAACCTTAGCCCTGCATGCTGTCGCAGAGGTGCAAAAGCGGGGCGGCCTGGCGGCCTTCGTTGACGCCGAGCACGCACTTGACCCAGAATATGCTGAGCGTATCGGTGTAAACCTTGATGACTTATTGGTATCTCAACCTGACACGGGCGAGCAAGCCTTGGAAATTACCGAAACGTTGGTACGCTCGAGCGCCGTTAATGTTGTGGTCGTCGACTCTGTCGCCGCCTTAGTTCCACGCGCCGAGATTGAGGGCCAAATGGGCGACGCCCAAATGGGCATGCAGGCACGGCTGATGAGTCAAGCGCTGCGTAAGTTGACTGGTGTTGTGAGCAAATCTAACACCACTGTGATCTTTATTAACCAGTTGCGTATGAAGATTGGCGTGATGTTTGGCAACCCGGAAACCACGGCCGGCGGCCAGGCGCTTAAATACTACTCTTCGGTTCGCCTGGACATTCGCCGCTCCGAGCAAATTAAAGACGTCGATAAAGTGATCGGCAACCGTGTCAAAGTTAAAGTCGTCAAAAACAAGGTTGCGCCGCCATTCCGTATCGCCGAGTTCGACATTATGTACAACCTCGGGATTTCAACCTCGGCCGACCTGCTAGAACTGGCAGTCAAGTATGACTTGGTCAAAAAGAGCGGCGCCTGGTACGAGTATAAGGACGAGAAGATGGGACAGGGCCGCGAAGCCGCCAAGGCCTTCCTCGATGAGCACCCCAAGCAAGTCAAAGAGCTGGAGACGGCCGTTCGTGCAGCCGCCGCTCTTTAAGCTGGTGACCACGATCCGCTAACAGGGTTCAATATGTCCACCGTCACCAACATTACCCAGCAGCGACGGCGTAAGGACAGGTTCTCGATATACATCGATGGCTCCTACCGCCTCTCGCTGGCCCAAGATCAACTGGCTGACGCCGCTCTGCGGGTTGGCGACGAGTTGGCCGATGCCGACATAACTCGCCTGGCGCAACAGTCGGAAGTAGGCAAAGCTTTGGATCGCGCCTACAACTTCCTGTCGTTTCGGTCGCGCAGCCGCCAGGAAATGGCGCGCTACTTTCGCGACAAGAAATATGATGCCGATTTAATCGAGTTCCTGATTCAACGTCTCGAAGTCCAAGACCTGATTAACGACGAACGCTTTGCCCGGGAATGGGTCGAGGCGCGACAGCTAGCCAGTCCGCGTAGCCGTATCCATTTACAGGCCGAGCTTCGTGAAAAGGGGATTGCTTCGGACATTATTGAAGTTGCTATGGCTTCGACAGCGGCCACCGATGAAGGTGCAGCGATAATGGCGCTCATTGCCGGAAAGCGCCTGCGCCAACGCTATCCAGAGGATCAAAAGCTCATCCGCTATTTGGCGGGCAAAGGATTTAGATATGATGCCATCAAGGCTGCCCTGGAGCAGTTTGGCGACACCGAAGTTTAGTTGGTGGCGAGGACTCGGTAGGCGAGTCCAAATGCCAGCAGCCACAGAACGGTAACGATTAACACGTAAACCACCTTCTCATTGACCCCATAATAGCGCAAGCGGTTTGAAACGGCAATGCTTACTTTGTGCCGTGAGGAATGGCATGGGGTGCGAGGCTGGGCTCCTGAACGCTGGCGTCCCGTACCGTAAATCGCTTAGTGGTAACCTCAATGATTTGGGTGCGGTCGATCACCAAGCTGTTAAACAGGATGCTTTTCATCAGCGACTGATGTACATACAGCTTTTGCAACATGCTGGTTTTTAGGTTGATGGTATAGTCCTCAACCTTACCCAGCCGCTGGCCGGATTCGCTCACGACCATCTTGCCCATGGGGTTAAAGTTGCGTTCGGCGACATTACTTAGGCGCACAATTTCGTTCGGGTCTTCGATCTCGTCGAAGGAGTCGATAATCAGGCAATCAGATGAGAACTGACGGATGTCGCGCATTAGTACCACGCCCTGTCCGCGGCGCATCTTGCCAACCGCGCACCGCACCGCCATCACTTCCAGGTTCATCGGGTTGATTACTGGGCGCTCGGCAACTGCAATTGGTTGCCCTGTTTGCAGGCTCATGACGGGCAGGTTTTGGAGCTTGCTGGCCAAGATATACATACCTCTTATTATGGCAAACAACTGCGCCAGCACCAATGGCACTGCTACAATCAAGATTTCATCTTATGTTCATCTTGATTTAATCTGGGTTCGTTAGTATAGTAATGCGAGGAATAACTAACCTTTTTGCTCTCCGGCTTATCGCTGGACGGCACCCGTTACACTCGGGTTCCATAGAAAGGAGTGTATGTGCGAGAGTATGAACTAGTGGTGCTTTTGCACCCTGACCTCGAGATCGACATCGATACGCCGATCGCAAAGATTGAGAAGTTAATCAGCGGCGTTGGCGGCAAGATTACCAAACGCGACAACTGGGGCAAGAAGCGCCTGGCTTACCCGGTTAAAAAGCAGCAGTTCGGCATCTATGTCTATTTTGAATTGGAGTTGGAGCCAATCGCGGTGCGCGAGCTGGAATCGCAGCTCCTGATCACCGAAGAGGTCATTCGCTTTCTTATCGTTACAAAACTCGTATTGCAACGGCCGGGCAAGGCCGGGGCTAAATCAGCGTCAACTAAGCAAGACCGCCCGGTAGTGGCGGCTAAGGAGTAGGGTATGGCAAAAAGCTTTAACCAAGCAATTGTAATGGGTAATTTAACGCGCGATCCGGAGCTGCGGACTACGCCCAGCGGGCAGTCGGTGGCATCGTTTGCCGTGGCTACTAACCGTAGCTGGGTTGATGGTAGTGGCGAGCGCAAGGAGGCGGCCGAGTACCACGAGATCGTGGCCTGGGGAAAGCTGGGCGAGCTGGCCAACCAATATCTAAGCAAAGGCCGTAAGGTAATGGTTGTGGGCCGTCTGCAGACCCAAAGCTGGGAAAAGGACGGCGTTAAGCGCCAGCGCACCGAGATTATTGCTAACGATGTCAACTTCCTCGATCGGCCGGGAGAGGGTAGTGGCGGCGGCGATTATACTCCCGCTGCAGCTTCGTCCGACGCATCCGAGTCCGAAGCAGCACCCAAAAAGACAGCCGATAAGAAGGCTGCTACCAAAGATGTTGTTATCGAGGACCTCAAAGATGACGAACCGGTTAACCTCGACGAAATTCCCTTTTAATAACTGATTAAGGATTCACTATGGCTAATTTTTACAGTAAAAAAGTCTGTCGCTTCTGCGCCGAAAAGCTCGACGATGTCGACTATAAGGACGTTAAATTACTGCAGCGCTATCTTAATAGCTACGGTAAGATTGAAACGCGCAAGCGTACCGGTACTTGCTTAAAGCACCAGCGCCGGGTTGCTCTGGCCTTGAAGCGCTCGCGTCATTTGGCGCTGCTGCCATTTGTCATTAAGTAGAACTGCGCGCAGATGGCTTACGGACACACTGACTTGCGTAAAGGCGTAATGATAGAGCTCGATGGGGCGCCACATCAAGTTTTAGAGTCGTCGCACATGGCAACCGGGCGCGGCGGTGCGGTCATGCGCACCAAACTCAAAAACCTCATTAGCGGCGCCGTTACCGATCGTTCTTTCCGGACGTCGGACAAAATTCAACCTGCTGACATTACCAACGTTAACCTCCAATATCTGTACAATGACGGGTCGGGATTTCATTTTATGAACCCGAGTACCTACGAGCAGGAACAACTCGATCGCGCCATAGTGGGTGAGGCTGGTAAGTACCTAAAGGAAGGCGCCAAAGCAGTCGTCATGTATTTCAATAACCGCCCGATAGGGGCTGATATCGGCAATAATGCTTACTTAGCGGTGACCAACACTGAACCAGGGGTGAAAGGCGATACTGCTACTACCGCCCTAAAGCCGGCTAAGTTGGAGACTGGCTTGGAAGTGATGGTGCCGTTATTTATCAACGAGGGCGATGTCATCAAGGTTGATACGCGAGACGGGCGTTATCTTGAACGCCAAAAGTAAGCAACGTCTGGACGTTCTGCTAGTCGAGCGGGGATTGGCTCCTAGCCGCACTGCCGCCCAAGCCATGATTATGGCTGGCCAGGTGAAACATGGTACTACCATTCTAAGTAAACCCGGCCAGACCGTCGCCTGGGATGCCGAACTAACCACGGCCGACCTTCCACGTTACGTTTCGCGCGGCGGCGACAAGTTGGCATCAGTAGCCGAAGCCCTCAACCTGGATTTTGCCGATAAGGTAGTGCTCGACGTCGGTTCAGCTACCGGCGGCTTTACCGATTATGCCCTGCAGAACGGGGCTGCGAAAGTCTATGCTATCGATGTAGGGAGTGCCCAATTGGCCTATAAACTGCGCCAAGATTCGCGCGTCGAGGTT
>Ga0207671_10000147_pt1 | contig 109047 bp, 92 predicted proteins | sample KBSC24metaG_FD_184352 | JGI IMG/M metagenome (GOLD analysis project Ga0207671, IMG submission 184352) | Corn rhizosphere microbial communities from Kellogg Biological Station, Michigan, USA - KBS C2-4 metaG (SPAdes) (version 2) | ecosystem: Host-associated > Plants > Roots > Rhizosphere > Soil...
TGCCGTTGGCGTCGGTGGACTGGGTTCCCCACTGGCTGCCGTAGAACACCAGGTAGACCTTGGACTTGCCGCCGCTTTGCACGCCGATGCCGTCGATCCCGCCGCCGTAGGACAGCGTCTCCGGACCGGTGGCCGTGGTGGCCGCGTTCGTGGGGTGCGAGGCCGCCCAGGCCTTCGCCTTCTGGTTCTGCTGGATGGTGGGGACCGCGCCGTGACGGTACGGGTGGCCGTACGAGGGGTCATACGGGTTCTGTGTGGTGGTGCTCGGTGAGCTGGCGCCGGAGGGCGACGTCGTCGCCGCTCCGTTCGCGGCGGTGGCGAACAGCGTGATCGCCGCTGCGGCAAGACCAGCCGCCGCTCTCAGGGGGACCCGGTGCACGTGATTTCCTCTCTGAGCCGGTTCACGGCCCATTCTCGGAGGGTGGGGTATAAGGACACGTACCGACCGGGAAAGTTAAGGCGCTTTGGACTCGCCGTCAACGCACATCGCCGATAAATATTCCGTAAGGCACCGGAAGATAAGTCACAAGAGGTTTCCACAGGGTGCGCCGCAAGGGGCGTGTAAGGGTTCTCATGGGCGCCCGCGTGGAGCTCGACCCGCAGGTCGTGATCGGCGCAAACGTCGGGCCCGCCGGTCGCGCCGACCGGCGGGCCCTGACAATTCAGAGTTTATTCAGAGGTTTGCGAAAACCCGGTGAAGGCCCGGCTCAGGCCTGCCCCTCGGCATCCACGCGGACCGTGCCGATCCCGGCCTCGGTGAGTCCCGGGAGGATTTTCTCGGCGTCGCCCTCGATCACCACGACCGCCTGGTCGGGGAACAGCCGCTTGGCCGCGGCGGCGTCCACCTCGTCCTTGGACAGCTGCGTGTACTCGGTGTACTTGCGCGTGTAGTAGTCATCCGGCAGCCCGAACTCCACGATCTGCGCCAGCGCGCCGCCCACCGAGCCCGGCGTCTGCAGCGCGATCGGCAGCGAGCCGGTGCGGTAGGCCTTGGTCGAGGCAAGCTCGTCGTCGGTCACCCCGCCGCTCTTGATGCGCTCGATCTCGGCCAGGGCGTCCACCGTGGCCTCGGCCGTCACCTCGGTGTGCACCGAGGCCGTCGCCGAGAACACGCCGCTCTCGCGGTTCAGGTCGAAGCCGCCGCGCGCGCCGTAGGTGTAGCCCTTCACCTCGCGCAGCTGGTGGTTCAGCCGCGAGTTGAAGGTGCCGCCGAGGATGGTGGCCATGGCCTCGATCGCGGTGTAGTCCGGGGTGTCCCGGCGCGGCGCGTGGTGCGCGATCGCCAGGACCGACTGCACGGCGCCGGGCCGGTCCACCACCACGATCTCGCGGTCCACCAGGTCGCGGGCGCCGGTCGGGGGCGGCGGCGTGACGGCCGGGGCGGGCCGGCCGAGCAGGACCTCGCCGAGCGCGGTGGTGTCGACCCCCGACAGGTCGCCGGCCAGCAGCAGCGTGCCGCCGAGGGCGAGGTGCGCGCCGTGGAACTCGCGCACGTCGTCGAGTGTCAGGGCGCTGACCGAGGCGACGGTGCCGGTGTCCTGCTTGCTGTAGCGGCTCCGAGGGAGGTACAGACCGCGGTTCAGTGCCTCGTTGGCCCGGGTGCCGGGCATGGCCCAGGCGGTGGTGAGCTTGGCGACGCGGTCGCTGCGGACCCGGTCGAAATCGCCCTCGGCCAGCCGCGGGCGGCGCAGCGCCTCGGCGAGCAGCGCCACCGCCTCGGCGATCCGGTCCACCGGGGCCTGCACGCCGACCCGGAGCACGTCGGCGTCGACCGAGCCGGACCAGGAGGCCCCGAGGGACTCCAGGGCCAGCGCGAACTCGTCGCCGCTCTTGAGCTCGGTGCCCTCGCGCAGCAGGTCGGCCGTGATCTTGCCGACGCCCTCCTTGCCCTCGGCCTCGCGGACGAAGCCGGCCTCCAGGAGCACGCCGGCGTAGGCCATGCGCTGGCCCGGCAGGTGCGCGGCGACGATCTGGCCGCCGGGGAGCTCGGTGCGGGTGACGGCCGGGAACTCGTAGGGCCGCGGTGCCCCGCCCTCGGGACGCTCGGAAACCAGGGTGTTGCTCGTGCTCATGCTGCGGCCTCCTCGGCGTCGTCATCGCCGTCGGCGGCCTCGTCGGCGTCGGGCGTCGCGGTCGTCACGTACTCGATGACGACGCGGTTGTCGTCGGGCAGGATCTGGGCGGCGACGCGCTGCACGTCCTCGGCGGTGACCGCCTCCAGGCGCCCGAGGTACTCGCGCACGATCTTCGGGTCGCCGTCGATCGTCGCGTACTGGCCGAGCAGGTCGGCGCGCCCGCCGAGCTCGCTGACCGCGCGCAGCCAGTCGCTGGTCAGCAGGGCCTTGGCCCGGCCGAGTTCGGCCTCGGAGACCGGGGCGGAGCCGTCGGCCAGGGCGTCCAGCACGGCGGTGAACTCGCGCTCCACGTCCGCGGCCTCGACGCCGTCGCGCGGGCTGAACAGGCCGAAGAACACCGAGGCGCCGTAAGCCAGGTTCCACGTCGAGGTGTAGGACTCCTCGCGCTGCGCCAGGTTCTTCTCGGTGATCAGCTTGCGGTACAGGCGGGCGCCGCGGCCCCGGCCCAGCACCGTGGCCAGCACCTCGACCGCGGCGTAGTCCTCGTGCCGCGCGTCGGGGGAGCGGAACATGAAGAACGTCATCGGGCGCGGCACCGAGTCGTCCGGCACCACGCGGCGCTTGGTCTCGCCGATCTTCAGCCGCGCCAGCGTGCCGTCGGGAGCCGCCGGGATGTCCCCGTGCCGGTGGATGCCGCCGAAGTACTTCTCCGCCAGGCGCACGACCTCCTCGGGATCGACGTCGCCGGCGACCGTCAGCACCGCGTTGTTCGGGGAGTAGTAGACCGCGTTGAAGTCCTGGAAGTCCTCCAGGGCCGCTTCCTGCAGCTCCTGCATCGAGCCGATGGTGGTGTGGTGGTACGGGTGGCCCTCGGGGAAGGTGAGCTCGAGGGCGTATTCGACCCAGCGGCCGTAGGGCGGGTTGTCGTAGCGCTGGCGGCGCTCGTTCTTCACGACCTCGCGCTGGTTGTCCAGGGTCTCCTGGGTCAGGGCCAGCGAGCCCATGCGGTCGGCCTCCAGCCACAGCGCCAGCTCCAGCTGCGAGGAGGGCATGACCTGGAAGTAGTTGGTGCGGTCGGGGCTGGTGGTGGCGTTGATGGCGGCGCCGCCGGCCGCGGTCACCCACTCGAAGTGCTCGCCCTTGGCCACGTGCGCCGATCCCTCGAACATCAAGTGCTCGAACAGGTGCGCGAAGCCGTGCTTCCCGGCCCGCTCGTGGCGCGAGCCCACGTCGTACCAGAGGTTCACGGCGGCGATCGGCGTGGTGGGGTCGGGGCTGACCACGACGCGCAGTCCGTTGTCGAGCACTGCTTCGTGGATCGGCCAGGGGAATGATGCGGCGGCGGCCTTCTCGGCCTCTGGCGTACCCGGTTCGCTCTTGACCTCTGTCACGTTTGCCAGTCAACGCGATCGGTCGGCGGTTCGTCCACTCAACGCGCAGACCGTCCCGGCGGCACCGGGGTCGGCCGGACCGGATCCCGGGCCCGGCCGACCCGCTGACGGGGGCCTCAGATCCTCGCCGGTTCCCGGTACACGCCCCACTCCGCGCGCAGCGCGTCGCAGATCTCGCCGAGCGTCGCCTCGGCGCGCACCGCGTCCAGCATCGACGGCACCATGTTCGCGCCCGAGCGCGCCGCCTCCAGCATCGTGGCCAGGGCCGCCTCGACCGCCGCGTTGTCGCGCGCGGCCTTGCGGGCCCCGAGGACGCGCACCTGCTCGCGCTCGACCTCGTGCGAGACGCGCAGGATCTCCAGCGGCTCCTCGATCGCGTCCGTGTACGCGTTGACGCCGACGATCCGCTTGTCGCCCTTCTCCACCGAGCGCTGGTAGGCGAAGGACGCCTCGGCGATCTCGGCGGTGAACCAGCCGTCTTCGATGCCGCGCAGCAGTCCGGCGGTCATCGGGCCGACGGGGTGGGAGGCGCCGTTCGGCGCCAGGTCCTTGATGCGCTGGAAGATGGCCTCGGCCTCGGCCTCGATGCGGTCGGTCAGCGCCTCCACGTACCAGCTGCCGCCGAGCGGGTCGGCGACGTTCGCGACGCCGGTCTCCTCCATGATCACCTGCTGCGTGCGCAGGGCGATCTCGGCGGCCTTCGCCGAGGGCAGCGCCAGCACCTCGTCCAGAGCGTTGGTGTGCAACGAGTTCGTGCCGCCCAGGACGCCGGCCAGCGCCTCGATCGCGGTGCGCACCACGTTGTTGTCCGGCTGCTGCGCGGTCAGCGAGACGCCGGCGGTCTGCGTGTGGAACCGCAGCCACTGCGCCTTCTCCGTCTTGGCACCGTAGACGTCGCGCATCCATCGAGCCCAGATACGCCGCGCCGCGCGGAACTTCGCGATCTCCTCGAAGAACTCGACGTGCGCGTCGAAGAAGAAGGACAGGCCGGGGGCGAAGACGTCGACGTCCAGCCCGCGCGAGAGCCCGAGCTCCACGTACCCGAACCCGTCGGCCAGCGTGAACGCCAGCTCCTGCGCGGCCGTGGCCCCGGCCTCGCGGATGTGGTACCCGGACACCGACAGCGGCTTGTACGCCGGCACCTTCTCGGCGGTGAACTCCATCAGATCGCCGATCAGGCGCAGGTGCGGCTCGGGGTCGAAGAGCCACTCCTTCTGCGCGATGTACTCCTTGAAGATGTCGGTCTGCAGGGTGCCGTTGAGGCGGCTGATGTCCACGCCCTGACGTTCGGCGGCGACCAGGTACATGCAGAACACCGGGACCGCCGGGCCGCTGATCGTCATCGAGGTGGTGACGTCGCCCAGCGGGATGCCGCGGAAGAGCACCTCCATGTCGGCGGCGGAGTCGATGGCCACACCGCAGTGGCCGACCTCGCCGAGGGCGCGGCCGGAGTCGGAGTCGTACCCCATCAGGGTCGGCATGTCGAAGGCCACCGACAGACCGCCGCCGCCGGCGTCCAGGATCATCCGGTAGCGCTCGTTGGTCTGCTCGGCGTTGCCGAAGCCGGCGAACTGCCGGATGGTCCACGGCTTGCCGCGGTAGCCGGTCGGGTGGATCCCGCGCGTGTAGGGGAACTCCCCCGGCCACCCGATGCGCTCGAACCCGGGGACCTCGGAGCCCTCCGGCGGACCGTACACCGGCTCGACGTCGGTGCCGGAGATCGTGGTGAAGTCGGCGTCCCGCTTGCGCGCGGCGTCATAGCGCGCCTGCCAGCGGTCGCGGCCTGCGGAGATCTGCGAGGAGTCCATACCGCGAGATTTTACTAGGACGTCCTACTAAATGCGAACGTGCCTGCCTCGAGCAGGCACTTCCCGGATGGAGCTGTGCTTCCGGTCGATCTGTGCTTCCGGTGGAGCTGTGCTTCCGGTCGATCTGTGCTTCCGGTGGATCTACGCCTGGAAGTCGCCGGCCGCGACCCGCAGGTCCCGCAGCACCTCGAACAGGGTCCGGTGCTGGTCCGGACTCAGCGCCCCTATCCCGAACTCGGCGGCCATCAGATCCCGGGTCGCGTCCTCGACGGCCTCGCGCCCCTTGGCGGTGATCTCGGCGAGGGTGCCGCGGCCGTCCTCGGGATTGGGGCGCCGCGCCACCAGCCCGGCCTTCTCCAGCCGGTCGATGATGTTCGTCACCGACGTCGGGTGCACCTGCAGGCGCTGCCCGATCTTCGACAGAGGCAGGGATCCGGCCCTGCTGAAGGTGAGCAGCACCAGCGCCTCATAGCGCGCGAAGGTGAGATCGTACGGCTTCACGATCGCGTCCACCCGGGCCAGCAGCAGTTGCTGCGCACGCATGACCGAGGTGATGGCGAGCATCGAGGTGGACTCACCCCAGTGCTCGGTCCACGACTGGAAGGCACGCTCGATCGGATCGAAGTCGAGGCTGTGGTCCTTGGGCACGCGGTTACGTTAGTCGGTCGGTGCGGGCCGCGGCCTCTGGCGCCCGGGTAGCGGACCGGCGCTCAAGGCGCGCCGGGCTTCGCGGCACCCTTCACGCATCCCTGAAGCAGGCCTAAATCCCGCCGCTCAATCGCAGCTGTGCCAGCCCGGCCAGCACCACCGACACGAACCGCGTCAGGTACTCCTCGTCGACCGGCTGTCCCTTGATGAGAATCCGGTGGACCAGCGTGCCGCAGATCATGTCGAAGATCAGGTCGATGTCCGTCTCGCCCTCGACCTCGCCGCGGGCGCAGGCGCGTTCCCAGGCCACGTACACCAGCTCGCGCTGCGGGTCGATGACCTTGCCTATGACCTTCGCGCGCAGCGACGGGTCGCGGTCGGCCTCGGCGGACAGCGCCAGCAGTGCGGCCTGGGTCTCGGGCAGCTGCAGCAGATCCACGTACTGGCCCACGGTCGCCAGGGCGTCCTGGAGCATCGAGCCGCGGTCGAGGATCTCCAGGTGCGAGAACAGCTCCGCCATCGCGTCCACCACCAGATCGGCCTTGCCCGGCCAGCGGCGGTAGAGCGTGGTCTTCGCCACGCCGGCCCGGGCGGCCACCTCGGCGATGGTCAGGTCGGGCCAGCCGCGTTCGGCGAGCAGGGCGCGGGTGGCGGACAGGATCGCGGTGTCGGCGCCGGCGTTGCGGGGGCGGCCGCGGGTGCGCGCGGCGGTCCGCACCGACGGGCTGCGCGGAGTGTCCTCGGACCCGGACGCCATGGCTGCCGCCTCCTTCTGAAGTCGCTCGTCGCCGGATGCCCGGTTCGCCGGTGCGTACTCGGCAGACCCGGGCGCCGGAGGTGTTCACCCGATCTTCACACGCCCCCGTCTTTTGCGATACGCTTCGTCGCGTATCTTATTGATCAGTCTTGCTTCCACGAGCGGGACTTGCAAGAGCGCCGACTGCCAAGGGTGGGGACCTGGACGGAGTTGGCGTGAGGTTAGCCGGAAAGGGGAGGATGGCGCCATGAGACAGCGACCTCAGATCCCCGGGATGGCCGCCGGCGGGGGCGCCGGCCTGCCCGCCTCCGCACTGCGCGGCGTGGTGGACCTCGGGGCCCTCGCCGCCAAGCCGCAGGCCGCACCGGCCGCGCCGGCTCAGGCGGCCCCCTCCGGCGGCGGCGCGGAAGGCTCCGGCCCGGCCGGCGACGGCACCGGAACCCTCGCCTCGCCCCTGGTCTACGACACCTCCGACGCCACCTTCGACGCCGACGTCATCGAGCGCTCGATGACCGTCCCGGTCGTCATCGACTTCTGGGCCGAGTGGTGCGGGCCCTGCAAGCAGCTCTCGCCGGTGCTGGAGCGCCTGGCCGGGGAGTACGGCGGCCGGTTCGTGCTGGCCAAGCTGGACGTGGACGCCAACCCGCTGCTGGCGCAGGAGTTCGGCATCCAGTCCATCCCGATGGTGATGGCGGTGGTCGGCGGCCGGCTGGTCCCGCTGTTCCCGGGCGCCGTCCCGGAGGCGCAGGTCCGCCGGTACCTCGACGAGCTGCTGCGGCTGGCCGCGGAGAACGGCGTCACCGGCACCGCCGACGGCCAGGCCCCGGCCGAGCTGCCCGAGCCGCCGATGGACCCGGCGCTGGCCGCGGCCTACACCGCGCTGGAGGACAACGACCTCGACGGTGCCGCGCAGGCCTTCCGCGACGTGCTCAAGGCCAACCCCGGCGACACCGAGGCCAAGCTGGCGCTGGCGCAGGTCGAGCTGATGCTGAACACCCGGGACCTGGACGCCGGCCAGGTGCAGGCCGACGCCGAGGCCAAGCCCGACGACGTCGGGGCCCAGATCGCGGCCGCCGAGCTGGATCTGGCCACCGGGCGCGTGGAGCCGGCGATCGACCGGCTGATCGCCTTCGTGGCCCGCTCGGCCGGCGCGGACCGCGATGCGGCACGGGTGAAGTTGCTCGACTTCTTCGAGCTGCTCGGGCCGGAGGACCCGCGCACCGCCACCGGCCGCCAGAAGCTGACCAGGCTGTTGTTCTGAGCTTTGCTGAGGTTCGCCGGAGCGCCCTGCGCGGCGCTGTTGGCACCGTGTCCAGCAAGGCCTGCGAAAACGCCCCCGCGCCTGATCAAGACCGGCGTGGGGGCCATCATTTTACGTTTTCTTTGCCAAGTGTCACACGGGCTTGACGACTCGTCAGACATCAGTTCGGGTCGAGGCTGGGGCCAGGCGATTGGCCTCGTTTGCCCGTATTTCGCAACTACACAGAGTATCCAATGAGGCGTCAGTTCTCGTTTATGAGACCCCGGAGCCCGTCTGGTGGGCAACCGGCGGCCCACGATCGTGTTACCGGTCGGTAACGAACCCCTTGTGCGCCGGGCGCGAGTAGACCACGATCACATCCGCTCGGTCTGTTAATCCGACGATCCCCGAAACGATCGCGCGGCGGCAGGTCCCCACCGGGTCGGCAGAGCTTCTCGTCGCTGCCGTTGCCGAGGAGCCCGTACGGGCGCCTCTCGGCCCGCATGCCGCGGTCCGGCGCGCGCTGGACCCGTCCCATCCGCTCGTGGAGGAGTAACGCATGAAGGACGCATTGGGCTCCCAGGTGCTGGGCGGCACCAAGTGGAAGCGCTTCGCCCTGGTGATGGTCCCCACCGTCGGCATCGCCGGCGCGATGACCGTCGCGATGGCCAACGGTGTGCTGGCGAGCTCCTTCGCCGTGTCCGGCCAGCAGTTCAAGGTCTCCGCCGACCAGCTCGACGGCACCACGTTCGCGCAGTCCGGCGACATCATCGTCGACGCCAACGGCCAGCCGCACGCGGTCGCCGTGGCCGGCATCAAGAAGGCCTCGATCACCAACATGTGCCAGTCGGTCAACGTGCCGGTCCCGGTGCTGGGCAACCTGACCATCGTGCTCAAGGCCGGCGGCGGCGGCACCGCGGTCGAGGCCACCGACCTGGTCCTGGACACCAACCAGGTGGACGCCGACGCGACCTTCACCGGGGTGACCATCGGCGCCAGCGCCGGCGACATCGCCTCCAAGACCGGCATCCAGGGCTTCGAGAAGCACACCGGCAACAAGGACGGCTCCACCACGCCGTTCGCGGCCGGCGACTTCGGCCAGGTCGTGGACCACGCGGTCCTGACCGGCGTGCGGCAGACCGCCTACTCCACCACCGCCGGCACCATGGCGCTGAAGGGTCTGTCGATCTCGGCGAACCTGAACGGCACGCAGTGCTTCTAGGCCGTGAGGCCTTGAGGTCCTGAAGCCTTCTGATACAGCCTGAGGGTGGACGCGAGTAGGGCGCGTCCACCCCACCCATTGAGCACATGTCGGGAGTTACCGTGACCACCATCAACGCCGAATTGTCCTCCGGGCCTGAGCACGTCGTGGTCAGAGGATGGCGCGCGTTCAAGGTATGGCGCCGCTCCCGGCCGTTCTGGGCCGGGCTGTGGACCCTGCTGGCCGCGCTGGAGCTGTGGAGCATCCCGTTCCTGCAGCCGCTGCTGGTCCAGCACAAGCTGAACATCAAGATGGCCGGTATCGCCGGCGTGTCGACGATGGCGATCACCCCGGCGCTGATCATGATGGCCGCCGCGATGTGGTTCGCGCCCGGCTACCGGGTGTTCGCCGGCGTCTTCACGCTGGTGTGCGCACTGTTGTCGATGGTCGTGTCGAACTTCGGCGGCTTCCTGCTCGGGATGCTGCTCGGGGTGTTCGGCGGCGGGCTGGCGTTCTCCTGGACGCCCCGGCTGACCGAGGAGCAGATCGCCGCCCAGGCCAGAGCCGAACAGGCCTACCGGGACGCGCTGTCCGGGGACATGCCGCCCTCGGCGCGGGCCCCGCTGGGCGCCGGCGCCTTGAGCGCCGACGCCTACGACGCGGACCTCTCCGCCCCCTATGAGTTCGAAGCCGAGCCGCACCACCCGGCCGCCACGCCCATCTCGGGCGTCGCGGGCTACCAGGGCACCCGAGGCGAGATGACCTCCGCCCTGCCGCAGGCCGGCGACCCCACACCCGCCGAAACTGTTCCGGTCGCGCCGCCGCAGGACATGGTCCCGCCGCTGCCCCGCGCCGAGGACACTCCTCTGGGGGCCTGAGTCTTGAGTGCCACTGGCAGCAACGGAAACGAGAACACCGCCGGATCGGATCCGGGGGAGCCGCAGGCCCACCGCGTGCGCGGTGCCGCCTCCGGCTGGGAGGCCGCACCCGGCGTGTGGCGTCCCCAGCCGAGCGGATCCGCCGGGGACGACGCGGTGCTGGACGCTCTGCTGCGCGCCCGCCGCGACGGCTCGGCCCCGGCATCGGCATCGGGCGTGTTCGCGCTCGACGCCGGCCCGGAGCCCGAGCCCGACGACGTCCCCCTGCGCTCGCGCGGCGGCGGCCAGACCAAGCCGCGCGCGGCCGTGCCGACCGCGCTGCTGGCGGAGGAGGCCGTGCGCCTGGTCGACGTCGCGCACACCAAGCGGGCCCGCATGGTCACCGCGTTCGGCGTGCCGGCGGTCTTCCTGGCGGCCACCGGTGTCGCGGTGATGCCGACGGTCGCGAACGCGGCCAGCTCGTCGTCGAACTCCGCGACGCAGACCGCCGCGAACTGCGCGGCCGGATCGAAGACTGTGGCGAACCCGGCAGCCAAGGCCGGCGCGACGGCCCCGTCGTCGTCCGCGCCGAGCTCGGCCCCCAGCAGCTCCGGCTCGTCCAAGGCCGGCTCCCTGAACCTGCCCGGCGTGCCGCTGCCGACTTCCGCGCCGTCCACGGCGCAGGGCTCGGCGCCCTCCGCCCGGCCGTCCAGCTCGCCCTCGGGCACCACCACGCCGGCCAAGGCCGCGCCGACTACCGCCCCGACCGCCCCGGCGCCGACCAGCAAGAGCACCGCGCCGGCCGCGCCGAGCAGCACCCCGAGCCCGAGCTCCTCGGCCACCTGGTGGAACCCGCTGAGCTGGCTGGGCACGACCGTCAACGGGGTGTTCAACCCGGCGCCGACGTCCTCCTCGAGCAACTCCACGGTGAACAAGCTGTCCACCACCCCGGCCGCCGCGCCGGCGGCGACTTCGTCCTCCTCGCCCGCGCCGATCCTGTCGATCGGGCTGGGCGGCTCCTCGTCGAGCCCGTCCACGCCGCCGAGCTCGGGCCCGACGAGCAAGCCGTCGGTGCCCTCGACGCCGCAGCCGTCGTCGAGCGGGTCCTCGGCGCCGAGCAAGGCGCCGTCCTCGAGCGCGCCCTCCACGAACCCGTCCGGCCCCGTCGTCGTCAACGGGACGACGCTCCCGGCGGCGCCCGCCACGGTGTGCGTCGCGGCCGCGGACCCGGGCGCCCTGCGCGAGGTGGAGTGGCACCTGGACGCCTCCTCGCTGACCTTGATCCACCAGCGTTTCGACGGTTTCCACGACATTCAGACCGGCGACGGCAAGACGGTGACGGTCATGTTCGTCCACGCGGACCAGATCCAGCTGACGGACATGGTCACCTACAACGAGGACGGCAAGACCCGGATCTACAGCGACGGCGGCAAGGGCAAGACCGTCACCCTGACCAACGTCGAACTCCACGTCCTGCAGCAGAAGGGCAGCGTGGTCGCGCCCCTGCCGCTCGGGCCGGTCACGCTGGGCCCTCCCGGAGAGGCCGGGACGGACCTCGGCAGCACGCTGGCGATGCTCGCCCTGGAGTCCAACATCGACCTGGGTCCGACGATCATGACCGACGTGCACGTCGACCAGTACACGATGACGTCCGACACCCTGAACATCCCGCACTTCAACGTCGGCCTCACCAACAGCACGCCGGGGTACTGACGCCACACCGACACATCGCGCTCGCGCCCGTGCCCGCCCTCCCGGCGGGTGCGGGCGTCTGCTTTGATGAGACTGCATCCGAAGAGCATCGCGACACCGTCAGAGAGGTTCGACGCCGCATGGGCGAGTTCGTACGCGTGGAGACCGAGGGCGCGGTCGGAGTGATCCGCCTGGACCGCCCGAAGATGAACGCGCTGAACGTTCAGGTGCAGCGGGAGCTGCACGAAGCGGCCGGACAGGTCGGTGCCGACGAGACGATCCGCGCGGTCGTCATCTGGGGCGGCGAGAAGGTCTTCGCGGCCGGCGCGGACATCAAGGAGATGGAGCAGATGTCCTACGCGGACATGGCGCACCACTCCGGGCGGCTCCAGGACGCCTTCAAGGCGCTGGCGAACATCCCCAAGCCGGTCATCGCCGCCATCACCGGCTACGCCCTGGGCGGGGGCTGCGAGCTGGCGCTGACCGCCGACTTCCGGGTCGCGGCCGAGGACGCCAAGCTCGGCCAGCCGGAGATCCTGCTCGGCCTCATCCCCGGCGCCGGCGGCACCCAGCGGCTGCCGCGGCTGGTCGGGCCGGCCAGGGCCAAGGACCTGATCTTCTCCGGACGGCAGGTGGACGCCGCCGAGGCGCTGGCCATCGGGCTGGTGGACCGTGTGGTGCCGGCCGCGGACGTGTACAAGACTGCTGTGGAGTGGGCCGGCACTTTCGCCGGGGGCCCGGCGTTGGCCTTGAAGGCGGCCAAGGAGGCCGTGAACCGCGGGCTGGAGGTGGATCTGGACACCGGTCTGGAGATCGAGCGCCTGCAGTTCACCGGCACCTTCGCCACCGACGACCGGACCGAGGGCATGCGGGCGTTCGTGGCCAAGGAGAAGGCCGCGTTCACCGGGCGCTGAGGCGCCCGGGCCCGGACCGGCCCGCCGCGGCCGGAGGCGACCCGCGGGCGGCACTCCGCACGGCTTGGGCAGGACCCCGCACAACCCGGCACCACCTCTGGCGGCCCCGCAGGGCCGCAGAGCACCGAGAAGGCCGAAGGGAGGCGTCACGGCCATGGAACAGCTCCCGCAGGCGGCCCGGGCCCGGATGGACGAGATCCGGGGCTCCGGCACCTGGGGCTCGGCCCTGACCACCAACGAGTTCGCCGCCGTGCGCGCGGCCGGCTTCGAGCCGGTCGGCCAGGTGCTGGGCTCGTGTGTGTACCACCTGGGCTACACCGGGGCGTACAACTGCCCCGGGGCCTGGATGGGGGGCGCGGGCTACACCTCGACCTCCACCGGCCGCTACTCGGCCTACGCGCCGCTGACGCAGTCCCTGTACGAGGCGCGGCGCCTGGCCGTGGACCGGATGAGCACCGAGTGCTCGCTGCTCGGCGGGGACGGCGTGGTCGGCGTGCGGCTGGCGATCCGGCGCTTCCCGGCCGGCGGCCTGGAGTTCTCGGCGATCGGCACCGCGGTGCGCGCCGGGAACAGCACGGTGAAGCTGCGCACCCCGTTCACCTCCCACGTCACCGGCCAGGAGTTCGCCAAACTGGTGATGACCGGCTGGGTCCCGGTCTCGCTCGTGCTCGGCATCGCCATCGGCACCCGGCACGACGACTGGTGGACCCGCATGTCCTCGCGCCGCTGGGCCGGCAACCAGGAGGTGGCCGGCTACACCGATCTGGTGAACCAGACCCGCCACGCCTCCCGCGCGGAGCTGGCGCGGCACGTGCGCGGCGTGCACGCCGACGGCGTCGTGGTGTCCTCCATCGAGCTGGAGATCCGCGAGCGGGAGTGCCCGGTCACCGACGGCCAGCGCGACCACATCTGCGAGGCGACCGCGATCGGCACGGCCATCGCCGCGTTCGCCGGCCGCGGACAGCCGGCCCGGCCCGGGTCGCTGGCGATCATGTCGCTGGACCCGGAACGGCGAGCCGCCGCCCGGCGCGAGACGAGTGTGCGATACCTGTGACGACAGTGCGATACCTGGGACGACGGTACCTGTGACGAGGGGCTGGAGAGACGAAGATGGCTGACAAGATCGCCCACACCGCCGAGGGTGTGCCCGAGGACGCCATGCGCCGGCTGGCCGAGCTCAAGCCGGGCTCGCCCGGCTCGATCTTCACCTCGGACCTGTCGGTGAACGAGTTCCTCCTGGTCAAGGAGGCCGGCTTCCGTCCCCTGGGCCTGGTCCTGGGCTCCTCGATCTACCACGTCGGCCTGCAGGTGGCCCGCTGGGGCAAGAGCCAGGAGCTCGACGTCCTGAGCCAGGCCATGTACCACGCCCGCGAGCTGGCGATGACCCGCATGGAGGCCGAGGCGGACGCGCTCGGCGCGGACGGCATCGTGGGCGTCCGCCTGGAGGTGGAGTTCAAGGAGTTCGGCAACGACGTCGCGGAGTTCATCGCGATCGGCACCGCGGTGAAGGACGACGGCAGCGGCCAGCACGGCGCCGTCACCTGGCGCAACAACAAGAACCAGCCGTTCACCTCGGACCTGTCCGGCCAGGACTTCTGGACCCTGATCCGGGCCGGCTACGCCCCGCTCGGCATGGTCATGGGCTCGTGCGTCTACCACATCGCGCACCAGCGCTTCGGCGCGGCGCTCGGCAACATCGGCAAGAACGTCGAGCTGGAGCAGTTCACCCAGGCCCTCTACGACGCCCGCGAGCTGGCCATGGCCCGGATGCAGGCCGAGGCCGAGGCGCTGCACGCCGAGGGCATCGTGGGCGTCCAGCTGCGCAACCACAGCCACACCTGGGGCTCGCACACGACGGAGTTCTTCGCGCTGGGGACCGCGGTGCGGCCGCTGCGGCCGGACCACCAGATCGAGCGGCCCACGATGGTGCTGAGCCTGGACTAGCCGACCCCACCGTCCGCCGCCCGCCTCGAGGAGTGGTTGAGTAAGCCCTATGACGACAGACAACCTGCCGGAGCCGACGGCCGGCGGCGACGACGTCTCCGCCGAGCTGATCGCGGCCTCCCTGCGCGCCGACACCGCGGACCTGGAGATCTACGCGCGGGTGCTGTCGGCCAACCTCATCGAGACGCTGCCGCCGGGCGCGGTGAAGCTGGAGCGCAAGCGCAGCCTGGCCGACCGCGCGGCCGGCCGGGAGGGGCGGGTCGAATCGGTCGACGTCACCCTCGGCGAGCAGCGGATGACGCTGCGCCTGGCCAAGCACGGGCCGGTCGGCGAGGTGTGCAAGGAAGTGCGGGGGATCGTGCTCTCGCGGCAGCAGGTCGGGCTGGACGTGTGGATCCAGACGCTGTCCGCGGCCATCGCCGAGGCCGCGCGCTCGAACGCCAAGGCGCGTGAAGTGCTGCAGAAGTTCGTGCTCGGCGAATAGCGCCGCCGGGGGAGGGGTGCTTCGCTAACCGCATTCGGGGTTTCGAAACTCTGAATCAGATCACGAGTCGGCAACGGCGTGCCGTTCGAACTGGCGCGCCAAGCCGCCGATTCGGCAGAGTGGCGAATCACGTATGCCCGAGGGCAGCGTGATGCCGGGTCCGCCACCACAGAAACACGGTCTTCCATGACGACGCCTCCCGCCGCCGGGTCCGACCCGGAACCTCCCGGGGCGCGGCGCGGGCTGGAGAGCTATCCCGAGTTCTTCGCCTACCCGATCGATCCGAACGTCCACGAGACCGCGGTGATGCCGCGCGTGCCCGCCGACGGACGCCCACCGTATCAGAAACCTTATTCACCACCCCCGGAGATGCCGCCGGAGGGCTTCGCGGCATGGTCCGGAACTGCGGAGACCGCTGAATCCGAGGCGCGGGAAGGCCTTCAGCCTCCCGCCGCGGCGGCCTCTGTGTATCCGGATACTTATATAAAGGACAAGCCCCCGGCGGAGTTCCAGGCCTTCGCGAAGGCTTCGGCGGGCACCCGGACCGTGGCCGGGCCCCCGAGCCCGAGTCCGAGCCCGGCGCAGCCCCGGACACGCGCGCAATCGCGAGCCGCGCAGCCGCGCACCGCCGCGCAGCCCCAAAGCGCCACCGCGCCGCGGACCCCGGCCAAGTCCCGGGCCCCGGGCCGCCGCCGGGCCAAGCGCAGCCTCGCGCGGTCGCTCTGGCCCTTCCAGGCCTTCAGCCGTGCCTCGGCAACCTCAACGTCCACGCACATCCGTTCCCGCTCCACCACCGCGACCGTGTGGCGCAGACTCCGCGCCGACCGCGCCGCGGTGCTGGCGGGGTGGACCATCGTCGTCCTGATCCTGCTCGCCGTCTTCGCCCCGGTGGTCACCGGGCTGTTCGGCGTGAGCCCGACGGCACTGCACCCCGACCTCACCGACGCCACCTTCGGCCCGCACGGCGGCTTCGGCGGCATCAGCTGGTCCCATCCGCTCGGCGTGGACCAGCGCATGGGCCGGGACATCATGGCCCGCCTGCTGTTCGGCGCGCGGGTGAGCCTGCTCATCGCCGGCGGCGCGACGCTGCTCAGCGTCGGCATCGGGGTGGCGCTCGGCATCGTGTCCGGCTACCTCGGCGGACGCGTGGACCTGGTGGTCATGCGGGTCGCCGACGTGTTCCTGGCGTTCCCGCTGATGCTCTTCGCGCTGGGCCTCACCGGGGCGCTGTCCGACCAGGCGTTCGGCCTGTCCGGCAACGCGCTGCGGATCGCCATCATGATCTTCGTGATGGGCTTCTTCAACTGGCCCTACATCGCGCGCATCGTGCGCGCCGAGGTGCTCTCGCTGCGGGGGCGGGAGTTCGTCGACGCGGCGCGGGCCATGGGCGCCTCGACCCGGTGGATCCTCGGACGGGAACTGCTGCCGAACCTCATGGCGCCGATCCTCGTCTACACCACCCTGCTCATCCCGGCGAACATCATCTTCGAAGCCGGATTGTCCGCTTTGGGCATCGGTCTGGACCCGCCCGCCTCCTCCTGGGGCCAGATGATGACCGACGCGGTCGCCACCGTCTACACCGACCCCGAGTATCTGATCGTGCCGGGCATGGCAGTATTCATCACCGTGCTGGCGTTCAACCTGTTCGGCGACGGGTTGCGCAACGCCACCGATCCCACCGCACAGTGACGCTTCGCGGCACGACGCTAGCCATGAAGAAGGAAAACGCTGTGATACGTACAAAGTTCTCGATCCGCGCCGGAGCCGTGGCCGGGGCCGTGGCCCTGGCCCTGACCGCCTGCGGCTCGGGCGGCTCCGGGAGCGCGTCCTCGGCCACGGGGCCGGGCTTCGACCTGGCCGGCAAGCAGGTGCTGAACCCGTCGACCAAGACCGGCGGGACCATCAACCTCATCTCCTCGCAGTCGTTCGACTCGATCGACCCCGGCATCACCTACGCCGCGCAGACGTGGAACCTGTTCCGCACGTTCGCGCGGCCGATGATGGCCTACGAGCACACCCCCGGGGGCAACCAGATCGTCGGCGACCTGGCCACCGGCCCGGGCGTGCAGAGCAACGGCGGCAAGACCTGGACCTACACCCTGCGCGACAACGCCACGTTCGAGGACGGCACCCCGATCACCTCGAGCGACGTGCGCTGGGCCATCGAGCGCGCCAACTGGTCCTCGCTGGTCGGCAACGGCCCGACCTACTTCCACAACATCCTCACGCCCCCGAACGACCCGCGGTACGACAACCTGGACGTGTACAAGTCCGGGGACAAGCTGTTCGACAACATCATCGTCACCAAGGACCCGAAGAAGATCACCTTCAACCTGCCGCAGGCCTTCGGCGAGTTCGACTACGCCATGACCCTGCTGCAGACCGCGCCGGTGGAGCGGGCCGTGGACCAGAAGGACTCCGGCGGCACCTACGGCAAGCGGCCGATCTCCACCGGGGCGTACAAGATCGCCGGCTATGACCCGGGCAAGGAGCTCAAGCTGGTCCGCAACGACGCCTACAACCAGCAGTCCGACCCCAACCACATGCACGCGGCGCTGGCGGACACCATCGACGTCCAGCTCGGCGTGGACTCCGGCGAGCGCGACCAGCGGCTGTTCGACGGCGAGGCGGACGCCGACCTGGGCTCGGCGCTGACCGTGGCCAACCACGCCAGGGTTCTGCAGGACCCGACGCTGAAGTCGCAGGCCGACGACGCCCCGGACTCCTCGATCGCCTACGCCTCGATCAACACGCAGCTGATCCCGGACGTCTCCTGCCGGCAGGCGATCGAGTACGCGGTGGACAAGAACACCGTGCTGAACCAGCTCGGCGGCCAGTGGGGCGGCACCGTCGCCACCAACCTGCTCACCCCGGGCATCCCCGGCGCGGTCCAGTTCCCGTCGTACACCTACAACCCGGCGCAGGCGAAGACCCTGCTGGCCCAGTGCAAGGCGAGCTCGCCGGACCTGTTCGACAGCAGCGGCGCGCTCTCCTTCAAGATCGCCGCGCAGACCAACGCCCCGGACCTGCAGAACGCCGCGACCGCGATCCAGGCCTCGCTGGCCGGCGTGGGCATCACCGCCCAGGTCACGCTGTTCCCGTTCGGCCAGTTCAGCCAGTACTGCGGCAACCCGGCCTACTCCAGGGCGCACCGCCTGGGCATGTGCCTGGCCAACTGGGGCCCGGACTGGCTGACCGGATACGGCATGCTCGACCAGCTGGTCACCTCCAACGGCATCGCCACCACCGGCAGCCAGAACTACGCGTTCCTGAACGACCCGACGGTCAACTCCCTGGAGAAGGCCGCGCTGAACAGCCTCGAGCCGACCACCCAGCAGCAGGACTGGGTGAAGATCGACCACCGCGTGATGGACCTGGCGGCCGTGGTGCCGCTGATGGACCGGCACGTCATGCGCTTCCGCTCGGCGCGGCTGACCAACGTGATGATCGACCAGGCCGGCAGCGGCGGCTACGACCTGTCGGTCCTGGGTGTGAAGTAGCACCGGGCCCGACGCAGCACCACCCGCGCGCCGCGCAGGGCCCCGGCTCCCGCCGGGCCCGCGCGGTGCGCACCGCGACACCACACCGTAACCAGGGGAGCAGCACGACGGCATGACGACCTTCCTCCTGCGGCGGGCCGTCACCGCCGCGATCCTCATGCTCGGAGTGGTCCTGGTGACCTTCCTGGTGTTCTACGTCGTCCCGGCACTCGGCGGGCGCACCACGGACCAGCTGGCCGCGCAGTTCGCCAGCCGCGACCCCTCCCCGGAGCAGCTCAAGCTGATCGAGCACCGGCTGGGCCTGGACCAGCCGGTGTACGTCCAGTTCTGGGACTATCTCAAGGCCCTGGTGGTGGGCACGGACCTGCCCCCGGGCTCCGGCGCGAGCCACTGCTCGGCGCCGTGCCTGGGCTACTCCTGGCGGCTGCACGACTCGGTGCTCTCGCTGATCCTGGACCGGCTGCCGGTGACCGTCTCCATCGCGATCGGCGCGGCGGTGCTGTGGCTGGTGCTCGGCGTGGCCTCCGGCGCGCTCGCGGCGGTGTTCCGCGGGGGAGCTGCCGACCGCGCGATCCGCGTCGCCGCGCTGCTCGGGGTCTGCCTGCCGGTGGTGTTCATCGGCCCGCTGGCCCGGGCCAAGCTGGCCTGGCTGTTCCCCTCGGTGACCTACTCCTCGTTCCTGCACAACCCCTATCTGTGGGCCGACCACCTCCTGCTGCCGTGGCTGACCCTGGCGACGGGCTACTTCGCGCTCTACACCCGGCTCACCCGCTCGGGCATGATCGAGGCCCTGTCCGGCCAGTTCATCCGGACCGCGCAGGCCAAGGGGCTGCCCCGCCGCCGCGTGGTCTGGCAGGCGCTGCGGACCACCTTCCCGGCCGTGGCCACGGTCTTCGCCATGGACCTGGGCCTGCTGCTGGGCGGCGCGGTGCTGGCCGAGAAGATCTACGGCCTGCACGGGATCGGCGATCTGGCGCAGAACGGCGTGGACGGCCAGGACCTGCCGGTGGTGCTGGGCGTGACGCTTTTCTCAGGACTCTTCATCGTTGTCGCCAACTTCGCCGTCGACGCCGCCTATGCTGTGCTGGACCCGCGCATCCGCATGGACTGACGGCCCTGGTCGCGCCGGGACCGCGGCGGGTGCCGGGGGTCTGCCGAGCGTCGCCTCACGCCTACCTTAGGCAACTGATCACTTCCCTTCTAAGGCACCCCGTGTCAAGGGGCAATCGCCTAAGGATCCGGTCCGTCTTGTGTAACACCCCGTTAACCTCTGGGGTGGTTACCACCCCCTACTGAGGTGGTCATCACCCCCTCCGGGACCCCGGATGTGGTCGGTGACCGGCCGATCCAGGATTGATCACAGTTCGGACAAGGCTGCCCCAACCCCCTAGCCAAGCCGGGGGGCGAGGCGCCACTCTCCTGTGGAGGGCCCCGGCCCGACAGTGCAATGTGCAATACCACCGGCGATTCGCTATTGAAGGCGAACGCCGGGCGTGACGTGATCACGACTCCGCCCTGCCTGGCTTTCCGGTGCGCTCACAAGGCCTTCCGAGTCAGACGACCACCGAGGATTCACATGACAACGCTGCCAGGGGACGCGTCCGCCCTGCACGACGACTTCGGCGACATCGGCGCGCCGGACCCGGGTACACCGGCGGCGAAGGCCATCGAGGGTCGTTCCCTGACCCAGATCGCCTGGTCGCGGATGAAGAAGGACCGGGTCGCCATGGCGGCCGGCGTCGTGGTGGTCCTGCTGGTGCTGATGGCCGTCTTCGCTCCCCTGCTGGCGAACCTGTTCGGCGTGGGCGACCCGCAGAAGCAGTACACCGACCTGATCGACCCCGACTACAGCACGCCGATCGGCGGCATGGGCGGGATGAGCGGCAGCCACCTGCTGGGCCTGGAGCCGCAGCTGGGCCGGGACCTGCTCTCCCGGGTGCTGTTCGGCTCGCGGATCTCGCTGCTGATCGCCACCCTGGCCTCGGTGCTCTCGCTGGTCATCGGCGTGACGATGGGCGTGGTGGCCGGCTACTTCGGCGGCAAGATCGACGCCGCCATCAGCCGGCTGATGGACATCTTCCTGGCGTTCCCGCTGCTGCTGTTCGCGCTGGCGCTGGCCGCCATCGTCTCCGACCGCTTCTCGGCCTTCGGGGTGACGCTCACCGGCGATCCGCTGCACATCAGCGTGCTGGTCTTCATCATCGGCTTCTTCGGCTGGCCCTACGCCGGCCGCATCGTGCGCGGCCAGACCATCAGCCTGCGCCAGCGGGAGTTCGTGGACGCCGCCCGGGTGCTCGGCGCCCGGCCCTCGCGCATCATCATCAAGGAACTGATGCCGAACCTGATCGCCCCGATCCTGGTCTACGCGACCCTGCTGATCCCGGCGAACATCCTGTTCGAGGCGGCGCTGTCCTTCCTCGGCGTCGGCATCCACCCGCCGACCCCGTCCTGGGGCGCGATGATGAACGACGCGATCAACTGGTACAAGGTCGACCCCGAGTACCTCATCGTCCCGGGCTGCGCGATCTTCATCACGGTGCTGGCGTTCAACCTGTTCGGCGACGGCCTGCGCGACGCGTTCGACCCGAAGTCCCACTGAGGCACCGCACGCACACAGACTCCCCCCGGCGTCGCACCGCCGGGGGCGGAGGGAAACCTCCAAACCTGCGAGACAGCAAGATCAGTTGCACAGACACCGAAAGCATCCCGCCTGTGGGATGCCGGGCTGACCAAGGGGGTCCACCCGTAATGAACCGTCACTCCAAGCTGCTTGGTGGCATCGCGCTGGCCGCGACCGTCGCCATGGCGGCGTCGGCGTGCTCGAGCTCCAACAGCGGTGGGAGCAAATCCTCCGCCCCGAGCTCGAACGTGACCACGCTGCCGGGCGCTTCCTCGGCCACCGGCTTCAACGCCGCCGTGACCAGCATTGTGAACCCGACGAGCCAGGAAGGCGGCACGCTGAACCTGGTGTCGCGCACCGACTGGGACTCGCCGGACCCGGGCAACACCTACGCGGCCTTCTCCTGGGACTTCGCGCCGCTGTACGGCCGTCAGATGATGACCTACGCGCAGAAGCCCGGCGGCGAGGGCACGAAGGTCGTGCCGGACCTCGCCGCCGCCCCGGGCGAGGTCACCAACAACGGTCTGACCTGGACCTACAAGATCAAGCCGAACGTGAAGTTCCAGGACGGCACCGTCGTGACGTCCAAGGACGTGGCGTACGCGATCGAGCGCTCGAACTGGGGCCAGGACACCCTGTCCAACGGCCCGAGCTACTTCAAGCAGTTCGTCGAGGACAAGACGAAGTACAAGGGCCCGTACGTCGACAAGAACGCGGCCGACGGCGTCTCCGGCATCCAGACCCCGGACGACCAGACCATCGTGTTCACCCTGACGAAGCCCTTCTCGGACTTCAACTACCTGATGGCGCTGCCGGACACCGTCCCGGTCCCGCGCGCCAAGGACACCGGCGCCGACTACTACAAGACCATCCAGGCGACCGGTCAGTACAAGATCGACAGCTACCAGAAGGGGGTGGAGATGCAGCTGTCTCCGAACCCCTCCTTCGACCCGAGCACCGACCCGGACAAGCTGCACGTGCTGCGCGCGTCGAAGATCGACGTCAAGCTCAAGCAGGACAAGTCGACGATCGACGGCAAGCTGTTCGACGGCTCGGCCGACTCCGACCTGACCGGCGTGGGCGTGCAGCCGCAGACCAAGCCGCAGATCATGAACGACGCGTCGAAGAAGAAGAACGCGGACCTGGCCTACGCCAACTCCGAGGCCTTCATCGCGATCGACACCCAGGTCAAGCCGTTCGACAACCTGGACTGCCGCACCGCGGTCGAGTGGGCCGTGAACAAGGCCAACACCCAGACCGCGCTCGGCGGCAAGGACGGCGGCGGTGACATCGCCACCACCGTCATGCCCCCGACCGTCCCGGGCTACACGAAGTACGACCTGTACCCGACCCCGAACAACCAGGGCGACGCGACCAAGGCCAAGGCTTCGCTGGCCAAGTGCGCGACGGCCGAGCCGGACCAGTTCAACGCGGACGGCTCCCTGAAGTCCGGCTTCAGCATCTCGATCCGTGACAACTCCTCCGCTGAGGAGAAGGCCGCGACCTCGGTGCAGACCGACCTCAAGGGCATCGGCGTCTCGATGGACATCCAGAAGTACGAGTTCGGCAAGTACGACTCGGACTTCGCCGGCAACACCAAGTACTCGCAGGAGCACAAGCTGGCTCTGCAGTTCTACAAGTGGGGCTGGGACTTCCCCAGCGGCTTCGGCTACATGGACTTCATCATCGCCGCGGCCGGCATCAACCCCAGCGGTACCGGTACGACCAACCACTCGTACCTGAACGACCCGCAGGTGGAGAGCCTGTTCTCCAAGGCTCTGGGCGAGACCGAAGACAGCGCCAAGCTCGCTGACTACGCCGCGATCGACAAGCAGGTCATGACCGACGCGGCCATCGTCCCGCTGATCTACGACAAGAACCTGGTGTACCGGCCGGACACGGCGACCAACGTCATGTTCAGCCAGGCGTTCGGCATGTACAACTTCGCCGCCATGGGCAAGAAGTAACAGCCGACACCCGTTTGATCCGCTTTCACAGATAGGCAGGTGAAGGCACTGGAGGTCGGCGGCGCCGCGAAGGGTTCCGGGTTCGTCCCGGGCCCGTCCGGCGCCGCCGCCCGCCGCCGCCGAACTCCGTGATTACCTACATCATCAGACGACTGTTCGCAGCAGTGATCCTGCTGTTCGTGATCAGTCTGATCACCTTCTTCATCTTCTACGTCTTCCCCAAACTCGGCGGGCAGACCACGGAGTCCCTGGCGGCGCAGTACGTCGGTAAGAGCCAGAACCCGCAGGCGGTCCAGGCGATCATCCACCGCTTCGGGTTCGACCAGTCGATCTGGGTGCAGTACGGCCGCTACGTCAAGGGCATCTTCACCGGATACGACTACAGCACCGGCGCTCAGCAGGTGCACTGCCCGGCGCCCTGCCTGGGCTACTCCTTCCGGGACAACCAGCTGGTGTGGCAGGAGAAGATCGTGCACTGGCTGCCGGTCACCCTGTCCCTGTCGATCGGGGCCTCGGTCATGTGGCTGGTCTTCGGTGTGGCGGTCGGCGTGGCCTCGGCCCTGCGCCGCGGCACCTGGATCGACCGCGGCGGCATGTTCATCGCCCTGGCCGGCGTCTCGCTGCCGGTCTACTTCGTCGGCCCGCTGGCGGTGCTGGTGTTCGTCGAGAACTGGCACATCTTCCCCGACCCGGGCTGGATCGCGCCCAGTTCGAACCTGTGGCAGTGGTTCTGGCATCTGCTGCTGCCGTGGGCCGTGGTGGCGTTCGGGCTGGCCGCCCTGTATGCCCGGCTCATGCGCGTTGGTATGCTCGACACGCTTAATGAGGACTTCATCCGGACCGCGCGGGCCAAGGGCCTGCCGGAGCGGACGGTCATCTTCAAGCACGCGCTGCGCGCGGCGCTCACCCCGATCCTCACCATCTTCGGCATGGACCTCGGCTTCGCCCTCGGCGGTGTCGTCCTGGCCGAGCAGGTGTTCAACCTGCCCGGCATCGGCCGCGAGGCGGTGGACGCGGTGACCAACTCCGACCTGCCGGTCGTGCTGGGGGTCACGATCGTGGCCGCGGCGTTCATCGTGTTGGCGAACCTGATCGTCGACCTCCTCTACGGGGTCGTCGACCCGCGAGTGAGGGCTTCATGAGCAACGACAAGGACGCCTCCGAGACCGTCGTCGAGGACGTCGTGATGGAGAACACCCAGCCGAACTCGTTCCTGGACGTACGCGACCTGCGCGTGCACTTCCCCACCGACGACGGCGTGGTCCGCTCGGTCGACGGCATATCCTTCGCCCTGGAGCGCGGCAAGACCCTCGGCATCGTGGGCGAGTCCGGCTCCGGCAAGTCGGTGACCTCGCTGGCGCTGCTCGGCTTGCACCGCAAGTCCTCGGACAAGAAGAAGGCGCGCGGCGCGCAGATCTCCGGCGAGATCTGGCTGGACGGCCAGGAACTGGTCTCGGCCTCGGCCGAGGACGTGCGCAAGCTGCGCGGCCAGAAGATGGCCATGATCTTCCAGGACCCGCTGTCGGCGATGCACCCGTTCTACACGGTGGGCGCGCAGATCATCGAGGCCTACAGGGTCCACAACGACGTCTCCAAGGCCGTGGCGCGCAAGCGCGCGATCGAGCTGCTGGAGCTGGTCGGCATCCCGCAGCCGAACACCCGCGTGGACGACTTCCCGCACCAGTTCTCCGGCGGTATGCGCCAGCGCGCGATGATCGCCATGGCGCTGGTGTGCAACCCCTCGCTGCTGATCGCCGACGAGCCGACCACCGCGCTGGACGTCACCGTGCAGGCCCAGATCCTGGACCTGATGCGGGACCTGCAGCGCGAGTTCAACAGCGCGCTGATCATCATCACCCACGACCTGGGTGTGGTCGCCGAGCTCGCCGACGACCTGATGGTGATGTACGGCGGCAAGGCCGTGGAGTACGGCAGCGCGCACGACATCTTCAAGTCGCCGGAGCACCCCTACACCTGGGGTCTGCTGGCCTCGATGCCGCGGCTGGACCGGGAGCGGGCCGAGCGCCTGACCCCGATCCAGGGCAACCCGCCCTCGCTGATCAACGTGCCCTCCGGCTGTGCCTTCCACCCGCGCTGCCCGTACGGTGCCACGGAGACCGGGGGCCGCAGCGACACCGAGATCCCGCTGCTGGCCGAGACCGCGCCGGGACACCTGGTGCGCTGTCACATGGACCCGGCCCGGCGCCGGGAGATTTACACCGAGAAGATCCAGGGGTCGCTGTGAGCACGGAAACCACGGCGCAGACGTCCGAGACCTCCGCGGTGGAACCGGACGCGCTGCTTCAGGTCAACAATCTGGTCAAGCACTTCCCGATCCGGCGCGGCCTGCTGCAGCGCCAGGTCGGCGCGGTGCAGGCGGTGGACGGGATCAGCTTCTCCGTCCGCGCCGGGGAGACCCTCGGCCTGGTCGGCGAGTCCGGCTGCGGCAAGTCCACGACCGGCAAGATGCTGGCCCGCCTGGACGAGCCGACCAGCGGGTCGATCATGTTCGAGGGGCGCGACATCGCGCACATGCGCCAGGGCCAGCTGCGGCCGCTGCGCCGGGACATCCAGATGGTGTTCCAGGACCCGCAGTCCTCGCTGAACCCGCGGCACACCGTCGGCACCATCGTCGGCGCGCCCTTCCACATCCAGGGCATCGAGACGCCCAACGGCGTGAAGAAGGCCGTGCAGGACCTGCTGTCGCTGGTCGGCCTGTCTCCGGAGCACTACAACCGTTACCCCCACGAGTTCTCCGGCGGACAGCGCCAGCGCATCGGCATCGCCCGCGCCCTGGCCCTGAAGCCCAAGCTGGTCATCGCCGACGAGCCGGTCTCCGCGCTCGACGTGTCCATCCAGGCCCAGGTGATGAACCTGCTGGAGGACCTGCAGAACGAGCTGAACCTGGCGTACGTGTTCATCGCCCACGACCTGTCGGTGGTGCGCCACATCTCCGACCGCGTCGCGGTGATGTACCTGGGCAAGATCGTCGAGATCGCCGACCAGGCCGACATATACACCAAGCCGCACCACCCCTACACCACGGCGCTGCTGTCCGCGGTCCCGATCCCCGACCCCGACCGCAAGGGCGGCAAGGCCGAGGGCCAGAAGGAGCGCATCCGCCTGGTCGGCGACGTCCCCTCGCCGATCAACCCGCCCGCCGGCTGCCGGTTCAACACCCGCTGCTGGAAGGCGCAGGAGGTGTGCCGCACGCAGGAGCCGCCGCTGCTGCAGATCGGCTCGCCGTCCGCGGCCGGGTACGCGCACCAGGTGGCGTGCCACTTCCCGGAGAACGTGTAAGGGCCCGCGCTTCGCGCCGAACGCCGGCGGCCCGGTGGGAGCTTTGGCTCCCGCCGGGCTTTCGGCATTCTGGCGTTCTGGCATTCTTGGCGCGTGTTCTTGAGTGACGCCGGCTCGCACGCCGATGACGACATAGCCGACCGGGCCGAGGGGTCCTTCCCGGGCGGGCCGCTCGCGGGGGATGAAGGAGCCGGGGACGAGGCGGGCCCGGCTGCCGAACCCTTCCCGGGCATGCAGAGCGAGGCCGATTCCGTGGCCGAGGAAGGGTTCGGCGGCCTCGGTTTCCAGAGTGCGCCCGGCTCGGTCGCCGATGATGTGTTCGGGGCCGAGGAGTCCTTCTTCGGGATGCAAAGCGAATCCGCGGTTCTCACCGGCGTCGCGCTCGGGCCCGGGCTGCGGCGGGGCGCATTGGTCTGCGTCGGCGCTCTGGTCGGTCTGGGCGTGCTGTTCTGGGGTGGGCTGGCGGTCTACTACGCCTACCGCGTGTTCTTCGCGAGCGCGCATGCGAACCCTGACATGCCGCACCTGCCCGACGCCCGCCCCTGGATCGCCTTCTATCTCACCGGTGCGCTGTGGGCCGTTGGCGTGGGCCTGTTCGGTCTCGTGGCGCGGTGGCGTCCCCGGCTCCTGCTGTGGAGCTTCGGCTGCCTGGTGACCGCGTTCTTCTGGCCGGTGGGGATGGCCGCGTCGGCGATCGCGGTCGCCTGGCGGCGGCGGGATCTGGCGGCGTCGCGGCGGATCGCGCTGGCTCTGCTGGCCGTCCTGGTGGCGGTCGCGGGCCCGCTCTGGCGCTTCGCGGCCCCGGCCACCACCGCCGAGCAGGCCGTGGTGGGCTCGGACACCGTGCTGCTCGGCACCTGGCACTCGCGCACCGGCATGTCCGTCGTCCTGCGCGCCGACGGCACGTACACCGCCGGCGCCCTGTCCGGCGGCGGCCTGGGCTCCGGAGAGGGCATCCCGGCCTCGGCGGGCATGTGGGACACCGAAAGCCCCGGCGGCCGCTCCGGCGTCCGGCTCCAGATCGACGGCGACCTCTCGCACTCGGTCTGGTTCGACGTCTACCAGGCCGGCTCGGATCTCGTCCTGTGCGCGTCGGACGATCCGAGCAACCCCTGCGAGGTGGTCCTTCGGCGGTCCTAGTCCGTCTGCCGGCTCTCCGGGCCCGCGGCTGCGGCATCGGCCTCGCCGAGCATCCGCTCCTTGAGCCGCGCCTGCACGGAGTAGACCGTCACCCCGCCCTCGGGATGCGCCTGGACCTTCCCGCGCTTGGCCAGGTCGTGAACGCCCTGCCGCGAGATCCCGAGCATCGCCGCCGCGACGGTGAACGACACCGCCTCGGCGTGGGGGTGCCCCGCGCGCAGCAGGACGGCGCGGCCGAAGGGTGTGCCCCACCACTCCGCCGGCGGGCTGAACGGCTCGTCGGCGGGAAACAGGGTGCTGATCAGCCGGATGGCGGTCATCCGGGCCGCGTCGTCGTCCGGCCCCAGCAACTCCTCGGTCCAGACCAGCACCGCCTCGAACGCCCGGCGCCGCAGGTCCTTCTCCAGCCCGAACAACACGTCCACCGGCCCCAGCACCCGTGCCTCGACCAGGCGGTTCAGGTCCCGGGCCAGCTCTTCGTGGGCGGTGCGCCATGTCTTGGCCAAGACGGACTCCCATCCTCGGTGGAACTGCTCGTCACGACTACTTGACGAGTAGCGTCTAGTACTTGACGTATTGTGTCAAGCGCTAGTGTGTCAGGCGCTGGTGTCTCAAAGCGTTGGTGTGTCAAGCATTCGCCGTGTCGGGCCGGGGACTCGCAGCCGTCCTTCACCCTCCGATCCCCTTCTGCTCGGTCCCGCTCATTCCCTCCTCGGCCTCGTCGGCCAGGGTGCGCCGGACCTGCGAGCCCAGGCTCTTCGCCCCCTCGGCGCCGAGCGGCAGCCCGGTCGCCTGGCCGAGTGCCGCGTCGGCCGCGCCCTCCAGGGCGCGCAAGACGCTGCCGGCACCCCGCAGCTCGCTCACCGTCTTCCGGGCCTGTCGCAGTGCCCGTACGGCACGTACCGAGCCGAGCCCGCGTGCCGCGCCCAGGGCGTCCCGCGCCGCCTTCAGTGCGACCAGCTCCGTCGCGAGCTGTTCCATCAGCACCGCGAACTCCGCCGTTATCCGCTCGGCCCGGGCGACAAACGCCGCGAGCGTCGCCGATTCCGCCAGGGCTCCGCCGATCGTCGCCAGCCCGAGGGTGAGCACGTCGGCCACCGCGGTCGCCGCCAGCTCGGCCGCCGCCCACGCCGCGGCGTCCGTCACGATGCCGGTGACCGTGTCCTGCGCCGCACCGGCGGCCACGCCGGCCCGGTTGAGCAGGTGCGCCGTCGCCGCCATCTCGAACGCCAGCTGGTCCAGCGCCGCCACGTACGCCGACATCGCGGCCCCGAACGTCTGCGAAGCCTCCCCGCGCCAACTCCCCGCGACCGGTGCCCCGTCCTGCCGCAGTCGCGTGGACACGCCCCGCACGGCGACCGCCTGCTCCAGCCACAGCACCGCCGCGCCGTGCAGCGCCTCGGCGTCGCCGGTCACGCGGTCGAGCAGGTCCAGCAGCCCCGCTTCCCGCAGGATCCACTCGACGCCCGAGGCCAGCGTGCCCTCCAGTCCGCTCGGCGCCGCCCGGTGCACCGGCGCCAGCATCGTGTCGAGTCTCGGCGGCTCCTCCACGGCCCAGGCGTAGCCGACGCCGAACGCGTCCAGCCCGCTCATCGGCCGGCCTCGTCGTCAGAAGGGGCTTCGTCGTCAGAAGGGCCCGCGCCGTCAGAAGGGGCTTCGTCGTCGGGACAGGCTTCGGATGCGGCTTCTCCCGAACCGCCGTCCGCAGCCGTCCCGGGTATTCCGATCCCCACCCCCAGTGCCGCCTCGACCGCGCCGGCGGCCCCGGCCACCATCCGATCGGCCGCCGCATACCGCTCCGCGCACGCGGCCAGTCCGGCCGTCGCCGCCGCCAGCCAGGCGACCAGCTCTGCGGCCTCGGTGAGCACCCCGTGCTGGTGCGCGGCGTACCGGTCGGCCAGGAAGCCCGCCTGCGGCAGCTTCCCGAACCACCCGCGCTCCACCCGCACCGCCGCCACCGCCTCGCCGGCCGACGCCAGCTCCGCCGCGCGGGCGCGCAGCGAATCGGAGTAGGCGGCCAGCACCCGCGGCCGTACCTCGAAGGCGAACTCTGGACCGGTCATCGGACCACCCCCCTGGTCAACGTCTTGTGATCATCCTAGCTGGACACCATCCCTCACAGTAGTCACTCGAATACCGTAAGCATTCCCCCGTCCGGCCCGGTCGAGACGTGACGCGCGTCGCGCCGTGCGGCACTACCAAGCGGTAACTTTGTCGGGATACGATCCCCGTGGACGGCACCGTCGAGAACCGCCGGGCCGCACCAGAAGATGGGAAGCCTCGCTGGCCTGCCCCCGTGTTCGGATGCTCTGTTTATTGAAATCAGGTCCGGCCGTGGCAAGCTGCGTCAGGAGACCGGAGAAGCCCTCAAGCAGGAGGTCGGACAGCGATCATGAAAATCGTCGTCTGTGTGAAGCAGGTACCGGACACGGAGGCCGAGAAGCGGCTCCTCCCGGACACCCTGACCGTGGACCGGGAGAGCTCGAACCCGGTGCTCAACGAGATGGACGAGTACGCCATCGAGGAGGCGCTCAAGCTCGCCGAGGCGCACGGCGGCGAGGTCACGGTGCTGACCATGGGCCCCGACGGCGCCGACGCCGCGGTGCGCAAGGCGCTGTCCATGGGCGCCGACTCCGGCATCCTGCTGACGGACCCGGCGCTGGCCGGCTCCGACGCCGTGGCCACCTCCTACGGCCTCGCGCAGGCCCTGGGCACCACCGAGTTCGACCTGGTGATCCTGGGCTCGGAGGCCTCCGACGCGCGCACCTCGCTGGTCCCGGCGATGCTCGCCGAGCGCCTCGGCCTGCCGCAGCTCACCTTCGCCTCGAAGGTCGAGATCGACGGCACGGCGATCACCGTGAACCGCCTCACCGACTACGGCCACGACATCGTCTCGGCCCAGCTGCCGGCCGTGGTCTCGGTGGTGGAGAAGATCAACGAGCCCCGCTACCCCTCCTTCAAGGGCATCATGGCGGCCAAGAAGAAGCCGATCGCGAACCTCGACGCGGCCGCGGCCGGCATCGACGCCGCGAAGGTCGGCACGGCCGGCGCCTGGACCGCCGTGGCCGACGCCGCGCAGCGCCCGCCGCGCAGTGCCGGCGTGAAGGTCTCCGACGAGGGCGACGGCGGCGTGAAGCTCGCCGAGTTCCTGTCCGCGCAGAAGTTCATCTAAGGGAGCGTTGGAAGATGGCTGAGATCCTGGTCCTCGTCGACCACGCCGACGGCGCGGTCAAGAAGGTCACGCTGGAGCTGCTGACCAAGGCCCGCGCGCTGGGCGAGCCGAGCGCGGTGTTCGTCGGCGCCGGCTATGACAAGGCCGCCGAGAAGCTGGCCGAGTACGGCGCGGCGAAGGTGTACGTGGCCGAGGACGCCGAGCTCGACGGCTACGTCACCGCCCCGAAGGCCGAGCTGCTGGCCAAGCTCGTCGCCGAGCACTCCCCGGCGGCCGTGCTGGTCCCGGCCACCGCCGAGGGCAAGGAGGTCGGCGGCCGCCTGGCGATCAAGACCGGCTCCGGCATCCTCACCGACGCCGTGGACGTCAGCGCGGAGCTGGTCGCCGAGCAGAGCATCTTCGGCGGCTCGACCGTGGCGCACTCCAAGGTCACCCAGGGCACCCCGATCATCGCGATGCGCCCGAACGCCACCGCCCCCGAGGCCGCCCCGGCCGCCGCGGAGCGCGTGGACGTGAGCGTGGAGCTGACCGACGCCGCCAAGCTGGCCAAGGTCGTGGAGAAGGTCGTGCTCCCCAAGGGCGACCGCCCCGAGCTCACCGAGGCCTCGATCGTGGTCTCCGGCGGCCGCGGCGTCGGCAGCGGCGAGAACTTCGCGATCATCGAGAAGCTGGCCGACGCGCTCGGCGCGGCCGTCGGCGCCTCCCGCGCCGCGGTGGACGCCGGCTGGTACCCGCACCAGTCGCAGGTCGGCCAGACCGGCAAGACGGTCTCCCCGCAGCTGTACATCGCCGCCGGCATCTCCGGCGCGATCCAGCACCGCGCCGGCATGCAGACCTCGAAGACCATCGTCGCCATCAACAAGGACGAGGAGGCGCCGATCTTCGAGCTCGCGGACTACGGCGTCATCGGCGACCTGTTCAAGGTGGTCCCGCAGGTCACCGACGAGATCGAGAAGCGGAAGTAGCCTTCGGCACGCTGCTCGCAGCCGCCTCGCCCGCATCAGGGCGAGGCGGCTTTGTGCGTTCCGGACGTACTCGCAGGACTCTGCGGCGGCGGCGCGCCATGACCGCCGTGGGAGATCAGCAGGATCGTCGCGGTCGCCGCCGCGCCCACGAGGGCTCCCAGCGCGGCGTAGACCGGAAAGCGGCGGCGGGGCGGAGCCCGGTGGTCATGGCGCGTCGGCGGCGGGGTGTCGGGGGCCGGCGTCGGGTCGAGCAGGAACGCGGTGTAGGCGGCGCCGGGCGGCGTGGTCACCGGGTGGGGGAGGAACCCCGGCTCCTCGGCCGGCGTGTCCGGCTCGGGCCCGGCGTCAGCCGCTGCCGGGGTGCGCGGCAGCCCCGGCTGGCGTATCCCGTCCATCGGCGAGTCGAGCCGTTGAATGACTTTGGCTACTTCCGGCTGCCGTGTCCCGTCCATCGGCGTGTCGAGCCGGTGGGTGACTTCGGCGACATCCGGCCGCGGTGTCCCCTCCATCGGCGATCCGGTCTCCCGCCGCCGCGTTCCCCGCCGCGCGGGCTCCGTCACCGCCGCGTTGGCGATGTCCAGCGCCGAATCCGCCGCCTTGTCGAAAGCCGCCGACACCGCGCGCACCCACAGCGGATCGGCGGCCGTCACCTCCAGCCAGGCGGCCAGCTCCGCCTCCCGCCGCGCGATGTCCTCCATCACGGCCTCCGGCAGCCAGAGCTCTTCGGGCGCCACCAGCCCGGCGATCTCCGGCGCCGTGGGCCGCTCGCCGGGATCCTTCGCCAGGCACGCGGCCAGCACCTCGGTCAGGTCCGCCGGGAGCCCCTCGAGCTTCGGCGGCTCGTGGACCACCCGGTACAGCAGCGCCGCTCCGTCGCCCGCGCCGAAAGGGCTCTGGCCGCGCGCCGCGTAAGCGACGACCGACGCCAGCGCGAACACGTCCGACGCGAACGTCGCCGGCTCCCCGACCGCCTGTTCCGGCGACAGGAACCCCGGCGAGCCGATCAGCGCCCCGACCCGGGTCAGGCCGATGTCGTCGATGGCGCGCGCCACGCCGAAGTCGATCAGCCGCGGTCCGTCGCGCGCCAGCAACACGTTCGATGGCTTCACGTCGCGGTGCAGCACCCCCGCCGCGTGCACCTCGGTCAGCGCCAGGGCCAGCCGGTGCGTCAGGGTGCGAAGGCCCGCCTCGCCCAGCGGCCCGAACGCCATCGCCGCCTCGGTCACCGACGGCCCCGGCACGTACTCCGACGCCAGCCACGGCAGCTCGGCCTCCGGGTCGGCCGCCACCACCGGCGCGATCAGCGCCACGCCGTCGGCCGGTTCCTCCCGGCCCACCTCCTGGGCCGTCGCGACCTCCCGCCGGAACCGGGCCCGGAAGCGGGCGTCGGCGGCGAACTCCGGCCGCGCCACCTTCAGCGCCACCGCTCGCCGGTCCGGGCCCAGAGCCAGGTAGACGCGTCCCATCCCGCCGACGGCGAGCAGCGTCAGCACCCGGAAACCCCCCAGGTGCCGCGGGTCGTCCTCGCTGAGCGGTGCCATACCGCACACGCTAAGAGCGATCTCGATCGCTGGGAAGACCGTGACCGTTCGTGGTCTGTTTCGTTGGGTAATCCGACCCTTCCTGACGAAACCGGCCACCCGGGACAGCGCCCTTGATCTTCCCCACCGTGCAGTTCGCGCTCTTCTTCGCTGTCGTCCTGCCGCTGTCCTGGGCCTTGATGCCGCTTCAGCGCCTGTGGCGGCCGTTCATCCTCGTCGCCTCGTACTACTTCTACGCGGCCGCGGACTGGCACTACGTCTTCCTCCTGGCCGGTTCCACGGTTGTCAACCAGGCGGCGGCCACGGTCATCACCCGTCAGTCCTCGGTGAAGGTCCGCAAGGCGGTGCTCATCGCCGCGACCGCGCTGGACCTCGGCACGCTTGGCGTCTTCAAGTACCTGGACTTCTTCAGCGACTCCCTTAGCGCATCCCTCGGACTCTCCCTCGGCCTGCTCCATTTGGTGCTTCCGGTAGGAGTGTCCTTCTACACGTTCCAGGCCATCTCCTACGTCGTCGACGTCTACCGCGGCCGCACCCCGCTGGCCGGACCCCTCGACTACGCCATCTACGCGTCCTTCTTCCCGCACCTCGTCGCGGGGCCGATCGTCCGCGCCTCGGAGTTCGTCCCACAGTTGTCCGGCCCGCGCGATCCGAACGGCATTCCCGCTGCCCGGGCCTTCGGCCTGATCGCGGGCGGCCTGGTGAAGAAGATGGTCGTGGCCGACATGATCGGCACGAAGCTCGTCGAGCCGGTGTTCGGCACGCCCCAGGCGCACAACGGCACCGAAACGCTGATGGCTGTCTATGGATACGCCGTTCAGATCTACTGCGACTTCTCCGCGTATACGGATATGGCGATCGGCCTGGCGCTGCTCTTGGGGTTCCGCTTCCCGGACAACTTCGACCGCCCCTATACGGCGCGCTCTTTGCAGGACTTCTGGCGGCGTTGGCACATGACGCTGTCCCGCTGGCTCCGCGACTACCTCTACATCCCGCTAGGCGGGAACCGAGGCGGGAGCGCGAAGACGTACCGCAACCTGATGCTGACGATGCTCCTCGGCGGTCTGTGGCACGGCGCCGCGTGGACGTTCGTCATCTGGGGCGGTATCCACGGAGTCGGCTTAGCGATCGAACGTGCGTGGCCCTCCATGGCGAACGCTATGCGTTTCCCCCCGGATATCCCCGCGCGGTTTCCCCAGCCTGTGAAAACCGCGGTGGCGCGCGTAGTGACCTTCCACGTGGTCTGTCTGGCGTGGGTCTTCTTCCGCGCTCCGGACCTCGGGACAGCTCTTGCCGTCCTGGGACGCCTCTTCGCCGGCGGGCCGAGCACAGGCATCGTCACGCCGACAATCGTCCTCCTCATCGCCGCCGCACTGGCTGTCCAGTGGATCCCCAGAGGGTTCGGCGCACGCCTGCGCACCGCGTTCGTCACCCTCCCGGTCTACGCACAAGGCATCTCGCTCGGAGTCATGCTTCTGGTCATCGCGGCGGTGAGTGGCGGACAAGGTGTGGCGCCCTTCATCTACTTCCGGTTCTAGGAGTACGCAGTGTCCGAGGAACCCGTCACGACAGCCCGGCAAGCCGGCCGGGTCATCCGCATCGCCCTGATCACCGCGCTGCTTCTGAACACCGCAGGCGTCGTCCGTGCGGGCCTCGGCATGGAACCCGGGCCGACCCGCGACCTCCTGCTGGCGGTCGCGCATCCGCTGGACAGCATCGCCGGCGCCCTGGACCTGAACCGGCCGCGCACCTCGCTGGACGCCATGCTCGGCCACCGCGGCGCCGCCACCGACGACGACCGCCATACCCGCCTGGAGCAGGACGCCGACCGCCTCCAGCCGGTCGCCGAGCCGCCGGCGTCGGTGCCGGGGAATCCGGGCGCTCAGGCGAACACTTCCGAAGCCGCACCCCAGCCGCGCCTGGCCCCGGTCGCCGCCGCGGTCCGCCACGCCACCGCCGAACACCCGCTGCGCATCCTGGTCACCGGCGACTCGCTCTCGGACTTCGACGGCCAGCAGCTGGCCCGCCTCGTCTCCTCCGAGCACCTCCCGGCCAAGGTCCGCGTGCAGGCGCGCAACGGCACCGGTCTGACGCAGCCGTCGGTGTTCGACTGGTCGGACGAGGCGGCGCAGGACGCCGTGACCTTCGACCCGGACGTGGTCGTCATGGTCCTCGGCGCGAACGACGGCTGGCCGCTGAAGGGCGCCGACGTCGGGTCGAACGCCTGGAACTCGGAGTACTCGCGCCGCGTGGAAGCCGTCACCCGCGACTTCATCGCCGGCGACCCGCAGCGCCGCGTCTACTGGGTCGGACCTCCGGTGCCGCGCTCGGCCCCGTGGATCCACATCTTCGCGCGGATCAACGACGCGGTCCGCGCGGTCGTCCCGAACGTCCCGGGGCTCCGCTATGTGGACGTCGCCGGACCGACCTCCGACCACGGCCACTACACCGACTACCTGACCGATCCCGCAGGCCACCGGATCCTCGCGCGCCAGCACGACGGCATCCACTTCAGCTGGCCGGGCTCGGTGTTCCCAGCCCGGATCATCCTGAGCGCGCTGCGCGGGGAATACACGCTCGGCTAGCCGCCTTAGCGCTTACGGGCGGCGGTAACAGGCCCCCCATTCCGCGCGCCTTCCGGGCCTCCGGGCGAACCCCGTGGCCCCGGCGGGGGCCGGGCCGATCACCGCCACCGTCAGCCAGCCCTTAGAATCGCAGCTAATCATGGCCGTATATCTGGATCACGCCGCGACGACCCCCATGCTCCCGGCCGCCGTCGACGCGATGACGGCACGGCTGGGCGTCACCGGGAACGCCAACTCCCTGCACGCGGCCGGGCGCGCGGCGCGCCGGGTGGTGGAGGAATCCCGCGAGCAGATCGCCGAGGCGCTGGGTGCCCGGCCCTCGGAGGTGGTGTTCACCTCCGGCGGGACCGAGAGCGACAACCTGGCGGTCAAGGGCCTGTACTGGGCCCGCCGCGACGCCGACCCCCGCCGCCGGCGCGTGCTGGCGGCGAAGATCGAGCACCACGCCGTCCTGGACCCCTTGAGCTGGATCGCGGAGCACGAGGGCGCCGAGATCGAGTGGCTGCCGGTGGACTCCCTGGGCCGCGTGCACCCCGGCACGCTGCGCGAGGCGATCGAGCGCGATCCCGACTCCGTGGCCCTGACCACGGTGATGTGGGCCAACAACGAGGTGGGCACGGTCCAGCCGGTCCGCGAGCTGGCCGCCGTCGCGCACGAGTACGGCATCCCCATGCACTCCGACGCCGTCCAGGCCGTCGGCGCGCTGGAGGTGGACTGGACCGCCAGCGGCCTGGCCGCGATGACCTTCACCGCCCACAAGATCGGCGGCCCGATCGGCGTCGGCGCCCTGCTCCTGGGCCGCAAGACCCAGGCCGTCCCGGTCCTGCACGGCGGCGGCCAGGAGCGCGACGTCCGCTCCGGCACCCTGGACACCCCGGCCATCGCGGGCTTCGCGGCGGCGGTGGTGCAGTCGGTCAAGGACCGCGAGGCCACCGCCGAGACCCTGACCGCTTTGCGCGACGACCTGGTCGCCCGGGTCCGCGCCGAGGTCCCCGACGTGGTGGTGAACGGCGACCGCGGCCCCGGAACGGGCCTGCCCGGCATCGCGAACATGACCTTCCCCGGCTGCGAGGGCGACTCGCTGCTGATGCTCCTCGACGCCCGCGGCGTGGAGTGCTCGACCGGCTCGGCCTGCTCCGCCGGCGTCGCCCAGCCCAGCCACGTGCTGCTGGCGATGGGCGTGGACGGTGAGCCCGCCCGCGGCTCGCTGCGCTTCTCGCTGGGGCACACGTCGACGAAGGCTGACGTGGACGCCCTGGCCGAGGCGATCGGGCCGGTGGTGGCCCGGGCCCGGGCGGCGGGGCTGAGCTAGGCGCGCCCGGGCGGCGGAGCTGAGCCGGGCGCCCGGGTTGCAAGGCCTGAGCTGGGCGCTCGCCGGCGGCCGGCCGCACAGTCCCGCGTGATGGGATACAACCGGATCATGCCAAGCTTCGAAGTCACCTCGATAGGCACGGTCCACAACGACCGCACGGACGTCCAGAACTCGGACCACTGGGGCGCCGTGCGCAGCACGATCATCGTCGACGAGCGCTTCGGTGACGCGTGTCTGCAAGGGCTGGAGGGCTTCTCCCATGTGGAGGTCCTCTTCGTCTTCGACCAGCTCGCCGAGCGCGACGACTACCGCGAGCCGGCCCCCTACCGCGGCCGCCCCGACCTCCCGCCGGTCGGCATCTTCGCCGGCCGCGGTCCGCGCCGGCCGAACCGCATCGGCGTGACGCGCTGCGCCATCGTGGCGGTCGCCGGCCGCGAACTGACCGTCGTGGGCCTCGACGCCGTCTCCGGCACCCCGGTCGTCGACCTGAAGCCGGTGCTGGCGGAGTTCGAGCCCGCGGACGTCGCCCAGCCCCACTGGGTCACCGAGATGATGGCCGAATACTTCCAGCCGTGACCCGCGCATGTCCGTTTCAGGACAGTCCATTGACGTCCGGCCCAATAAGCCAGGACTCTGATTCCCCGGCCGATCATCTCGACGACGAACGGGGCATCATGCTTCGCAAGCGTTCCATGCTCGCCCTCCTCGCGGGCGTCCTGCTGTCCTCCACGGCGCTGGCCGCCTGTCCCGCCTCCGCGTCCGTCGATCCCGGGCAGAGCTGGGTGCAGAATTCGATCAAGGCGCAGCTCGCGCGCAAGCCGGGGGGCGTCGTGGTCGGGAACTCGATCCACTACGCGCGCGAAGGCGTCACGCTGACCTACCAGCCGCCGACCGCGCCGGGCAGCGCCGGTGCCGACGACTTCGCCGGGTGCAGCACCGGCGAGATCTGCCTCTACACCACGACGAACGTCATCAGCTCCGGCGTCCGCCTGAGCACCGGATCGCTGTGGTGCCCGTGGGAGAACACCAACAACCTGCTCGACCTGCGCGACTACGGACTGGCGGGCCAGATCCGGGCCGCGGACAGCGAGAACGGCTGGTGGGCCGAGGGCATCTGGTCCAACCTCGGCGTGCGGGGCGAACAGTGGAAGATGGACCCGCACGGGATCCTCTACAACCTCAGCACCACCAACATCACGTACCTGAACGTCTGCATCAAAGAGGGCGACCTCGAGTACTGACCCGGCTCGCGGTGGTCTCAGCCGCCAGTGGCCTCAGGTCCAGGCCGGCTCAGCTCGCGGCCACCTCGGCCAACGGCACCACCGGATTCTGCAGCCGCGCCAGATCGACCGTGGCGCGGCCCAGGATCAGGTTCCGCACCTCGTCGACCACGTCCCACACGTTCGCGTTCATCCCGGCCAGCACCTTCCCGGCGGCCAGCCAGAACGCCATGTACGCCCCCGAATCCGGGTCCCCGCGGAACACCACCTGGTCGTATCCCGAGGCCGGGATGTACCCGACGTACTCCATCCCGAGGTCGTACTGGTCCGTGAAGAAGTAGGGCAGCCGGTCGTACTTCAGGTCCGTGACGCCCATCATCGAGGCCGCCGCGATCTTCGGCTGGTTCAGCGCGTTGGCCCAGTGCTCGACTCGGATCGACTCCTCGTAGAAGGGGTGCCACGCACTCGCGACGTCGCCGGCGGCGAAGACGTCCGGGTCCGAGGTCCGCAGCGTCGCGTCCACCACGACGCCGTTCGCCACCTCCAGCCCGGCGGCCTCGGCCAGCCCGGTGTTCGGCGCCGCCCCGACCGCCACCAGGATGTGGTCGGCCTCGATCTCGGTCCCGTCGGCGAGCCGCACCCGCGTCGCCTGCTCGACCCCGTCGACGTCCTGGAGCGCGAACGACTCCACGCCGACGCCCAGCCGCAGGTCCACGTCGTGCTCGCGGTGCAGGGCGGCGAACCGCGCGCCGACCTCGGGGCCGAGCACCCGCAGCAGCGGCTGCTCCAGCGCCTCCAGCACCGTCACCTCGACGTCCTTCTCCCGCGCCGCGGCCGCGACCTCCAGGCCGATCCAGCCGGCGCCGACGATCGTCAGCCGGGAGCCGGGGATCAGCTGGTCCCGGGTCCGCTGGCTGTCCTCCAGGGTGCGGAAGTAGCACAAGTTCTTCGCGTCGCCGCCGGAGACGTCCAGGCGGCGCGGAGTGGAGCCGGTGGCCAGCAGCAGCTTGCCGTAGGAGAGGTCGGTGCCGTCGTCGAGGCGGACGGTGTGGCTCTCGCGGTCGACGGCCACCGCGGTGCGGCCCAGGCGCAGCCCGACCTGGTTCTCCACGTACCAGGCGCCGGACTCGTGGACGAAGAGCTTGTCCCGCTCCTCCTTGCCCTGCAGGAAGCCCTTCGACAGCGCCGGGCGCTCGTAGGGCAGGTCGTGTTCGGCGCCGACCAGCTCGATCGGGCCGTCCCAGCCGTCCTCGCGCAGCGCCTGGGCGGTTTTCGCACCCGCCAGGCTCGCGCCGACGATGACCATGGTGTCCGTGCCCTCGGCGCCGCTCATGGCGTCCTCCGCTCGTGGTAGCCGCTTCCCGCCGATATGACCCGCCTCACAGTCAACCATTGCACGTACCCTTGGGGTATGCGTGTCTTGGCAGCGATGTCCGGTGGTGTCGACTCGGCGGTGGCCGCCGCCCGGGTCCGGGACGCGGGTCACGAGGTGACCGGCGTCCATCTGGCGTTGTCCCGGAACCGGCAAGCCCTGCGCGACGGCGCCCGGGGCTGCTGCACGATCGAGGACTCCCACGACGCCCGGCGCGCCGCCGACATGCTCGGCATCCCCTTCTACATCTGGGACATGTCCGACCGCTTCCACGAGGACGTGATCGACGACTTCGTCGCCGAGTACCAGGCCGGCCGCACCCCGAACCCCTGCCTGCGCTGCAACGAGAAGATCAAGTTCGCCGCGGTGCTGGACAAGGCGCGGGCCCTGGGCTTCGACGCGGTCGCCACCGGCCACTACGCGCGCCTGCTCGACGGCCCCGGCGGCCCCGAGCTGCACCGTGCCGCCGATCCGGCGAAGGACCAGTCCTACGTCCTCGGCGTCCTGGACGCCGACCAGCTGGCGCACTCGATGTTCCCGCTCGGCGACGACACCAAGACCGCGGTCCGCGCCGAGGCGGCCGAGCGCGGTCTGTACGTCGCCAAGAAGCCGGACAGCCACGACGTCTGCTTCATCCCGGACGGCGACACCAAGGCCTATCTCGCCAAGACCCTCGGCACCAGCTCCGGCCCGATCGTCGACAGCACCGGCCGCCGGATCGGCGAGCACGACGGCGCCTGGGGCTTCACCATCGGCCAGCGGCGCGGGTTGAGGATCGGGGATCCGGCCGGGGACGGCCGGCCGCGCTATGTGCTGGACATCTCCCCGGTCACGAACACCGTGACCGTCGGCACGGCCGAGGAGCTGGACGTCACCGGTCTGTCCGGGATCAAGCTGCGCTGGTGCGGACCGGAGTTCACCGGCCGGATCGAGTGCCACGCGCAGCTGCGCGCGCACGGCGAGGCGGTTCCGGCGACGGCTGAGCGCAGCGGCCCGGATTCGATCGAAGTCGTCCTGCACGAACCGGTTAGAGGTCTGGCTCCTGGGCAAGCGGCAGTCCTCTACGACGGGAGCCGAGTCATCGGATCCGCCACGGTGGCGCAGACCTCACGTTGAGGTAGTCAACCGTTTGGGTCTTACGTGCGTCGGTTAAGGTCATAGGCTGAAAAACCCGATCCGACGCTTAAGGGGAGGGACCCGATGGGTTCACGACGCACGCTTTTGGCGATAGCCGCGGTCGCCACATCGCTCGCGGTGATCACCGCGGGTTGTTCCGGCGGCGGCTCCAAGCCGAAGACGTCGACCGGTGCCCAGGGGGCCACCTCGGCGGGCGCGAGCCCGACCGACCAGGTCGCCGCCGCGTTCCTGGCGGCGTGGCAGTCCGGCGACTACACCAAGGCGGGGTCGCTGACCGACCTGCCGGACAAGGCCGGGCCGCGTCTGAAGGCCGTGATGGAGTCGCTGGCGCCCAAGAGCATCGTGCTCAAGCTGGGCTCGCAGGTGAACGCGCCGAACTCGGGCGGTTCCTCCTCGGCGGCCGGTTCGGCCACGCCGGGCGCGCCGTCCAGCTCCTCCACGCCGAACCCGCTGGCCAACGCGGTCCACTACGACTTCTCCGTCGCCGACACCTTCGAAGACGGACTGGTGTGGAGCTACAACTCGACCATGGCGGTGCTCCCGCCGACCGCGAACGGCCCGGCGCTGGTGCACTTCGCCTCGGCGGTGATCAACCCGCAGCTGAGCGCGGCCTCGAACCTGAAGGCGGTGCCGCCGTCGGTGCCGGTCGCCGACCGCAACGGCGTGCCGCTGTCCGGCACGGACCACCCGAGCATCGCCAGCATCGTCACCAAGCTGGCGGTCTCCAAGCCGCAGAACGGCGGCCAGGCCTCGCTGCAGATCCAGTTCGTCGACAACAACACCGGCCTGCAGATCCCCAACTCCAACACGGTCCAGCTCGGCGCGCCGAACTCGACCAGCGGACTGCAGCTGGGCTCGACGATCGACTCGAAGATCCAGACCGCGGCCGAGAACGCGCTCAAGGCGTACCCGAACTCCGGCATGGTGGTGATCAAGCCGTCCACCGGCGAGATCCTGGCGATCGCGACCAACAACAAGAACAACGTCAAGATGGCCTACTCGGCCACCCGGGCCCCGGGCTCGACGTTCAAGACGGTCACCGCCACCGCGCTGATGCTCGGCGGCATGAAGCTGACGGACACGGCCGACTGCACGCCGACCGCCAAGGTCGGCACCGAGGTCTACCACAACGACGAGGGCCTGGCGAACGGCTTCTCGGGGGCGAACCTGCTGACCGCCTACGAGCAGTCCTGCAACACCTCGTTCGTGAACGCGACGATCGGGCACAACCTGGCGCTGGACAGCCTGTCGAAGACCGTCCACGACTACTACGGGCTGAACCAGCCCTGGGACATGGGCCTCGGCTCGGCGACCTACTGCACCGGCGGCAAGCAGCAGGTCCCGGCCGCCGACACGCACAGCCTGCTCGCCGCCTCGGCCTTCGGCCAGGGCATGATCACGATGTGCCCGCTGACCATGGCCTCGATCGCCGCGACGGTGGCCACCGGCCAGTTCCACCAGCCGATCCTGATCCCCGGCTTCCAGGCCCCGGCCAAGGCCCAGCCGCTGCCGGCGGAGGTGGACCAGAACCTGCAGACGATGATGCGCGGCGTGATCACCAACGGCACCGCGACGTCGCTGGCCAACATCTCGCCGACCCTGGGCGCCAAGACCGGCTCGGCGGAGCCGAACAGCACGGACAAGACCGACTCGTGGATGATCGCGATGGACCCGCAGCACGACATCGCGGTCTCCGCGCTGGTGCTGAACGCCGGGTTCGGCAACAGCGCGGCCGGACCGGCGATCGCGGCGATGATGAAGGCGGCGGGGCTGAGCTGAGCCCAGGCCCTGCCGAACCGAACGATGCCCCGGACCCCTTCGGTCCGGGGCATCAGCCTTCCGCGGGGTCCACCGGCACGACCCGCCGTCAACCCTGCGCGCCGCCCCCTGCCTCCAACGGCCCCAGCACCGTCTCCCCGATGTCCCCCAGCACCCTGATCTGCTCGGCCGTCAGCCGGTCGATCAGGTGCCGCCGCACCGACGCCACGTGCCCCGGCGCGGCCTGCTCGATGGTCCGGCGGCCGTGCGGGGTCAGCACCACGAACGAGCCGCGCGCGTCGTCGTCCACCTCCTCGCGGCGGACCAGGCCGCGCTGTTCCATGCGTGTGATGTGGTGCGAGAGCCGGCTCTTCGACCACTGCATGTGCGCGGCGAGTTCGCTCAGGCGGCGGCGGTCGCCGGAGGCGGTGAGGTTCGACAGGACGTCGTAGTCGGGCTCCGACAGACCCGCCTGCCGGGCCAGGTCGCGGTTGATCTCGGCGTTGAGCAGCAGGTGCATGCGGCGGTAGGCGAGCCAGGCGCGCATCTCGGCGTCGTCCAGCCAGCGGGGCTCGGTGGCGGGCTCGGTCGCGGCCTCGGTCGCGGGCTGTTCGGTGGGCCGTGTGGTGGGCTCGGGAGCGGTCACGGGGCCAGCCTACCCCTGTTGTTGACATGTCACCGACCTTGGCGCAGACTTGTTGACATGTCACCAGCTTCGTATCCGCGCCGCCTGGCCCAGTTGTTCGCCGGGCTCGTGCTCTTCGGCGCCAGCACGGCGCTGATGGTCGCCTCGGGGCTGGGCCTGGCCTCGTGGGACGTGCTGCACCAGGGCCTGGCCCGGCACACCGGCCTGCCGCTGGGGCGGGTCGTCATCGTCGTCGGCGCGGCGGTGCTGCTCGCCTGGGTCCCGCTGCGCCAGCGTCCCGGGACCGGCACGGCGAGCAACGTCGTCGTGGTCGGCCTGGCCGCCGACGCCACGCTGGGCCTGCTGCCGCCGGTCCACGCGCTCGTACCGCGCGCCGCGCTGCTGCTCGGCGGCGTCGTGCTCAACGGCGTCGCCACCGGCCTCTACGTCGGAGCCGGCCTCGGCCCCGGGCCCCGCGACGGGCTGATGACCGGCCTGTCCGCCCGGACCGGCCGCTCGCTGCGGCTCACCCGCACCGGCATCGAGGTCGTGGTGCTCGCCGCGGGCTGGCTGCTCGGCGGGACCGTCGGCGTCGGGACCGTGCTGTTCGCGGCGGCCATCGGCCCGCTCGCGCAGTTCTTCATCGCTCGTTTCGATCTGAACCCCACGGGAGACCCCCATGAACCGCCTGCTCGTCATCACCAGCACGACTCGTCCCGGCCGGATCGGAACCGCCGTCGCCGACTGGGTGCTCGCCTTGGCGCGGGAGCACGGCGGCTTCGAGGTGGACCTGGCGGATCTGGCGGAGATCGGCTTGCCGTTCCTGGACGAACCCGATCATCCGTCTGAGGGTGCGTACGTCCACGACCACACGCGCCGGTGGAGTGCGCAGGTGGAGGCCGCTGACGCCTTCCTGATCCTCGCCGCCGAGTACAACCGCGGGATCACCGCGCCGTTGAAGAACGCGCTGGACTCGCTGTACGCGGAGTGGGGCGCCAAGCCGGTCGGGTTCGTCAGCTACGGCATGTCGTCGGCGGGCCTGCGCGCCGTCGAGATGATCACGCAGGTCGCGGTCGCGCTCGGCATGACACCGCTGCCGGACGTCGTGGCGCTGCCGCTGCGCGAGGTGCTGGACGATGACGGCCGTTTGGTGCCGGGGGAGCGCCGGGAGCGGAACGTGCATGCGCTTCTTGAAGAACTGCGACGCTATTCCGAAGTCCTGGGACAGCTGCGCAAGCCTGCCGCTGCTTGAGTCCTAACTGTCGAAGTGCACGAACAGCTCCCGCTGATCCGCACTGGCCAACAGCGCCAGCAACGACAGCGACCGGATCAGCTGCCCGCACCGGTAGGCGTCCCAGCCGCCGTCCGCGGCCCCGTCGGCGGCGGACCAGCGTTCCGCGAGGGTGTCCACGTCATGGTCGCTCAGATGCGCCAGCCGCGACCCCAGAGCCCGCCGCACGGGGAGGAGCACCGGCCCGCCGGAGTCGTCAGGGCCCTCGTGTGCCGGCGTGAGGACCGCCTCCCGCACCTCCGCGGGGTCGTTCCCGGTCACCAGCAGGTCGAGGTCGATCAGCTGCGCGGGATCCAGATCCCCGGCCGCCACGGTGTCCAGGGAGGCCAGCACCGCCGAGGTGTCGGCATGGGCCGCGGCGGCCGCCACCACCCGCAGCTCGGCGGGGCTCGCGGCGAAGAACACGGTCGACACGGGGCGGGCTCCAGGAGGTCAAGACGGGTCACCGGCAGTGGGCGGGCTCTGAACAGGGCTGGTGCTGGTCACAATAGCGGCGGCCTGGGCTCTCGGCTCGCGCATTCGACACCCGGCCGAATGATGTCGGCGCGCGGGCCGGCGGCGCGGGCCCGCGGTCGGTCCGGGCCCACCGCCCGGCGTTCTCGCGACCGCGTACCGCCCGGGTGCGCCATCGCCTTGGCTACGCTCGTCCCATGCACCGACCCCCACGCGCCACCGGCATCGGCTCGCTCCCCGGAACCGACGCCGGCGCGGCCCACCGACTGGTCTTCGACGAACTTCCGGACCTGCCGCATCTGCCCGAACTCCCGGCGCGCGGCGTGGGCGCCGACATGATCGGCCGCGGCACCGCCCTGCTCGTCGATCTCTACGCCGAGGTACAGCCCAGCGGCTGGCGGCTGACCGAGCGGCCGGGGCGCGACGCGCGGCGGGCGGATTCTTTCCTGCGCCAGGACCTGGACTTCCTGGAGGAGAACTCCCAGGAGTTCGCCCAGACCCTGAAGGTGCAGGCGGTCGGCCCCTGGACCCTGGCCTCGACCCTGGAACTTCGGCACGGCGACCGCATGCTCGCCGACCTCGGCGCCGTCCGCGATCTCGCCGAATCCCTCACCGAGGGCCTGAAGCTGCACATCGCCGAGATGAAGAAGCGCGTCCCGCGGGCCGCCGGCCTGATCGTGCAGCTGGACGAACCGGCGCTGCCCGGCGTCCTGAAGGGCACGGTGCCCACCGCCAGCGGCTTCGGCAAGCTGCGCGCGGTGGAGGAGGCGGTGGCGCGCGAACTGCTGGCCGGCGTGCTCCAGGCCGTGCGCGACGCCGAGGCGGAGACGGCAGTGCACTGCTGTGCCCCCGACGTTCCGATCGACCTGCTCCGCAAGGCGGGCGCCGACCACATCTCCTTCGACGCGACCGGCATTACCGCCACGGGGCACGGCACAGCGACGGCCCGCGACGAACAGCTCGGCGAGGCGATCGAGGCCGGCGTCGGCCTGATGCTCGGCGTCGTGCCCGCCACCGACCCGGCCCGCGCCGCGGACGTCGGTGTGAACCGCCTCCTGGACAAGATCCTGTCGCTGACCCGGCTGGGATTCTCGCCGGCGCAGCTCGCCGAGGCCACGACGATCACCCCGGCCTGCGGTCTTGCCGGAGCCACCCCGCCCTGGGCGCGCCAGGCCCTGATCCTCGCGCATCGGACGGCCGACGCGTTGGCGGACAAAGCCTCCTGAACTGCGGGACTGTCAGTGCCTGGCAGTAGATTCTTCTTGTCCAGACAGGCCCCGACCAGTGAGGTGACGCGTTGTCCGCCCAGGATGAGACCACCGCCGCAACCCCGGCGCAGCAGCACGCGGCTCTGGCCGAGGAGATCGAGAACGCGCGGTACCGCTACTACGTTCTGGACGCGCCGACGCTCAGCGACGCCGAGTTCGACGTGAAACTGCGGCAGCTGGAAGCGATCGAGGACGCGAACCCGGAGCTGCGCACCCCGGACTCGCCGACCCAGAAGGTGGCCGGGGCCTACGAGACCGAGTTCACCTCGGTCCCGCACCTGGAGCGCATGCTCTCGCTGGACAACGCGTTCACCTCCGACGAGCTCAAGTCCTGGGCCGACCGCGTCGAGAAGGACCTCGGCTCGCTGCCGGACCTGCTCTGCGAGCTGAAGGTCGACGGCCTGGCGATCAACCTGCTCTACGAGAACGGCAAGCTGACCCGGGCCCTGACCCGCGGCGACGGCCGCACCGGCGAGGACATCACGCCGAACGCCAAGACCATCCAGACCATCCCGCAGACCCTGACCGGCACCGCCGAGTTCCCGGTCCCGGATCTGGTCGAGGTGCGCGGCGAGGTCTACTTCGCGGTCAAGGCGTTCGACGAGTGGAACGAGAAGATCCTCGCCGAGACCGGCCGCTCCTACGCCAACCCGCGCAACGCCGCGGCCGGCTCGCTGCGCCAGAAGGACCCGCGCGTCACGGCGCAGCGTCCGCTGTCGATGGTGGTCCACGGCATCGGTGCCCGGACCGGCTTCACCCCGAAGTCGCAGTCGCATTCCTATGAGGCGCTGCGGGCCTGGGGCCTGCCGACCTCGGACCGGGTCAAGGTCGTCAAGACCCTGAAGGACGTCGAGAAGTACATCGACTACTACAACAAGCACCGCCACGACGTCGAGCACGAGATCGACGGCGTCGTGGTCAAGGTCGACGCGCTCGCCATCCAGGGCCGCCTGGGCAGCACCTCCCGCGCCCCGCGCTGGGCCATCGCGTTCAAGTACCCGCCGGAGGAGGTCACGACCAAGCTGCTGGACATCCAGGTCCAGATCGGCCGGACCGGCCGCGCGACCCCGTACGCGATCATGGAGCCGGTCACCGTCGCCGGTTCGACGGTCCGCAACGCCACGCTCCACAACCAGGAGATCGTGGTGAAGAAGGGCCTGCTGATCGGCGACACCGTCATCCTGCGCAAGGCCGGCGACGTCATCCCGGAGATCGTCGGCGCGGTCCAGGACCTGCGCGACGGCTCCGAGCGCGAGTTCGTGATGCCCGAGAACTGCCCGGACTGCGGGACCAAGCTGGCCCCGCAGAAGGAGGGCGACATCGACCTGCGCTGCCCGAACTCGCAGTTCTGCCTGGGCCAGATCCGCGAGCGCATCGACTTCATGGGCAGCCGCAACGCGCTGGACATCGAGGCGCTCGGCTTCGAGGCGGCGGTCGCGCTGACCCAGCCGGCGGCCGGCACCGCGCCGGTCCACGACGAGGGCGACCTGCTGAGCCTGAAGGTCGAGGACCTGGCCGAGCTGAAGATGCCGCAGACCAGGCGCGGCGCGGACGCCAAGCCCGGCGAGACCGAGCTGGTGCCGTACTTCTACACCAAGGGCACGCCGAAGAAGCCCAGCGCGCCGACCGCCACGACCGTGCAGCTGCTGCAGCAGCTGGAGCTGATCAAGACCGACCGGCCGCTGTGGCGCTTCCTGGTCTCGCTGTCGATCCGGCACGTCGGCCCGACCGCGGCCCGGGTCCTGGCCCGCGAGTTCCCGTCCTTCGACGCGCTGGCCAACGCCACCGAGGAGGACCTGAAGGCGGCAGAGGGCATCGGCCCGACGATCGCCACCGCGATCGTGGAGTGGTTCGCGGTGGACTGGCACCGCGAGATCATCGCCAAGTGGCAGGCGGCCGGCGTGGTGCCTGTTGTGGAGTCCCAGCCCGAGGGGCCGAGGCCTCTTGAGGGATTGAGCGTGGTCGTAACGGGCACATTGGCCGGATTCACCCGGGATGGTGCCGCCGAGGAACTCACCAAGCGGGGTGCGAAGGTGAGCGGTTCGGTGTCGAAGAAGACCTCGTTCGTCGTGGTGGGGGACAATCCCGGCAGCAAGTACGACAAGGCGTTGAGCCTCGGGGTCAAGGTGCTGGACGAGGAGGGATTCAAGGTCCTGCTGGGGGCCGGTCCCCAGGCCGCAGCCGATACAGTGGCGGAAGCAGGGGCCTGACACCCAGTCCGGCCCGGACGTCAAGACCAAGGCGAAACCTTTACGGTCCGTCTCTGGTCGGCGACGTTCTGATACGGCAATATGGCCGCGTCAGATGAGTTCGCTGGCGGCGCGCCGAAGTTGTTGTGAACCGGTACAGGAGGGTCCGCTCCATGCACCGACCGTTCGAGCCGGACTACGGCCCGAAGGCCGATCCCGGACGTCTGTACGCCTTCGTCGCCTCCGTCAGCGCGGCCGGGATCACCATCCTGGCCGCGCTGTTGATCTTGAACTGGCACGGGTCCGGACCGACCACGCAAGCCATGCCCGCCCTGCTCATGACCGTCTGCCTGGTCTTCCTCGGGGAGCTCAGGCCCCTGATGCGGCTGCAGCACACGAACCGCGAGGCCGCCACCACGACCGTGTTCACCATGGCGCTGCTGATGCTGGCCGGCTGGCCGCTGGCCGCGATGGTGCAGGCGGCGGCCTCCCTGGTCGGCGGGGCGGCCGGGCGCCGGACGTGGTGGCGCATCCTGTTCAACGTCTCGCAGTTCACCCTGTCCCTCGGCGCGGCCTGCCTGGTGCTGCGGCTGTTCGGGATCGTGCCGACCCCGGGGCGTCCGTGGGCGCCGAGCGTGACGTCCATGGCCGCGATCCTGCTGGCCGGCGTCGCCTACTTCGTGGTGAACCTGTTCTTCGTCTGGCAGGCCGTGGCGCTGTGGACCGGAACGCGCCTGAGCGCCATCGCCCGCCGCGAATGGAAGGTCGAGGTGCAGGTCGTCGGCGCCTCGGTGGTGCTGGCCCCGCTGATCACCGTGGTGATGCGGCACGAGCCGTACCTCATCGTGCTGTTCATACCGGTGCTCGTCGTCTTCTACCGCAGCGCCCTGGCGTTCGACGAGAGCGAGTGGCAGTCCCTGCACGACCCGCTCACCGCGCTGCCGAACCGCAAAGCCCTGCGCCGCCAGGCCGAGGTCATGCTCGGCACCACCGAGACCGCCGACGACGACGGGCCCTCCTCGCTCTACTCCACGGGCCGCGCCCCGGCCGTGGTGACCGTACCGCAGGGCAAGATCGGGCTGTTCCTGCTGGACCTGGACCGCTTCAAGGAAGTCAACGACACGCTCGGGCACGCTGCCGGCGACGAGCTGATCCGCGAGGTCGCCGGCCGGCTGTCGGCCGCGGTCCGCGCCGAGGACATGGTCGCCCGGCTCGGCGGCGACGAGTTCGCGGTCCTGCTGCCCGGCCTGCCCGACGTCGAGGCCGCCCAGCAGCTGGCGCAGCGCCTGCTGGACGCGGTCGCCGTCCCCTACCGGCTGCACGGCTTCAACTTAGACGTCGAGGCCTCCCTGGGCATCGCCCTGCACCCCGACGACGCCAGCCACTACGACGTCCTGCTCCGGCACGCGGACGTGGCGATGTACGAGGCCAAGCGCGGCAAGAAGGGCTTCGTCCGCTACGACCCGGCCAAGGACCACAACAGCCCGGACCGCCTGGGCCTGCTCAGCGACCTGCGCGAGGCCCTGGACGCCGGCCGCATAGAGGTGCACTACCAGCCGCAGGCCTCGTTCAAGGGCGAGCGCGTGGTCGGCGTCGAGGCCCTGGCCCGCTGGCGGCACGACGTACGAGGCGCGATACCGCCGGAGACGTTCGTGAAGCTGGCCGAGTCCAGCGGCCTGATGGCCCGGCTGACCGAGTACATCCTCGACGTCTCGCTCCGCCAGGCCGCGCAGTGGTGGCGCAACGGCTACGGCGTCCCGATCGCCGTGAACGTTTCTCTGCGCGACATCGAGACCGCGGGCTTCGTGACGATGGTCGCCCGCAAGCTCGTGCAGCACCGGGTCCGCCCCGAGGCCCTGCGCCTGGAGATCGCCGAGCGCGTCCTGGTCGGCGGCGACGCGCAGAGCGTCCGCACGACCCTGATCGGCCTGTCCAAGCTCGGCGTCCGCCTCTCCCTGGACGACTTCGGCACCGGCTACGCCTCCCTGCTGACCCTGCGCCGTCTGCCCTTCGACGAGATCAAGATCGACCGCTCCTTCGTCGGCGGCATCGGCTTCGACGCCGACGACGCCGCGATCGTCCGCTCGACCATAGACCTGGCGCACTCCCTGGGCCTGCGCGTGGTCGCCGAAGGCGTCGAGGACCCGGCCACCTGGTCCACGCTGGAGGACTACGGCTGCGACGAGGCGCAGGGCTGGCTGGTCGCCAAGGCGCTGCCCGCGACCGACATCTGCGCGCTGCTGGCGCAGCGGGTGACCTCGGCGGCGCCGACGTCGTCGGGGAGCGCGGCGGGGCCGGATCAGCTTTCCGCGTAGGGGCGGCAACCCGACGGCTGCCGGATCGCGTGTGACCTGATGTCAGGGAAGAATCGGCCGGCAGGTTGACGGGGGTGCTCGATGTCCGCAGTCGAGAAGGCGCTGCGCGGCTGCGCGATCACCGCGGGGGCGCTGATCGCCCTGGTCGTCGCGATGGTCCTCTGGTACTTCCACAGCCTGGGCCCGGGACCGCAGCCCGACGTCGGCAAGGCCGCGCGTTCGGCCACGGCCGAGACCGCGGACCAGGCGCTCACCGCGCAGGTGGACGACCGGATCGGCCGACTGCGCACCGCGCTGCCATGGGCCACGTACCTGGGCACGGCGGTGGCCGACGTGTGCAGCACCGAGGAGAAGCCCATCGCCTTCGTCGGAGTCCACGAGTCCTGGCTCCCCGTGACCTGCACGCGGACCGACACGCTGTACGAGGCCTTCGACGGCGACTTCCGGCAGCACCTCGCCGAGCTCGACACGGTCCTGGCCGACGCGGGCTGGCGTCCCGGGGACCTGACGCTGGTGCCCCGGCGCGGGGGTACACCCGGGTTGGCCGCGTACTTCGACCGCATGCACGAGCCTCCCCGGGATCCGAGCCCGTCGGAGATCGCGCGGGCGGCCGCGGAGCCGAACGCGGCCAGCATGTTCTACACCGTGCCGATCACCCGGGACTACACGCCGCCGGCCGCCGCGAACGCGCCGGTCGCCGACCACCAGACCAGAGGCCGTGTCGAGGTGACCCAGGCTCCGCGCGTCCCGAGCCTCGACGGCGGACAGAACGCCCACGACACCATGCTCAGGTATCCGTCGGTCAAGACCTCGTACTACCGCACCTGGCAGCCGTACAGTCCCGCGCAGGTGGCCGCGGCCTACCCCGCGCACGGCGCCGTCATCGCCATCGAACTCGACGTGAGCTACGGGACCAGTCCGGCCGTGGGGCCGTGACCGCGCCCCACTTCACATTTTGCCGCCGTCCGGCCCCATAACCGCCGGTTTTCCGGGTAATCGAACCCTGAGACTCTGTTCGGTCTCACGGGGGACGACACCGCCGCCGTCCTGATCTGCGTTCGTTTCAAGATCAGTATCCGTTTCGGGATCATTCGTGATCTCGAAGGCAGCCACAGGAGGCGTGTCGATGCCGTCGCGGGTGCATGTGCTGTTCGTCCACGGTCTGTTCTCCGGCCCGGACACCTGGTCGCGGTTCCTGGACCTGATCGGCGGCGACCCGGACCTGGCCTTCGTCGAGACGCACACCATGCAGTACTTCACGCCGAAGGCGCGGCTGCGGCCGGACCGGCGGATCCCGGACTTCGCCGACCTGGCCGCGCAGTTGTCCACCCGGCTGAAGGCCGAGGACCTGCGCGAGGCGCGGTCGGTGGTGCTGGTCGCGCACAGCCAGGGCGGGCTGGTGGTGCAGAAGTTCCTGGCCAGCGCGACGATCCGGGGCCAGGCCCGGGACCTGGCGCGGATCCGGCAGATCGTGCTCTACGCGTGTCCCACGCTCGGTTCGCCGTTCTTCGCCAAGACGCGGCGGATCGCGTTCGGTGCGCGGCATCCGCAGGAGCGCCGGCTGCGGCTGCTGGACGGCGAGGTCTTCGAGGCGCACCAGCTGGTGCTGCGCAACGTGGTCAACGCCGACGCGATCACCGACTACACCTGTCCGATCCCGGTCACCGCGGTGGTCGGCGGCGAGGACAACATCGTCCCGCGCATCGAGGCCACCGGGTGGTTCCCCACGACGGAGACGGTCCCCGCCGACCACTTCTCGATCCTCAAGCCCGCCGGGCACAGCGCGATGGAGTACCAGATCCTCAAGCCCGCGCTGCTGGCGGCGGCCGATTCCGAGCGCCCCGGACCAGCCGTCGGGACCGGCCCGGACGCCGTGGAGCAGCAGGCGATCCAGTTCTCGGTGGAGCCGCCGGCGGGGCTCGGCCGGCTGCGCGGCCGCGACAAGTTGGTCAATGCCCTGATGGCGCCGGGACGCAGCCGGGTCCACGTGCTGTCCGGCATGAGCGGCATCGGCAAGACCCACATCGCCGCGGAGGTGGCGGCGCGCCGCAAGGAGGAGGGCTGGAACGTCTGGTGGGTCTCGGTCCCGCAGCTGGCGCCCCGGATGCGCGAGGTGGCGCATCTGCTCGGGTTGCCGCGCGGCGAGATCGACGAGGCCTGGCGCGGCGAGCGCAGCCAGACCGATCTGGTCTGGCGCGGGCTCGGGAACCACGACCGGCCCTGGCTCCTGGTCTTCGACGGCGCGACCGGCCCGGCCGAACTCGGCGGCCGCGACGGGACCGGCTGGGTCAGGGACCTGACATCGCCGCTCGGGTCGGTGATCGTCACGGCCCGGGGCGGGCACGACGACGTGTGGGGCCCGTGGTGCCGCATCCACCAGGTGGAGCCGCTCAGCGAGTACGACGGCGCCGACGTGCTGCTCGACGTCGCGGGACCGGACTGCGGGGGAGTGGAGCAGGCGCGGCAGCTGTCGCGGGCGCTCGGCGGCCTGCCGCTGGCGTTGCGGGCCGCCGCCAGCCGGGTCCGATCGGTGTCGACCGGCAAGGTCTTCTTCTCCGAACCCGGCCTGTCCGACTTCGCCGGCTACCTCGCCGAGTGGCGGACCCGCGAGCAGGCCGGGAACGGCGACCCGGCCGCCGAGGCCGGCGACGAGGTCCTGGGCCTGAGCATCGTCCGGGAGTCGCTGCTGTTGTCGGCGCGGGGGCTCACCCCCGCAGCGACGCGGCTGCTGCACCTGTTCGCGTGCCTGTCGGACACCGCCGTGCCGTATCGGCTTCTGGCGCGGCCGGAGATGCTGACGGAGACGCCGCTGTTCGCCGGGGTCCCGATCGAGCAGATCCGGCTGGCCGTCGGACAGCTGGCCGAGGCACACCTGATCCGCAAGCACGAGCGCGGTGCCGACGACCCGGACCTGAGCGAGGTCCTCTCACTGCATCCCATGGTGCACAACGTGTTCCGCGAAGACGACCAGGTCCAGGTGCACCGGATCGACTACGGCCGGGCGATGCTCGACATCCTGGCGGCGGCCACCGAGAACCGCCCCGCCGACGACCCCGACAACTGGGCCGTGTGGGCCGCGCTGTTCCCGCACGCCCGCGACGCGGTGCTGGCCACCGTCACCTCGCAGGCGACCAGCTGCGAGCGCCTCCTCGTGGTGTCCGCGCTGAATCTGGCGCGCGCCACCGCGCGGTATCTGCTGGCATCGGGTCTGCTGGAACCGGCCGGATCCTTCCTGGACGCGCTGATCGACGACTGCGCGGGCTTCCGCTTCGACAGCTCCGACACCAAGATCCTCGCGCTGCGCCACGAGCGGGCCCGGCTCTCGATCGAGCTGGGCCGCTACGACCGGGCCGCCCGCGAACTCGAGGAAGTGATCGCCGGCCAGACCCTCGAGCACGGACCCGACCACGCGAACACCTGGGCCAGCCGGCATCAGCTCGCCAAGGCGCTGCTGGAGCAGCAGCGGTTCGAAGAGGCCGAGGCGATGCTGCGGGAGATCCTGCCCGCCTCGCGCCGGATCAACGGCTGGCGGCACCGGGACACCGTGACGGTGTGGCACACCTGGGCCCGCGCGCTGCTGCACGTGGAGGGCGCGCGGCAGGCCGAGACGATGTGCCGCGAGATCCTGACGGCCTGCGAGCAGCTGTGGACGCCGTCGTACCCGGAGACGCTGTACGTCTGGCAGACGCTCGGGCGCTCGCTGCTGTACCAGCAGAAGCCGGACCTGGCCGAGTGGGAGCTCCGGCGGGGCCTGAGCCGCGTCGCCGACACGGCCTCGCCCGGCGCCCTCGGCATCCGCCACTTCGCCGGCATGGCCATGCTCCAGCGCGGCCTGGTCCGCGAGGCCCGCGACGAACTCGGCACCCTGCTGGCCGACGAGGAGCGGGTGCTGGGCCCCCAGCACCGCCTCACGGACAAGACCAGGCGGCTGATCACCGAGATTACCGATCGGCTGCGCGGGGGAGGCTAGGAGGTGCACGGCAGGACGACGGAGTCCGCCGGATCGCGCCATAGGGGGAGGGCTGATCATGAGATGGTTCAGACGAGCGGCGAAGATGCCTGATTCACCCGCGGACCCCGGTCCGCGGCGGATCGATCCCGAGCAGCTGGCCGAGGCCCGCGCCATCGTGCGCCGCGCCCTGGACGCCGAGAGCGCCGACGGCGAGTCGGCGGGGCGGGATCTGTTCCGGCTCGGGACGGCTTAGCGGATCCGGGCTCATCAGGGCTCATCCGGGCTCGTTCGGGCTCGTTCGGGCTCGACGGTCGCCGGGGCTCCGGCCTCTTCGGCGGTCGCCGCCGCTCCTCCCGCCACCAGCCACTTGCCGCCGATTGGTCCTGCCCGCCGCCCCCACCCGCCGGTTACCGTAACCGCGTGGAGATCCTTCGTTACACCGCCTTCAGCTCCGACCCGGCCGGCGGCAACCCGGCCGGCATCGTCCTCGACGCGCGCGGCATGGACGACGCCGCGATGCTCGCCGTCGCCGCGGAGGTCGGCTACTCAGAGACCGCGTTCCTGCTGCCGACCGAGCGCGAGCGGGTCATGGACGTCCGCTACTTCAGCCCGCTGGCCGAGGTGCCCTTCTGCGGGCACGCGACCATCGCCTCGGCCGTCGCCTACGCCGAACGGCACGGCGCCGGCGAGCTGACGCTGAACACCCGTGCGGGCACCGTCCCGGTCCACACCGCCGCCGCGGACGACGGCTCGTTCACCGCCACGCTCGTCAGCGTCACGCCGAAGTCCGAGGACCTGCGCGGCCCGGTCCTGGGCGAGCTGCTCGACGTCCTCGGCTGGACCGCGAGCGACCTGGACGAGGCGTTCCCGCCCCGCATCGCCTTCGGCGGCGCCTGGCATCCGATCCTCGCCACGCCGAGCCGTGCCCGCCTCGCCGAGCTCGAGTACGACATGGACGCGCTGCGCACCCTGATGCTGCGGCACGACTGGACCACCATCGACCTCGTCTGGCGCGAGTCCCCCGACGTCTTCCAGGTCCGCAATCCCTTCGCGGTCGGCGGCGTCTTCGAGGACGCGGCCACCGGCGCGGCGGCCGCGGCGTTCGGCGGCTACCTGCGCGAGCTGGGCCTGGTCCCGGTGCCGGGGACGGTGACGATGCATCAAGGAGTGGACATGGGGCGGCCGAGCCTGCTGACCGTCGGCATCCCCGCCGGCGACAGCGGGATCTCGGTCTCCGGAACGGCTGTGCCGCTGGGGTAGGGCCTCCTGGAAGCCGCCGCCGACCTCGTCATCCCTTCGCAGGACTCGTAGTCTGTGTCCCGGTTCCGAACCCGGGTAGTGGCCGGGCGTGGGACGAACCACGGAATCCGATCCGGATCAGGGGGCACAGTGACGAACGGGGCGACCGAGAGCCATGCCGAGCCGGAACTGCTGATCGCGGGACGCTACCGCCTCGCCCACCGTCTCGGCGCCGGCGCCTTCGGCCGCGTGTGGCGGGCGCACGACACCCAGCTCGCCGTCGACGTCGCGATCAAGGAAGTCGTGCTCCCGCCCGCCATGGCCTCGGCCGAGCAGGAGGAACGGCTCCGCCGGGCCGAGCGCGAGGCGCGCAACGCCGCACGCCTGCGCGGCCACCCGCACATCGTGACCGTCTACGACGTGGTGGTCCAGGACGGCGTCCCGTGGACCGTCATGCAGCTGATCGAGGGCCAGTCGCTGGAGGACCACGTCGCCGACCACGGCCCCTTGTCCGCCGACCGCGCGGCGGGCGTCGCCGAAGCGCTGCTCAAGGCGCTCGGCGCGGCCCACACCGCGGGCATCGTGCACCGCGACGTCAAGCCGGCGAACGTGATGCTCGGCAGCGACGGCGGCGTCCTGCTCACCGACTTCGGCATCGCGGTCCAGCAGGAGGATCCGCGCGAGACCGCCACCGGCACGTTCATCGGCTCAGTGGAGTACGTCGCGCCGGAACGCGCCCGCGGCCAGGACGCGCAACCGGCCTCGGACCTGTTCTCCCTGGGCGCGACGCTGTATCAGGCGGTCGAAGGGATCTCGCCGTTCCGCAGGGGCTCGACGGTCGCCTCGCTCACCGCGGTCCTGTTCGAGGAACAGCCGGCCCCGCAGCGTGCCGGACGCCTGACCGGTCTGCTCGACGGACTGCTGGCGAAGGACCCGGCGGACCGCTTCACCATCGAGCAGGCGACGGCGGCGCTGAGCGGGAACGGGGTCGGGGCATCGGCTCCGGCCGAGGTGGCTCCGACGGTCTCGGCCGAGATGCCACCGGCGCCGACGGCGACCTCGGTTCCGACGCCGACCTCGGCCTCTGGCTCGACCCTGGCCTCTGTCCCGACCCCGACCACTGCCCCGGCCTCGACCTCGTCGGTCACCCCGGCGGCGCCGCCGACCGAAACAGCACCGGTGCCGTCGGCAGTCCTGGAAACCCCGGCCGCGGCCAGGTCCGGCTTCCGCGCGGATCCGATGCGGATCGTCTTCCCGGCGGTCCTGATCGTGCTCGCGATAGCGGCCACGTCGCTGCCGACCGTCAAGTACTACAACACCGACCTCGCAGAGAACCGCTACTCGGGCCGGCTGTTGTCAGATCTCACCATGCGCGAAGTCACCCCGCTGCGGGAGGTCGGCACCGTGACCCAACTCGTGGCGATCGTCGCAGCCCTCGTCATCCTCGCCATGCTCACAGCGCGCACCGGCCTGCTCGTCCGCACCGTCGGCTATATCGCCACGGGCCTCGGAGTCGCCGCGGAGGTCGTCCAGCTGGTGGGGGCCAGTGGCGAGGCCTACATCCCCTACACGCTGACCCTGCGTGAAAATTGGAACGACTACCGCTCGCCGGGCGCCGGCACCTGGTTCTACTGGCTCTTGCTCGCGGCGCTCCTCGTCCTGTATCCGGTCCGCGACGTCCTCACCCGCCGAGCCGCCCGAGCCCGCCGCGCCGTCCCCGCCCCGTGACGGAAAGTCATCTGACACCCCCGGACTAGGATGGCTACGGTTGTCCGATACCCCTGTCAAAGATTCAGACAGAGTCCACACCGTAGGGATCCGCGCATATGCCCGCTATCACCCGTGAAGAGGTCGCCCACCTGGCGCGGCTGTCACGGCTCGACCTGTCCGACGACGAGCTGGGGCACTACGCCGACCAGCTCGACGTCATCCTCGGTTCGGTGGCCCGCGTGAGCGAGGCCGTGCAGAAGCTCGGCCAGGGCCAGGACATCCCGCCGACCTCGCACGCGCTGCCGCTGGTCAACGTCACCCGGCCGGACGTCGAGCGCCCCTGCCTGGACCCGGCGGACGTCCTGCGGGCCGCGCCGGCCGCGCAGGACCAGCGTTTCCGCGTGCCGCGCATTCTGGGGGAGGACTGAGATGGCGTTCGACGGAGACCTGACCCGGAGCACCGCCGCCGCGCTCGCCGCGGCCATCAAGAACGGCGACGTCACCTCCACCGAGGTCACGCAGGCGCACCTGGACCGCATCGCGAAGGTCGACGAGAAGGTCCACGCCTTCCTGCACGTCGACACCGAGGGCGCGCTGGCCCAGGCCGCCGAGGTGGACGCCAAGCGGGACCGCGGCGAGGCGCTCGGCCCGCTGGCCGGCGTGCCGCTGGCGCTGAAGGACGTCTTCACCACGAAGGGCATCCCGACCACCTGCGGATCCAAGATCCTCGAAGGCTGGATCCCGCCCTACGACGCGACCGTCACCCGGCGCCTGCGCGAGGCGGACATCGTCATCCTCGGCAAGACCAACATGGACGAGTTCGCGATGGGCTCCTCCACCGAGAACTCCGCCTACGGCGCCACCCACAACCCGTGGGACCTGACCCGCATCCCCGGCGGCTCCGGCGGCGGCTCCTCGGCCTCGCTGGCCGCCTTCGAGGCGCCGCTGGCGATCGGCACCGACACCGGCGGCTCGATCCGCCAGCCCGCCTCGGTCACCGGCACGGTCGGCGTGAAGCCGACCTACGGCGGCGTCTCCCGCTACGGCCTGGTCGCCTTCTCCTCCTCGCTGGACCAGGGCGGCCCCTGCGCGCGCACCGTCCTGGACGCCGCGCTGCTGCACGCCGCGATCGCCGGCCACGACCCGATGGACTCCACGTCCATCGACCTGCCGGTGCCGGACGTCGTGGCCGCCGCGCAGCTGGCGAACATCGAGGGCATGCGCATCGGCGTGGTGAAGCAGTTCGACGGCGAGGGCTACCAGGCCGGCGTCCTCACGCGCTTCCACGAGGCCGTGCAGACGCTGCGCGACCTCGGCGCCACGGTCGTCGAGATCGACTGCCCGTCCTTCGAGTACGCGCTGTCGGCGTACTACCTGATCGCGCCCTCGGAGTGCTCCTCGAACCTGGCGCGCTTCGACGCCATGCGCTACGGCCTGCGGGTCGGCGACGACGGCGTGAACGGCGTCGAGGAAGTCATGGCCCTGACCCGCGAGGCCGGCTTCGGCCCCGAGGTGAAGCGCCGGATCATGCTGGGCACCTACGCGCTGTCCTCCGGCTACTACGACGCCTACTACGGCTCGGCGCAGCAGGTCCGCACCCTGATCATGCGCGACTTCGACCGCGCCTTCGCCGACGTGGACGCGCTGGTCTCGCCGACCACCCCGACCACCGCCTTCAAGATCGGCGAGCGCGTCGACGACCCGATGGCGATGTACCTGGCCGACCTGTGCACGATCCCCACCAACCTGGCGGGCAACGCCGGCATGTCGGTCCCGGTGGGCCTGGCCCCCGAGGACGGCCTCCCGGTCGGCCTGCAGATCATCGCCCCGGCCATGGCCGACGACCGGCTCTACCGGGTCGGCGCCGCGGTAGAGGCCGCGATGAACACCAAGTGGGGCCACCCGCTGATCGAGGAGGTGCCGTCGCTGTGAGCAGGAAGAACCAGAACGGCGTCAAGGCGCGCGGCAAGCTGGGCACCATGTTCGCGATCGGCAGCTCCGTGACGCTGGCCCCGGTCCTCGCGCGCCGCTTCAAGGAGGCGCGCGTCAAGGGCGACAAGCTGGCGCTCGCCGACGCCACGGTGTCGGCGGCGGCGCTGGCGGTGGGCGTGCTGCAGGTCCTGCGGGCCCGCAAGTCCTCCGGAAAGGGCGAATCCTGAGATGAGCACGAACACTGTGAACCTGCCCTCCTACGAGGAAGCCCTCGCCGCCTACGACCCGGTCATGGGTCTGGAGGTGCACGTCGAGCTCGGCACCGTCACGAAGATGTTCTGCGGCTGCCCGACGGCCTTCGGCGCCGAGCCGAACACCCAGACCTGCCCGACGTGCCTGGGCCTGCCCGGCTCGCTGCCGGTGGTCAACGCCAAGGCGATCGAGTCCGCGATCCGCATCGGCCTGGCGCTGAACTGCGAGATCGCCGACTGGTGCCGCTTCGCGCGGAAGAACTACTTCTACCCGGACATGCCGAAGAACTTCCAGACGTCGCAGTACGACGAGCCGATCGCGTTCAACGGCTATCTGGACGTCGAGGCGGCCGGCAAGACGTGGCGCATCGAGATCGAGCGCGCGCACATGGAGGAGGACACCGGCAAGTCCACCCACGTCGGCGGCGCCACCGGCCGCATCCACGGCGCGGACTACTCGCTGGTCGACTACAACCGGGCCGGCATCCCGCTGATCGAGATCGTCACCAAGCCGATCACCGGCACCGGCGAGCACGCCCCGGAGGTCGCCAAGGCGTACGTGGCCGAGCTGCGCGAGCTCATCAAGGCGCTCGGCGTCTCCGAGGCGCGCATGGAGCTCGGCCAGATGCGCTGCGACGCCAACGTCTCGCTGCGCCCGATCGGCCGCGAGAAGTTCGGCACGCGTTCGGAGACCAAGAACGTCAACTCCCTGCGTTCCGTCGAGCGCGCGGTGAACTTCGAGATCCGCCGCCACGCCGCCGTCCTGAACGCCGGCGACACGGTGATCCAGGAGACCCGCCACTTCCACGAGAACGACGGCACCACCTCCCCGGGCCGCGTGAAGGAGGAGGCGGAGGACTACCGCTACTTCCCGGAGCCGGACCTGGTCCCGGTCGCCCCGGCCCGCGAGTGGGTCGACGAACTGCGCGGCACCCTGCCGGAGCTGCCCGGCGCGCGCCGCAGCCGGCTGCAGGCCGAGTGGGGCGTGACCGACCACGACATGCAGTCGATCCTGAACGCCGGCGCGGTGGACCTGATCGTCGAGACGGTGTCCCTGGGCGCCGCGGCCGACCAGGCGCGCAAGTGGTGGATGGGCGAGCTGGCACGCCGCGCCAACGAGGACGGCGTGGATCTCGGCGCGCTGGCCATCACCCCGGCGCAGGTCGCCGAGGTGGTCAAGCTGACCGCCGCGGGCACGCTGAACGACAAGCTGGCGCGGCAGGTGATCGAGGGCGTGCTGGCCGGCGAGGGGTCGCCGGAGGAGGTCGTGGCCAAGCGCGGGCTGGCGGTCGTCAGCGACGACGGCGCGCTGCTGGCGGCGATCGACGAGGCCATCGCGAAGTTCCCCGACGCGGCCGAGAAGGTCCGCGGCGGCAACCAGGGCCCGGCCGGCCAGCTGATCGGCGCCGTGATGAAGGCGACGCGCGGGCAGGCGGACGCGGCCCGGGTGCGGGAGCTGCTGCTAGAGCGGCTCTCGGGCTGAGCGGGTTCTTAAAACGAAACGGGCCGTCTCCCTCACATGGGGGAGACGGCCCGCTTTCTGTTCTCTCAGCGCAGCATCTCGGCCTGGAGCATCACGACCTGCTCGGTCGGCGTGTCCGGCGTCCCGGTCGGCGCGGTGCTCGTGACGATCGCGACGACGTCCCCGCTCTGGAACACGACACGCCGCTCGATGTGCCCGGGCAGACCGGTCACCTGATCGAGCTTGTGCACCGCGAGGTTGTACGTCTCGTCCTCGAAGCCCCGGATGGTCACCTCCGGCACGACGTTCTCGGCGTTGGCGGCCTTGGTGAGCGTCGCCGTGTCGAGCAGGTTGTCGACGTTGTAGGCGGCGTCGTGGTCGGGGAACTGCAGCAGCTCGATGACGGTGTGCTGCCCGTCCGCGGCGGTCCAGCCGCGCCGGGCGACGCGGCGCAGGCCCGCGTCGTAGAGGTGGTTGGAGACATCGGATCCGGAGAGCGAGGATTCGAAGTCTGCGACGGACTCCCAGCCGTCCTCGTTGCGCACCGCGCCGGACGGCGTGGGCAGCAGGTACTGACGCAGATCGCCGTAGTGGACCTGGCCCTTGTTGCTGTCGTCGCCGGGAGCCGGCTCGCCGGCCGGCGGCTGCGGCTTGGTGAGGAACGTGAAGGTGTAGCGGCCGTCGCTCGGCGTGGCGAGGAAGGGCACGTCGGTGCGGCGGGGGAGGGTGATCGCGTACGCGGTCCCGGCGCCGACCGCGCCCGCGAGGGCGAGCGCCGAGGCGTAGCGGAGGACGAGGCGGGGCCAGCGGCGCTTGGGCTTCGGGGCCGCCTCGGCCTGGAGTTGGGCGAAGAAGGCCGCCGGGTCGAGGTAGGGCTGGGGCGGCGGGGCGGGTGCGGCCGCGTTCGCGGTCGCGGTCGCTTCGGGGTGGTGGTCGGCGAGGAGCTGCTCGCCTGCGCCTGCGTCGCTGTTGGCCTCGGGCACAGGGGCAGGGCTGGCGGCGATTTCTGTTGCGCCGTCTTCGGTTTCCCGGCCTGTAGCCGCCTCGACGTCGCTTGCCTCAGCCGACTCGCCGATCTCAGCGTCTATTTCGGCCGGCTCGCCGATCTCGGTGCTTGGTTCGACCGGTTCAACCGCTTCAGCAGGCTCGACTATTTCTGCCGCTTCTTCCTCGACGTGCGCCTTCTTCAACGGCTCCCCGAACGCCGCCAGCACATCATCCTGCGCGCTCACGTCCCCAGCCCGCCCTTCAGCGTGTCCAGCTGCCGGCCGAAGAGCTCGGTCACGGCGTTCGTGTCCAGCGGCACCGAGCCCTCGGCGTTCACGATGGCGAGGGTGTCGCCGGCCGTGGCCAGGCACGTCATGCTGTCCAGCGGGTCTCCGACGTGCGTCACCGGCAGCACGCACAGGGCCTCCGCATGGCCCGGGACCTGCGGGCCGTTGCGGTAGGCGCGCGACTGCTTCACCACGCGCTCGAACTCGCTGGTGCTCTCCGCCGACTGGGCCGGATCCAGCCGCAGCACGGTCACCGCCACGTCCAGCGACCCGGCCGAGTTCGCATAGGTGCGCACCGCCCCGTCGCTCATGTGGCCGGTGGCGATCGCCCCCTGCGCGCTGGTCATGTCGGAGGCCGGCAGCGTGCCGAACAGCAGCGCCACGGTCGGATCGGCCTGGTCCGGCGAGATGGTCGAGTCGTTGCCGAGCCCGCCCTCGTCCGGACCGGCCTGGTAGCCGTCGGGGATCGGCAGCAGGAAGTCCTTCACGCTGCCGTAGTGCGTACCGTCCGGCCGCACACCGGAGGTCACACTCGGACTCGGCGTCGTGGCCGGCGCGACCGGTGCACCGGCTATCACAGAGTCATTCGATGCCCCGATCACGGCCAGGATCCCGAACCCCGCCCCCGCCCCGACCGCGAGCGCCGAAGCCAGCCAGCCGCTCACGAACCAGGCCTGCCGCCGCGCCGACCGCTGCGGGACCGGATTCACGCCGCCGTACGAAGCATCGCCTGGTGCTCCAGCGCCGGCCCCGACGCTCGCCGGAATCTCGCCGCCAGCCGAATCCGCGCCGGCAAGCAGATCCTGGCCGCCCGCCTGGGCTTCGCCGCCTGCCGCAGCCTCAGTGTCCGACGCGTCCTCAGTGCCCGACGCAGCCTCGCCAGCGCTGTGCGCCCCAGACTCGGCCTCATCGCTAGCGGAAGCCACCTCGCCAGCGCTGTTCGCCGCAGACTCGGCCTCTGTGCCCGCAGCATCCTCGTCGCTTGCCGAAGTCGTCTCGCCAGCCGCAGCGTCGACCCGCGACTCAGCCTCGCTCTCGCCGTCCTGAGCCTCGTCGCTCGCCGAAGTCGTCTCGCCAGCCGCAGCCTCGATCCGCGCCTCAGCCTCGCCCTCGCCTCGCGCCCGAAGCTCGTTGCTCGCCGAAGTCGTCTCGCCAGCCGCAGTGTCGACCCGCGACTCAGCCTCGCTCTCGCCGTCCTGAGCCTCGTCGCTCGCCGAAGCCGTCTCGCCAGCCGCAGCCTCGATCCGCGCCTCAGCCTCGCCCTCGCCTCGCGCCTGAGCCTCGTTGCTCGCTGAGGCCGCCTCGCCAGCCACAGCCTCGACCTCAGCGCCCGCCCCTGCCGCAGCCGTGTCCTCAGCCGCAGCTTCCGCCTCAGCCCGGACCTCAGCCCCCTGTCCCATCTCGCTCACAGCAGATCCGCCTGATCTTTCGTGATCGCCACGACCTCGTCGTTCGACGGCATGCTCTGCGGCCGGTTCACGAAAACCTGCTCCACCACGTCCCCGTGCCGCACCAGCCCGTACATCGCGTACCGCCCGGCGGCGTCCTTGAGGTACGAGAAGTGCCCGACCGCTCCCGTCGCCGTGCCCGCGATCGGCGGGAGGCTCGTGTCCGCCGGGAACTGGGTCATCGCGGTGTACGAGGCCGCCGACTCGCTGGAGCGGAACTGGACCAGGTCGATCTCGACGTCGGTCCCGTCCGTCAGGGTCCAACCGGTTCGTGCCGCGCGCCGGAACTGCAGCTGGTTCAGCCGCCCGAGCGCGTCGCTCGGCTTCTTGTAGTACTCCGCCAGGTCCGCGATGGTGAACCACTCCCGTACCGGGAACAGGTCCATGTCCTTCGCTCCCGCCGGCTTCTGCAGCAGCAGTGCGCGCAGGTCGCCGTCGAGCTTCGCCCCGTCGTCCGTCTGCGGATCGCGCGGGTCCGCGGTCCCCGGCACCGTCGTGGTCATCAGCGCCTGCCGCAGCGGCGGCAGCGGCGTCGCCGAGCGCGCGTGCTGGATCAGGAACCCGCCGGTCGTGCCGCCGACCAGCCCGAGCACGACCGCCGAGGTGACCAGCAGTCCGGTCCGTCGCTTCACGGCCCTCACCTCCCCGAGTCCAGCCGGGCGATCTCCTTGCGCACCCGGTCGATCAGCACCTGGTGGTCCACCGGAGGCTCGCCGTAGACGTTGATCTCGAAGAACACGTCGCCGCGGAAGCCGACCGCCCTCAGCCGCGCCTCGCCGAGCGAGGCGTCGAGCGGGATGTCGTACGCCTTCTCGTCCGGGTAGCCGGGGATGCCGAACGCCGTCGCGTTCGCCTGCGGCTTGTCGGCGGAGGCCCACACCCGCGCGTTGTCCGCCGAGGAGAACTGCAGCAGGCGCACGTTGACGTGGTACTTCGCGTCCCCGGTCTGGTAACCGCGGGCCGCGCCGGTCTTGAACCCCAGCTGCTGCAACACCTTCAGCGCCTGGGAGCTGTTCGAGTACGACCCCGCCACCGTGGCGGCGGTCATCGTGTCGCCGTCCGGCGAGCCGACCACCGACGCGTCCGAGGGGACCGGCAGCAGGAAGAAGCGGAGGTCGCCGCTGTGCACGCCGCTCGCGACCTTCCCGGTCACCGTCGAGGACGGCGTCGGGCTCGACGTCGTCACCACCGGAGCCGGCGAGGACGACGAAGACGACGAGGGAGACGGTGTGGGAGTCGGCGTCGGCGAGGACGTCTGGCTCGGCACCGGGCTCGGAGCCGCCACGTCGGCAGCACTCTGAGACGAGTGTCCCCGCCCGACGGCCACCACCGCCCCGGCGGTCCCACCCGCTACCAACACCCACCCGACAGCGAACGCCGCGACCGTCGCACGTCTGCGACCCGCGCCGGGAAGCCCCACTCCTGGCAACGCGCACCCCTGAACCCCTGAAACCGACGAGAGGAGGATCTTCCCAGTCGTGAGGATGTTCGGAAAACCTCATTTGAGATCACGGTTAGGGAACGATCCGTGGACGCCCTCCGAACGGCCTCGACGGCCGCCGGGTCCACCGACTGGCGGGCCCGCACCGGCCCCGGACCGCGCCCGCGGCCGCCGGCGGTTTGCGGCCCGAGCTGCGGCCGGTCAAGGTGGATGAGGTGGTCGAGGTGGTCGAGGTGCGTCCCGGAAGGCGGTCCCGCGATGAAGGCCCTCCAGTACCCGGCGGTCGGCGCCGCCCCGGTCGTCGCCGGCGTCCCCGACCCCGAACCCGGCCCCGGCCAGGTGCTGCTGAAGGTCACCGCCGCCGGCGTGTGCCACTCCGACATCGCCGTCATGAGCATGCCCGCCGCCGCGCTCCGCTTCCCGCTCCCGCTCATCCTCGGCCACGAGGGCGCCGGCACGGTCGAGGCGCTCGGCGACGGCGCGACCGGCTTCGCGGTCGGCGACAGCGTGGCCGTCTACGGGCCCTGGGGCTGCGGCATGTGCCACATGTGCGCGCAGGGGAAGGAGAACTACTGCCTGCGCGCCGCCGAGCTCCAGATCTTCCCGCCCGGCCTCGGCGCCCCCGGTGCGATCGCGCAGTACCTGCTCGTCGACGACACCCGGCACCTCGTCCCGCTCGGCGACCTGGATCCGGTGCGCAACGTCCCGCTGACCGACGCCGGCCTGACGCCCTACCACGCCATCAGGACCTCGCTGCCGAAGCTGGTCGGCGGCAGCACGGCCGTGGTCATCGGCGCCGGCGGCCTGGGCCACGTCGCGATCCAGATGCTGCGCGCCCTTAGCCCGGCCCGCGTCGTCGCGCTGGACGTCGCGCCCGAGAAGCTGGAGCTGGCCAAGGACGTCGGCGCGGACGAAGCCCTGATGTCCGACGACCACGCCCCGGCGATCGTGAAGGAGCTGACCGGCGGCCGCGGCGCCGAGGCGGTCTTCGACTTCGTCGGCGCGCCCCCGACCGTCGCGCTCGCCTCGGCCTGCGCCGGCGTCGAGTCCGACGTGACCGTCGTCGGTATCGGCGGCGGCAGCGCGCAGGTCGGCTTCGGCGTGACGCCGTACGACGCGGCGTTCCGCGCGCCGTACTGGGGCACCCGCTCGGAGTTGATCGAGGTCCTCGACCTGGCACGGGACGGATCGGTGGCGGTGCACGTCGAGACCTACAGCCTGGAGGAGGCGCCGAAGGCCTACGAGCGGCTGCACGCCGGACGGGTCCGGGGGCGGGCCGTCATCCTCCCCAACGGCTGACGCATATTCTGCTGGGGTGACTGGCTCGATCATGGAATCGCGGGACGCGAACCCGCAGTACGTGCTCCCCCTGGTGGTCCGCATCGAACGCGCGGCACCACCGCGACGTACTGATGCGCTGGAGACGGCGGCGCGCGCGGTCCTCACCTTCCTCGCGGACCCGCGCTCCACCGACCCGGAGGGCGAGTGGACGCCGCTGGTCCACGCCTGGACCGACGGCCGCATCCGCAAAGTCGTGCGCCGGGCCCGCGGCGCGGAATGGACGCGCGCCGAGGCGCTGCCCGGCATCACCGTCGTCGGCACCGCGGAGAACGATCCCGCGCAGGTCCGCGTCTACCCGCCGGTCCCGCTCGACGCCTGGCCCAAGGATCTCGCCCGCCTCCAGGTTTCCGGCACCGATCTGGACGACGCCGAAGCCCCGGCCCCGATCGAGGCCGGCACGCTTCCGGTCCTGTGGCTCAACCCCGACCTGGAGATGACCGCCGGCAAGGCCATGGCCCAGGTCGGCCACGCCGCGCAGATCGCCTGGTGGCGCCTGACCGACGCGCAGCGCGAGGACTGGGCCGACACCGGCTTCGCCCTCGCGGTCCGGACGGCGCCGAAGGACGCCTGGCCGGCGCTCGCCGACTCGGGACGGCCGCTGGTGCGCGACGCGGGTTTCACGGAGATCGCGCCGGGATCGTGCACGGTGGTCGCGGATCTCCCAGTGCTCCCAGTGGCATAAGAGCCCTGCGTCGGAGGCCAACAGCGCGCCAGCTTCCGGTCCACCGCGCTCTTTCGCATCGGCCTGCCGAACGACGCGGAATTCGAAGACCGGTTCGACCTGATCGATCACCATTCGGCCGGTCCGCAACGGCTCATCAGGGGTTTACAGCCGACGTGCGCTTGGGAAAGGCTCCAAGCGTCCTGGCCAACTTCTCAGGGAGCTGAAACATGCGGAAATCCCGCCTCACCAGCCGGTCCGGCCGCTTCGTCGCGGCAGCGGCCCTGCTGCTCGGCGCCAGCGTTGTCGCCGCGTCGGGTGCAGGAGCCTCGGGCGGCGCCGCGCCGGTGCGCCCCGGCCACGCCACCGTGGTCGCCGCGGACGACGCCGCGCCGGCCGCCGTCGCGCACGCCGCCACCACGACCGCCGCCGACCCCTGCGGCTTCGTTCCCGCGGTGCCCGCCGACAACTTCAAGGGCATCCCGCAGTTCGATGCCAGGAAGGCGGCGCAGCCCTACTCGATGGTGTTCCACACCAGCCAGGGCGACATCACCGTCAAGGCCCTGACGGCGGCCGCGCCGTGCACCACGTTCTCGTTCCGCTTCCTGATCGACCACGGCTACTACAACGGCACCCACTGCCACCGCCTCACCACCCAGCGCCTGTGGGTGCTCCAGTGCGGCGACCCGACCGGCACCGGCAGCGGCGGCCCCGGCTACTCGTTCAACGACGAGAACCTGGCCGGCGCCACCTACCCGGCCGGCACCGTGGCCATGGCCAACGCCGGCCCGAACACCAACGGCAGCCAGTTCTTCTTCACCTGGAAGGACACCAAGCTCCGGCCGGACTACACCCCCTTCGGCGTGGTGACCAGCGGCATGGACGTGCTGCAGAAGATCGCCGCGGCGGGCGAGGACGACCAGAACTCCGCCGGCGACGGCTACCCGAACGACTACGTGCTGTTCCACCACGTGAGCATCCGTCCCACGTGGTAGTGCCCGGTGTAGTGCCCGGCGGACGGTGATGAGCGGGCCGGCCGGTGGCGGATCACCGGCCGGCGCCGCCTTTCCCGCTCCTGCCCCCGCTCCCTGCCCTCCGCGCCCCGGCCCCTCCTGTTGCCGGTCGCCCACATGGCCCGCAGCATCGGAGCATGGACCGTGAACAGGCCAGCACCGGAGCGCCGACCATCGAGCCCGTCCCCGGCCCCGACGGCACCGGCGAAGTCCCCACGCTCGGCGAGGGCACCGCGACGGCCATGGAGGCCCTCGACTTCGATCCCTCGGGCACCGAGTTCGCCGACCTGACCGCTCTGGTCACCGGCGCGGCCTCCGGCATCGGCCTGGCGACCGCCCGCCGCCTGGCCGCCGGCGGCGCCGCGGTCGCGCTGGCCGACTACGACCTCGACGGCGCCGAGCGCGCCGCCACGGAACTCGCCGAATCCGGCGTCCCGGCCCTGGCCGTCCGTCTCGACGTGACCGATCCCGCCTCGGTCGAGTCCGCCGTGGCCGCCGCCGTCGCGGGTCTGGGCCCCCTGCGCATGGCGGTCAACAACGCCGGCATAGCCGGCCCCACCGCTCCCGCCGGCGAGTACCCGATCGAGGACTGGCGCCGCGTGATCGCCACCAACCTCGACGGCGTCTTCTACTCCCTGCGCTACGAGATCCCGGCGATGCTCGCCGCCGGCGGAGGCAGCATCGTCAACATGGCCTCGATCCTCGGCACCAACGGCTTCGCGGGCGCTCCCGCCTACAGCGCGGCCAAGCACGGCGTGGTCGGCTTGACCAAGACCGCCGCCCTGGAATACGCCAACCTCGGCATTCGGGTGAACTCCGTCGGCCCCGGCTTCATCGAGACCCCGCTGCTGTCCGGCGCCGACGCCGCAGCGCACGAATTCCTGGTGTCCCTGCATCCCCTGGGGCGCTTGGGGCAGGCCGACGAGGTCGCCGAACTCGTCGCCTTCCTGCTGTCCGACCGGGCCTCGTTCATCACCGGCGGCTACCACCTCGTGGACGGCGGATACGCGGCTCGCTGAACGGGAGGGAGGGCCGGCCGCGGAATCGCGGCCGGCCCTCCCTCGACAACCCAGACTTACGGGTAGCTCACCAGATAGCTCGAGTTGTGACTCGGCGTGACCTGCCCGCCGGTCTCGTTCACCTGGTGGTTGAGCGTCCCGTCGCCGCCGAGCACGGTCGTGACCATGTCGTGGAAGGCGACGCCCGAGGTGGTCGGCGTCTCGATCGCGTGGTCCAGCACGATCGAGGGGTTGACCGGGAAGTACGCGTAGACCCCCAGCCCCCACGCCTGGTGCGACGTGACGGAGGGCCCGACCAGGTACGAGGCGTACCCCGTGGCGCCGTTGGGCGGCACCCAGCTGCCCTGGTCCGGCACGTCGTACGGAGTCTCACTCTGGTAGAAGTACGTCCGCCCGCCGTTCCCGAACCACTCGGTCTGGTACTTCTCGAAGTGCTCGACCGCGAGTCCGTACATGGTCACGTCGTTCCCGTTGACCACGAGCCCGTTCTGCGCCGGGTTCACGTTCCACCCGACCCCGTTCGTGTGGTCGGCGCGCCAGATCCACAGGTCGTCGCCGATCACGTTGTTGCTGTTCACCACCAGCGCCTGCGTGGCCTTGCCCACCTGGTCGCCGCCGATGCGGAAGAACACGTCCTGCAGTTCGGTCGGATTCGCCGCGTGCCCGGCCGAGGAACCGCTGGGGCCGATCTGCATCATGACCGCGGAGTTGGTGGAGTTGGCGCTGATCAGCAGGCCCGCGATGTCGATGCCGTCGACGTCGGCGGTGGTGATCGCGGCGTTGCCGTTGTCCGGCACCAGGGTCGCCATGCCCAGGCCCAGCACCACGGTGTTCGGGCTGGTGATGTTCAGCGCCGAGGCCAGGTGGTAGACGCCCGGGGTCACGATCAGGCTCTTGCCCGCCGACAGCGCGGCGTTGATCGTGGCCGAGGTGTCGCCCGGCTTGACGATGTAGAACTGGCTGACCGGGATGGACGTGCCGGCCGCGGTGCCGTTCGTCCAGTCCGGCCCCTGGGCGTTCGTCCGGAGCGCGGGGACGAAGACCTGCCAGGTACCGCTGGAGTCGACGTAGATGAACGGCTTCTCGCGGTTCGTCGGGGTCTGCGCGACCGTGGTGTACGGCGGGTTCGGGAACGTGTTCGACGGGGCGTTGGTGTCGCCGACGAAGACCATGTTCCAGTTCGAGCCGGTCCAGCCCCCGTTCATCGCGGTGTCCTGGGTCAGGAACTGCTGCTGGGTGCCGGAGCTGATCTGCCCGCTGACCCGCGAGTCGCCGACGTAGCCGCCGCTGGACCAGTTGCCGCCGCTGCCGTGGATGTTGTCGTACAGCAGCATGCCGCCCTTGACGTCCATCCGGCGGAAGGGGTCGGCCTGGGAGACCGCCCACATCGTGCTGCCCGAGGGCGGGCTGACTTCCATGTTCTCGGCGTCGCGCCAGAAGTTCTGGGTGGCGTTGCCGTCGGCCGTGTGGCCCGCGACGTGGACCGTGCCGCCGGTGATGTTCACCGCGTCCGGGGAGAGTCCGAGTCCTGCGACCTCGGTGTTGTAGCCGACGGGGATGTCGACGTTGTACGAGCCCGGCGCGAACAGCAAAGCGTTGCGCTGCGTGCCGAATTCGTTGTTCACCTGAGCGTTGTAGACGCTGTTGATGTCCGCCTGGATGGTCGAGGTGGACATCGACGGGTCGAAGACGGTGACGTTCGGGCCGAAGTCCGGGTGCGGGATGCCGCCCCCGCCTCCGCCGCCACCGGTGGGCAGCGACCACTGCTGGTTGGAGCTGTCGGCGCAGTCCCAGATCTGGACCTGGGTGCCGGAGCCGCCGAAGCCGGTGTCGTCCAGGCACTTGCCGGAGTTGGGGTTCAGCAGCTCGCCGTTGGACTGCGGGACCCAGACCTGAGCGCCGGATCCGTTGCAGTCATAGAGGTCGACGGTGGTGCCGTTGGCGGTGCCCGCGGCGTTGACGTCCAGGCACTTGCCGAGCGTCTGCAGGGTGTTGCCCGCGGTGCCGACGGTCCAGCTCTGCGCGTTCGTGCCGTTGCAGGTGTAGACCTGCACCGGGTTGAAGTTCGCCGTCGAGGCCGAGCGGTCGTCCAGGCACAGGCCCTGGTAACCGGTGATCGGGCCGACGGGGTCGGCGGCGTGCGCCTTGGGCGCCGTCGCCATCTGGCCGAAGGTCAGCAGGCCCGCCGTCAGGACGAGCGCGCCGAACCCGGCTGTGGGGACGCTTTTTCTCAAGGCAGGTTCCACTTCTGGTTGGAGCTCGCGGCGCAGTCCCAGATCTGGACCTGGGTGCCGGAGCCGCCGAAGCCGGTGTCGTCCAGGCACTTGCCGGAGTTGGGGTTCAGCAGCTCGCCGTTGGACTGCGGGACCCAGGTCTGGGCGCCGGTGCCGTTGCAGTCGTAGAGGTCGACGGTGGTGCCGTTGGTGGTGCCGGCCGCGTTGACGTCCAGGCACTTGCCCAGGACCTGCAGGGTGTTGCTCGACGTCACGGTCCAGTTCTGGGCGTTGCTGCCGTTGCAGGTGTAGACCTGCACCGGGTTGAAGTTGGCGGTCGAGGCCGAGCGGTCGTCCAGGCACAGGCCCTGGTAGCCGGTGATCGGGCCGCTCCCGGGCGGAGGCGGGGGGTTGCCGCCGCCGGTGATGGCGTTGAAGATCCGGGAGTACGCGTACCCGGTGGCCTTGTCGTAGCTGTCGACCTCCCAGAAGGAGAGCTCTGCGACGCCGTTGCTCGCCGCGAAGGTCTCCAGGGTCTGCGCGTCGCCCTGGGAGAACATCGCGCCGTCGTCGTTCCGGCCGGCGATCGGGGTCAGGCCCTCCTTGCCGTAGGCGGCGGAGGTCGATATGCCGTACAGGCCGGCGAGCTGGCCGGCCGCGGCGCGCGCGGAGGACAGAGCGTCGTTGATGACCGGCTGGCCGTCGTAGTAGTCCATCGTCATCAGGTTGACGACGCTGACGTTGACGCCCTTGCTCTTCGCGTCCTGCAGCAGGTTCATCTGGTCGCCGGGCAGGCCGGTGGGGTCGACCGCCAGCGTGTAGTCGATCTGGACCGACGGCTCCTGCTGCTGCAGCGCGGCCAGCGCCTGGTCGCGCCGGGCAGTGGCGGCGGTGTCGCCGAGCACGTCGCCTTCGATGTCGAAGTCGAGCCGGGTGACGCCGTAGGTGTCGACGATGTTCTTGTACGCGGCGGTCAGCGAGCTCACGTTCGTGCACGTCTGCGCCAGCTCGCCGCCCTGCGCGCCGCCGAAGGAGATGACGACGTCCCCGCCGGCCGACTTCAGCGAGTTGATCTGCGAGGTGAACGACCCGACCGGGTAGTTCCCGGCCTCCCACATCGGCGTGCAGCCGGACTGCGGGATGAAGAACGCCAGCGTGTACCGCGACACGCCCGACGAGCTCATGTCGGCGGCCATGTCGCCGACGGAGCTGTTGCTCAGCTCCAGGTAGGGGGCGGCGTAGTGCGCGGGGATCGCGGCGGGGTGGACGGTCGCCGCGTTCGCCGAGGTGCTGAGGACGGCCGCCGCGCCCATGCCCAGGACGCAGGCTCCGACGAGCGTGGTGCGCAGGGGTCTGTGCTGGAGGAGAGGTCTGAGCCGGAGGAGAGGTGGGATCACTGTGCTGCTCCTTTGTGGGGGGTGGAGATGGCATGCAGCTGAACCGACCCGAGTTGTTACAGAAACAGTTCCGTAACACTGCTGGCCGATGAGGAGTGAAGCACCCTGCCTCACTTTCGTCAAGACGCGAATAAAGGGTGTTTACCTGGTTTTTGCCGAGGCGGGAGCGCTATCCTGCCGCGATGAAACAAGATGATGTGCCCGCCCGTCACCCACCACCGCCCGTTAAGGAGGCGCTTCGCGCCACTGATTTGACGGGATCACAGGTTTCCCGTGGTCGGGTCACGGTCCGCGCGATCGCCGCGCAGACCGGGCTGTCGATCGCGACCGTGTCCCGCGTCATCAACGCCCACGGGCAGGTCTCGGAGGACACCCGCCGCCGGGTCCAGGAGGCCATCGAGCACCTCGGCGGCCGCGCGCCGGCCACCCGCCCCCGCGCCCCCAAGACCGAACTGCCGGTCCTGGTCCGCTGCCCGTACAAGCTCAGCGACTACTTCGGCGCCCTCGTCACCGCCGTCGCAGAGGCCTTAGCCGCCACCGGCCGCCAGGTCCTCCTCGACGCCGGCGACTCCCGCGTGGACATGCCCGTCGTCCGCACCCTCCCCACCTCCCGCACCACCTCCGGAGCGATCCTGATCCTCCCCCCGGAACCCGCCGAGGACCTCCGCCACCTCCAGACCCGCGGCTACCCCCTGGTCGTCGTCGACCCCCGCACCCCCGTCCCCCGCGGCGTGGTCTCGATCGCCTCGGCCCACACCGCCGGAGCCCGCGCCGTCACCGGCCACCTCCTGGACCTGGGCCACCGCCGCATCGGCGTCGTCTCAGGCTTCGAAGACTGGCTGTCCAGCTCCGACCGCCTGGCGGGCCACCTGGCGGCCCTGTCCGAAGCAGGCCTCCTCGGCGACCCCCGCCTGGTCCGCTACGGCGAACCCGCCATCCACACAGGCATCCGCGGCGGAGGCGAACTCCTGGACCTCCCGCAGGCCGAGCGCCCCACCGCCATCGCCTGCTTCAACGACAAGATCGCCGTGGGCGTGTACCAGGCTGCCGCGGAGCGCGGGCTGCGCGTCCCCGACGACCTGTCGGTGACAGGCTTCGACGACAGCGAGATCAGCCGCGCGACGGCGCCGATGCTGACGACGGTGAGGCAGTCCCTCGATGAGATGGGGCGCATTGCTGTGACTATGCTTGTGCGCCTGATGGAGAAGCAGGCCCTTGATGCGCTGCATCTGGAGTTGGCGACGGAGTTGATCGTGCGGGGGAGTACGGGTCCGGTGCCGGTGGGGCGCGTGGGGTGAAGCGCGGCGCAGGGCCCCGCGCCACTGGCTCAACTGTGGCACTTTGGAAGCTTTACGCCGGTCTGCTTCGGCGTAACGATGCAAGGACAGAGCGCGGGTCGGCGGGTCTGTGAAGGACGTGGGGGAGAGATGCGGTCTGGCGCCGCGGTCGGACAACGGACGCTACGGCGAACGCGTGTTTTCCCTGAAGCTTCGGCGCCAGTCCTCCCGAAGCCGGGTTGCGCCGCTTTCTTCGGTTACCGTATGAAGTCGGACGGATCCCTTCCGTCGATCCCCGCGCGAAGAGGTGTTCGATGACCCTGACCACCCACCACTCCTCCGTTGACGAGCGCACCAGGCTCGCCACCAGGGCGGACGGTGGCAGGGTGGCCTACACGGAATCAGGGCCTGTCAACGGCCATCCGGTCTTCTTCCTCCACGGGACCCCGGGGAGTCGTATCGGCGTGCTGCCCCGGCCCTTCGAGCTGTCCCGGCGGCGGGTGCGCCTGATCGCCATCGACCGTCCGGGCTACGGCATGTCGGACCGGCGCGAGGGGCGCGACGTCGCCTCGATCGCCGAGGACGTGGCAGCGGTCGCGGACGAGTTGGGCATCGACCAGTTCTCCGTGGCGGGGCGTTCCGGCGGCGGGCCGCACGCCCTGGCCTGCGGTGCGCTGCTCCACGATCGGGTGCTGTCGGTGGTCGCGCTGGTCAGCATCGCTCCCCAGGACGCCGAAGGCCTGGACTGGTTCGCCGGGATGACCCAGTCGAACGTGACCGCCTACAGCTTGACCCTCAAAGCGCTGGCCGATCCTTCGGTGATGCCCGAGATGCTGCGGAGCCTGGCCGTCGATACCGGTGCGCTGGCCACCGACTTCATCGCCGAGCGGCTCTTCCACGAACTGCCCGTCGCCGACCGCAGGATCGTCGCGGACACCGGCATCAGGCGGCTGCTGCTCGCCGGCTTCCGTTCCGCGGCGACCGCGGAGAACCTGCTTGTGGCAGACCCCGCCGAGCCCGAGCAGACCTACTTGGCCGGGCAGTTCGACGACCACATCGCCTTCTGCTCCCCGTGGGGGTTCGACCCGGCGGACATCAAGCGCCCGACGCTGGTGTGGCACGGCGGAACCGACGTGTACTCACCGCCGAGCCACTCCCGCTGGCTCGCCGCCCGCATCCCGAACGCCGTGCTGGACATCGATCCCGCCGAGGCGCACTTCGGCGCCGTCCGGTACTTCCCCCATCTGCTCGGCTGGATGGTCAAGGCGGCCGCCGATCAGGTCCGGTAGGGCTCCAGGTCGCGGTTGGCGAGCTTCCAGTCCATGAAGGTCCTGATGGTCTCGTGCTCGGGGCCGAGCGCCGCCCGCAACGGTTCCAGGGCCTTGGCGCGGTCCGCTTCGGCCTCGGATTTGCGGCCCATACGGTACAAGAGCACCGAGTGGTTCGCCGCGGCCACCAGCGTGCTGGGGTGGTCGGGCCGCAGGACCTCGTTGAGCCGTCCCAAGGTCTCGTTGAGCCGGTGATCCGCCTGTTCGTAATCTTCGCAGTCCGTTGCGGCGTTGGCGATGTTGACGCCGCAGTACAGCGTAAATGGGTGCTTCTCCCCGAGAACTTTCGCGAGTCCGTTGTACGTCGCCGTGGCGAGGACGAGTGAGTCGTGAGGGCTGCCGGTCGTCCGCAGATAGATCGCGACGTTGTTGGCGCTGGCCAGGGTGTGCGGGTGCTGGGCGCCCAAGTGGTTTTCGTATTGCTCGCGCATGGCCGTCGCAGCCTCGAGTGCCCGCTCTCTCTGCCCGGCCGCGGACAGGTCGCAAGCCAGGTTGAGCTTGCACGACAGAGTTTCCGCTCCGTGGGGGCCGAAAACCGCCTCGAAAGCGCTGACCACCGCTTCGGTCTGGGCCAGCCCTTCGGCGTGGCGCCCGGCCTTCCGCAGTGCCACGGCCAGACCCTTGGCAGACTCCAGCGTGTAGGGGTCGTAGACGCCGCGCTTTTCCGTGGATCGGCGCAGGACCGCTTCGAGCAGCCGGATCGAGCCCTGGAAGTCCCCGCAGTCGCGGAGGTCACGGCCCAGGTTGATCGCGGTGTTCAGAGTCCAGGGGTGGTCGTAGCCGAGGGTCAGCTTCTCGTCGTTGTACAACTGTCGATTGAGGTCGCGCGCCGAATAACAGCCACCTGTGACCGCCATGGACAACGCGTAATTGTGCGCCGCGCGCAGGCCCGCCCGGCCGTGCTCGAGGGACTTTCTGGTCGCCTCGTAGCAGAACCCGTCGATTTCCCTGGCGTCGCCGAACCGGCCCAGGGCCCGCAGGTCCGCGCCGACGCTGGCCAGCGTATTGAGCCGCTCGGGGTGGTTCTCCGGCAGGATGGCCCGCTGCTTGTCGGCGACGTCCTCGTCGATTTCGTACGCCTCCTGCGCCCGGCCGACGTTCCGCAGCACGTTGGCCAGCAGGAACCGAAGCCGCAGTACTGTCCGGTCGCCCTCGCCGGACTGCGCGGTCCAGATCGCCAACAGGTTGCGGGCGATCGCCTCGGCGCCGGTGAGCTGGCCGGACATGGACAGGTGCCGTACCTGGTCCATGAGCAGCTGGCGCACTTTCGGATCGGTACTCGTCTCGGCCTCGCAGGCGCTCAGGTGCGGCCAGATGCGGGCGAAGGCAGGACGGTTTTCCGGGTCGTCGATATCGCCGCTGGTCGGCCGGGACAGCACCATGATGTTCTGGACCGACACCCGTGCCCGCTCGGCGTCGCCTTGCTTCTGCAGCCGCGGCCGGAGGAATTCCTGCAAAGCGCGGTGCATCGTGAAGCCGTGAACCTGATCGATCCGCAGAAGCCCGAAGCGGCTCAGTGTGGCGGCGTACAGCCCGAGCAGGGCTCGGTCGACGACCAGGGACGGGTCGTATTCGGCCAGGACCTGGGCGAACTGGTCGCTGTAGAGGATCGCGCGGTCCACCGGCTCGCCGCCGAAGTACGCGAACAGCTCCATCATGCGGACCGCGGCCGGCGATACGCTCTGGACCTGCTCGATCGCGGCCGGCCAGACCATGCCGCGGCCTGACACGGGCAGAACTCGGGCCAGGTAATCCTCGACCGTCACCGCGGTTTCCTGGATGTACCTGCCGGCCGCGTCGATGTCGATCGGCATGTCCCCCAGTGCGTCGGCGAGGTGGTCGGCGTCGCCCCGGGAGATCTCGGGAACGTGCCGGTGCAGTAGCGCGATGCTCTCCTCCCTGACGAACGTGTCGACGTTGAGGGCCTTGTCGCCGTCGGGTGCGACCTCCCGGTCCTGGGTGGTGATCAGGATGTGGGTGTCGCCGCCGGTCGGCAGCAGGTCCGCGATGGTGTCCGCACTGGGCACGTTGTCGAAGATGAGCAGTGCCCGCTTGAACGGCTCGCCGCGGCGCAGCGCGTCCTTGACCCGTTCCACCGTCGCCAGGTCGTTCGCCGCGCGCAGGCCGAGACGCTCGCCCAGCCGGGCCAACGCCTCCACCACGCGGTTCGGTTCCTCGCTGCGGACCCACCACACGATGTCGTAGCTGGACTTGAACCGGTCGGCGTACTCCATGGCGATCTGAGTCTTGCCGAACCCGGCGGCGGCGTGCAGCACCTGCGGCGATGCCGCCTTCTTGCCCCGCATGCGTTCGCGCAGCGTATCGATGATCCTTGAGCGGCCGGTGAAGTTCGGGTTCTTCTCCGGAACGAGCCAGATTTCGGGCTTTGCCCCCGGATAGCGCAGGCCGTCCGGCGCGCGGAGCGGGGCCTCCAGGGCACGGCCCAACTGTTGCAGCGCCGTGGCCTGGTCGAGTTGGTCGAGCTCGACGAGTGTCCGGGTGGGGAAGACCGGCTCGATCGAGGAAGCGTCCACTCGGCACGGCACAACCAGATTCCGCGTCTTGCCCGGGTCCGCCTGGCGCAGCGCGCCCGACAAGGCCTCGCTTTCCACCGAGGCGCGGTAGGACTCGGAGATCAGGGCGATGGTCCGTTTGGCTGACTTCACGGCTGTGGCCAATGTGTCCGCGGATCCTGTGGCCTCGGCTTCGCGTTGAGTCCGGACCCGCAGCCCGCTGCTCTCCAGGACGGCTGAGATCCACTCGGCCCAGGGCCGGTCCTCGGAGATGTAGCTGAGCAGGATCTCGGCCAGGGCTTCGGGTCTGGGCCGGGTGAACCTGGTCCGTAGGAAGTCGCGGCGCACTTCCTCCGGCAGAGGCGGCAGAGTGTTGACCGTCCCAAGGCTGATCTCATCTGTCAGGCGTTCGAAAGCAGCCAGCAGCGAGCTCGGCTGTGCGGGGGCGTCGCCGAAACCCGACAGGACTTCCTCGTACGCGTAGAAGGTCTTGTAGGGGATCTGGACCTTGCCCCAGTACTCGTGCGGTGCCTCGGTGGTGACGTAACGTTGGAAGAGTGCCTGCGCCTTGGCCAGGCCGGCATCCTTCTTGTCCGATTCCGCGTCCTCGATGCGCATCGGGACCGGCAGGATTCTTATGACTTCCTCGGTGTCGTAGTCGGTGACACGTTGGGCGATGTCGGAAGCGCCTTCCAGGCTCTGGTCGCTTAAAGCGAACCCGATCACCAGGGTGTCCGGCAGCAGCGCGGTGCACAGGTCGCCGACGTCGTTCATCCCGGTGCGGCTGTCGATCAGGGTGTAGTCATAGCCGGTCCGCATCGCCGACCGCAGTGCCTCGATGAACTCGTCGCCGTGGTGGTCCTGCATGAACCGGTCCCAGTCGAAGCCCGACATCCCGGTCCCGTAGGCGCGGTTGCTGGCCCCGGCCGGCAGGAAGTCCAGCCGTCCGCCGGACGGGAAGTCCCAGCTCACCGGGGTGACGTGCTCCTTCAGGCGGGTGTACTGGTTCGCGATGACGCTCGGCGGGACGCGGCGGCCGCGCGGGGCGTCGCGGTTCTTGGTGGCGTCGATGACCGCCGCCTCGTAGTTGGTGATCAGGAAGCTGACCCCCAGGTGTTCGCTGAGCGCGGCCTGGTTGATGAAGGGCCGGTAGAACTTGTCCAGGCCCGGCGCCTCCAGGTCCCAGTCGACCGTCAGCACCCGCTTCCCGTTCGCCGCCAGGATCCAGGCCGTGTTCGCCAAGGCCATCGTCCGCCCGCAGCCGCCCTTGTACGAGTAGAAGGTGACGATGCGTCCAGACTGCTCGGTCATCAGCGGTTCTCTTCCTCGGCGGGGTGGCTGACGGATGCGAGCCGGTGGTTGGCCAGCTGGATCCGGGTGTTGTTGGCGGTCGCGTCCAGCGCCAGGTCGAAGCTCTGCAGCGAGGTGGCGATCGGGGCGTTGATGCGAAGCGAAGGGCTGCGGCGGGCGAACTTCCGGTTCAGGACGCTGCGCAGCTGCTCCCGCAGCCGGGTCTGCTCCTCCTGCGGCGTCCCCGCCGGATCCCAGGCCGCGACGATGCCGATCCAGGGCTTGTCCAGCCGGTCGAAGCGCTCCAGCGCCTCGCGCCAGCGCAGGTCGTCCAGCGCCCGCGGATCGATGACCAGGACGACCTGGGAGTCCGGCTCCCGGGAGCCGAACAGCCGCTCGTCGGTCGAGCTGAACGGCACCACCTCGGGCTCCCAGCCCTTGTCCCGGGCCAGGTCCACCAGGGTCTCGGCGAGCGGCACCGCCGTCTCGTCGGCGTAAGGGGCCCAGTCGGTGACCCGCGCTCCGTACTGCGTTCCGGGCGCGCCGGGCGGCCGCGCGGTCGTCGGCGCCAGGATCACGACCACCATCGGCTGGCGCTCCGCCTGGTGCAGCGAACTGGACAGGGAGGCCAGCTCGGCCGGTTCGCCGCGGCCGACCGTCCGGCCGACCGCGATCTCCGCGATGCGCCGTGCCAGGCTCGTCACGACGTGCTGGTACTGCGCGGGATGCGCGCCCTGCAGCCAGAACAGGCCCTTGCTGAGGTACTCGTCGTCGATCTCCGGCTGCCCGGTCCGGTACGGCGGGGGCTGCGAGGCCGCCCACTGCGGCGGGACCGGGGCCCACAGCACCGGCAGGATCGCCGCGTCGGCGTGCGGCGTGGCCGCCCGCCGGACCCTTGCTTCGAACGCGGCCAGTTCCCGTCCGCACTGCTCGCTCTGGAAGTAGCGCTCCTGGTGCAGCGGGACGAAGACGTCGCACTCGGCGATGTCCCTGGCCGGGTCGTTGCCCGCGCCGCCGCCGTCGGCGTGCCACTCCGCGCTCACGGCGCCCAGGCTGTGCAGCCGGTCCAGCGGCGCGAACCGCGTGAGCGCGGCGCACAGGTCGTAGTAGAACGCGACGAAGTCGCGGTCGGGATCGCCCTGCACGCGTTCGGCCGCGCTGGGCCGCACGTAGCTCAGGAAGAAGACCGGGCCGCCCCCCGACGGCTTCGGGGACTTGGTGTCGGTCATGGAGAACCTCCGAACCGCGGGGGCAGGTCACGAAGCTCGTCGGGGTCGCCGTCGGGCAGGTCTGCGGACTTGGACACCGCGCCGATCCGGCGGGCCAGGTCGTACACCACGGCCTTGTAGTCCTCGCCGTGCAGGAGCTGTAAGCCGAACAGGCCGTGCTGGCGATAGAGGACGTCGTGGGTCGAGTCGTCGAACAGGTGCCGGTCGGTGAACCACTCCGGCAGGCTCAGATCGTCCAGGCCGTTCCACAGGATCGGCACGATCGGCGGGTACGAGGCTTTGCCCATTTGTTCGCAGCGTTTCTCGAAGGACGCCCATTCGCGGCCGCACCATTCGCTGTCGAAGTAACGTACGGAGAGCACGGGTACGAAGACCCGGAACTGAGCCAGCCGTTCGAACAACACCTTCTGGAAAGCGTCGCCGGTCCGCAGCGAGACGTCGGCGAACGCGACGTCCATCCGGAACGTCGTCAGGTGGTACAGCATCTTGCCGATGTCTTCGAAGAAACGGTGGAACGCCAGGTTCGGATTGTCGTCGAAGTCTCCGCCGGTGATGTGGGCATAGCTGAAGAACACCGGGTACGAAGGATTCGGACGGGCTGGCACGGCTCTCTCCTCGGCGCCTGGCGGAAGTGCCGTCGATCTCGAGAGTATCCGAAGACTGCGATACCTTCACGGATTCACGCGTCCGGACTGGCGCGACACCATGGCGGACGACGCCTCAGCGCCAGGGGGCCGTCGCGGCGGTCATGTCGGCGACCCACTGCCGGCCCAGCGGGGTCAGCGCGCGGCTGGGGGAGATCTGATCGAGGGCCGCCGTCACGAGCGCCCCGAGATCGGCTGACCGCCGCGCGTAGGCGTCGCTGTCGGGCCCTCTGGCCGCCGAGGCCCGGCGACGCCAGTATTCGACGACCGCCATGTGCGCGTAGGTCCCCTGGAGCACGGCTTCCAGGGAACGCTTGTCCGCGCGCCATCCGACCTGGTAGCCCTGCTCGTCGGACTTGTCGTGGAGGTCGAACATGTCGAGGACGGCGCCCAGCTTCAGGTGCTGGAACTCGTGCAGCAGCAGGCAGGTGAGGGCTTCGCCGGTCTCGTGCTCGGCGGTTTCCGGAAGCGCGATGCCCAAGGCGCCGAACGCGCTGCGCGCCGTGGCGCTCCGGCGGCGCCCGGCGTGCGGCTGCAGGGGGACGACGGTCGTCAGGGCCTCGGCCATCTCGGCCAGCGCCTCGGGGTGGCGCTTGGCGAGCACTTCGGCGGCGGCTTCGAGACCGTCCCGCCAGGCGTCCAACTCGGTGCGGGACAAGGGACCGGTGACCGGGTGGTTGCCGAAGCGCTCGCGTGCCGGATCGAGATCTTCGAGCCTCAAGCGGATCGGGCCCATGCGGGCGTCATGGCGGATCGGCTCGGCGGTCACGGCGTTCACGCTGATCGCCGACTTCTCGTCGACCGCGACGTGAACCGGTCCCTCGTCCGCGGCCAGCGTGCCCACGGCCGGCAGCGCGAAGCTGCCCTCGGTCGCGACGAAGTCGATCTCCGCCGGGGTCGAGCTCAGCACCGCGCAGCTGAGGGCGATTCTGGCCAGCGTCCCTTCCGGGCTCCGTGCTCCCCGGCCGTCGGCCGGCATCAGGAAAGGGTCGGTCAGGACTCTGTTGATCACGCTGCGGTGGCGGGTGTCGAATTCCTGCACCAGGGCCCAGCTGTGTTCGGCGTGCAGGGGCTTGGACAACTGGCCCAACTTCACGCGCGCCTTGCTCAGCTGAGCCGCTTTCAACGCCGCCATCGCCTCTTCGGATCCCAGGTTTCGGCCCAGCGCGGTGAAGTCTGCGGCGGCCATGCGGTGGCGGGCCGGCCTCGGGGCCGGGACTGAGGCCGAGGCCGAGACTGAGGACCCGAATGAGGCCGGGGCCGGGGCCGAGGCGGGGGCCGAGGAGCGAGCCGGAGCCGGAACCGGGGTCGGCAGCGGCTCGCCGGCCAGGCCGGTGATGAAGGTGTACAGGTCTCGGCAGTAGACCGAGGGGTTGACGAAGTCTGATCCGTTGTAGCGATGCGCGTAGAGCCCACCCCCACAGACCCGGACGACCGGGCACCGCTGGCAGACCGGACTCAGCGAGGCCGCCTCGGCACGACGGTTGTCGAAGCCCGCGTGGGCGCCCGCCTCATCGAAAGTGTGGCGGCGGACGTGGAAACCGGTCGCCGGCGCGCCGTCGTACGCGGTCTTGAGCGAGTCGGCCTGCTCGATCGCGCCGTCGGTCTCCACGACCACGACGTCGGACGGCCCGAGCCCGATGGCCTCGGTGCGGCTCGGCCTTCCGGCCAGGAGGTCGGCGACCGAGCGGAACATGCGCACGTCCATGGGGCGTCCGCGCTCGACCCAGCGCCGGTGGACGGCCAGCAGCCACTCGGCGTACCGGGGTTCGCCCGACCGCGCGCCGGGCGGCGGATCGATCCATGTGGCGTGGGGAAGCAGGAACTCGACGCGCGGCGGGCCGAAGTCGGCCAGCGCGTCGAAGACCGCGACCGGGTCGTTGTCGAGATCGATGGTGCACAGCAGCCCGTTGAAGATCGGGCGGTAGCGCCCCGATCCGACGAGCCGGATCGCCCGGACCAGTGCCGGGTAGCTGGTGCGGCCGTCGGCGTGCCTGCGGTGGCGGTCGTTGGCGCTCCGGTCGCCGTCGATGCTGATCCCGACGCCGATGCGCTCCTGGAGGAACATCTCGCAGAAGGCGTCGTCGAGCTGGAGTCCGTTGGTCTGGACGCGGACGTCCGCCGAGCAGCCGGGCGGCAGCGCGTCCCGCAATCTCTGAGTGAAGAGCCTGATACGCTCCACGCCCGCGAGCAGCGGCTCGCCCCCGTGCAGGATCACCGTGACCCGCGACAGCGCATGCCCGGCGGCGTGTTCGGCGATCCGCTCGACGACCGACGCCGCGACCTCCGGCGGCATCAGATGGGGTCGGCCGCGCCAGGACTGGTCGGCGTGCTCGAAGACGTAACAATGGTCGCAGGCCAGGTCACAGCGGCTGGCGATCTTGACGACGAACTGACGGAACACGGCGCCGGCCGACTCTGGTCCGGTCACGGACCGCGGAGTCACACCGACGACTGGAACTCGGCAACCGGGACGTCGATGTCGTCGCTTGCTCCTGCCAGGTCCTCGTCACGGATCAACAGGAACAGCGGTACGTCGTCCACCGCCGGGATGTTGGAAACCAGCGGTTCCCCCTCGAAGCCCATGGCAGCCTCCTCGTCCGATAGGAGTGGATGTCGGGCATTCCCGTCGTTCAGCATTGCACCGCATTCAGGGGGCGACAAGTCGCAGGTGCGAGCCTTGATTCACAAAACGCCGGCCCGATCATGCCCGCCGGGCCCCCGCCGGCCACACCACCTCCACCGGCAGCCCGAGCTCCCGCGCAGCCGCCACGACCTCCGCCGTCCCCCCGACGCCCCGCGCCGGAAGCCCGTCCCAGACCGCGACCAGCCGGTCGATGATTGTCAGCATCCTGTGGCTGCCGGCCAGGTAGGCGGCCTCGTCGGACTCGGTCAGCGGGAGCCGGTGGACGGAGTCGGCGCGCGCCAGCAGCTCGTCGTAGGCGCGGCGGTGGGACCGGGGGAGCGCCTCCCGGTAGCGCAGCGCCGGGACGACGACCTCCAGCCTGCCGCCGCGGTCGGCGACGGCCTCGGCGAAGAGGGTGTCGGACCCCTCGGCCAGACAGGTCACGCCGACCAGATCGTGGGACGGGCAGGCGGCGACGACGCGGCGCAGGGCTTCGCGGATCAGTCGGGACGTCGGTTCGTCGAACTGCCGGTGGCCGGTGATTCCGATGCGGTGCATGCTCCTGACCTCACCACAGATCGTCCCCGGGTACGGGTGGCCGGGACCCGGGGGCCCCGGGTGTCGGCGGACTGCTGCGACGCGGGGGTGAACCGAGGGACCGCGTCGCCGCGTTCCTCGACCCGCACGACCGCCAGTCCCATGCCGCTCAGCAACGCCGGGAGGGCCTGGATGAACAGACGGTCCTTCTCCCGCTGATCCTCCGCGAGCTGGGGCCAGGCCACCAGTCCGGGATGCACCCGGCGGGCGTCGTCCCGGAGGGGGCCGTAGCGCCAGCCGCTGCGCCGTCGCTCGGCGGCCCAGCGGGCGTGCTCGGACTCGGCCAGGACCTCGATCTCGGCGGGACGGAAGGCGAACGGCTCGACCGTCTCGCGCAGCGGCGTGAGCAGGCAGCGGATCGAGGCCAGCTTGCTGCCCACGTCCGCGGCCTGCTCGCGGTTGCCGCGCTGCACGTCCGGCGGCAGCTCGTCCCACGGCGCCATCGAGGCGGTCGAGTGCCAGTCCCGGCCTCCGGCGAGCTGGTCGGTCAGGTAGCGGCGGTGGATGGACTGGGCCAGGCTGTCGGCCAGGTCGTCGCCGATCCGGTCCGGATCGCAGCCGAGCTCGGTGACGTCGACCAGCTCCAGGCGGCCGTCGAGGGCGTCGAACAGCGTCCCGGGCCGCCCGCCGCCGTGGAACATGTCAGCCATCTGCGACATCCGGTCCAGCCGGACCACCACGCCGTCCATCGCGCCGAGGTAGGAGCCGCTGGCCAAGGCGTCCGCGAGCGCCTCGCGCTCGTCGCTCTGGCACAGGTAGAGGCGGCGGAGGCGGGGCGCGCCGGCCCGCAGCCGTGCTTCCAGCAGCGGCGCGAGCGAGTCGGGCCAGGGTTCGATGACGCAGACGTCGCGCAGGAACGGGTACTGCTCGCCGAGCCGCGCTCCGACGGCCGCGGCGTCCTGCCCGGCCAGGATGATCGTGACGACCCCGCCGCCCTCTCCCCGGCTGAGCCACTGCCGCCCCAGCTCTACGAGCACTGAGCGGGCGAAGGCCCCGGTGCCGGAGATGGCGATGTGCGGCGCGTGACCGTCGAGGGCGGCCCGATCGCGCCGCACCACGGTCTGCGCGGCAAGCTCGTCACGGTTGAAGAAGTCGACGTGCGAACGCCCCGCCCCGGCCATGGACCAGCGGCGCGCCTTCAACGCCGTGCACAGGTCCAGGTCGTCGATCGAGGCGTAGACCCGTTCCGGGTACCGCTGCCCGCCGCGCCACGCCTCGATCGCGTAGGCGACCTCGGAGTTGTCCTCGATCCGGTCCAGGCACGCGTACACGGCCGAGGCCCGCCGCACGCCGGCGTCGGTCAGCGTCCGCCGCGAGGCCGGACCGCCGACGATGGTCCACCGGTCGTCGGAGAGGCCGGCGAACCCGGCCGGCGGCTCGGCGGCGTTGTCCGGCCGGACCACCAGCACCCGCACACCGCGTGCCCGTAATCGCTCGACGACCACCGAGGCGATGCGCGTCGTCCCGAACACCACGGCGTGCCCCCGCGACCGCCGCAGCCAGGCCCGATGCATCCGCCGTGCCGACAACGCGACCACGATCTCCGCGACCGCGTAGAGCGCGACACTCGGCGCGGTGAACCGCGCCACCGACAACTGCCACGGGAACGGACCGCCGAGCGCGAGCGGGGTGCACTGGAGCAGGAACAGCTCCAGGTCGAAGTAGACCAAGTCGTTCGGGCTGTGGCTGTAGGTCTGAGGCGGACCGGGCGAATGAAGATACCGGTCGAGTCCCGCATAGCCCAGAACCACGCTGACCAGGCCCACGGCGACGAAGAGGAGCCGCAGGATCGGAGCGATACGGGGTGTGGCGGATCCATCGCGACGCGTCGTCATTACCCCTCCCCTGCCGAGAGGATACGAGCCACGTGGAGAGCCGGAAAGGGGATAAAGGGGCGCCTTCGGCTCGTGCGGGGGTCGTGGCGGTCGCGGAGGGACAGAAAGCCTTGCTCCACAGGGTTTCTGCGTACCCTTACTCACTCGCGATACCGTGGCGGTATGGCGGGGCCAGTGCTCATCATCGATCTGTCAGGTCCGGTGGCCGCGGAGCAAGTGGCGGAACTCGGCGTGGTGCTCAGAGGGCTTGCGAGTCGCTTCGTGGAGGCCCGGGCAGGTTCGTATGACGTGGAGGTGGAACCCGGGCGGCTTGGGGTGGTGGATCCGGCAGGCGAGGGCGCACGCCCTTTCATCGTGAGTATCACGGGCCCCGGGTTCGGAGATGAGGCGGTCTTCAGGGCGGAGCACAGCGAGGACCCCGATCTCCAGGCGTTGATCGGGTTCACGCCGACGCATGATGTGGTGGTGGCCGGGGCCACTTTCGAGGTGATCGACCGGCTGATGATCGCCGAGTTGGGGGCGGTCGTTCAGGACGTGGTCGGCGGGCTGGCCGACGTCGGGACGCCACCGCGTGCCCTGGATGTGGTGCGGTCCCTGCCGGGTGTGGTCGCCATCGCTGGAGAGCCGCGGACGAGGGTGTTCGGGACCGCGGAGTTCCTGCGGGCTTGGGCAGCCCATCCGGAGTTCCGGTACTACAGTCGCTGGGCTGGGCGCCCCCCGACGTACCACCAATGGGAGAACTCGCCTCAACAATGCAAGAAGACCAGGTCAGACGACGTCTGACCTGGTCTTCCATGAAGTAGCCCCGACGGGATTCGAACCCGCGCTACTGCCTTGAGAGGGCAGCGTGCTAGGCCGCTACACAACGGGGCCCCAGCTGCCGCTTCGGCGCTCCGGGCGCCTGGCGACCCCGAAAGCATAGCGCACTTCGGATGGCGCTCATCCCGCATTTACCGGGGGGTGGCCGGGCCGTGACCAGGGTCACTCGGGCCGGGATCAGGGTTCTGACGCCGCGGTGCTTCGCCAGCCGTCAGCGCAGCGGCAGGGTCAGGAACGGGCTGGCCGGATCCTGCATCAGCGCGCGGTGGGTCTGCAGGGTGTCGCGGTAGGACTCCTCCGGATTCCCCTGGCGCCCCATCTTCACCACGCGTCCGAGGATGTACGCCGCCGACAGCTGCCCCCAGTCGGCGTACGCCCGGGCGCACAGGCTCCCGGCGTGCCGCACGATCTGCTCGGCGGTCGTCCGGTCGCAGAAGCCGCAGACCAGGCCCCAGCGCGCCATGTTCACGCAGCGGCCCCAGTCCCAGGCGTCCTGCGTCGCCACGATGGCGTTCGGCGCCATGACGCCGTCCCGCCGCATCCACGTCTCGCAGCGCACCACCCACTGCGCGATGTCGAGCATCTCCTGCCGCAGCCCCGCCGGCGCCCCGCGATCGCGGCACCAGGCCTCGACCGCCTCGCTGAGCACCCGGGTGTCGTGCGTCGGATCGCCGCTGGGCTGGACGCCGGCACCGCGCTCGTTGCGGATGCCCAGGACCAGGTCCACCGGCTGCGGGTTCTCGGAGTCGAGCAGCGCGTCGACCTGGTTCTGCCACTGCACCGGGCCCTCGATGCCCCACCACTCCCGCAGCGAGTCGAGCTGGGTGTGGTAGTCCAGCCAGGGCCGGCCCAGCGAGTTCCACGGCACCGCGTTGCTGGCCGCCAGGTGCGCCCCGCAGGCGAGCGACCGCGCGAGCTCGCCCTGCGTCGGCTCGTTGAAGACGGTGCGCACCGTGCCGTGCAGCTGGTTCCAGCTGCCGAGCAGCTGCGGGTGCTTCCGCATCCACTGCGCGGCCTTGCCGACGTTCAGCTCGCGCTCCTCCGGCGTCCCCGGATTGACGACGAGCTGCATCGTCTGCCGCTGCTTGGCCAGGTCCTGCACCCAGGACGGGAACATGACGCGGTCGAAGTACACCCCCTCGGGCCGCTCGCCGGGCACGAGCGCCCGGGTGTAGACCGGCAGGATCAGCCGCGCGCCCCGCCGTGTGGTGTCGTACTCCTGGCTGACGGTCAGAGCGGATTTCGACGTCCCGCGGATGGCGTTGTTCAGCTGGCCGTAGACGGTGAACTGATTCAGCTTCACCACCGACTTCCGCAGACTGAACTTCGGCCCCTGATCCGGCTCCTTGCGCGGCACGTACACGTCCAGCCGCGCCAGCACGGCCAGATAGGCGTCCCCGTCTCCCGAGGCCTGCGCGGCGAGCAGCCCCTGGTCGTCGACCGAGGGCGCGGTCCAGTTGTCCGTCGTCACGCTGAGTCCCCCTGTGATGCGTTCGATGCAGTCGGGGCCCCAATATGCCACCAACCCTGCGGCAAGTCCTGTCTTGATCGATGTTCTAGCCTTGGCTCGTGGACGGGGGACGGAAGAACACCGCAGCGGGGCGCGAGTCCCAAGGTTTCGTCGCAAGGCTCTTAGGACTCTCGGCTCAGTCTGTGCGAAACGGCTCGGGCGGCGCCGGTCGGCCCCGTCCCGTCGCGATGAAGAAGCAGCCTGAGACCATCACCCTGCGACGCGTCGATCCCGAGCGCTGGGCGGCGTTGTCCGGAGCGATCCGCGCCCGCCTGGAGCCCCGCCTGGTCGAAGTCGGCGAGCTCCTGACCGGAGCGGAGCTGAGCCTGGGCAGCGGCGAGGAGCAGGCCGCCCGCGAGTACCGCCTGGCACTGGACGCCTACGCGGCCGCCGGAAAGCTGTTCGACGAGGCCGCGGAACCCGTGGAGCTCGCCGGAGTATCGGCCTTGCTCGACATAGCTGTGACGCACTTCGCAGTCGCGAGTTCCCGGCACGAGGGCAAGCAGGCCCCGCACCGGAAGCGCCGGTGCTTCTACAACCCGCTGCACGGCCCGGCCTCCCACACCGGGCCGGACGCGTCCCACAAGCCGAAGAAGCGGCGGCGCCAGAACCCGTCGCCGGTACGCGGACTGACAGTGCCGATGTGCGCCGACTGCCGACACCGCCTGGAGGCGAACCTGCCCCTGGACGTCCTGATGGCGGCGATCAGCGTGAAGGTCCGCCGCAGGTCGCACGCTCTGGTCGAGGTGCCGTACTTCGCGGTTCCCCACGACCGGTCGATCTGGTCGGCCACCGGCTACGGAAGCCTGCCCGGCAGCTCTGACGCGGAGCTGGTGCGGCGGGTGGCTTATGGCGAATACCGGCAGGCCGGCGGTAAGGGCGGCGGAAAGAAGGTCGGCAAGGGCTCGTAGGATTCTGCTTCCGCATAGCAAGAAGACCAGGACCGATACCGCTTGTCCTGGTCTTCCATCTGTAGCCCCGACGGGGATCCATGCCCATCGGTCCATGGCAAACAGGCTGTTGACCTGCGATCTTTTCAGGACAGCCACAGGCCGCGACATTCTTAAGCCGGTGTCACGACGCGATGGCCGCGATCGGCGACGACGGCGCTGTTCGGGCTCCGGCACTACCCAGGCGGTTCCTCGATGCCATGGCGGACTTCCAGTCTCGGCGCGGTGGTGATCGGCGTCACCGGTGCCTACCGCGCCGAGGACGTCCGGCGGCTCTCCGTGCCGTTGTCGGTGCTCGACGACGCACTGCGCCGTGCCCACGGGACCGGCCTGGTCGAGGCGTTGGAACGGCTCGGCGGCCCGCTGCGGGACCGGTCGGCCGATCGCGCCGCCGAGGCGGCGGGCCGCTCCGGTCTGGCAGCTGTCCTCGCCGCCGGGAACCATGCCGGCGAATCCTGGTACGACTCCTGGGCCGAGGCGGTCACGGCGGACGGCACCCTGACCCGGCTGCTGCACCGCGGCGAGGAGCATGTCATCACGCAGGCGGTACGGATTCTGGACCTGCTGCCGGTCCGGGCCACTGGAGCGCCGCTCCCGCTGCCGGTGCTCGCCGAGCGGGCCACCGGCGACACCAAGGCTCTGATCCCCGGCGCCGCGGCCACGTCGCCGGTGTTGCGCGCACTGGCCGCGTGGGCAGATCAGGACCCGCCGCGTGACGCGGCCTCGACCCGCGAGCTGTGGGAGCGTTTCGGCGTCGTCGCCGACGACCTGGCCAGCCAGGTTCTGGTGCTGAACCTGGGTGTGGCGCGCGACGGGCTGGTCGCGGGCTGGCTCGCCGACGCGGCCGGAGCCGGGATCCCGTTCCGCCTGACGCTGCACCAGCTGTCGACGGCGCCGCTCACCGTGACCTCACCGGTGGTCCACGTCTGCGAGAACCCGGCAGTGCTGCGGACCGCGGCTGCCGAGTTGGGCCTCGGCTCGGCCGCGCTGATCTGCACCGAGGGCGTTCCCTCGGCGGCGTGTCACCGGCTTCTGCGATCCGTCGGGGGCGGCGGCGCCCGCTTGCGAGTCCGCTCCGACTTCGATTGGGCCGGATTGCGCATCACCGACTCGCTACTGCGGCACGCCGGCGCGGAGCCGTGGCGGATGGCGGCCGGGGATTACCTGGAAGCGCTCGCCGCCGGCGACTCGACGCCCTTGACCGGTCCGGTCGCGGCCAGCGATTGGGACCCGGCACTGGCCGAGGCCCTGACCGCGTCCGGCCGTGCGGTCATGGAGGAGCGGATGCTGCCACGGCTACTGGACGATCTTCGTGCTTCGTGGAGATGGGCTGCGATGGAGATCATGAAGGCGGTGGGGACTGAGCGCCGACGGGCGGGCATCCGAACCCTCGTGCCGGGGGCGGCATGGCCCCGGCCGAACGGGCGCTCCTTGCGGCGGTGGCTGTCGCCGTCCTGTTCGCGGTGCCGTGGAGGCTGGGGCAGGCGTCGCCCGACATCGTGCAGTTCATCGCGACCACGGCGTTCGCCCTCGGTTTCCGCGGCTGGCCGGAGTCCCAGTCGGTGTGGAGCTCGTGGGCGGATTCGCAGCGCCCTTTACGAGCGTCTTGCCCCTTTGGCGGAGTGGCTCGCGCCCTGCCGACCTTGCGTTTACCGGTAGACGTACAGCGATCACGTCAAGTCGCAGTTCCTCAGCTGCCGCCTACTGCTTTTCGAGCTTGGCCCATATCCGGGTGATGGCGGCGATGTCATCGTCATCGAGGGGATCGACGAAATATTTCTTCACTGATCCTTCGAAGGTTCGCTTGATCGTCTCGGCGAATTGCCGTCCGCTCTCGGTGAAGCTGATCAGCGATACCCGTCCGTCGCCTTGGTCGGCGTTGCGCTGGAGGTGTCCCGCGTCGATGAGGTCCTGGACCAGCCGTGATGCTCTGGTGGGGCTGACGCTGACAAGTTTGCCGGCCAGGGCTCGGACCGACTGGGGCTCGGCTTCCAGGAGCCAGCACAGGATCTCGACGGAGCTGAAGGAGATCTTGTGCTGTTCCCTCAGCACAGCGTCGATCCGCCCGGTGACCGTGGCGTGCGTAAGCAGTAGGGCGAACCAGCCCTCGACCTGGTCCGGGGAAATGATCTGCGGCTGTGACACGGGTGCCTTCACGCCCAGCAGCATACCTCAAGATCAGATGCCCTCCCATCTAGATGCGCGCGCACGCATCTGCTACGGTGGGTACGTCATTACGGAAGGGGAGACCAGCCTCGTTCGCAGAGTTCTGCCAGGACCGGCGTCAACCCGCCGACATTACGTACCTCCGAGGTCCGCGTGGTCTCACGAAGGTCATCCGCCCTCCACGCGGATGTCTCGAAGACGGTGGCCTCGCACACCGATCGGCCGTGCGGCCGACAGAAAGGTAACGGTCACCATGCCCAAACTGGATGGCAAGGTCGCAGTGATCACGGGAGCGACGTCCGGGATGGCGTTGGCGACGGCCGAGTTGTTCGTCGCCGAAGGCGCCCACGTGTTCATCACCGGACGAGACAAGGCCAGACTGGACGAGGCGGTCGCCGCCATCGGCCACAACGTAACGGGCGTGCAGGCGGACTCGGGAAGTCTGCACGACCTGGCCCGCTTGGCCGAGACCGTGCGGGAGCAGCAAGGGCGAGTCGACGTCCTGTTCGCCAGCGCCGGCCTCGCCTCGGTGTCCGACCCGCTGGGCAGCATCACCCCGGATACGTTCGACGCGCTCGTGGGTGTCAACTTCCGAGGCACTGTGTTCACCGTTCAGTACCTGCTGCCGTTGATGAGCGACGGCGCGTCGATCATCCTGAACGGCACGACCAGCGCGACCAAGGGCATCCCCGGCGCCGGGGTGTACTCGGCGAGCAAGGCGGCCGTTCGCTCACTCGCGCGCACCTGGGCCGCCGAGCTGAAGGACCGGCGCATCCGGGTCAACGTCGTCAGTCCCGGCTCGATCGACACCGCGCTCTTCAGCACCGTCGGCCCCGAATTTCGGGAGCAGATCACCTCCGCCATACCGCTGGGGCGGCTCGGGACCAGCGAGGAGATTGCGTCCGCTGCGCTGTTTCTCGCCTCGGCGGACGCCAGCTTCGTCACCGGCGCGAACCTGGTCGTCGACGGCGGGTTCAGCCAGGTCTGACGCCAAGCGAGTTCGCCGCTGCGCTCGGCATCGAGGCCCTCCGCGAGCCCGTCACCCCGGGCACGCCGACCCAGGTCGGCGACCACGTTTGGTCGTGGCCGGCCGCACACGAATCACTGAAGGAGACACCGATGCCTGACTATGGTCATCCTCTGCGTTTCGCCACGTTCATCTCACCCTCCAACTCCCCAGCGCACCGTCCCGTCGAATTGGCGCAGCTCAGTGAGCGGCTCGGGTTCGACTTCGTCACCTTCCAGGATCATCCCTACAAGGCCGACTTCCTCGACACCTGGACTCTGCTGAGCTGGGTGGCCGCGCGGACCGAGCGCATCGGCCTGGCCGGCAACGTACTGAACCTGCCGCTGCGCCAGCCCCCGGCCGTGCTCGCCCGCGCGAGCGCCAGCCTCGACCTGCTCTCCGGTGGACGAACGAGCCTCGGACTCGGCGCCGGCTTCTTCTGGGACGCCGTGCAAGCAGCCGGCGGACGGCGGCTCACTCCCATGCAGGGCGTGACGGCTCTGAGCGAGGCAATCGACGTGATCCGAGGGATCTGGGACGCCGACGGCCCCGGGACCCTCGATGTCGAGGGCGAGTTCTACAAGGTCCGCGACGCCGAGCGCGGCCCCGCCCCCGCACACGACATCCCGATCTGGATCGGCGCGCAGAAGCCGAAAATGCAGGATCTGGTCGGACGCAAGGCCGACGGCTGGCTGCCGTCGCTGCCCACCATGGAACCCGGCGGCCTGCCCAAAGGAAACGCCATCATCGACGACGCCGCACGAGACGCAGGCCGCGACCCCCGCGACATCACCCGCCTGCTCAACATCCTCCCGGGCCAGCAGACCGCGGAAGCACTGGCCCAGATGACCCTCGAGGACGGCGTCAGCATCTTCATCCTGGCCAGCGACGACCCGGACATGCTCCAACGCTTCGCCGCCGAGACGATCCCCGCCGTACGCGATCACGTCGCCCGCGGGCGTACATAACGCGCAGTGGTAGTCGCACCTACGGCCAATGCTCTTGGTGCGACCCACCACAGCGACCAAACCATCTCAGCCGACCGACCCAGACACGACGAAGGAACACACACCATGACCACCATCAGCATCATCGGCTCGGGCAACATGGCCACCGCCATCGGCACCCGAGCGGCCCAGCACGGTCACACCATCGAGATAATCAGCCGCAACACCGCCAAGGCTCAGGCACTCGCCGACCAGATCGGCGGCGGAGCCACCGGCGCAACATTCGGCGCAACACCGCTCGGTGACATCGTCATCGTGGCCATCCCCTACACCGACACGGTTTCCGCGGTCGCGAACTACGGTGAGTCACTCGCCGGCAAGATACTCGTTGACATCTCCAATCCGTTCAACGCCGACGCCAGCGGACTCGTGACCACCCCGGGCAACTCGGCGGCCCAGGAGATCGCCGCTGCCGCTCCCGAGGACGCATCCGTCGTGAAAGCGCTGAATACGATCTTCGGCCACGTCCTCGCTCAAGACAAACCACTCGATGCGTTCCTCGCAGGCGATAGCACCGAGGCGAAGGCACAAGTCGCCGCGTTTCTGCAGAGCATCGGCTTGCGGCCCCTCGACGCGGGCGGACTCCAGATGGCCTCGGTCCTTGAATGGACCGGGATCCTGCTGATGGGGCTGGCGCGAAACGGCGCCGGCTTCAACCTCGCCCTAGGCGCCGAAGTCCACTGAAGATCTCCTCTGGGCCTGGGCCGGCGACTCGTCCTGCCGCCCAGCCCCAGAGAGGCCAGCCCCAGAGAGCGACACCACCCGCCGCCGCTAGTGAATTCCCTGAGCTAAGAAATGCCTACATTTAGCAAACGGAGTAAAGCCCGTTTTAACCCAGAAGGGAAGACCTCATGAGCTACCTGCCCAATGGGGCGATTATCCTGCCCGCCGACGGGGGTCGGCCGATCCCCGGTGACGGCGTGATGATCCCCAACCTGATCGGGAAGGTCGCCGCCGATCAGGGCTCCGGCTCCATCGCCGTGATGGAGGGGACGGCGGAGCCTGGCTTCGGCCCGCCTACTCATATCCATCACAGCAGTGAGGAGCTTTTCTATGTCCTCCAGGGCCAGATGGACTTCCAGGTCGGCGACCAGCGGGTAAGCGCCACGCCGGGCACGCTCGTCATGGTGCCGCGCGGAACGGTCCACGCGCCCCTGGTGGTTGGACGCGAGCGGGCGAGGTTCCTGGTCATGTTCGCGCCCGCCGGCCCGGACGGGCTGTTCTCCGCGATCGCCGCACTCGCTCAGGAGAACGGCGGGGTCATCGATGACAATGACCCGCGCATCGAGGCGCTGACCGTCAAGTACGACACGGAGCATGTCGGGCCCCCGCTGCAGTAAGCCGAGTTCGGCGTCGGCCACGCGGCGTGCGGAGTACGGGTCGAGGCCGGGGATCTGTGACGGATGCCGGCAGACGTGTCGGGCGCTGTGATCAATACTTGCGACGAGGCCCGACGGAGAACAAGTAGCCCAGGGTGTGTCCCCGCTCGGGATCGGTCTGGTGGCGGCCGCGCCTTGCGCTTCGTGGCAAGGGGCACCAGGCGGAATCAGTAGGCCGTCACCGCGCCGAGTCCAACTGGTCGGCGAGCGCCGCCAGATAGAGTGTCACACCTGCCCGCGGTGAGCGCAGCATCTGCCCGCTGAGCTGCTCGATCTTGGTCAATCGATAGACCAGGGTGTTGCGGTGGATGTGCAGGGCGTCCGCCGTGCGCACCTGGTTGAAGCCGTTGTCGCACCAGGCGATGATCGTCTCGCGCAGCGTCGGCCAGTCGGTGTGGTCGAGCAGGTCCCCGCTGACCGTGCGCACCAGGTGGGCGCGCACCCGGTGGTTGACCGAGGCGAGCACCTGGTGCACCCGCACGTCACTGACCGTGTGGACGTGCTCGTCGGGCGCCGTGCGGCGGCCCAGGCGCAGGACGTCGCACGCGTCCTGGTAGGCGTCGTGCAGTTCGGCGATTGAGGCCGCGGGGCCGGCGAACGCGGCATAGGTGATCAAGCCCAGACGCCCGCGCAGGACATCGACCAGGTGTCGGCAGCGGGTCAGGGCCGCGGCCTCCGCCTCGTGCCGGGGGGACTGCGACGGGACCCGGTGCAGGACCGCGAACCGGCCGGTGGCGACCAGGCTGGTGGTCACATCCTGCGGATCGGAGAACACCTCGCGCACCGTGCGCAGGATCTCGGGGCGGAGCACGGGGATCTCGCGGGCCGGTTCCCGGTCGGCGCGGTAGCGCGGCCCGGGCGTCGGCGCCGCCGTCGCGACCTCGAGGACGATGACCGCGCGGCGCAGCGTGAGGTTGTAGCCGAGTTCGGCACCGCGGAACACCACGAAATCGGGTTCGACGGCGTCCGGGTCGTAGGCGGCGACGTCGGCGAGCAGGTCCTCCAGGGCACGCTCGCGCAACACCCGGGAACTGGTGATGACCGACTCGCGCAGCAGGATCTCGATCTGTCGCTTGACCACCAGCCCGAACCGGCTGACCTGGTCCGGCGAGCCGGTGATGCCGACCGTCCCCACCCCCTTGCCGTCGAGCACGAGCGGCAGCGTGACCCCTGGGCGGACCCCGCGCAGCAGGCTCGCCTGGTCCGCGTCGTGGGTGGCCGGCTCCAGGTCCTCGATCACGGCGACTGAGGCCTCGTGGAAACTGCCGACGCGGTCCGGGTCACCGCTGCCGATGACCACCCCGCGCTCGTCGGTGATCAGCACGTTGCAGCCGATCACGGCCGTGGTGTCCTGCGCGATCTCCTGAGCCAGCGATTGCGACAGCATGGCGGCGGCCTCCCCAATGGCTATGTGCACATAGTACGAGTAGGGCCGCTGACTGTCAGGACATGTTGGCTGTATTGCCCAATGACCTGACCGTGGCCTGCGCTTACGATGAGTCCACCGACGGGGTCAAGATCCGGATAGATCAGAACAGGGCCGCCCGAAGCCCCCAAAAGCGGACTTTCGGCATGTGCCTTGACGCACACATCCGGCGCTCACGGGTGCCGACCGTCCGAAGCGGGCGTTCCACCGACGCCCCGTCCATACAAGCAGGAAGGAACCTGCTTCCATGTTTCGCGACACTAATAACGCACTCCGCCTCCCGTCCAAACGCGCCCGCATCGCGGCAGCCGTTCTGACGCTCGGCGCCCTGGCTCTTTCCGCATGCTCCTCGAGCACCACCAAGAGCGCGGCGCCGGCAGGGTCCACCACCGCGTCCCTGGACACCCTCTCCCCAGGGGTCATCAAGGTCGCCATCGAGGCCTACGCGCCGTACACCTCGGAGAACAACGGTCATATCACCGGTCTGGACGCCGACATCCTCAACGCCGCCGCGGGCAAGCTGGGCCTGACGGTCCAGCCGGTCGTCACCGACTTCGCCGGGATGCTGGCCTCGGTCCAGTCGCATCGGGTGGACATCACCATCGGCGGTGTGGCCTGGACCGCCGAGCGGCAGAAGCAGGGTTTGTTCACCGACCCGCCGTACTACTCGCCGCCGGCGATGGCGGTGGCCTCGGGCAAGACCTTCCACACCGTGGACGACCTGCAGAACCAGCAGTTGGGCACGGTCGAGGGCTATGTCTGGGTGAAGTCCATCAAGGCGGTCCCGGGTGCCACGCTGCACGCCTACCCGGATGCCACCAGCGTCTTCAGCGACCTGTCCGCCGGCCGGATCAGTGCCGCGTTCCTGGACCCGCTGATCATCATCGACGCGCAGAAGCACGGCGAGAAGATCCAGACCCAGTACCTGATGCCGCCGACGGCCGAGCAGATCAAGGCGCACCCGGACTACTCCTACTTCGCGCCGTACATGACCGGCTTCTACCTGCCCAAGCAGGAGCCGAAGCTGGAAGCGGCGCTGGACGCGCAGATCCGCGCCATGTACACCAGCGGCGAGATGTCCGCGCTGATCACCAAATACGGCGGCGACCCCCAGCAGTTCCTCACCCCGGCCCCGGACTTCGCGGCGGCACGCCAAGGAGTGGACCGGCCCGCGAACTGGACCCCGCCGAGCGGCTGAGCCGCGCCCGGCCCGGCCGGGACCGGATCCCGGCCGGGCCAGAAAGGAGTTAAGACCATGAGCGCCTTCCAAGTCCCGTGGTCGGACTACATGCCGGCCCTCGAAAGCGCCCTCGGCAACACCCTGGAGTACACGGCGCTCAGCTTCGTCGGCGCCGCCGCCCTCGGGCTGGGGGTCGCCGTGCTGCGACTGGGGCCCTCGCGGCTCCTGCGGATCCCGGCGGCCGTCTACACCGAGGTCTTCAAGAACGTCCCGCTGCTGGCCATCATCTTCCTGACGTACTTCGGCCTGGCGTCGGCCGGCGTCACGCTGAGCGTCTTCCAGGCCGGTTGCCTGAGCCTGATCGTCTTCTACGCGGCCTACCTGTCGGAGATCTTCCGCGCCGCGATCGCCGGTATCCACGACGGCCAGCGCGAAGCCGGCGCGGCCCTGGGCATGAGCCGCACCGCGGTCTACCTGCGGGTGGTGCTGCCACAGGCGCTGCGCCTGGCGTTGCCGGGCACCAACACGATGCTGGTCGACCTGCTGAAGTCCACCTCGCTGCTGGTGACGATCTCCGCCGCCGAGTTGATGTCCGAGGCCCGGCTGATCACCTCCGAGACCTTCCGCGCGCTGGAGGTCTACGGAGTCATCTCGGTGGTGTACTTCCTGCTCTGCTACCCCCTGTCGCAACTACTGCTGTGGCTGGAGCGGCGCATCAAGGCCGGCAAGCCCCTCACCATCAGCCGGCGGCGCCGCCTGGCGACCGCCCGCGCCCTGCTCGCCACCGCGGAGGCGGAGTCATGACCATGTCGATCGGGGACCGGAACAAACCGACGATGAATCCGACCGAGCCCGAAGCGCTCGACCAGACCGGCCAGACCGACCAGACCGTGGTCCGCGTCGAGAACCTGACCAAGTCCTTCGAGGGCCGCCAGGTACTGCGCGGCGTCGACCTGACCGTGGAGCGCGGCTCGATCGTCAGCGTCATCGGGCAGAGCGGCGGCGGCAAGACCACGCTCATGCGCTGCCTGAACCTGCTGGAGCGGCCGGACTCGGGCACCATCCGGATCAGCGGCAGCCCGGTCTTCGCCGACGGCAAGGTCCTGATCGAGGACCTCGCGGTCCTGCGGCAGCGGGTCGGCATGGTCTTCCAGCGTTTCAACCTGTTCCCGCACCTGACCGCCATCGAGAACGTGGTGCTCGGGCAGCGCTCGGCGGCCAAGGTGCCCGAGCGTGAAGCGCTGGAGCGGGCCGCGGCCCTGCTGAAGCGGGTCGGTCTGGCGCATCGCGGACTGGCCTACCCCGACCAGATGTCAGGCGGCGAGCAGCAGCGGGTGGCGATCGCGCGAGCCCTGGCTCTGCGCCCGCAGGTGCTGCTGTTCGACGAGCCGACCTCCTCGCTCGACCCCGAGGCGACCCGCGAGGTGCTGCGGGTGATGCGCGAGTTGGCCGCCGAGGGCATGACCATGGTCCTGGTCACCCATGAGATCTCCTTCGCCCGGGACGTCGCGGACTGGACTGTCTTCGTCGACGAGGGCCTGGTCGTCGAGCAGGGGCCACCCGCCGAGGTGCTGGTGCGGCCGGCGCATCAGCGTACGCGCCGGTTCCTCGCGTCCTTCGACGCCCTCGATTGAGGAGTTCTCGTGACGGAGAACGTCTCGCCGGGGCGCCCGTCCGGTCCCGGCCGCGCGCAAGCGCCGGTCGTGGTGGTCGGCGGCGGCGTCATCGGCATGTGCACGGCCTACTATCTGGCCTCCGAAGGGGTGCCCGTCGAGGTCGTCGAGCGCCAGGGCATCGGTTCCGGGGCCTCGTGGGGCAACGCGGGCTGGGTCTGCATGAGCCATTCGGCTCCGGTGCCGTCCCCGGGCGTCATCGGATACGCCGCCCGGTCACTGGGACGCCCCGACTCGCCGCTGTATCTGCGCCCCCGCCCGGATCTGAAGTTCCTCGCCTGGTTGTGGCGGTTCTGGCGCAGCAGCAGCCCTGTGCGCTTCCAACACGGCTACAAAGCGGTAGCCGAGTTGAACCGCGGTACCTTCGAGCTCTTCGACGCCCTGGCCGCGGACGACATCCAGACCACGCTGCGCCGGCCTGGAATGGTCCACGCCTTCCTCAGCGCGGCCGAGGCCCGGCACCATCTCGACGTCCAGCGGCAGATGGCCGCCGGCCGGTACGAGATGCCGGCCGAACCGGTCGTCGGCCCCGATGCGCATCTGCTGGATCCCGCTTTGTCTCCCGGCGTACAGGCGGCGTACCTGGTCCAGGGCGAAGGGGTGGTGGATCCGGCGGCGTTCGTCCGGGCCCTGCACGCCAAGCTCGGTCAGATGGGGGTCAAAGTCCACGAGAACTGTGAGGTCGTCGCTTTCCGGGGACAGCGCGGCCGGATCGAGACCACGGTGACCAGCCAGGGCGAGATCCGCTGCTCGGGGGTGGTCATCGCGGCCGGGATGCGGTCGGCTCAGCTGCTCGGCGTGCTCGGCCTGCGGCTTGCGCTCCAGGCGGGCAAGGGCTACAGCTTCGGCGTCGACCTGCCGGCCCCGCCGCGGCACTCCCTGTACTTCGGGGAGCGCCGGGCGGTGGCCTCGCCGATCGGTGGGACGACGCGCATCGCCGGGACCATGGAGCTGTCCGGCAACAACAACCGGCTGGACTGGCGCCGCATCACCGCCGTCGCCCGGGCCAGCCGGCACTACCTCGGACAGTGGTTCTCCGAACCGGACGATCTGATGTCGCTGATCCGCGACCCGTGGGTCGGCGGCCGCCCGTTCCTGCCGGACGGACTGCCGGTGGTCGACCGCGTGGCGGGCCGGGAGAACGTCTACGTCGCCACCGGCCACGGCATGCTCGGCGTCACGCTCGGACCGGCCACCGGCAGGAGCCTGACGGACTACATCCTCGGCGGACACCGGCCCGAGGTCCTGGCGCCCTTCCGGTTCGACCGGCTCGCCCTGTAGAGCCGCCGTGGTGCCGGTCAGGGCCGGCACCACGGCACGGCGGAGCCACCCACCGTCGAGCGGCTCCGCCATTTCGCCTGCCCGCTTTCCATCAGGGTCCTTTCACAGTGCGCCGATGGCGGGATGGAGATTCCGGCGGGCGGCGGACCATTGACGCCCCCGCAGCGCCGTGGTTCCATTGCCGCAATGGACGGCTATTAGACCATTGAATGCCGCGTTGGCCGGCCCGCATGCGAGCAGATGTGCGCTGCGGGCCCGACCGGAAGGAGAAGGCCGTGACAGATCCCGAGGCCCCGCTCACGCTCGACAGACTGCGATCGCTCGTCGCGTCGGGCGAAGTGGACACGGTGGTCGTCGCGCTCACCGACATGCAGGGGCGCCTTCAGGGGAAGCGCTGCGCGGCGAGGTACTTCCTCGACGTCGTGGTGCCGCACTCGGCTGAGGCGTGCAACTACCTGCTCGCGGTGGACGTGGACATGAACACCGTGGACGGCTATGAGATGTCGTCCTGGGAAGCCGGCTACGGCGACTTCGTCCTCAAGCCCGACATGAACACCCTGAGGCTGTTGCCCTGGCACGAAGGCACGGCACTGGTGTTGTGCGACCTGGAGTGGGCCGACGGCCGCCCGGTCGTCGCCTCGCCGCGGCAGATCCTGCGCCGCCAGATCGACCGGCTCGCCGAGCGGGGCCTGGTGCCCCACGTCGGCACGGAACTGGAGTTCATCGCCTTCAAGGACAGTTACGAGCAGGCCTGGGACAAGGCGTACCACGAGCTGGCCCCGGTCAACCAGTACAACGTCGACTACTCGCTGCTCGGAACTGGCCGCGTCGAGACGCTGCTGCGCGCCCTCCGAAACGGCATGACGGGCGCCGGGTTGTACGTGGAGTCCGCGAAGGGGGAGTGCAACCTCGGTCAGCACGAGATCGCCTTCCGCTACGCAGACGCGCTGACGACCTGCGACAACCACAGCGTCTACAAGACCGGGGCCAAGGAAATCGCCGACCAGCACGGCGTGAGCCTGACCTTCATGGCGAAGTTCGACCAGCGGGAGGGCAACTCCTGCCACATCCACATCAGCCTGCGCTCCGCGGACGACCGCCCGATCCTGGCCGGAGACCGTCCGCACGGGTTCTCCCCGACGATGGAGCACTTCATCGCCGGGCTGCTCGCCTGTCAGGAGGAGCTGACGTACTTCTTCGCACCGAACATCAACTCCTACAAGCGTTTCGTGGCCGGCAGCTTCGCGCCGACCGCGATCGCCTGGGGCGAGGACAACCGGACCTGCGCGCTGCGGGTCGTCGGCCATGGCGAGTCGCTGCGGGTGGAGAACCGGGTGCCGGGTGGGGACGTGAACCCTTATCTGGCGGTGGCGGCGTTGATCGCAGGCGGCTTGCACGGCATCGAGAACGAGCTGCCGTTGGAGCCGGCCTTCGTCGGCAACGCCTACGACTCCGACCGGCCCCGCGTGCCCGCCAACCTTCGCGACGCCACGCGCCTGCTGGCCGGGAGCAAAGTCGCGCGCGAAGCGTTCGGGGACGACGTCGTCGAGCACTACCTGAACGCGGCGGGCGTCGAGCTGGACGCGTTCGAGGCCGCCGTGACCGACTGGGAGCGGTTCCGTGGCTTCGAGCGCCTCTGAGCAGTCCGTGGCAGCAGCCACGACGCGTGCGCCCCTGATCGGTGTGACCACGTACCAGGAGCAGGCCCGATCCGGGGTCTGGGACACCGAGTTCGCGCTCCTGCACTACGCCTATGTGGACATGGTGGTGCGCGCGGGCGGAGTCCCGGTGCTGCTGCCCCCGCAGGAAGGCGGCGCCGCGGAGGTGGTCGAGCGCCTGGACGGCCTGATCCTTTCCGGGGGCGCGGATGTCGCCCCGCAGCTCTACGGTGCGCAACCGCATGCCCGGACCACGGTGGTCCGTCCCGGTCGCGACGACTGGGAGATGCGGCTGCTGCGTCAGGCGCTGGCCGCGGACCTGCCGCTACTGGGGGTGTGCCGCGGCCTGGAGTTGATGAACGTGGCGCTCGGCGGCACCTTGCGGCAGCACTTGCCGGACATCCTCGGCCACGAAGGGCACTGCCCGGCGCCCGGGGTGTTCGGCGAGGTGCGGGTGGCCCTGCGGGCCGGCAGCGCGGTCGCCCGCGTGCTGGGCCCGGAGACCGGCGTCCGCTGCCATCACCATCAGGGCCTGGACGAGATCGCACCGGGACTGCGGGTCGCCGGCGCGGCCGACGACGGAACCGTCGAGGCGGTCGAGCTGCCAGAGCGCCGCTTCGTGCTCGGCGTGCAGTGGCACCCCGAACAGGACGGCGCAGACCTGAGGTTGTTCGAAGCCTTGGTCGCGGCCGCCGCCGAGAGGAACTCGGATGGGGCCCGTGGCCAAGCCGCTGACAGTGCCGCGGCGCATGCGGTTGAACAGGGCAAGGGAGCACGCGGTGAGCACCTCCACGTATGACGTGATCAACCCCGCGACCGAGGAGGTCGTGCGCACCGTGACGCTGGCCGGCGTCCAGGAGACGGACGCGGCGATCGCCCGCGCCGTGCAGGCCCAGCAGGCTTGGCGGACGGTGGCCCCGGCGGACCGGGCCCGGCTGCTGCGCCGCTTCGCCGAGGCGGTGGACGGCGACCGGGAGAGCCTCGCGTCGCTGGAAGTGGCCAACAGCGGCCACACGATCGGCAACGCGCGGTGGGAGGCCGACAACGTCCGCGACGTCCTGAACTACTACTCTGCCGCCCCGGAGCGGCTGTTCGGCCGGCAGATCCCGGTGGCCGGCGGGGTCGACGTCACCTTCGCCGAACCGCTCGGCGTGGTCGGCGTGATCGTGCCGTGGAACTTCCCGATGCCCATCGCCGGCTGGGGTTTCGCACCCGCGCTCGCGGCCGGGAACGCCGTGGTCCTCAAACCCGCCGAGCTCACGCCGCTGACCGCGATCCGGCTGGGCGAACTGGCCCTGGCGGCCGGGTTGCCGGAGGGCGTGTTCCAGGTGATCCCGGGGCGGGGAACAGTGGTCGGCGAGCGCTTCATCACGCACCCCGCGGTGCGCAAGGTGGTGTTCACCGGATCCACCCGGGTCGGCAAGCACCTCATGGCCGGCTGCGCCGACCAGGTCAAGCGGGTGACGCTGGAGCTCGGGGGGAAGAGCGCGAACATCGTCTTCGCCGACTCCGACCTCGAACAGGCCGCGGCGAGCGCGCCGTACGGCGTGTTCGACAACGCCGGGCAGGACTGCTGCGCGCGATCGCGGATCCTGGTGGAGCAGAAGGTGTTCGAGCGTTTCATGGAGCTGCTCGAACCCGCGGTCAAGAACGTCCGGGTCGGCGACCCGCGGCGGGAGGACACCGAGATGGGCCCGCTCATCTCGGCCGGGCAGCGGGACACCGTCTCCTCCTATGTCCCCGACGACGCGTCCGTCGCCTTCCGGGGCGAGTGCCCCGACGGTCCTGGATTCTGGTTCCCGCCCACCGTCCTGGCGCCGGTCGACACCGGCTCCCGGCAGTGGCGCGAGGAGATCTTCGGGCCCGTGGTCGCGGTCGTGCCGTTCCGGGACGAGGCCGACGCGATCCGGCTGGCCAACGACTCCGAGTACGGCCTGTCGGGGTCGATCTGGACCCGCGACGTCGGACGCGCCCTGCGGGTCGCCCGCGCGGTGGAGGCCGGGAACCTGTCGGTCAACTCCCACTCGTCGGTGCGGTATTCGACGCCGTTCGGCGGATTCAAGCAGTCCGGCCTCGGCCGGGAACTCGGTCCGGACGCGCTCGACGCCTTCACCGAGACCAAGAACGTCTTCATCGCCACTGAGATCTGAGAGAGGCACCACACATGGTCAACATCGGCAACCGCCTGCAGGACCGGGTGGCCGTGGTCACCGGCGGGGCCAGCGGCATCGGTCTGGCCTCGGCGCGCCGGCTGGCCGCCGAGGGCGCACGGGTCGTGATCGGCGACCTGGACCCGGCGGCCGGCAAGGCCGCGGCCGACGAGGTCGGCGCTCTGTTCGCACAGACCGACGTCACCAGCGAGACCGATGTCGAGGCGCTGTTCGCCGCGGCGTACGACGCCTACGGCTCGGTCGACGTCGCCTTCAACAACGCCGGCATCTCACCGCCCGACGACGACTCGATCCTGACCACCGGCATCGACGCCTGGCGCCGGGTCCAGGAGGTCAACCTGACCTCGGTCTACTACTGCTGCAAGCACGCGATTCCCTACATGCGGCGCCAGGGCAAGGGCTCCATCATCAACACCGCCTCCTTCGTCGCGGTGATGGGCGCGGCGACGTCGCAGATCTCGTACACCGCCAGCAAGGGCGGAGTGCTGGCGATGTCCCGCGAGCTCGGCGTGCAGTTCGCCAGGGAGGGCATCCGGGTCAACGCCCTGTGCCCGGGGCCGGTGAACACGCCGCTGCTGCAGGAGTTGTTCGCCAAGGATCCCGAACGGGCCCAGCGGCGCCTGGTGCACATCCCGATGGGCCGGTTCGCCGAACCGGAGGAACTGGCGGCCGCAGTCGCCTTCCTGGCCGGCGACGACTCCTCGTTCATCACCGCGAGCACGTTCCTGGTCGACGGCGGTATCTCAGGCGCCTACGTCACCCCCGTGTAAACCCAGCGATGGAGGAACCTTGACCGTCGAGGACGGTGCGGGGCCTGTGGCCCCGCCGCACGCGGCGAGCAAGGACGACAGGCGTCCGCACGAGCTCGGGGACAAGCAGGATCCGGCACGGCTGTCGACACGTGCGGCACACCGGCACCGGTCGAGGTCGTGAAGCTCCCGTTCCACCGCCGCCCCCGCTGACCCGTTCACCGTCCCCGTCGTGAAGGAACTCCCATGACCGCCCAAGACATCCCCGGCAACCTGCGCTACACGACCGAGCACGAATGGATCTCCCGGGACGGGGAGAAGGCGACCGTCGGCATCACGGCCTTCGCGGTCGGCGCGCTCGGTGACGTGGTCTTCGTGCTGCTCCCCGACGTCGGGGAGCAGGTCCAGGCCGGGCTGCCGTGCGGCGAGTTGGAGTCCACCAAGGCGGTCAGCGACCTGTTCGCCCCGGCGACCGGCGAGGTCGTCGAGGTGAACCGGCGCGTCGTCGACGACCCGGGCTTGCTCAACGCCGACCCCTACGGCGAGGCGTGGCTGTTCCGGGTACGGATCGTCACGGAGCCGGCCACCCTTTCGGCCGGCGAGTACGCGGCCCTCGTCGGATCCGATGGGTGAGGTGGTCACGGTGACCCGCGCAGACGAGACGGCGATCATGGACAGACCGCTGGCCGAGCTCGATCCCGAGGTGGCGGCGGCCATCGCGGGTGAACTGCACCGCCAGCAGTCGACGCTGGAGATGATCGCCTCGGAGAACTTCGCACCGCTTGCCGTCCTGCAGGCGCAGGGCTCGGTGCTGACCAACAAGTACGCTGAGGGCTATCCCGGCCGCCGGTACTACGGGGGCTGCGAACACGTCGATGTCACCGAACGGCTGGCGATCGATCGGGTGAAGGCGCTGTTCGGGTCCGCGTTCGCCAATGTGCAGCCGCACTCGGGCGCCCAGGCGAACGCCGCCGCGATGGCCGCACTCCTGGACCCCGGCGATCCGATCCTCGGGCTCGACCTGGCCCACGGCGGCCACTTGACGCACGGAATGCGGATCAACTTCTCCGGCCGGCTGTACACAGCGCACGCGTACCACGTGCGCGAGGCCGACGGCCTGATCGACATGGCCGAGGTGGAACGACGCGCGAAGGAGTGCCGGCCTCGGCTGATCGTCGCCGGATGGTCGGCGTACCCCCGCCGCCTCGACTTCGCCGCCTTCCGCCGCATCGCCGACGAGGTGGGCGCGTACCTGCTGGTGGACATGGCGCACTTCGCGGGCCTGGTCGCGGCGGGCCTGCACCCCAACCCGGTGCCGCACGCGCACGTGGTCACCACGACGACCCACAAGACGCTGGGCGGGCCGCGCGGCGGTGTGATCCTCACGGACGACGCGGCGATCGCCAAGCGGTTGAACTCCTCTGTGTTCCCCGGGCAGCAGGGCGGTCCTCTGGAACACGTCATCGCCGCCAAGGCGGTCGCGTTCAAGGTCGCCGCCTCCGCGGAGTTCCGCCGACGTCAGGAACGCACGCTGGAAGGCGCGCGGATCGTCGCCGACCGGCTCGTCCGGCCCGATGCCCGCTCGGCGGGCGTGACCGTGCTCACCGGCGGGACCGACGTGCACCTGGTGCTGGCCGACCTGCGCGCCTCGGAACTGGACGGCAGGACGGCCGAGGATCGGCTGCATTCGGTCGGCATCACCGTCAACCGCAACGCGGTCCCCTTCGACCCGCGGCCGCCGATGGTCACCTCCGGGTTGCGCATCGGCACCCCGGCATTGGCCACACGCGGTTTCGCCGCCGACGATTTCGCCGAGGTCGCCGATATCATCGCGTTGGCGTTGCAGCCGGAGCCGGACATCGACAGGCTTCGCGCACGGGTGGCCGGGCTCGCGGCGCGGCACCCTCTGTACAGCTCTCTTACCTCGGCTACGGCTACGGCTACCGCGGACGAGGCGAAGGGAGGCTGACGTGGCGCGCAGTGTCTTCGACCTCTTCAAGATCGGTATCGGCCCGTCCTCGTCGCACACCGTGGGCCCGATGCGAGCCGTGCTGGCCTTCGCCACCAGACCGGTAACCTGTCAAGGTCAGACCATTGGATAGCGGGACCGGCTCGCGCGCCTTCGCGCCACGGGATCCGAGGAGGGCGCGCTGCGGTGACCAGCGATGTGACGCCGGACTCCACCACCGGAAGCCTTGAGGCCGGGCCGGTGGACGACGCGTTCTTCCGTCCCGTCCGGGCGGGCAACGCGTTCGAGGAGACCGTCGAGCGCCTCCTGCAGACCATCCGCCTCGGCGTGGTCGGCCCGGGGGAGCGCTTCCCCGCCGAACGTGATCTCGCCACCAGGCTGAACGTCAGCCGGGTGACGGTCCGCGAAGCGATCCGCGCGCTGCAGCAGGCCGGCTACGTCGAGTCCCGCCGCGGACGCTATGGCGGCACCTTCGTCACCAAGAAGCCGCCGCGGCCGAACCGCCGGGACCTGAAGCAGCTGGCGAAGGAGATGGGCGACGCCCTGGACGACGCGCTGACGATGCGGCACGTGCTCGACGTCGGCGCGGCGGAAGCCGCGGCGAAGCGCGAGCTGACCGAGCAGCAGACGGAGCATCTCCGACGGCGGCTGGCCGACGTGGCCGCGGCCTCCCACGCCGACTACCGGCGCTACGATTCCCGGCTGCACCTGGCGATCGCCGAGGCCGCGGGATCGCCGTCGCTTACCGAGGCGGTCGCCGACGTCCGGACCCGGCTCAACGAGCTGCTGGACATGATCCCTCTGGTGGCGCGGAACATCGAGCACTCGGACCGGCAGCACGAGCGGATCGTCGCGGCGATCCTCGCCGGAGACGCCGACGAAGCCAGACGAGCCATGGACGAGCACCTGGCGGCGACCGCTTCTCTGCTGCGCGGGTTCCTATGACTGGTCACGAGCCCGGCAGCACGGCGAGCGCGTCGATTTCGACGAGCAAGCCGAGCGGGAGGCCCACATAAACCGTCACCCGCGCCGGATACGGAGCGTCGAAGGCTTCCGCGTAGACCTCGTTCACGTCGGCGAAGTGCCGCACGTCGGTGAGGAAGACCCCGACCCGCAGGACGTCCTGCGGACCCGCGCCCGCAGCCGCCAGCGCGGCATGGAGGTTGGCGAGCGCTTGACGCGTCTGCGCGGTCACGCCGTCCACGATCTGTCCGGTCGCCGGGTCGACGCCGACCTGTCCGGAGACCGCGATCAGCTTCCCTATTCCCGCGACCTGGGAATAAGGGCCGGCGGCCGTCGGCAGTCCGGAGGATCGGGGTGCATGGCGCACGGTCATGGAGCAGGCCTTTCGCGGCGAAGAGTTGTGAAGGCCCCCGGTCGCCAGGTCGCGGACCGGGCGGTCGGTGGGCCTCCTGCCGGCGGGGGTGCCGACCGCGCGTGATCGAAGGCCCGCCCGCCAGGCTCGAGTCTGCGGTCCGCCCCTCCATCCCGGTCGCGCCGGTGGCTTCAGCGTAGGCGTGGACCGAGTCGGCGGCATCGGGCAATCAGCATTGAGATGCCTCAGTCCAGGGGCGCCGTTTGTGCAACATGCACAGAGGCGAAGCCGGGATCCGACAGCAACGACGGGCTTTCCCCAGGTAGGGAAGCAGCACCCTGCTCGCGATACCGCG